>Ga0209284_10004330_pt1 | contig 16120 bp, 20 predicted proteins | sample FRY03_FD_187211 | JGI IMG/M metagenome (GOLD analysis project Ga0209284, IMG submission 187211) | Freshwater microbial communities from Lake Fryxell liftoff mats and glacier meltwater in Antarctica - FRY-03 (SPAdes) (version 2) | ecosystem: Environmental > Aquatic > Freshwater > Ice > Glacier... | reverse complement strand
TATTTCAATGAGGGTGGTCGGATTGCTCTTAGTCAGTGCACTCATGATTATTCCGGTGGCTTCGGCGCAACAGTTGAGCAGTAGCTTTTCGGGTACTCGAATAAAGGCCTCAACAATCGGTGCCGTAGGAGCCCTATCCGGTGTAATTCTGAGTTTTTACTTCGATTTAGCACCAGGTGCACTCATCGTTTTGTTGGTTATTGCATTCTTCCTTTTGAGCATTGGCGTGTCATCATTGAGTCGTAGTCGCAGATTAAGCAAGCAAGTGAGTTAATATTGCATTATGTCTTCAAAAATAGGACCCAAAACCATAATGGAGCGCTCTACGCGTCAACAAAGCGCAATTCTTGAAACTCTAGAAAGTTTAGATGAATTTCGCAGCGCACAAGAGATCTACCTTTCGCTGTCGAAAAAGAAGTCAAAGGTTGGTTTGGCCACGGTGTATCGCACCTTACAAAAAATGGCGGAGAAAGAGCAGATCGATTCGATTCGAAATACAGAAGGAGAAACACTCTACCGCCATTGCGGTCAAGGAGAAGGTCATCACCATCATCTAATATGCCGAGAATGTGGCCTAACTATTACAGTTGTAGGACCCGCAATTGAAAATTGGACAGAGAAAATAGCAAAAGAAAATAGATTTCGTGTAGTTAGCCACCAAGTTGATATTTTTGGGCTCTGTGAGAGTTGCTACAAGAAGTAACTATGCGGGACTGCTGTCGGTCTAGTTGACTCTGTGATCTGCCCTACGGTTTGGAGCGCTGCGTGTGGTGCTCATGTTCAGTTACAGTGCGCATGAACCAAAATTTAGCAATCAACTGCTTCTCTACACACTCAGTTTCGAGACACAAATTTAATCTATGAGTGTGCAAGTGAGCATGCCCCCGGTCTAATTACATGCGTACCGCCACCAACCATCGCAATTCTCGTTGTTGTGTGATGCGGAGAAATAATCGGTGCCACCAAGGAAATGGGGGAACGCGTTGCAAATGTGCCTGCAATTGAATGTATAGCAGTTACTTCTAAGGCTTGGGCAATCTCTAATTTCGGCAAAATTGTTGGAATGCGCTCTGCAATCATTGTTTTACCAGCACCTGGTGGACCCACTAATAAAAGGTGATGTCCACCGCTTGCAGCAACTTCGGCCGCTAATCTTGCAGCGCTCTGTCCTGCCACATCGGCGAAATCAAATAGATCATCGCTGTCTTGCCATTGCAGATCAAGTGCAATTCGTTCGTGCGCAGCCAAGAGGGAAATACAGATTGCTAAATCAAAACTTGAGCCGCTTTTAGGCAGCCAAGCCGGTGACATAGAGACAGTAACTTTTTTATTGGGCCATGTTTCGCCACAGTTGACAAGAGCAGCGCGCACGCGATCGCGTGACTCATTGAGCGCAGCATCTGGCAGACCAAGCAATGAATACATCGGAATCCCATCGGCAATATCGACTTCAACATTGACAAGGCTTCCTTGCAATCCCAAAAGCGCAACGCTTTGAGTTTGAGCAAGGCTCATAATATGTTGGCCCGATATTCAATAGTGTGCGTACCATCGCGCGCGATTAATACTGCAGCCACATCTATTCGATATTGCGAGCCAAAACAGCGATGTGTGGCCAGCCAAGCCAGCGCTAAACGTTGAATACGATGGGCTTTTTCATTTGTGATGGCCTCCAATGGGTGACCAAAAGCCATAGAAGTTCGAGTTTTCACTTCGATGAAGATGAAAATACCTTCGGGATCGAGTGCGACTATATCGATTTCACCTTCACGGATTTGCCAATTGCGTTCGACGATTTCATTTCCGCGTGCGGTTAAGAATTGTGCAATGACTTCTTCGCCAAATGCACCAGTAGTTTTATTTAATGATTTCTTGCCTTTTTTAACCTTTGTATGTGTCATAGCTGGGCAGAGTAAAGCGGGGCTCTGTCAAAAAATGGAACAAAAAATATTGGTGTGGGTCAGCCTTGCTTGTTGATGAGACTTGCAATATTTGCAAATGAATTGCGGTGTTCTATGCACGGTCCGTAGCTTTGCAGCGCTTTAGTATGGCGCGCGGTGATATATCCCTTGTGTGAGGCAAAACCATATAGCGGATAAGTCAGATCAAGTTCGCGCATAATTCGATCACGCGTTACTTTTGCAACGATTGATGCTGCGCTAATGCAAACTACAACTTGATCGCCTTTCCAGACTGCTAAATTTGGTATTCCTAAACCTTCGATGGCATATCCATCGGTTAGGACATAAGCAGGTTCGATATTTAAGCCAAAGACTGCCCGGCGCATTCCGTCAAGATTTGCTGCATGGACTCCTCTGGTATCAACCTCTTTTGCGGCAATTACAACAATACTTATTGACTTCGCAATCGAGGTAATAAGTTCAAAAATTTCTTCGCGCTTATTTTCTGGAATTTCCTTTGAATCTCGAACTGCTAATAATTCTTTTGCAAATGGATCTTTTAAAATAACTGCTGCCACGACTAGCGGACCCGCGCACGCCCCACGACCAGCTTCATCAACTCCTGCAATTGGCGAAATACCTGCGCTATAGAGCAATTGCTCAATAACTTTCATGGTAGAAAAATTGCTTACTTGAGTGGATCGAACTTGCTGATGTATTTAGCGTTGCTGAAAGGCCAGATAACTGCAAAAACTCGGCCGGTAATACTTTTTACCGGAACCATTCCTTTATTTATATCGTCTTGGTGATAACGCGAATCGGCACTTGCTCCCCGATGATCGCCCATAACCCAAATCTTGCCTTTTGGAACTTTTACATCAAAGGTCATATCACTTGGGGTATTACCTTTGAAAATATAAGGCTCATTTGTAGCTTTACCATTTACGGTTAATTTTTTATCGGCATTGCAGCAAATTATGTGATCCCCCGCCACACCTACAACGCGCTTTACCAAATATTGTTTGGTGGGGTTAGGTAGAACTCCAACAACTACCAGCGCCTCTTTTAATTTAGAAGTAATCACTGATGCGCCACTGTTGTCTATATCGGGTAACCAATGCGCTGGGTCACGAAAAACAACCACATCTCCGCGCGAAATTGTGCGCGAAAGAAATGGAACTTTATTAACGGCAACGCGGTCTTTGATTTGTAGAGTATTTTCCATAGAACCGGATGGAATATAGAAAAATTGAACCAAAAAAGTTTTAATAAGAAGCGAAACCACAAGGGCAACAACAACTAGGAGTGGGAACTCCTTAAGGAGTGATCCCTTACGCGACATTTGTGAAAGAACTTAGGCTTGTTTAGTTTCTTTGGCAACAGCGGCTTCTTCAACAACTGCTGGTGCCTCGGCTACAACTTCTTCCACTGCTGCTTCCACTACCGCCACTGGTGCATCCACTACAGCTGCCTCAACAACTGCCGCAGGAGCTTCTGCAATTACTTCAGCTTCTGGAGTGGAAAGAATTCCATCGCCGTAACCTTCAATGCCATCGCGCTTTTCGCGAATCTTTGCAGCTTTTCCGCGAAGGTCACGAAGGTAGTACAACTTAGCGCGGCGAACATCGCCCTTCTTAACTAATTCAATTTTTTCAATAACAGGAGTGTGAACTGGGAAAGTACGTTCTACGCCAACACCGTATGAAACTTTACGGATTGTGAAAGTTTCGCGAACTCCATCACCTTGTCGACGAATAACGATTCCTTGGAAAACCTGAAGACGGCTTTTGGCACCTTCGATAACACGAACGTGAACCTTGAGTTCATCGCCAGAGCGGAACTGTGGGATGTCCTTGCGCAGGGATTGCGCGTCTAGCGCGTCAAGAATGTTCATTGTTAAATCCTCAATTTTCTTAAATTCTAACTTCATTTATAGCGACCACTCAAAGTAAGTGGCGCAGGTGCGCTATCTTGCCACAGGTGGGGCCTCAAGCGTAAATCGGTGCCAGCACCGCATGTAGAGCATGCCCAGCCGCCAGCGTCAAAGCGCTATTTCCCCATTTTTTAGTACTAACCAATGCGCCGGCTTCGCGCGCAATTAATTCCCCAGCCGCTAAATCCCATTCCTTTAGCCCAGTCTCCATATAGGCATCCAACGCTCCCATCGCAACGTGGCAGAGATCAACTGCGGCTGCGCCATTTCTTCGCAAATCGCGAATTTGCGGCAACAAGTCGCTAACAATTTTTAATTGCACCGCTCGGTCGGCCGTGTCATAAGCAAATCCAGTTGCAATTAAGGCGCTATTTAATTCGATTGGGTCATTGCATTTGATGGCGCAATTATTATAAAAAGCACCGCCACCGATAGTTGCATGCCACACCGAATTAATAGTGGGTGCATTAACGACCCCGACTAAAGTTTGATTTAAATCTTTGGCGGCGATACTTACATTCCACCCAGGTAAACCATAGAAATAATTTACTGTTCCATCTAATGGATCAATAACCCAAGTAATTCCGCTTGAACTTTCTCGGGAAGCACCTTCCTCGCCGATGATTCCATCATCAGGGCGAACGGCAAGAATGCTGGAAACTATGAGCTCTTCACTGGCCTTATCCATCTGTGTTGCAAAATCCATTACCGAACTTTTCATACTTAAATCAAAAGTAGCCGGGCGTTGCATCAATAAATCTGCTGCTTCTTGGCCAACTCGCATTGCCAATTTTAATAACGCATCTAACTCGCAAGTTCTATCAGGCACCTAGAGAGTCTAACGTTAGATTAGACTCCGCCTCATGTTCCAGACATATGGCGCTCTCTTTAAGACCCCTGGTGGCCTTAAATTCTCGCTAGCTGGCCTAGTTGGAAGAATGCCAATTTCGATGGACTCTCTTTCCTTAGTTTTTATCGTTGTTGCCGCAACTAACTCTTACGCAATTGCTGGCGCGCTTAGCGCAGTTGCGGCAATTGTTATGTCAATTGCCGGACCGTTTTGGGCGCGTTCGGCTGATCGCTTTGGGCAGAGGAAAACTTTGCTCATCGTCATACCCTTGCGTTTCTTAACGTTTTCGATCTTCGTTGCGCTGGTATTAAACAACGCACCAATTTGGAGTTGGTTTGTCTCAATTATTGTGGCTGAATTAACTGCCCTAAATGCTGGCGGAATGGTTCGCGCCCGCTGGTTGCACGCACTGAGTCCAGATAAAACCAGCACAGCTGAAGATCAAAGCGATCGCCATATTGTTAATACTGCATATTCTTATGAAGGCTTAATGGATGAATTTGTTTGGATTATTGGTCCAGTCATCGCTACGGCTTTTGCAACCAGCATCGCGCCATCGGCTGGAATCATTGCTGGGATGGTTTTTATGGTAATTGGTTTATCAGCACTTGCAGCGCAAAAATCAAGCGAGCCACCGCCATCCCCACGCAATATTAAAAAACCCCATGCACCAGTAATTCGCAATCGCATTGTGCAAGCCATCGTTATTCCCTCAGCCCTAGTCGGTGGTTTCTTTGGCGCTATCGCAATTGCTGTCGTTGCATTTATGCAGATCAATAACGAAGCCTCCAAGACAGGTTTAGTTCTTGCAATTTGGGGTTCCGGCAGTGCAATCTCTGCAATTATTAATGGGGTTATCAAATGGAAAGCAACGCCTGGCGCACTCTTTATTTCCTTCTTAATTTCGCTAGCACTTCTCTCCATTCCGTTATTATTTGTCCATAGTATTTTTACTTTGACGCTGGCACTTTTCGTGAATGGTTTTGCAATCGCCCCGCTAATCGTTAATGCATACCGCGTCGTTGAATCTGCAGTTCCGCCCCAACAAATTACTGAATCCCTCAGCTGGGTTGTTGCCGGCATGCCAATCGGTGGGGCGTTATCGAGCGCAATTGTTGGTTGGGCCATCGATACACATGGCGCCGAAACTGCTTTCTGGGTACCCGTGGGCTTTGTATTTGCAGCACTTCTTGCCACGCTGCCTTACTTCTCTACTTATAGAGGGCGCATAAGTTAGGCTCGGAAACATGGTTGAGCTACGTATAAATGGGAAAACGCCCGATGGCGCCCATTTATCTTTACTCGATCCAGATGGAACCGAACATACCGTGCGTATTAGCGACACGTTACGCGCAACAGTAAATCAACCACGCCTTACATCGGTGCCTGAAGATGAAGATGAAACTATAAGTATCAAAGAAATTCAGCGACGTCTGCGTGCCGGAATTTCTCCAGATGAAATCGTGCGCGAAAATAATATTTCAATTGAGAAAATTGAGCGCTTCTCTGGGCCAATTATTCAAGAGCGCCGATACATTATTGATCAAGTACAACAAATTATTATTCGTAAAGAGAGCGGCCGAGATCCAGTAAATTTCTTGGGCGTGGTTGTTTCGCGTCTGGCACCACATAGCGTTGATATGGCCGAACTTAAATGGCAAACTTGGCGACAAGAAGATGGCACGTGGATACTTGAATTGCACTATCCAAATAATTCAAGAACTGGGATGGCGCAATTTATTTTCGATCCATCACGCCGAGTGATTGCCTCAAACGATGAAAATGCGAGTTGGATTTTAGGTCAAGAACTACCTGCTCGTAACCAAGTTGAATCTGGTCTTGTATATAACGAAAGCCCGCACACTGCGCGTTTATCGGACTCGGTTCAACCAAGGCGCGAAACGCCACGACTTGCTGTAATCCGCGAAGAGCCTGATGCCGAGGCTGCGCGTGATGGAATCATCGGGCGAGCAAAAGTGCCAAGCTGGGATGAAATAATGTTTGGAATTAAACCAAAAGAGGACGAGTAAATTAATTTAAAGTAGTTGTCAAAAGTGGAACTTGCGATTCAATTTGCGAATTAGCCCCGTGATGTCCAATCATTGCGCTTTCTTTATCAACACGCGCTGGATCGATTAAAACTAAACCTGCCTGAGCAATTGCAATCACATCACCCATTCGCTCTTTGGCATCTTCGCTTACGCTTTTACCAAAGAGATCTTGGGTTATCGCATCTTCTCGCGTTAATACTTGCGCATCCTGACCTAAATATTCTTCCCACAACGATGCAACTTCCTTGCGTGCAGAAATTTCACTACTAACCAAGTAAATATGTCTGGCACGTGGTTCGCCGGCAATAACTGCGACTCCATCCATAAGATGATTTTCTTGCCCAATAATGATTTTCTTTTCAACATTTATCATTCCATGATCTGAAGTAACCCAAATACGGGTTCCCTTAGGAACTTCTCGCATTAGCTGTGATAGAGCGTTATCAATTGCGCTAAGCGCGCTCAGCCATTTCTCTGAACCGACGCCATCGTTATGACCAGCGTTATCTAAATCATTTACATAAAGATAAACAAAAGATGGTGTTGCGGCGAGAGCCGCCTTTGTTTGTGAAACTAAAGCATCGGTAACATTTGCCCCTAAATATCGGGCTCCTCGAAATACTGCGCGAGTAAAACCAGTCTTTTCATATCGCTTTGCCGCAACATGTGAAACTTGAATTCCTTGTGCACTTGCGCGCTCGAATAAAGTTGGCACTGGTTGCCATTTTTCTGGATCAACTCGTTCATCCCATTTAAGGGCGTTGAGAATGCGTCCACCGCTGCGTGGAACCTGAACCGTATAGCCCAACATTCCGTGAACACCAGGTAATTCTCCAGTCGTTAGCGTTGCCAGACTTGTGGCCGTAGTTGTCGGAAAAGATGTTTGCACAACTCCATAACGTTTAAGTTTTACGATAGTTGGCATGAAATCGCCATACTTATCAAGAATATCTAGACCAAAGCCATCGATTAGAAATAGAAGTTCGCGTCCCATTGGACTCTCACCGATGCTTAACTCATCACTAGCACTCGCTAAACCTAAAGATGCAAAGATTGATGGAGTAATCTGCGATAAATGCACGCCCTTATCTTCTCACTTCATCGGCTATTGTTTGGACCATGAGTTCGATTAAATTTTCGACAGAAGTAAGTCAGGCAATCGCTAAGGCTCTGCCGATAGTTGCACTTGAATCAACCATTATTGCCCATGGCCTGCCGCGACCATCGAATCTAGAAATGGCGCGCGAAGTTGAAGCGATTATTCGAGATCGCGGCGCCATACCTGCAACGATCGCTCTCCTAGATGGCATCGTACTTATCGGTTGCGAAGACAATGAATTGGAAGCCATTGCAACCCGTGATGATATTTCAAAAGCATCTAGCCGTGACTTAGCCATAACTTTTGCTATGAAAAAAAGTGCGGCCACAACTGTTGCAGCAACGGCTCATATTGCGCAAATGGCCGGAATTCAAGTTTTTGCAACTGGTGGACTTGGTGGAGTACATCGCGGGGCTAATCAATCCTTTGACGAATCTGCAGATTTAACCGCGCTTGCAAATCTAGACATCACAGTTGTTTGCGCAGGAGTTAAATCAATTTTAGATGTCTCAGCAACGCTAGAGCGCCTAGAAACACTAGCAATTGCCGTACTTGGTTATAGGACCCATAAATTTCCAGGCTTTTACCTAACAGATTCAGGTTTTGAAATAGAGCACCGAGTTGATAGCGCCAGTGAAATCGCTGCAATTATCAAGGCTAGATCTTTTGTGGATACTTCAAATTCCGCACTAATCGTTGCCAACCCAGTTGTAAACGAATTACCAAGAAAACTCCATGACGAGATTTTGGCTAGCGGTTTGGCGGGCGTGACCCGAGATGGAATTCATGGCAAGAACGTTACTCCCTACTTGCTAGAACATTTTCACACCGCCAGTAACGGAGCATCGCTTAAAGTAAATATTGAAATAATCAAATCCAACGCTGCCCTTGCTGCCGATATCGCACTTGCCCTTAATTAATTTATGGCTAGCGTTTTATGCATCGGCGATGTGATGCTCGATGTCATTGCACAAATTTCAGTGGCGCCCCAACTGATTAATTTCGGAAGCGATACGCGAGCAAAAATAAGCACTCATGGGGGTGGTGCCGGCGGAAATGTTGCATCATGGCTACGGGTTGCAGGTGCACAAAGCCAGATTGTTGCCAAAGTCGGCGAAGATTCCGCGGGCCGCGCGCTTATCGCGGAATTCGACGCCCTTGGTGTTAGCCACACAAATCTTTCTGCCAAAGGCGTTGATACTGGAGTTATCGTTATTTTAGTAGATCCACTTGGCGAACGAACAATGCTGGCAGGTGCTGGCGCAAATTCACTATTACAATTAAGTGATCTGCCAAACTTAAAAGGTTTTGATGCCGTTTATTTAACTGGCTATGCCTTATTAAATCCAGCAAGTCGAGATATAACTCGCTCGATGATCGCCGAAATCAAGCGGGCTGGAATTCCTATTTTCTTTGATCCAGCAACGGTGGGCGGCATGATCGCGGTAGAAACTTCAGAAATTCTTTCATGGCTGCCCAGCATGCACTGTGTTCTATTAAACGAAGAAGAGGCAATTTTTTTAACTGGAGCTACTAATTTAGAGACAGCCTTGGATCATTTATTAGCCAGTTGCGCTGTAGCAGTAATTAAGCGTGGATCTCTTGGGGCAGTAGGAAAAATTCGCGGTGGTGAAATAGTTAGTACTGATGCAATCCAAGTCGAAATGATTGATACAACTGGGGCTGGTGATTCATTTGCTGCAGGTTTTATTGCAGCCACGCTATCTGGAAGTGATTTATTATCAGCTTTAGTTGCGGCAACCACGATTGCCGCCCAATGTGTTGCAATCGTCGGGGCGCGCCCGCGCTTTGTTACCAGCATTTAACGCTACCTCTTGGCAGAATGCACTCATGGCTACTACAAATACTCCCACCAAGGGCGCAAAAGGAAAGAAACCAATTGGCCCAAAGCCAGGAGAATTTCCTGGAAAAATTGTTGATATCGATGTATCTCAAGAAATTTCGGAAAGTTTTCTAGAATATGCATACTCTGTAATTTATTCGCGCGCGCTTCCTGATGCGCGCGATGGTTTAAAACCGGTACACCGTCGCATATTGCACCAGATGTCTGAGATGGGACTTCGACCAGAGCGCGGACATGTAAAGAGCGCGCGCGTTGTTGGTGAAGTAATGGGCAAGTTGCACCCGCACGGTGATGGCGCAATTTATGACGCACTGGTTCGCATGGCACAATCTTTTTCAATGGCGCTACCCCTGATAGATGGCCACGGAAATTTTGGTTCACTCGATTCAGGTCCGGCCGCAATGCGTTACACCGAAGCGCGACTCGCTCGCGCTGCGATGACGATGGTTGCAGAAACCGATGAAGACACTGTTGATTTTGCTCCAAATTACGATGGCCAAATAGCAGAGCCAATGGTCCTGCCCGCGGCATATCCAAACTTGCTAGTAAATGGCGGTTCAGGAATTGCTGTAGGTATGGCTACCAATATGGCGCCCCACAATCTAGGTGAAGTTATTGCAGCGACTAAACATTTAATTGAAAATCCAAGTGCGACAATTAAAGCGCTAATGAAATTTATTCCGGGACCAGATTTTCCAACTGGTGGTGAAATCGTGGGCCTTGATGGCGTACGTGAAGCCTATGCAACCGGTAAGGGTTCTTTTAAAGTTCGCGCCACTGTTGAAATTAGTAAAGTCACAACACGCAAAATGGGTATCACGATTAAAGAATTACCCTTCAACATCGGGCCTGAAAAAATCGTAGAACGCATCGCTGATCTAGTTAAAGCTAAAAAAATTCAAGGAATTAGCGACATTATAGATTTAAGTGATGGCCAGACTGGCACCAATGTTGTCATCGAAATAAAAAATGGTTTCGAACCAGAAGCGGTGCTAGAACAATTATACAAATTAACTCCAATGGAAGATGCCTTTTCCATAAATGCAGTTGCGCTAGTGAAGGGCAAGCCGCAGACCCTTGGACTTAAAGAATTACTGCAAGTCTTTATCGAACACCGGATGGAAGTTGTTCGCAGACGTTCAAAATTTCGCAAAAGTAAGGCAGAAGGGCGATTGACTCTCGTTGATGGTTTATTAAAAGCCATTATCGATATCGATAAAGTCATCAAAATCATTCGCGGTAGTCAAGATGCACAAGTTGCAAAAAATGCGCTCATTAAAGGTTTTAAACTAAATGATGAACAAGCGACATACATTCTTGACATGCCACTTCGCCGTTTAACTAAAGTGAGCAAAATTGAACTAGAAATTGAGCAGAAAGAACTTAAAGCAACTATTGCCGAACTCACAAAACTTCTAAAAAGTGATGAAACAATCAAAGCGCAAGTTGCCATCGAATTAACGCAAGTTCGCAAAGATTTTGCTACCCCTCGTAGAACACGTATTGGCGCTGCCTAAACTCCGATACTCTTTGCTGTGATTTCTACCCAAGCCCTTGAACTGCGCGCCGGTGCCAGATTGCTGGTTAGCGGTGTCACTGTGCGCATTAACCGTGGAGATCGCATCGGTTTCGTTGGTAGAAATGGCGCTGGTAAATCCACACTCGCAAAAGTTTTAGCAGGTGAGATTATGCCAGCAGGTGGTGCGGTAAATCGCACCGGGAAAATTGGTTACCTGCCGCAAGACCCACGCACTGGTGCAGAACAAGGTTCAGTAATTGAACGAATTTTATCTGCCCGAGATTTAGATCAAATTGCACATCGCATGAAGATGGTGGAAGAAGAGATGTCCACTACCGAAGGCGAGGCACTTGAAAAAGCCATGGAGCGCTACACCAGAGTTGAAGCCGAATTCAGCGCTGCAGGTGGATATGCAGCAACTGCGCAAGCTGAAGCAATTGCAACTTCCCTTGGCGTTACCGAGGCAGTCTTTAACCACGAACTTGGCACGCTTTCGGGTGGCCAGCGGCGTCGCATTGAACTGGCGCGAATTCTATTTAGCGGTGCCGAAACGCTTTTACTAGATGAACCTACTAACCACTTAGATGCCGATTCGATTATTTGGCTGCGCGATTATTTATCCAAATACTCTGGCGGACTTGTCATTATTTCCCACGATGTGAATCTGATCGAAACTGTTGTTAATAAAATCTTTTATATCGATGGCAACCGCTGCGTAATTGATGTCTACAACATGGGTTGGAAACAATATTTATTGCAACGCGAACAAGATGAACACCGTCGCAAACGCGAACGCGCCAATGCGGAGAAGAAAGCAGAAATCCTGCAAAAGCAGGGCGAGAAAATGCGCGCCAAGGCGAGCAAAGCAGTTGCAGCTCAGGGTATGTTGCGTCGCGCTGAGAAATTGCGCAGCTCACTTGAAGATGTACGCGTTAGCGACAAAGTCGCCAAACTTCGCTTTCCTACTCCCGCGCCTTGTGGTAAAACTCCCCTATCGGGTGAAGAACTTTCAAAGTCTTATGGTTCTCTTGAAATCTTTACAGATGTTGGCGTGATCATCGATAAAGGTTCGCGCGTTGTAATTCTGGGGCTTAACGGCGCCGGAAAAACAACTTTGTTACGCATTTTGGCTGGCGAATTGGAATCAGATACCGGAACGGTCGAACGTGGACATGGATTAAAGATTGGTTACTACGCACAAGAGCACGAATCGCTAAATTTCGAGCGCAGTGTTTTAGAAAATATGATGTCTGCAACTCCCGATATTCGCGAGCCCGAAGCGCGCAATGTGTTGGGCTCTTTCTTATTTATGGGCGACGATGTTCATAAGCCCGTAAAAGTTTTATCAGGAGGAGAGCGAACTCGCCTTGCCTTGGCTGTGCTAGTTGTTAGCTCAGCAAATGTGCTCTTACTAGATGAGCCAACAAATAACTTAGATCCGGCATCTCGCGCTGAGATCTTAGGCGCACTTACTGCATACAAAGGCGCAATAATTATGGTCTCCCACGATGAAGGCGCCGTCCAAGCCCTTAAACCAGAACGCGTGATTTTATTGCCAGATGGTGATGAAGATTTCTGGAAAGAAGAATACTTCGACCTAGTTAGTATTGATTAAGGAGCTATAGGTCTTCGCGCCTAGCGATGCTGTTGAGTAAACGCAGGGGTTAGTTCAATAGAGTTTTTGATCTAAGTCATATCTGACTGCTATTTAAGCAGACAACATCAAAGCAATAAGTATCAGACTTGCGATGCCAATAGCGACCCAAGTTATAATGGCATTTTTTTGAATCTTATCCGTGACACTTTTAAAGTTACTAGTGATTGTTTTATTGATTTCAATCTCAAGCCTTTGGATAGCAGCGGCCATCTCCGTTGCGACTCGGGCTATGTCTCCAACTGATGATGTACTTACAGTGAGAAGCGAGCCAAGATTGGCAACAAGTTCGTTTATTGAGCGCGTTGTTGAATCCAAAGATTCCCTGGAGAGTTGATGAGCAGAAATCAAACTATCCAATTCGCCTAGCCGAGCATTTATTTCCTTTAAGGTTTCATCTGACTTAGCAAATTCTAAAACTCGTGCACTTAATTCATCTTCTACGCTGCTGGTCATGCGGAAAGCCTCTCTAGTTCATTGGTCAAGCTTTTTAGTGTGCGCTGCATGCGGCGTTCCCGTATCCGACTAAGTTGCTTTAGCCAAGCAGGGTTTCTTAAACCCTGAGCCAGTATTTCAGACTCCCACTTAAGTAGCGGAGCTTCGGGCAAGTCATTTTGTTGCCACGCATTAGCCAGGGCGTCATACTTTGGAGAGATTGACTCCTTAGTCTGCTGATCAAACTTGGCTGTGATCCAGTTAAGCAACGATGCGGCTTGATCGGTTCCAAGCTGGTACTGATCAAGCACCTTAAATGCAGTGTTTAGGGCAGATTCAATAATGCTCATGTCCGGTTCAGCACGCCAACCCTCGCCAATTACGCGAGCGGAAAGCAGAATTGGGTTGTCGGGATAGGCCTCCAGTTGACGTGCAGAAGCGCCGATCCACAGATCTGGGTCTTCCGTTCCGACTGTGTTTAGAAGTGTTGTGAGTTTATAGACATCCAATTGCTGGGACTCGGCAACTTCCTCCATGGCCGTTGCCAGGGGACCGCTTGATAAGTACGCATTTAGCCGAGCCTTTACTTGCTTTCCATCTAATCCAGAGGATGTAAGTTGCTGCATCTCTGTGAGTGCCCGGATTCGAGCTGGCTCGATGATTTCATAAAGAGTTCCAATAAAGCTACAGCAAACACCCGCAGAGCGATCTGTGGGTGTTTGCTTTTGCAAACAAAACAGCCCCAGGTGACTAACTCTGGGGCCATTAAGTTGCGTATATCGCTGGCGGGATTCGAACCCGCGGCCTTCCCCCTAGTCAAGGGGTTGCTCTATCCGCTGAGCTACAGCGATACACGAGCAGAAGGTATTCACATAACGCACCGTGATATTTATGTAGATTCAATTGTGTGGATAATGAAAAGCATTGCAGATAGAAAATGTGGTGCTAATCTTTAGTTTCCTAGTCAAGGGGTGCGCGCTCAGTTGGATTTAATTCAACTGTGTGAGCTACAGTAGAAAACCCGCAGAGCAATCTGCGGGTTTTCGATTTCTCGCTCGCAAACGTCAGCACCCAGGTGAAGATGTTTAATGTGGCTTGCGCAATTGGGAAGCACTAGTCACGAAACCAACCTTGAGAACTACCGCTTTGTCCCCGAAAACAGAAACCCCCGCCGGTCCCTGAGGATGACAGGGCGTAACTCGCAAAGGAGAATCTATTACTTCTTGTCTACCCCACTACTTCTCGTAGTGGAACCGCATAGAAAGTATCACCAAGGTATTTGCCTCGATCCGATAAACTAAGCGATGTGTCTTATCGATTCGCCTTGAATAAGTATCTTCGCCTTTGAATTTGAGCAACTCAGGCTTGCCTATCCCTTTTGATGGAGAAAGTAAGCAGGACTCTATGAGTTTATTGATGCGATCGATTTTCCCCTGATTCCTGCTTGATTTCCAATACCGCATATCCAGTTCAGCTCTGCGAGTTAGTACTATCGAGCTATGTTTGTGGACTTTTGCCACTATCGCGGGCTCTTGGCCTTCTTCGCTAAAGGTGCAACTTTCTTTTTTCTCACCTTATCAAGGGTAATTGGAAAATCCAGCTTCACAGTTTGACCGCGATCCGCTTCCGCAATCGATTTCAGAATCCATTCGCGATTAGCCGGAGTTGATAGCAAATATTGTAATTCCAGCATGGACTCATACTCGCTCTCGGCGATAAGAACCGCGTTGCCATTCTTTGATGTAATAAGAACAGGCTTCATATCTTCATTAACCTGCTCAATCAATGGAAATAGTTGTGCTCTAGCCACTGATGCCGTGATAGCCATGAATTGCCCCTTTCCAAGTGGTACAAGATATCGTACCAGAATGCTCAAAACCGATTGATTAAGGCGATAGGCGCTGTATCAGCTTCGCAAGGTTCGCTTCACAAACATGACGATTTCAGGCACTGATATGAAAACTACGATGCTTGCAGTGGCCCCAATTCTGCATTACAATGTAATTCACTTAACGCAAGGAGAGACGATCATGGCTGCAAACAAACTTGTACAGACCCGCATCGATGGGGCAATCAAAGAAGAGGCGGCCATCGTGTTGGCCGCTATGGGTCTTACCGTCTCCGATGCGGTGCGGCTGATGTTGACGAAGGTTGCGCATGACCACGCCCTACCCTTCGATCCGCTGATTCCCAATGCCACCACCATTGCAGCCATGAAGGAGGCGCGTCGTGGCAAATTGGAGTCTGTAACGCTCGACGAACTCCAAGCGGTACTTGATGCGGACGATTAAGCAGTCAAACCAATTTAAGCGCGATCTGAAACGCGAAGCCAAAGGCCCACACCGGCAGGCGCTGCAAAGTGATTTCGTTTCTATTGTTGCGGCGTTGGCAAATGACCATCCGTTGGCAGAGAAGCACCGTGACCACGCGCTTACTGGCGAATGGAAAGACCACCGGGATTGCCACATCAAGCCCGACCTGCTGCTGATCTACCAGAAGCCAGACACTGAAATCTTACAGCTCGTGCGGATCGGGTCGCATAGTGAACTTGGCTTGTGAGACGGTCAACTAAATCGACAGTACCGCCTAATGTGGCTTGCGCAATCCTGTGCTATCTTTTAATTACGTCAATTCGGTGAAATGAATAAGTCCCCCAGGTCGTCACTTGGGGGACTTATTTGTTGCGTGACTCTGGTGATGTGGTGTCTTTTCACCACAACTTAATACAAACGTCCACGCGGATATTCGCGTGAAGAAGAAGGCAAATCGAAGTGGGCTTTCAGCCAGATTTGCGCCAACCGGCACCAGCACTGT
>Ga0209284_10004328_pt1 | contig 16129 bp, 9 predicted proteins | sample FRY03_FD_187211 | JGI IMG/M metagenome (GOLD analysis project Ga0209284, IMG submission 187211) | Freshwater microbial communities from Lake Fryxell liftoff mats and glacier meltwater in Antarctica - FRY-03 (SPAdes) (version 2) | ecosystem: Environmental > Aquatic > Freshwater > Ice > Glacier... | reverse complement strand
GTGGTAATAACGTTTCAGACCTGGCCGGTTTCGGAAAACCGGCCAGGTCTTCTGTTTGTTATACGGGGAGTTTGCTAAAGTCTGCGGCCCGAAATGCTCTGTGAACCCGCGCAAATTCGGTGATGATTTCCTGCGCCCGGTCGTGCAAGGTGCTGGCAAGAGAGTGGGTGGAAAGGTTCGTTTTTGCGTCATGCGTTTCGGCTGTCTGCATCTCCATCTCTGCACACAGGAGCGAGAGAGCATCTGCACCCAACATACGCGCGGTCGATTTCACGGTGTGAGCCGTGCGGTGTAGCAAAGCAAAATCAGACGATTCTATCGCTGGCTTCAGTTTCTCCAAATGGGCAGATGTATCGGTCAGAAAGCCGTCAATCAGTTCACCCAAAAATTGGCCGCTGTCATCTCCCAAATCGCGCTGAAGCCTGCTCAGCGTATCCCAATTGATTGGCGCCGAGGCTGGGGACTGCTCTCCTGTAGTCTCGTGTGAATCCGTGCTACTGTGACTTTGCTCTGTCTGTACTCCGCGCGCAGGCCGAAGCGATCCGTTACGGTTTGGTTGACTGTTGCCGATGCCGGTAATCCCACTCGTCTCATTCGCGGGGTGGGAGAGAAATCGGCTATTCAGGAGCGCTGTCACCAGCTCATTTACTTTGAATGGCTTGCTTAAGTAGGCATCCATCCCCGCCTCCAGGCAACGCTCCCGGTCTCCTTGCATTGCGTTGGCTGTCATAGCTATCACATAGGGTTGGCGGTCGCTGGGCAGCTCGCTGCGCAGGCGAACCGTCGCTGCCAATCCATCCAATACAGGCATTTGTACGTCCATCAATACCACATCGTAGACTTGGCGGTGGAGGGATGTAAGGACTTCTTCCCCATCGCTAACCGGATCGGCCCGATAGCCCAGCCGTTCCAGGGTACGCAACGCCACTTTCTGGTTCACCAGATTGTCCTCGGCCAGAAGAATGCGCAGATTGGGGTTCAGCCGTTCCGTCATACTGGTACGAAACGCAGATGTGGGATTGTCGATCTCGTGGCTTTGGGGTCTCTGGTACAGGATGCTGATCATCATCTTGTACAGGTGGGCGCGTTTGACCGGTTTTGTCAAAACTCCGGCCAGATTGACCTCCTCCCGCTGCTGGCGTATTTCCTGATTGCCTATGCTGGTCAGCATCAGGAGCGGTAGCGAACTGCTGTGGGATGAACTTTGCAGCGCACGGGCCAGATCAAGCCCATCCATATCTGGCATCTGCATATCGAGAATTGCCAAATCGAAGAGACTATCTTTTTCCAGCAATTCCAATGCAGCGAAACCGGAATCGACCGCCACGGGAATCATGCCCCAGGCGCTGCTCTGGCGAACGAGAATCTCCCGGTTGGTGCTGTTGTCGTCTACGATGAGCAGCCGTTTTTGCAACAACAGTGCCGGATTGCCCTGGCCGAGGATGCGTTTTTTGCTGGGCGCGGCTTTGGCTGTGATGGTAAAGAAGAAAGTGGTCCCTTGCCCTGGCGTACTCTCCACCCACATTTCGCCGCCCATCAGCTCCGCCAGCCGACGGCTGATGACAAGCCCCAAGCCTGTGCCGCCAAAGCGCTGGGTAGTGGAACTGTCCACCTGGGAAAAGGAGCGGAAGAGTCTGTCCAGGCGATCAGCAGGGATGCCAATGCCTGTGTCGCGCACGCTGAATTGGAGCATAAAGAGATTGTCTGGGCGCTTTTCGCAACTTACGCCGACGACAATCTCCCCTTCAGAAGTGAATTTGATACCGTTCTCCACCAGATTGACCAGCACCTGGCGCAGGCGGGTCACATCGCCCACGATGGAATGGGGCGCGTCTCCCTCGCTGACATAGGCCAGCTCCAACCCCTTTTTTGCGGCCTTGGGGGCCAGCAGGTCCAGCATATCTTCAATGCAATCCTGCAAAATGAAGGGCTGGGCCTCCAGTTCCAAATAGCCCGACTCAATTTTGGAAAAGTCCAGAATATCGTTGATCAGCGTGAGCAATGCGTCACCGCTGCCCCGGACAATCTCCACAAATTCCCGCTGTTCAGTATCAAGCGGGGTGTCAAGCAGCAGACTGGTCATGCCGATGACTGCGTTCATCGGTGTGCGGATTTCGTGGCTCATATTAGCCAGAAATTCGGACTTGGCCCGGTTGGCTCTCTCCGCGCTCTGTTTGGCCTCGCGCAGGACATCTTCCTGTTGCAGCCGGTCCAGGGCCAGGCCGATCTGGCCGCCGATGACATCGAAAAGCGCCAGCCGCTGAGTATCCCAGCCGGAATCTGTCACATCCAACTCGGTGTATAGCAGGAGAACACCCAATATGCGTGAACCCGCTTTGATGGGCACTGTCACGTGACTGTGGGGGCTTACACTGTGGGGGCTTACACTGTGGGGGCTATCTGCCATGCAATTGGTGTTTGTACAGGCGTGGGCGGTCAGCACTTTGCCAGTTTGGAACGTGCGGCCCAGAATGCCAGTACCTGTCGGTACTACTCTGAACTCTTCCAGAAAGGCGTCGGAGAAGCTGCCTTGGGTTACTGATAGGTGAAGCTCGCTCTCCTTCTCGCCGTCGCTGTGTTTATTTTTACCGGGTTCATTTACACTGTGCAGGAAGACGGCGGCCCGTTGTTGAAGATCGATATCCTTGACAGCCACAAGAGTTGCCGCGACTTTGGTAAGCAACTGTTCGACAGTGGTGGCTTCGTGTAGGGCATGACCAATCTCTATTTGAATGCGAAAGTCGCTGGCCTGTCGTTTTAGTCGATCTGCATCCCGGTTGCGTTGGGTTACGTCCTGTTTGATCGCCACAAAGTGAGTCACCTGGCCGAATCCATCGGTTACCGGCGTAATGCTCATCTCTTCAACGTACAGATCGCCATTTTTGCGTCGGCTGATCAGTTCTCCCCGCCACGGGTTGCCGCCCAAGATCGTATCCCACATTTCCGTATAGAAAGCGCTCGTCTGCATTTCCGACCGCAGGATACGTGTATTTTGACCGATGACCTCCTCTGCGCTATAGCCTGTCAATTGGGTAAAGGCGGGGTTGACCCACACAATATCCCCATTAATATCACTGATGAAAATGGCATTGGCGGTGGAATTGAGAGCCGTCGATTGCAAACGCAACTTCTCGTCGGTTGCCCGCTGCTCTGTGATATTGGTGGCAACAGTCAACACCTGGTATTCGCTGTCGATGGGTGAAAAGATTCGCCGCTTCACCCATCGATACCACTGCCTGTTGCCCTGAAGGTCCAATACCCACTCCTCATCAATCAACACATCCTGGCCGGTCTCCAGAACCATTTGATCCGTGCTGCGATAGAGATCGGTCTTTTCCTTGTCAAAGGAGGCAAAATCATCGTCTTGTTTGCCAATCACCTCTTCTGCCGAAAGTTGGAAAGCCGCAGCTAGGGATTGATTGGCAAAGCGATAGCGCCCCTCGCCATCTTTGATAAAAATGGAGTCGGGCACAGTATCCAGGACTGTGCGCAGAAAGGCACGCTGCTCGTGGACACTGTGCTGTTCCGCCATTTTCCGATCAGTGATGTTGCGCATAGTCATTACGACGGATTCATCGCTATAGGCGACAAAACGGCTTTCGTAGTGGCGGGTACTTCCATCTTTTTCCTGGGAATAGGCGAATGTCTGCATCTGCCCTGTGGCCAGGACAGATGAAAGGAGTGCCTGCATTTCTGCGGCCAGGGCAGGGGAGTAGATGTCGTGGATGCTCCGGCCCAGAAGTTCGCCCGGAGAGGTGGACCGGTCTTCGGCCCAGGCGGCCTTGAATTCCAGATAGACGCCATTCTGGTCAAGCAGAAATATCTGGTCTGGGATTGCTTCGAGCAGTGCCTGGTTCTTGGCCTCGCTTTGGCGCAGACTCTCAGCGGCCCGTTTTTGCTCAGTCACATCACGCAGAACAAACATCCGCCCACTTGCCGCTCCCTGTCTTGTCTGCAACGGCACAACCCGTACTTCCAGCGTAGACTTTTGGCCCACCAGCGGAAAGACCGCATCGCGGACCAGAATATCCATCTGGCTGCCCATGCGAGCCGCAAGCAGATTTCCGGGCAAAAGTTCATCTGCCCGCCGACCCACCGCGGCGGAGAAGGTAATGCCCATCATTGCCGCGGCCTGCGCGTTCAGATTGACAATCTGATCCGAACGATCCAGCACGACAATGCCATCAAGTATGTTGTCCAGAATGGTGACGGGATCAACCGGCGTAAGCTGCCCCAAGCGGTATTGGGTCAGGGCAATAACCAAACAGACACTGCTCAAGGAGAAAGCGATGGGCGTGAGATCGAGAAAGGGTGTCGGCCCCCATCCGGCCATATAAATCCCATTGCCTGCCCAGGGAATGATGACAGCGGCCACAAGCAGGAGGGTCTGCCCGCGGAATACCTGAGCCGTCCGTGTCGAAAAGCGGATGAGCATCCAGGTTCCCGCGCCCAACAGCAGGTAGGCATAGACTACATTGAGCCAATAGAATGGGCCACTTGTAAATTCGGCATAAACGAAGTTGTTGGCGTGTATGGGTGTAACGGAATGCCAGAGCAGGTGATGCCACTCATTCGTCCACACCAGCGCCAACAGCACCAGCGGCTCGATACAAAGCCACTTCCAGCGAGCCAGGAAGATACGGCCTTGCCCCGTATACTCCACCGCCAGGAGAAACCAGAAAACCGGAAGGAAGCCAATCGAGAGATACTCTACTTTCGCCCAGAAAATCTTGCCGCCCAGCGAGGCCGATGCGACTTCGATGGTGCTGGTGAGCAGCCAAAAGGTAGCCGCCGCCACTACATAGAGAAGGGAGCGGGCAATCTGGAACTGCCTGCGTTGGGCCACAAAAAAAATGACCAAAAGGCAAGAGGTCAGTGCAGCGATTGAGATGGCAACTTCGGGCGGGAACTGGAGATTCATACGGACTCTTTAATCTCTATCAGAGCAAGCAAGCGACACAAGAAACGTAGCATCTGCTATCGGAAGCCGACACGTAGATTTGTCGATTGGATATGGATGCGGTAATGTATTCTGCCTAGCCAGCAACGAATGGTTGTTTGGACGAATCTTCCTATTGTTGCAGATAGAAGCCACAGAAACAATCAAGAAAATCACGCAATTCTAAAAAATGGTACTTACCAATTAGGCGCTGCATCCAGCGCTGAGGTAGTACAGAAATGGTAAATATATGCTCGTCAACGAGGACATAGGGTAATGCCCCAATCCATTGCAACCCCAATCGATCAAAGCCCTGCCGCGCCCGATGGATTCGCCCCCTTTGCTGCCAAAATGTCTGCCGCCGGTCTGCCTTCCAGCCTGATACAGAGTTTCCACCTCTACTACAATCAACTATGCGAGGGAGCGACCGGCTATATCTACCGGGACCAGACGCTTCCTGTGTCTAAACTGCCCCAGGTGGGCGAACTAGCTGGCTACGAGCCAGCGGGTGTGGCCGCGCTGGACAAGCTGGTGGTGATCAAGCTCAACGGCGGGCTGGGTACATCAATGGGCATGGCTGGCTCCAAGTCACTGTTGCCTGTGAAAGACGGGTTGACCTTTTTGGACATCATCATCCGGCAAATTCTGGCCCTGCGCGCCGCCCATAGCGCCCGCATTCCCTTGCTGTTGATGAACAGCTTTAGCACCCAGGCCGATTCTTTGGCCGCACTGGCCGCCTACCCTACGCTGCCCCAATCCCTGCCCCTGGACTTTCTACAACACAAAGTGCCCAAAATCCGTCAGGACACATTGTCACCTGTCACCTGGCCCGCTGACCCGGAAAAGGAATGGTGTCCTCCCGGCCACGGCGATCTCTATTTGGCCCTGCAAACCAGCGGTATATTGCAGGCGCTTCTGAACCAGGGCTACGAATATGCCTTTATCAGCAATGCAGACAATCTGGGCGCGGTTGTGGATACGGACATTTTGGGCTACGTCGCCGCGGAAAAGCTTCCCTTTTTGATGGAAGTGACCGAGCGCACCGCGGGGGATCGCAAAGGCGGCCACCTGGCCCAGACGCCAGAGGGCGGCCTTTTGTTGCGGGAGATCGCCCAGTGCCCGCCGGAGGAGATGGAAGAGTTTCAGGACATTCAGCGTTTTCGTTTTTTCAACACCAACAATCTTTGGGTACACCTGCCCACCCTTGCCGCTGTGCTGGACGAACATGACGGCGTGCTGCCTTTGCCGCTCATTCGCAACAGAAAACCCGTGGACCCAACCCAGCCCGCTTCCCCGCCCGTCTATCAATTGGAGACCGCAATGGGGCTGGCGATTTCTGTCTTTGCTGGCAGCCAGGCGCTCTCGGTTCCGCGCAATCGTTTCCGCCCCGTCAAGAAGTGCAACGATCTCCTGGCTCTCTGGTCCGATGCGTATGTGCTGTCTGAGGACTTCCGGGTGCGTCTGGACCCGCGACGACATACGGGCGCAGCCCCCGCGGGTGATCCCCTTGTGACACTGGACGATACTTTTTATGGGCTGATCGATGACATGACCGCACGTTTCCCCCACGGTGCGCCGTCGCTGGTGCAATGCAGTGTAGTGGAAGTGGATGGGGATGTCTACTTTGGCTCGGGTGTGGTTGTGAATGGGGATGTAACGGTGCGCAATCGGAGCGGTTCTCCCCGCTGGATTGAGGACGGCGCGATACTCTCCGGCACAGTCGAATTGCAATAAGGCTACCCAGAAAACCGTTATCCACAGATGGCACAGATTTTCACAGATTCAACCCGTGTAAATCCGCCCTTTCCGCATCACATCCAGCAACAGCGGCATGGCCTTTTGATACGCTTGCCAGAGTAGCGGCACAGGCGACCAATCCCACGCACCGATCTGCTGACGCAGTTCCGCGCCGAAGCCCTCTTTGAAGCGCCAAACCCCCTGCAAGCCATCCGCCGGGTCGTCGGGCAGCGCGGGTGCGCCCCACCAGTCGTAGATCGTACAGTTCTGGCCCTGCGCCCAACGCATCCCCTCCCATTGGAGCAGGTGGTTGGGCATATCCCGCCGCCGAGCCTCGCCGCTGGCCCCGTAAAAATACCAGGCCGTCTGCCCGTAGCGCAGCAGAAAAATGCCCGCTACCGGCGCTGATTCCTCCGGGTGTTCGGCCAGCAGCAGTGCGCCGCCTGCCGGGTTCTCTGCGTCCTCTTGCGCGGCGAGAAAAGTGCGCCAGACATCCGCATAGTAGGCAAAGGGACGGATGAGAAAGCCGTCCCGCCGCCCGGTCTCCGCATACAGCGTATGAAATGCCGCCAAATCGGCTGTCCCGCCCAGGCGCACCCCAATCCCCCGGCGCTCGGCCAGGCGCACATTGTAGCGCCATTTGCTCTTGAAGGAATCCAGCAACCCGTCCTCGCTACGGTCCAGTCGGGTGATGCCCGTATTCTTGAACTGAATCTGCTCTGGGCTGAAGCGCCAGCCCCGGCTCTGCAAAAGGGCCAGAACCCGGCGACCAGCGAGGCTTGTCTCATCCACATCCGGGTCGATTTTGACAAAGAGGCAGCCGGTCTGTCGGGCCGTCTGCTCCACGGCAGCCAGCGTTCGTTCCACCGCCAGTTCATCTGCCCAATCCACTACCGGCCCTTTGGGCACATACCCCACCCGCAGGGGCAAACGGCTGACCGGCTGTCGCCAAAGGTATTGGAAAGCTGCATCCGTGTCTGTAAGGACAAAGCGCTGGGCCTGCCAGCCTGTCTGGTCCTTCACCTCTCCCCATTCCCAGCTTTGCAATACGTGGGGATCGGGCAGACCAGCCAGCGCCCCGCGCCAATCGTTGGCAGATTTCACCGACTGTACGACAGGTGCTGTGGCGGCGCGTTGGGGCGGTGCGGGCATAAGCGTATTGACTCTCCCCTTTGCGATCCCCTGCGCGATCCCCTGCGCGATCCCCTGCGCGATCCCTTTCGCCATATCTTGCACTATTTGCTGTGGCGAATGGCCCGCGGCCCGTGCATCACGCAGGGCCACACCGCCCCGATAGAGTTGGTAGAGTGGACTATTCAGCGGTCGATCCCACGCGCCGACTGTGCGCTCTACCATTCCGCCAAAGCCCTGTTTGAAGCGAAAGACGCCCCACAGATCGCCCGCCGGGAAGGCCGCCATATCCACCGGCATATCTTCCGCAGGGACAGGTGCGCCACCTGCCATTCCCAGCGCCATCTGGCCGATTTCGTCAGGAATGCCCCAAAAATCGTAGCGGATTGCGCCCCGTTCTCTGGCCCAGCGGATGGCCGCCCACTGGAGCGCGTGGTTGGGCATCCGGTTGCGCTCCGCGTCGCTGCTGGCCCCCCACACATACCAGGCCATCGGTCCACAGTGCAGCACGACAATCGAGGCCAGCACTTGGCCGCCATATTCCGCATAGAGGTAGACCCCGTGGCGGGGGACCAGCAGATCGAAAGCCGCGCGGTAGTAATCGAAGCTGTGGACAGCAAAACCGTCACGCTCGCCAGTCGTCTCCATCAGCGTCTGAAAGTGGCGCAGATCGTCTCGATCCCCGGCGCGCACAGTCACTTCCTTGCGCTCGGCCAGCCGGATATTGTAGCGCCATTTGCTCTTCATCCGGGCCAGAATTTCGTCCTCGCTGCCGGAAATATCCAGCGTAATTGTGCTGCGGGGCTGGACGGTCTGCGGGCTGGGACGGAAGCCGTAAGAGGTCAGCAATGCCCGGTTTTCGGGGGTGTCGGGCAGAGATGGCTCGATTTTCACAAAGGCGGCCCCAGACTGGCGGGCTGTGTTGTCGATCTGTGCCAGAAGGCGGCTGGTCATTGCCCGATCCTGCCAGTCGGTCAGCGGCCCGCGGGGGACATACCCAAAGGTCAGGCCCGCAATGCGCCGGAAGAGAAGCAACGCGCCCGCCTCAGTCCCGCCGCCGTTGCCGGTCAATGCCACTCTCTGGCTAGACCAGCCGAACGCGTTTTTCAGCTCTCCCCAGCCGCTCAATTGAAGAAAGGTAGACTGGGGATGCCGCTCCACAAAGCCATCCCAGCGGGCGGCGGGTACAGGTTCGCGGGCGGGTTGACGGTCGAGTTGGGGGTCAAAAATTGGCATAGGATTCTCTCGCACGGCAGGACGGTTATTGTAGGGATCATACCATCGACCCCGGAAATCCGGGGAAAGTAGGAACGGGAGAGTCGATTTGGTCTATGATTTGACAGCGTAGGGGCGGGTTGCTATAGTCGAATTTGATGATACTGTATCAATGCACGATCGGACCGACTGTGAAATATCTGATTGTAACCGGCTTCCTGTTCACACTTCTCCTGACTGTAGGCGGCTGTATCTCTTCGCGCGGCGATTCGACAGCAGATGAGAAGCCCCAGGAAGTTGTCGTCTTTGCCGCCGCGTCTTTGACCGAAGTCTTGACCGAAGCGGGCAAGACCTTTGAGCAGGACCACCCGGACGTCCGTCTCGTTTTCAACTTCGCTGGTTCCCAGCAATTGGCAAGCCAGTTGGCCCAGGGCGCACAGGCCGATCTCTTTGCCAGCGCCGATCAGCGCCAGATGGACGCCGCGGTGACCGCAGGGCGAATTGACCCGGCGGATGTGACGATTTTTGCCTGCAACCGGCTGGTCGTCGTCACCAGCGACAGCCGGATCGACTCGCTACAGGCGCTGGCCCGCCCAGGCGTGAAGCTGGTCATCGGCGCGCAGGCTGTGCCAGTGGGCGTCTACACCCAGGCTTTGCTGGCCGCGGCCAGCGCAGACCCCCTCTACGGCCCGGCGTTTGGGGCGGGTGTGATGGCGAATGTGGTTTCCTATGAGCAGAGCGTGCGCGCTGTGTTGGGCAAAGTGCGGCTGGGCGAGGCCGACGCCGGGATTGTCTATGCCAGTGATGCCAGGGCCGCGCCGGATGTCCACGTGTTGGAGATTCCTGACTCGCTGAATCAGATCGCCAGTTATCCGCTTGCATCGGTATTGGATGGCCCGTTAGAAGAGGACTCCTCCACCGCATTGGCCCGGCAATTTATCGATTTCCTGCATTCATCCAGAAGCAGGGATATTTTGACTGGGGCGGGTTTTTCCGTGGAATGTGCGCCCGCTCTCGAAGCGCCCGCTTCCGATGCGCCAACCTCCGATGCGCCAACCTCCGATGCGCCAACCGCTAAGGCGTCCATTTCCAAGGCGCCAACCTCCAAGGCGTCCACCCCCTGATGAATAACCCGAAAGACCTGTCTGGACGCCCCCCGGTGGGGACCCCTGTGGCCCAGTCCCTTTCTGCCTCCTCTGCCCGTGCCAGCCGTGCGGATATCCCGGCCTTGCGTGGACCTCAGACGCTCTGGTGGGGGATGGCCCTGCCTCTCCTCTTCTTTCTGGTGCTGCCCCTGGCCGCGCTGCTCTGGCGCACAGATATGGCCCAATTGTGGGTTCATCTGGCCGATCCCGCGGCGGCCCAGGCCATCCGCCTGAGCCTGCAAACCACCACTACAACGGTCCTGCTCACAGTTCTGTTCGGCACGCCCGTGGCCTATCTGCTGGCCCGCCGGGACTTTCCCCTGCGCCGGGTGGTGGATACGCTGATCGATCTGCCCACAGTGCTGCCGCCTGCCGTCGCCGGGTTGGGGCTGCTGATGGCCTTTGGGCGGCGGGGGTGGTTGGGCGCGCCCCTGGAACTTTTGGGGATCGAGATTGCGTTTACATCCGTGGCGGTGGTGTTGGCCCAACTTTTTATTGCCAGCCCTTTTTATGTGCGCGCGGCCGCGGGCGGCTTTGCGGGCATCGAAAGCGAATTGGAGCAGGCGGCCAGTCTGGATGGAGCCAGCCGCTGGCAGATATTCCGCTTTATCACACTGCCCCTGGTGCGGATGACGCTGCTCGGCGGGCTGGTGATGTCCTGGGCCAGGGCGTTGGGCGATTTTGGTGCGACGATTATTTTTGCGGGCAACTTTCCCGGACGCACCCAGACAATGCCCCTGGCGATCTATCTGGGCTTCGAGATGGACCTGGACGTGGCCCTGGCCCTGTCGGTCATCCTCATCGCCTGCGCTTTTGTGGTGTTGATGGCTGTGAAGTGGCTGCTGGCGGGGGAGAGGGAATAATGACGCTGATCGAAGCTGTCCCCAACTTTTCCGAAGGGCGGCGCATGGATGTGGTGGATGCCATTGCCGCTGCCATCCAGTCGCCCGGCGTCCATCTGCTGCACCGCACCAGCGATTGGGATCACAACCGCAGCGTTCTGACAGTGGCGGGTGAGCCGGAAGCTGTGTTGGCGGGACTTTTCCAGGCGGCGCGGGTGGCTGCCGAACGCATCGACCTGCGCCAGCAACGGGAGAGCGGGGCGCGGGGCGTCCATCCCCGGCTGGGCGCAACGGATGTGGTGCCGCTGGTCCCGATTGAGGGCATCACGCTGGCCGAATGCGCGGCGCTGGCCCGGCGACTGGGCCAACGCATTGGCGACGAGTTGGGGCTGCCCGTCTATCTCTACGCGGCCGCGGCCACCCGTCCCGAACGGCGCAACCTGGCCGACGTGCGCGCCGGGGAGTATGAGCGGTTGGAGGAGGAGATTCACCTGCCCCAGCGCCAGCCGGACTTTGGCCCCGCCGTCGTCGGCCCCGCCGGCGCGGTGATTGTGGGCGCACGGCCCTTTCTGATCGCCTTCAACGTCTTTTTGAAAAGCGGCGATGTGACGATAGCCAAACGGATAGCCCGATCCATCCGGGAGAGCAGTGGCGGCCTGCCCGCTGTCAAGGCGCTGGGGCTGCTGGTGGACGGCCAAGCTCAGGTGAGTATGAATCTGGTCGATTTTCAGATCACACCGCCCCATACGGTTGTGGAGGTCATTGAACGGGAAGCCGCCAGCCTGGGCGTGACAATCGACCGCGGCGAGTTGATCGGGCTGATCCCTCAGGACGCACTGCTGGCCGCCGCTGCCCACGCCCTGTGTCTGCCCGAACTATCCGCGGATCGGGTGGTGGAGATGGCGATACGGAAGGGGATTGAGGATCAGGAATAGCCCCAAATTGGGTAACCTTTCCGGAAGCGGCCACAGTATTGAGGGAGTATTGGACAGGCGTTGGCCGCTTCCGGGAAGATCGAACCCCTGCCTCTAATCGCGAATCCCCACCACTCCTTTGACCGTATCAATCGGCGCGTGCTACAATCCAGAACGTTGCGGCGTGTGTGACACCGGATCGATAGAGGCAAACCCGATGGGCAGAGCGCAGGCAATCCCCTGGCAGCAGTGGCTCCAAGAAATGAATGAGGATAGGTCTGCCAGTCTGGGCCAGCGTCTGGGCCAGCGTCTGGGCCAGTGCCTGGACCTGGCGATTGTAGTCCTCAATTACAATACACGAGAGCTGTTGCGCGCCTGTCTGGAATCGGTCTACGCATCCGAAGGCGACTTTCGCTTCTCGCTCTGTGTGGTGGACAATGCCAGCCAGGACCAGAGCGACCAGATGGTGGCCGAGCATTTCCCCCAGGCCGGGCTGATTGCCAGCGGCGGGAACGGGGGCTATAGCGCGGGCAATAACCAGGCCATCCGCCAGTTGGGCTTTGAAGACGGGAAGGTCGCGCTGGATCGTCTACCCCGTTTTCTGCTTCTGCTCAATCCCGACACAGAACTCCCGCCGGATGCGCTGGCCCGGATGATCGCCTTTATGGACGAGCACCCCCAGGCCGGTATGGCTGGCCCACGCCTACGCCGACCGGATGGCTCGCTGGATCGGGCTTGTCGGCGCAGTTTTCCCACGCCACTGGTCAGCTTTTACCGCATGACGGGGCTGAGTCGCCTCTTTCCCAACAGCAAGATTTTCAACGCCTACAATCTGGAATATCTGCCCGAAGATGCAGTGCATCAGGTGGATTCGGTGGTGGGCGCGTATATGCAGGCGCGCCGGGAGACAATCCGGCAGATCGGTTTGCTGGATGAAGCCTATTTCATGTATGGCGAGGATGTGGACTGGGCCAAGCGGGCCAAAGATGGCGGTTGGGAAGTCTGGTACAACGGCCAGGTGGCGGTGACCCACGTGAAGGAGGCGGCCAGCAAACGCAGCCGCAAGGCGCGCCTGGCCTTCTACGAAGCCATGTGGATATTCTACCGTAAACATTACCGGGCCACGACGCCGTGGCTGCTGGACAAAGCCGTGCTGACCGGGATCGCTCTCTTTGGCGGGGTCGATGTGGCCGGGCGTATGTGGCAGACGATTGGGGATTGATCCTCTTATGCAACAGGGCTTAACGACGAGTCCAATCGAAGAATATCGCACGCGCCGGGCACAACGTCCGGGGCTGTTGAAGCGTCCCCAACTGCTCTTTGTGCTGGCGTTGATGGGCGTGGATATTGGGTGTGTCTGGCTGGGTTTCTGGTTGGCCCACCAGTTCATCCGCAATGATCCCAATACGCTGATCGGCCCCTTTGCCGAGTTTTGGCCTCTGCCCGCCTTCTCCAGCGGGCTGCTGCTCCTCTCTTTTTTCACCCAACGCATGTACCAGCGGCGACGGCCCATCGCCCATCTGGACGAGTCTTACCGTATCGCTACGTTGACCACCCTCAGCTTTCTGCTCTCGATTGCCGTTGCTTCCCTGCTCTGGCGTGACTTTACCTATCACCGGGTCTTTGTTGGTGTGGCGTGGCTTTTGGCCACGGGTCTGCTCACGATTGGGCGGCTGATCCACGCACGCATCCAATGGCGTGCCCAGGCGAAGGGCGTGGGCGATGATCGGGTGTTGCTGGTGGGCGCGGGCGAAGTGGGGCAGATGATTCTGCAGAAGATTATCACCAATCCCAAATTGGGCTTTCAGGTGGTGGGTATCATCGATAACGGCAGCCTGCGCTCGGTGATGGGTGTACCTGTGATGGGAGCGATTGCCGACATCCCCCGAATCATTGAAGAGTATACGGTAGACGAGGTGATCATCGGCCTGCCCGAAAGTAGCCACCAGGAGATTGTGGGAATTATCAGCCTGTGCGAACGGGAAAAGGTGGGCATTCGGGTCTTCCCGGACGTTTTCCAGATTATGGCGAGCGAAGTCACAATCGGTGATCTGGGCGGTCTGCCGTTGCTCACCATCCGGGATGTGGCCCTGCAGGGCTGGCGGCTGACGCTGAAGCGGGGGATGGATGTGCTGTGCAGCGGGCTGGGGCTGGTGTTGATCAGCCCCTTTATGCTTTTCATCGCCCTGCTGATCAAACTGGACAGTCCCGGCGCGGTCTTCTATTCCCACGAGCGGATGGGGCTGGACGCCCGGCCCTTTCGCATCCTCAAATTTCGTTCCATGCGCCAGGACGCAGAGCAGCAGGGGCCGGGCTGGACCACCGAAGACGATCCCCGGCGCACTAAACTGGGCACATTTTTGCGCCGTTTCAACATCGACGAACTGCCCCAGCTAATCAATGTACTGGTGGGAGATATGAGCCTCGTCGGCCCGCGACCGGAGCGCCCCGTCTATGTGGAGCAGTTCCGCCAGCGTATTCCCCGCTATATGGACCGCCACCGGGAGAAGGCGGGCATGACCGGCTGGGCACAGGTCAACGGGCTGCGCGGGGACACATCCATCGCCGAGCGCACCAAATACGATCTCTGGTACATTGAGAATTGGTCGTTGACGCTGGACATCAAAATTATCCTGCGCACGATTGTGCAGACGTTAGGCGACAGAGGCGACAATGCGTATTAGGGGCTGGGGTTAGAAGAAGCACTCCTCCCACCCCCAGCCCCCAGCCCCCAGCCCTCAGTCCCAAATCGCCAATCCCCGATCTCCTTTGACAGCATTTCTGCTGGATGCTATGATGCGGGGAAGAATTCGTTAGCACTCTTGTTGCGAAAGTGCCAGTCAATAGAAGGATTGTATGTCCACCGACCCGGTGAACGACCGCCGCAAAGATTTGTTGCGCATTGTCGTGCAAGAATATGTGGATACAGCCCAGCCCGTGGGCAGCCAGGCCATCGCGGATAAGTATAATCTGGGCGTCAGCTCGGCCACCATCCGCAGCGATATGGCCGCGCTGGAACGGGACGGGCTGTTGACCCATCCCCATACCAGCGCGGGGCGGGTTCCCACCGATGCGGGCTACCGCTATTTTGTGCAACATCTGGTCTCGGATGTGGAGTTGCCGTCCAGCGAACGGCGGATGATCCGCCACCAGTTTCACCAGTCCCGGCGGGAGATCGACCAGTGGTTGCGTTTGAGCACGGCTGTGCTCTCCCAGGCATCCCGCGGCGCGGCGCTGGCGACCACACCCCGTGCCGTGCATAGCCGGATCAAACATCTGGAACTGATCAGCATTCGGGATGCGGTTGTGTTGCTGGTCCTTGTGCTGGAGGAGGGCGCGGTCAAACAACAGATCGTCTCGCTGGACGGCCCTGTCACTCAGGACGAACTGAGCCAGACCAGCAACGAACTCAACGAGCAGTTTGCTGGCGGGGATATCACCCGCATTGCCGACCGGCTGCTGCTACTTTCGCCTCTTGCCCAGGACGTGGCCGCCTTGCTGATGGATATGATGAAACGGCTGGACGGCACTGTGGGTGAGCGCATCTATCGGGATGGATTGGCCCAGATTCTGGAAGCGCCGGAATTTGCCGAGGGCGAAAATGTGCGTCGGGTGGTGCGGGTGATGGAACAGCGCTCCCTGTTGGAAGGAATTCTGAGCGAGCTGGTGGAAATCAACGACGTGCAGGTGTTGATCGCGGGGGAGGGGCGTTTTGTCGAGTTGGAGGACATCAGCCTTGTTCTGACTCAATACGGCATCGAAAATCAAGTGACGGGAATGATCGGCGTCATCGGCCCCCTGCGTATGCCCTATGGACGGACCATCGGCGCGGTGCGCTACGTGGCCGCGTTGATGAGCGATCTGATGCACGAGTATTACGGCAGTCAATAACCAATCGACCACAGACGGCTGACCGCTTTTGTGTTTCCGGGAGCCGCTATCGATGGTCTGTGGTCTACCATTTTTAATTTTATTCAGTGGGTGATAAGAAAAGATGAATGACGAACTGATCAAAGAAGATGGCGTAGACGTCGAAGTAGCGATGGATGCCACCGAAAGAACCGAAAGAACCGAAAGAACCGAAAGAGAAGTACCCCATCTCAATGGCGATGGATCAATGACAGTGGAGATGGATGGCGAGTTGGTGGACAGCGAACTCGCGGATGGGGAAGCCGCTGTCGAAACCGCCGAAGCCGAGGTGGAAAT
>Ga0209284_10004325_pt1 | contig 16133 bp, 18 predicted proteins | sample FRY03_FD_187211 | JGI IMG/M metagenome (GOLD analysis project Ga0209284, IMG submission 187211) | Freshwater microbial communities from Lake Fryxell liftoff mats and glacier meltwater in Antarctica - FRY-03 (SPAdes) (version 2) | ecosystem: Environmental > Aquatic > Freshwater > Ice > Glacier... | reverse complement strand
ATTAAATCTTGCTTAATTTGCTTGAACAAACTTATTATAGCTAAGGTTTAATAACATCTCTTCTTTTTTATTACTCCCTCTTATACATAGTTCGGGTTAACTATTGTGTATATAACTATCAATCTACAATAAGTAAGCCTTCAGTTTTTGTACGACTGTCTAGTGAACCATTCAATAAAAAATACTTTTCTATTATCTTAGCATAAGTTACACAAAACATATTTAGAATTGCTTAGTCCACTGAATTTCTTTTATTGTCTCTTGAATTAGGTCAGTTAATTTTACAAAGGCAATCAACTAAGTGATCTCAGTTGCAAGTACCAGGATATTACGCATTTATTTTACCTTGCTTTTAGAATTTGAATTTGACTTTTTACCTGCGCTTTTTAGCCATTTTCTAATGGCAATAGCGCATCTAATGATAATAGCTTATACAAAACATCATTAAGCCTTTTTGAAAACTCTCCAGCATCGTGTACTGGCTCTCCTTCAGTAATACAGGCTTGATCAAATATCAATTTGACTAGCTGCTCATTATCGTGGGGGGCCTCTTCAGGCTTTAGGTCGTTTTTTAGGTTATCATTGATTTTTTCTATAATTTTATGTTTAGGATTCAACTCAAGTATTTTAGCTGCGCTAGATGGTAGTCTATTTTGCTGTTTCAAGAGTCTCTCCATATGAATATCCATAGCACTATCACTAACAGCAAGGCAGGCTATGCTTGAGGTAAGTTTTTTAGATATTTTTACATCTTTGACTAAGCTACCTAGTACTTGTTTAAAATACTCAAGTAATTTAGTATACTCAGCACAATGAGTGGCATTGGTGTTTTTGTCTTTGTCGTTTTTCTTGGCTTTTTTGTTACTAGTATTTTTACTCTTGTCTTTTCTCTTATCGTTGTTCTCGGTATTCGTATCTATATCTGTGTCTTCGTCTTGCTCTTCTGTGTCTTTATCTGCATCTATGTTGTGGATTTTTTCTAAATCAATATCACTCCTGGTGGCTGACTTGATTTCATAATCTTTGTAACTATTATTAGTATTTACCCAAAAATTATCAACTGCATCAGTAAAGAGTAATACGTCTATACCTTTACTTATGAATCCTTCAATCTGAGGGCTTGATCGAAGTTTTGTAGCATCATCACCGCTTAGGTAATATATAGTCCTTTGTCCTTCATGGCAGTTACTTATATAATCATCAAGACTAATTAGCTTATCACGAAGAGTACTTCTAAACATACAAACTTCAAGCAGTTTTTCATGCTCAGACATTGCTTCGCAGAGGCCCTCTTTTAAAACCACACCAAAATTAATCCAAAATTTTAGGTAGTCTTCGATAGAGTTATCTTTCTCCATTTTTAATTTACTGATGACTTTTTTGATAATTGATGTTTTAATTTTCTCTAAGGTTGTATTATGTTGCAAGGTCTCGCGGCTTATGTTAAGGGGTAAATCCTCTGAGTCTACTACCCCGCATAAGAACCTTAAGTAGGTAGGTACGAGATCAACATTTTCATCTGAAATAAATACTCGTTTTATGTAGAGTTTAACTTTCTTCTTATGATCCTGCTGAAAGAGGTCATAAGGCTTATTTGATGGTATAAATAATAGATTAGTAAATTCTATTGCTCCTTCGTTTTTGTTATGAATGGTTAGCCAAGGCTCGTCCCATGAATGTGACAAACTTTTGTAGAATTCCTGATATTGCTCTTTAGTAATTTCAGTTTTTGGCCTAGTCCATAAAGCAGAAGAAGAGTTTAGTTGTATTTCATTATCACTACCATCAATAAAATATATTGGTACTGCTATGTGGTCAGAATAAGTTTTTACAATATTTTTTAATTTAAAATGATCAAGAAAACTATCTTCTGCTTCTTTAACATCCACTACTACCTCAGTACCGCGGGTAAACTCTCTATCGGTATCAGATACTGTATATTCTCCAAGACCGTCAGAATGCCAGGTATAGCTCTTGTCTTCTCCAGCTTTTTTAGAAGTAACAGTAATATAATCTGCTACCATAAAAGCAGAGTAAAATCCAACGCCAAATTGCCCTATTAACATATTGTCTTTTTTTGCGTCACCAGAGAGCTGCTCAAGGAAATTCTGAGTACCGGACTTTGCTATGGTACCAAGGTTCTCTATTAAGTCCTCTTTATTCATACCAATACCACTATCTCGGATAATTATTTGTTTATTATCCTTATCTACTTTGACTGTAATTTTTAAATTTGTATCACCTGCAAGAAGATTCGTATTAGTCTGAGATAAATATCTTAGCTTGTCGCAAGCATCCGAAGCATTTGAAATAAGCTCTCGCATAAAGATCTCTTTATTCCCATAAAGAGAATGAATCATTAAGTGTAAAATTTTACCGACTTCGGCGTCAAAGGTCTTTTTTTCTTCTGTCATAATTAGATATCCTATAGTTATCCTGTATAAATTTTGTTATCGAGCGTATTGTTGGTTATGAGTATGTTATTAAGTATTTTGTATCATATTGATATATTTTTTATATTGACTTAAATATAGTGTTTTAAAATTAATTTTCAATTGGAGCCAATAATTTAAAACCAGCTTCTAAGAGAAGTGGGTTTTAAATTACCTCCCATTTAATTGAAGCATTCTGACCTTACATTATTAAAGACACTTTTTTGATTATCCATCTCTACATAAATTATTTGATTTATCTTATGCTCTATTGCAATAGCTCCTGAATAACCTTCAGTTAATTCTAAGGGGAAGTGATACCATGCTTGTTCGCATTTATTGTTTTGGTGATCTAGGAAGACCTTATCACCAGGTGATAGTGTCATAGCTTCTATAGTATTAATAGGATAAGATAGCCCCTGCCCGCTTGCTTTAATTAAAGATTCTTTTGTAGTCCATAGATTGTAAAAAAGCTCAACTTTTGTCTTAGTCTCCTTAGTATCAAGTTTAGTAATAAGCTCGTGCTCTTTAGGAGTAAATACTAAATCAGATAGTCCGTGAACATCTATAGTACTATCATGCAGTTCTATATCAATACCAACCCTATAATCCGGGGAAATAATATAGCTTACTATACCATGAGAATGAGACATGTTGAATTGGATATTATTATTTTTTAAAAAAGGTTTGCCGTATTCATTATAAATAAATTCAATGTTTTGTGGTGGTTGATGGATATAATAACTTAAAATATATCGTAAAACCCCATGAGATATAATATAGCGGTCACTTAAGTCGCTAGTGTAATATTGTTTAGCTTGGATTTTTTCTTTAGTAGATAGACATTCCCAAAATAGAGGTATATTTTGTTTGCAATTTGTAAGATTTACAATATATACGAAGGCTATATTGGGGTTTACTTCATTGGAGTTAAAATTGAGCGTTAAATGATCTAAAGTTCTACTTTCAAACATGTTTGTTAGTTCCATACTACTTCCCCATATAAAGGCTGCTCGTATAAAACTTGATTTACTATTTTCATTACTTCTTGATATGAAGTCTTAATAAAAAAATGATCGCCTGGTAAAAGATGGTGTTTAAATGAACTAGTAGTCTGTTCTTGCCATTTAAGTAGATCCTCGTGATTAAATGTATGATCATTTAATCCTCCTAAAGCTGTTATGGGGCAATCAAGAGGAAGTTCGTTATAATACTCGTAAGTTTCAGATATGCTGAAATCTGAGCGTATTGTTGGTACGAATAAAGAGATAAGCTCTTTATCCTCAATTATAGCACTTGGGATTCCGTTATATTTTTTTAGTTCTTCAATAAATTGTAAATCAGGTAAAGCGTGAATGGGTTTTCTTCTAAGAGGAGCCTGAGGTGCTTTAGTGCCAGAAACTATTAAATGTTTTGGCTGGAGATTTATTCTTCTTCGCAAGGTTCGCACAAACTCAAAAGCTATCAGTGCACCAATGCTATGTCCAAAGAAAATAAATGGTTTATCCAAATAACGATCAAAGTTCATATATAACTGATCAATCACTTCTGAAACATTATTTAGTAAAGGTTCATTGAAGCGACTTTCACGCCCAGGCATTTGAATAGCTATTAATTCAGTAAAGTCTGGTATATCTTTTGGCCATTCTCGAAATGCTGAAGCACTCCCCCCACCATAATGGAAACAAAATAGCCTTACAGATGAATTACGCTCTTGCTTAAATGGTATAAACCAGTCACTGCGACTGTGGTTAGATCTTGACATAATTTTGGGGCTTCCTTAAATAAATTAGTACTTAAAAATCTGTGAGGTACGCAGGACTTTTCAATAAGCTATACGCGACAAGTTTACAACAAAAGAAAAATCACTTGTGCTAATCTATTAGGCTATTTAGATATCCCTATAAGGCAAGGAGCTTATATTTTTCTCTAAAAGTTTAAAAGGGAAGCACAATAAATATACTAAAAATATCCTGTTTTTAGCCATAACGTGCTTCAAAACGTAATAAATCAGCAACACTCAACATAATCTCAATTCTACATTAGTAGTTTTTTCTGTAACAATAGGCTACCCTGCCCCACCCTCACCTGATTACTTAGGCAGATTTTTAAACTTTATTTATTTTGTACTGCATTTCTACTTCTTTGCGACAAAAAGCCATGGCTATTTTGATTATCTTCTTAATATTGTAAAATAGAGATCTAGCGTAGGAATTTAGAAAATATCTATTTAGTGTGAGGACTGAATAGCATTTTTACTGGTTTTGTAGTACAATACCTTATAAAAAAACTTACAGATCACAGATTAAATAGAATTAAGAATATTATATGACAGATAAAATCTCACCTAGAGTCGATATTGCTTTCAAGAAAATCTTCGGCGTTGAAGAGAATAAGGATTTGCTTATATCTTTAATCAATTCCATTGTAGGGGCAGAAGATCAAGTATCAGATGTTACACTACTTAATCCCTATAATGAAAAAAGCTTCCGAACAGATAAGCTGTCGATCCTTGATATTAAAGCTGAAGGGGCTGACGGCAAAAGATTTAATATTGAGATTCAAATCAGCGATGAAGCTGATTATGACAAAAGAGCTCTATATTACTGGGGTAAGTTATATACCGAACAATTAAAGGTATCTCAAGATTACTCTCTACTTTCTAAAGCCATAGGCATTCATATACTTAACTTTACTTCAATTCCAGGAGTAGCTAAGTATCATAATGTATTTCATATTACTGAAAAGGATAGTGGACTGATATATTTTAAAGATCTAGAGCTACACACTATAGAATTAAACAAATTTACACCTAATTCTAAAGATGAATTATCTGATATAGTCGCTAGAGTAAAAAACTCTCTTGATATATGGTCGGTCTTTTTAACTAGAAACGATCTACTAAACAAAGATAACTTACCGGACGAACTAAACGATAGTAATCTTAAAAAGGCCCTTGCCGTACTTGAAGTAATGAACTTTAGCGCAGAAGAACGTGATGCTTATGAAGATCATTTAAAATGGCTGAGAATAGAAGCCAATACTCTAAAGAAATACGAACAGAAAGGTAGAGAAGAAGGAAAGGCTGAAGGTAAAGCGGAACGTGATACCGAAATAGCACGAGCGATGTTAATAGATGGAGATTCTGTAGAAAGGATAGCTAGAATTACTGGATTATCTAATGAAGAAATTGAAGCGCTTAAAGATTAATTACTTCTATAAGACTTTGCACCTAATACAAATATGAGTATAGCCTACGTAGACCATTGAAACCCGTTCTACTTTAAAGCATTACGTGATCTATAATAGACTGTTAAAATTGAACCGTTTATAATGAACTATTAATTCTTATTTTTTTGTTCCCACAAATAATCATGTATAGCAAATACACCAGTTTGTATAATTGGTTCAATTAGACCTATCCCCAAAGACATTCTTATATCTCCTGTAATTACATATGCTACTGCCGTAGCAACGCACAAATGAGTAATTCCATAGCTAATGGTTTTGAGTAATAATTTAGATCGCATTAAATTCATTTAATTTATGATTAAGTTTAGACACTATAATCTAACTAAGTAATAAAGACAGTTATGATTATAATATTTATTCCAAGTGGTTAAACAGAGTCCAGATTATAACTTTCTCGCATTAGTTGACAATGACACATTAGGCAGACCCATATATGGTTATATATTCAACCTTATAAATTTTTCATCATCAATCTACCTATGGTAGATGGATGTACTTGAAATACCCTTGCTACGTGAGAAGCAGTTTTATCGTCTTTGGTGACCATTTCGATTGCTTCTAGTTGTTGAGCCTTTGTTAATTTGAACCTCCTCCCCCCTACTCTTCCATTAGCTCTTGCTGAGAGAAGCCCGGCATGAGTTCTCTCTTTCACCATAGCTCTTTCAAACTCTGCAAAGCTTCCAACCATTTGCATCATCATTATTCCTGCTGGGCTTGTAGTGTCAATTGCCTCAGTTATACTTTTAAACCCAGCACTATGTAGTTTAATCTTCTCCATAATGCTTAGCAGGTCTTTTAGGGATCGAGAAAGTCTATCTAACTTCCATACTACTACGATGTCGCCTGGGCGCAACTGATCTAACATTAAATGCAATTGTGGTCTATCCCATCTTCCCCCCGAAGCTTTTTCTTCGTAAAACTTCTCTACCCCAGCTTCTTTTAGTATTTTATTTTGAACTGAATTATCTTGTTCGTGAAGTTTAGATACTCTGCTATAGCCAATAATCATATTTATATTTGTCTTTTATATATTTATTTATTTTTTATTGTTCTACTGAAAATCTGTTATTTAGGAATTTACTATCATGATTTGGTTCGTTATTTTATTGCACAAACCTATCGCCAATAGTTTTGATTATGCAATACATTTGTGCAAAGCGCAAGAGCTTTTATTTCCGTAGGTTTATTTTTTATGCACAAACGATCGTTTGTGCAACGACTGAATAAATTAACAACTTACTTGTCTTGCTCAAGCTTAGCTTGATTTATGATTTTTGCCAATAATTCCTTATCTTCAAATATCCACTTCTCCGATAATGGGATTTCAGCATAAGGCTCTAGAATAACTTTTCCATTACTTTCTATTGTTACTCTATAACTACTAACATTATCGGCAATTTCTCCAAGATTTAATCTACCTTTTGAATCAGGACGCAAAATAATATTTGTAGTAGTATTTGTATTATCTTTATTTGTCATGTTCTCTCTCTTAATATTAATATTATTCATTGTTGATAGATGTATTAATTTATTGATGTACCTTATAGTCTTATCGCTAAAAGGATAAAAATACATTTGTTAGATGTACACTATATATATCATATATTTAATTGCAGTTATTCTTTTTTTTCTTATCTTACTATACTCATATTGCATATGTAATAATATTATAAAGTTCTTTTTACTCTTGACTCTTTATAACATTTGATAAACTTATCATTTATCATAATAAAATGTCTAAATATTAAAAACGGCAATAAATCCTCGCCTTTCTCTAAGTCTCAGAAAGTATACTTTTTGGTACATATATAACATCCCCTCTTGTTATGTCTCAAATAATGTCTTATAATCATGTTCTTATATGGTTATAAAGATTATAAGACGTAAAAAGGTATAATATATTAAATAAAATCATAAAAATGCCAAATTATAAAAACAAGGATATAAAATGATCTTAGTAGGATATGCAAGAGTAAGTTCAATAGGTCAAAGTTTAAAAGTGCAATTAGATAAGCTAAAAGATTGCAACAAGCTCTTTCAGGAAAAAGCTAGTGGTACTTCAGCAAATAGGCCTAAGTTAAAAGAATGTTTAGATTATAGGGGATACATTAGTAGTAACGCGTTTAGATAGACTTGCAAGATCTACTTTAGATTTATGCAAGATAGCTAAAGAACTGGAAAACAAACAAGTGAATCTTAAGGTAATAGATCAAAACATAGATACGAGCACTGCAACTGGACGTTTACTATTTAATATGCTAGGAGCTATAGGGCAATTTGAAACAGAGATAAGGTCAGAGCGACAAATGGACGGAACTCTCAAAGCCAAAGAACTCGGCGTACAGTTTGGAAGAAGGAACAAACTAAATCCTGAACAACTTAATGATCTTCATGCAAAGAGAAGAGAAGGAGTTCTCATCAAAACCTTAATGGAAGAGTATAAATTATCCAAAGCTAGTGTCTATAGACATTTGGGGCAGGGGATAAGAGTCAATCATCCTGAGGCTGAACTCAATTATGGCAAAGGAAATGCTATAGAATCTAGTAGCGAAATGAAATAAACCGTATATGTATGAACGCTACATAATAATTGAAGATTTCAATTCAGCATTGGTATAGGAAACCTACCAATTTTTATCTAGATTATCTCTGCTCATCTTATGAGTATTTATTTCTAACTATATAAGTGGGCGGATTCTTCTGAGGATATCTTTGTGAGAAAAAAATTTGCAACAGAGCCCCATCGGCAAAGGTAATGAAATATCATTAATAGGTTTCGGTAATTTTAGTGTAAGTAAAGTTGCAGCTAGAACAGGCCTTAATCCTCGCCCCTGACAGGCGTTAGAAATAGCTGCTTATCCGACATTAAGATGCATTTAAGACTTAATTTTTTGATTTTTTGAAGATTTCGTGTTATAGTGATAGAAAATAAGTTGATAAGTTTATAGAGAATTTTTATGATTAATTATATAATTACTTTTTTGCTGCTTGCTATCCTTGCCTCTTTCTTTGGTTTCAGTGGTCTCGCTGGAACTTTTTCACAAATTGCTAAAATGATAGCAATAATTTTTGTAATACTGTTTATAGCAAGTTTAATTAAGCATTATATCAACGGAAAAAACCCTCCCATACTATAAATTGTTCTGATACCGGTCTTAAAAGTCGGATAAACAGACCCCATTACTGGGCCCGCTTATCCGACTTCCAGATACGATGTTACCGTGATGTGCTACGCTTAATATATTACACTTCCTTTTCTGCTCGGCTTTTTTCGATTCTTTGACATTTGCGTTGAAAGTAAAAAAAGGTACTATACCATAAGGGTTTTAAAAGGGGAAAATATAATTTCCACGCAAAGTATCAAAGAGCCAGCAATTTTACTGCCTATTATATTAACAAGAAGCAAAAATTATGTCAAAAGCCCCCTCTGCTCCAACTATTATAACGGTTGCTGCACAGACTGCTGTATCAACGAGCTCTAACGCATCCTTAAGCTCAAGCAGCAGTATATCCACAAGCTCAAATAGCTTGTCATTAGCTGCAGTACCAGCACACGTAACAACTGATATACAAACTTCAGCTTCATCCTCATCTAGCTTATATGTCTCGTCAAGCTCAAGTAGTAGTTTGCCATCCAGTAATTTATCTACTGCAGTTAGTTCCAAGTATTATAATTTTATAAATATTAATACTATTAAAACATGGGTTGCGTCTCAATATCATGAGCAAATTGAACTGATGAAAACACTACAACTAAACATAGAAGCAACAACACCACAAAGCCCTGGTATGCATAACTTTATTAAAGATGTGCACAATGACCCGAATGAGAAACGTTATTTTGGTAAATCTTTTCCTACCATAGAGTCAATTGAACTGCCGTTTTTGCAGTTTATAAACGCAATATCTAAAATTATGCATCCTATAACTCTTGAAATTGGAGCTGCTGAGGGGATTGTTTCGTGGAAAGTTCCTTTTGCTTTTGAAAAAGTTGGTGTACATTATGCCAATGAGCTAAGTCATTGGATGATGGATAATCCATTTGAATCCTGGGTTACATATCGCTTACAAAATACATCGCTAAAAAAATATATAGTAAAATTGCCAGGCAACTGTTTTGACATTCTAACACAAAATCCAGCTTTAAAAGGCAAAGTGAATGCTATTTTTGTTCAAAACGTAGAACATTTTTTTAATCCTACGGAACACCAAAAATTTCTCACGTTGATTGAAGATCTTTTAGCGCACGATGGACGAGCATTTCTTTGTGCGCATAGTTTTAAATTTGGTACAGATACAAAGCACCCGCTTTATGAATTGTTTATACAGCAAAAACACAAAGGTGATATATACCCAGGTTTTGCTGAGTATGATACAGAATTTATGCAACCAAAAGGTCGCTCATTTTTTGTGGGGGAAATAAAAATTTCAAATGTATCACGTCCCAAAGATGATGCAGAACAAGTTAAAATGAATTTATGCGAGCCTATAGATCTAGGAATAAAATGTATTGAGAGCATAGGCGATGTTAAGGTAATGCTTGCAAAACAGCGAATTAGTGACAATGCTTTTTCTCCTTCTATTTACAGGAAAGCTATTGAATCTCATGCATCTCTCGAAGCATTACAGAGCTTTTTTATAAATGATGTAGGTAAAGCTGTAGACAAATGGGGTGCTAATATCACACATGCTGCTGCGATTCTTAGAAAGTATAATAAGTCATCTCAGCTTATTGTCGAAAATCATGACAATGATAACTCGTCTAGTTCATCATCAAGTTCAAGCCCCTCCAATTTGTCGCATATAGCTAATGGAGATTTATATACGACAATTGGTTTATCTGGAGTTAGCTTAGAAGATAACCACAGCGAGTAACTTGGCTCTAATACTTATATATTGGATAGTAAGTTCTTAAGAGATAAAAGGAAGCATAAATATATTGTTCAACTCGTTGCGAATTTTGGCCTGAGATTTAATTAAAAAATTTGTTGTATGGGGTAGGATCCTAGCAATTTTGTTTTTGTGTTAGAAAGTTTACTGATTTTATGAATTATTAACTGATTTTTAGCTGATTTGGATAGAACTTTTCCATGGAGTGTATTGTAAATTCAAATTTAGCTAGCTTTTTTATCCGCAAAAATGTCGAAGGTTAATCATACTGTAAGCTATAGCCTTCATGGCGTAATGGTGTATACTATGAAATTCAAATCTTAATAACAACCGCTTGAATTTATCTTCCCAAGCAAAAACTCTTTCTATTGTTCTAAATCTTTTGGCAAAAATGCTTGGATAATAGGTTTGCTTTTTTCCACGCTTTGGTTTCTTACGATTTCTTTTATTCTCTGGAATATTTGGATTCATACCTAAATTGAAAATTGCTTTACGATTTTTATGTGTATTATATACCCCATCTAAACTCATTATACTACCTGAAAGCTTAATCCCTATTGCCTTTGCGATCTTTCTGAGAGTAGATATAGCAGGAACCAGTAAAACTGAGGCATTACCCAATAAATATAGGCTTTTCCACTAGACCCGCTTAAAACTAATTTAACGTGACAATTTTGTCCTGATAATGTATTGTATTAAGCAAATATATTTTGAGTGTAAAGAATGCCAAGGCCAATTATATTGATTCAAGGACAAGAATTTTCTCAACAAGAAAAATTAGAAAGTCTATTACAAGGTAAGAATATTAAAATGGAAGGAACGCTCACGTTTGAGGGTATAGATACGAGTTACCCTGAAATGGTTGCGTTATTTGATAATCCACTTTTTAAATTCTTTAGCATTAGTGGTAATAATACTAAGTTAACGCGTGAGGGCGTCAAAGAGTTCTTACAACAAGCAAAGTCTTCAATTACTAGTGAGGATGGAACACCTTTGGTTATGATAGCCATGCACGGTACAATGGCCTCTACATCAAATGTAGCAATTACTCCCCATGTTTTACAGTTGATGCATACTCCATCAGTATTCTTACTCACAAGTTTTTTATTCAAAATTGTGAGTGATTGTCTTCAGTGCCCAGTTGAACTGGTGTTATTTAGTTGCCAATCTGGATCTGCAATAAAAAGCGCTCATTTATTACCAAAAGGTTCCAAGTTGGTAACCTATAGTAATGATCAACAAAATATACTAACTAGCACTATGGTTGAAAGCACAAAATATCTTATATCGCATGGCCTCGATGATATCTCGGCATACACAATGCTGCAAGGTTATTTTCTTAACACTGACGATAAAGCTGGGTGTCAGAATGTAAGTATATCTATTAGTGGAAAGAAACCATTTAGTTTTGCTGATTTTTGTCAAAACTGCAGTGTTTATCCTATGTCATCTGATCAATTATTGAACCTATACCAAGAATATGAGAAATTTGGTTTACGTAGCCCCATTAAAGCTTTATTGGAGAATGGGAATTCTAAAGAAGCATTTCAAGCAATAAATGAACGTCATAAACAACTTCAAGAATTTCAAAAAGTATTTACAGAAGAAGTATATAACGACGGTGGCGAAGAAGCTTGCAACGCAGCAGCCAAAAGAATAATAAATCCTGATTATGGCGTTTTAGAGGATGCGATTTATCATGTAATTAACAACCCACCATATAATAATCATCATGACGAGTGGGAATATTGCGCTTTTGTCAAGGGTTATAAAATCGAAGCTCCTGATCAAGTTTCTAAAATAAAATTGTCTATCCTCCTGTCTCTCTATGCTCAGCAAGAAACTGTAAATATTGATATAGAATCTTTAAAAGGCTTATACGACGAAATCATTTTCTTGGCTCATTTACCAGAAGGCAGCAATTGGAAATTAGATGCAGCGAGTTTTTTTGATACAATACAGCAAAATACAGACATTAAAATGTCTCAAGCCAGAGATATTTGGGATAATACAATTACTTTACCTTTACCTAATACTGATAGCGGAACCTTATTGGGTCAGTCACTCGATATAGCTTCTAATGATATAGCCTAAAATCGTCCCTGTGATTTGGAACTTTGTTGCATAAATAAAAAATTTACCACTTTTTATTTATGCAACAAAGTTGGTAATTGGAGCATATTATTTATAAACCAATACTGTGTTTTATTACTTTATATTCTTATACCTTTTTTTGCCTTCCCACGCAAACTCTCAAAGAACCTAAATTTCTGTCGTTTGCCAAAGTTATCATATTCTCAGGTAAATATCGGCGTCTACATATTCTCCTACAATATCTATTAAGTCATTAACAAGAAATGCAGTGGTATTATCTTGTAGCGCACCCCAATATAAATTATTGTGATTTATGATTATTTTGTTTATAGAATCGCTATAATCACTTAAACTATGATCATACATCTCAAGAGTATGTAGTAAAGGAGACCGCGCAAGAGCTTCTACGGTAGCAGGGCCATGCTTTCCTAAATGATTATAAGACAAATTAAGAGTATGTAGTGAATGAGACTGTGCAAGAGCAACTGCAGTAGCAGGGCCATACTCATCTAAATTATTAAAAGACAAAATAAGAGTATGTAGTGAAAGAGACCGCGCAAGAGCTTCTGCAGTAGCAGGGGCATACCAATTTAAATCATTCCGAGACAAATCAAGAATATGTAGTGAATGAGACTGTGCAAGAGCTTTTGCAGTGTCAGGGACATGCATTCCTAAATCCATTCGAGACAAATTAAGAGTATGTAGTGAATGAAACTGCGCTAGAGCAACTGCAGTAGCAGGGGCATGCTTTCCTAAATAATTATCAGACAAATCAAGAGTATGTAATGAAGCAGAATGCGCAAGAGCTTCTGCAGTAGCAGGGCCATGCTTTCCTAAATTATTAGAAGCTAATTTAAGGATTTCTAGCGTAGGTGATGTAGCAGCTATCTTCGCTAATAATACTATCGCCTTCAATCCGTGGGGTGTTAATGGAGTATAATTACTAGCAGTAATACTAGCATTAAAAAATTTTACACCATTTATTTCTTTAGCGAATATACTGCCACTAACTCTTGAGTCAGATAAGCTTATGTCATTTTCTTGCGCTAAATGAATTAACTCTACAAAAAAACGTCCTTGTAATTCATTTAATATTTTTTCTTCCTTAAGTCTAAATTTTAACTCATCTCTTTCTGATTTCATAAACCACCTTTTCTATTGAATGCTGATATTAGTTTTATATTTTAAGTAACTAATGTAACATTAAATATTTATACTATCTGTAAGATTTAATCTTGTCTGGCACACTATTCTATAGAAAGCGATTCAGTAATGTAATATTCACCAGTAAGCTTAATTACTTCATCCTGCGCTACCAGAGGAGATAAGGAATTTTTAATCTCAAGCAGCTCAATTTTGGCTTGTGCATTTCTTTCATTTTGTAAAAGTTGTATTACTTCTTTAAGCGATGATGAGAGTGAGCCGAATTTTATTGAGTGTATAGAATTGAATAAAGTAGATTTAACAATAATTTCGGCAACCTTAGTTCTATCAACCCTATAGTCAAGTCCAGAAATATCAATGGAGCCTATAGATTTGGATAAAACGATAGCCTCAGCAACCTCAACTCCATGCGCTTCAAAACCATTGTTAGAAATATTAAAACTCTTGATTGATTTAGATTGAGCAATGGTTTCCGCAACCTTAACCCCATGCTCTTTTAAATTATTGCGACCAATATTAAAATGCTGGATAGATTTAGATTGAGCAATAACTTCAGTAACCTTAACTCCATGCTCTCCTAAGTCATTATAAGAAATATCAAAACTCTGGATAGATTTAGATTGAGCGATAAGTTCAGCAACCTTAACTCCATGCTCTCTTATGTTATTATGAGAAATATCAAAACTCTGGATAGATTTAGATTGAGCGGTAAGTTCAGCAACCTTAACTCCATGCTCTCCTAAGTAATTACGAGAAATATCAAAATGTTGGATAGATTTAGATTGAGCAATAACTTCGGCAATCTTAACTCCATGTTCTTTTAAATCATTCAGCTGAATATCAAACCCATATATACATGAAAACTTATTAGCAATTTGTGCAATTAAAATAAAACCCTCTACAGTAAGGTTCTCGCTTAAGGTAGAGTAAGCATAAGTATTATCTCTAATATGCAAAGTGACGGGGTAACCACCGTACTGACTTAAATGTTGGTTTTGGCATTCAGTTAATTTTTATATAAGATACTTTCTTCTATATCACTATTCGTATAAGGTTCTTTTGCTATATTATTTAATTCCGCAGCAGCACCCTCTAATTTGTGTACATCTATTGTCGACCAATTTAAATGATTACTATTATATCCACTACCGGAGCTAGATGATGATGACTGTGAAGAGCTAGCTGAGCTACTATATTCTTTGTCATTTACGCTTATGTTATTCTCATTACTTCTTTTGGCCATAGGTACTCCAGGTGGTTAATTAATCTTAATTATATTTAAAAAATAGGGGGGCTAGCTAGCGGTCCTTAGGTGATTTAAGCTTATTTATAAAATTATCATTTATTACATTAAAAATTTACTACTTTCTATTTGTGCAACAAAGTTGTTAGCTTATGTCTATTGTTGTATGCAAATAATTGCCTCTAACCTCAACTATTACTGTTGGAATCACAAACTCTTCCATGGTTGAATCTAGTTGAGCCATCTCTTCAATATCATTTTTAATCGGAGTAATTTTCTGCAGCTTACTCATAGATACCTTTGAACATAAGATTTTATAATAACTGTATATTATTTTTTATTAGAATAAAAATATATTAACATATAGTTAGACCGGAGTCAACGGTTTTATTACGTTGAATCAACTTAAACGGATACCGTCAAGCTAAATAAGAAATAATTTACTAGTTTGCGAGAAGTAAGTAATGAAATATATAATGGATTAACTTCATAACTTATTACTGGATTTTCAATACATATTCATAAAGCTCCTAAGAGACATCGCTTCCCGGTCAGTAACATAAGCCAAATAGTTTGGCTTTATCATTGATTTAATAATAGTTACAGAGATATACGTGAACAGATCGAATACCGAGGTATTATCTTAAGCCATAAGGCAGTAAGATCTAGATGTTAGAAGTTTGTTTCTAATTTTTCAAGATGTCACTAAAAAGCAGAAATCCTAAATGGTAACTTCCTTACAAATAGAAAAAAAACTATTACATTCCTTTTCTATTTGTAAGTATTAATATTTAAAATTATTTTTTATTTTTATCATTGCTATCTTGGTCATTATCCTGATCATTACCATGGTTAGAACTTCTATGAGAAGCTTGACCACCTTTTGATGCTATCTCTTTTACTTTATCTTTATCCATAGAGGCAAAACCTTTGTCTTTATCACTTATAATTATTCTCCATTAGTTTTTAAAAGTTAAAGCACAAAGCAATATAATCACAATGTAATTATATAGTAATATAATAAACTAACTGGGGTCAACCCCTAAAATGATTAAATT
>Ga0209284_10004319_pt1 | contig 16157 bp, 16 predicted proteins | sample FRY03_FD_187211 | JGI IMG/M metagenome (GOLD analysis project Ga0209284, IMG submission 187211) | Freshwater microbial communities from Lake Fryxell liftoff mats and glacier meltwater in Antarctica - FRY-03 (SPAdes) (version 2) | ecosystem: Environmental > Aquatic > Freshwater > Ice > Glacier... | reverse complement strand
GCGACCCACCGCTTTGAAGCAGCGGTGACAAACACGATTTGAAAGTCGTTGCGGCTGTCGCCTGCAACGAATCTCTCCATGCGAACACCGCTGCGGCGTGGAGTTCAGGGGGAATGACCCGCGGTAAGGGGAAAAGTCGCCAATTTGCAAAACTGCGACGAATATTTGAAGTTCGGCACCGCGCTGTTACACTTCAACCACAGAAACGCCGTTGTCCAGTGTTGTCCAGTGGATTGGTCGGGCGTTCGCCTGCGACACTGGAAAAGCGAATTCCTATCAATCGTCGTCGAATTTGGTTTTACTTATTGAAGAGTGACTTGATCGCATCGCCGGTCTTCTCGAGTCCTTGCTCGATCGCAGTCCCCGTTGTTTTCAAGAAAGATGTTGCACTGCCAGCCAAAGTCGACGATGCGCTTTGCAATCCACTCAACATCGAACTTGGAAGCCCCTGAATTTTCGCCTCAACGATGGCCAAGAGCAGGCGGTCCATAAGTTGCGTTGTGATCTGCGCAGCAACTTCGCTCGCAGTAGTCTTCGTTCCCAAGTCAGCGACAATGATGTCCGGCAGCGTGATCTCGATGGGTTTCCCACCAATCATCGACCGGTCGGTCGTGGCGATCACCTTGATATTGGTCACCTTTAACTGACGAATCGTCACCGATCCGGATGCAGGCTTCGCACTGGGATCCGGCTTCGCAGGTGCCGCTTGGTCATCGCCTGCGACAGTGTTCGCAACCACCTGCAGGTTCACTTTCCCGTCGATCTCGACGAGATCCACTGTCACTCCATCAATTTCAACAAGATCGATCACGATATCGCTCGACAGCAGTTCAGTCAGTCCAGCGGTCACCGAGGCCGAGTTCACCTCGATCATTGAACCATCACCAAAGCCAGTCGGTTGCGCGACTTTCAAGCCCGAAAGCGATGACTTGCCGTCGAGCAATCCCAGATGCGCCGATCGCAGAGTCGTTGACACGCCCAGCACACGCGTTCCAGCAGTTGACACCACACGAGCCGCGATGGCGTCGAAGAAAAAAACCACCGCCAGCAAACAGGCCATCAGCAAAACCGCGACTCCAATCACAACCTTGCGCACCATTCTTGACATGGAAGGAGCTGCCGTTGAATCAGACGCATTCGACGAAGTGTTTGGCATAGAACCAAAGCCTATCATCCGCTCCAATGTCACGACCAGAACCAACCGATCCCAAGAGCATCGCCGCGATGGCTCATATTCGCCAACTCCTCTCCTTCATCGGCGAAAATCCTGACCGCGAGGGATTGATCGACACGCCCAAGCGTGTGGTGTATGCGATGCAAGAGCACTACAGCGGATACTCGATGGATCCAGCCGATGAATTGAGTCAAACATTCACCGAGATCGATGGATACGACCAGATGGTGTTGCTCACCGGCATCGATGTGCACAGCCACTGCGAGCATCACATGGTTCCGTTTGTGGGCAAGGCTCATGTTGCATACATCCCAAATGGAAAAGTCGTTGGGCTTTCCAAACTTGCCAAGGTCGTGGAGATTTATTCCAAGCGGCTTCAGGTGCAAGAAAAACTGACCGCGCAAATCGCCAATGCGATCCACACCCATCTGCAACCGCTGGGAGTGGCCGTCATCATTCAAGCTCGGCACTTCTGCATGTGCTATCGCGGCGTTCGTCAGCCGCACGCATGGACAACGACTAGCAAACTGACTGGCATCTTTCTGGAACATCCCGCAACGCGCTCGGAATTCTTACGCCTCGTTTCGATTGGACAAGGACCCGCATCGGGGATGTGAACGACTGCGTTCAACGCGCGTTGACCGGCAGCACATCACGAGTGCCGACCGACCGCATCGACCGCAAGAATCTCAAAGGCGACTTGCGCGGCCAACATTGCGGTATTGCCAACGGCATCGCGCGCTGGCGAAACTTCAACGACATCGGCTCCGACAACTTGCGCGCCAGCGAAGGATCGAATCAGTCCAAGCAACTGTGCCGACGAAAAACCGCCGCAGACTGGCGTGCCCGTTCCGGGGGCGAAAGCTGGATCCACCGCATCGACATCACACGAGACATAGAGCGGCGCGTCGCCGACACGGTCGCGGAATTCCAGCACCGTTCGCTCCGCGGCGGCGAAATCCTCGATGAAGCGCTGCATGTGCACGAGTGTGATGTGGTTGGCGCGGGCGTATGCCAAATCATCAAGTGTATTGAGCGAACCTCGAATGCCGACGATCATCGTGCGTCCAGAATCGATGCAACCATCCTCGATCGCGCGGCGCAAGAATGACGCGTGGCCATACGATTCTTCCCAGATTGCATCGACCGTGTCGAGATGCGCATCGAAAATCAGCGCGGCCAGACCCGACGGAGGTCGACCGGCGCGTTCCCATGCGGCTCGAATGTTCGCCAACGAAACCGAGTGATCTCCGCCGAGTGCGAGCAAATGAGTTTGGCCAGGCGCGCCAAGTCCCTGGGCGAACGCCGTTGCGAGATCGACATTGTCGGTACATGAATATGGCGCCACGGGCGAATCGCCACCATCGGCGAGCGAGAAGATCACAGAGAGATCCACTTCCAATTCGATGCTCGCGGGTTTGATGTATTGACTTGCATCTCGAATCGCACGCGGACCAAATCGTGCTCCTGGATGGAATGTCGTTCCACCATCGAATGGAATTCCATAGACGATCCAATCTGGCGGAGAATTCGGCGGCACATCAACCAGGCGTGGGAAACGCATGAAGGTCGAGATTCCTGCGAAGCGCGGTTGCGTTCGCCCGCTCGGGAGATCCGTCGGCATGGCTGCAATATAAGGTCTTTTAGAAGCTGCGCATGCCCTGTGGCAATGGGGCGGAGTCGGTTCGCTCTTCAAGGTGCGCGATTGGTGCGGCGCAATAGTCCACGCTGAATGCCGCCGCTGGTCGGTTGTTGCCAGAATGACCGAGTCCGCCGAAGGGCAATCGACTGCTCGCGCCGGCGGTGCCGACATTCCAGTTGATGCAGCCAGCGCGCACCTGCGGCGCGAGGCGCTTCCATCGTTCTTCGCTGGAAGTGAAGATGGCCGCAGCCAATCCAAACCGCGATGCGTTTGCTTGCACGATCGCATCGTCGTCATCCGCCGCGACGGCGATCTGCACGAGTGGCCCAAAGACTTCTTCGTCGGTTGCAAGATCAAATCGCTGCACTTGAATCACCCCTGGTGAGAGGAACCATCCTTCGCGATCGAGTTTCGCCGCAGCAAGAATGACCGCCGCGCCCTCACGCACTGCACGCTTTTGAAATGTCAGCACACTCTCGCGCGCCGCACTCGAAATGAGCGGTCCCATGAAGATTGGCTCGCGCGAATCTCCCGGGCCGATGAGCAGTGTGCTGGCAACCTTTGCAAAGAGCGGTATGAACGCATCGGCGATCGAAGCGTCGACCAGAATGCGACGCGTGCATGTGCAGCGTTGACCCGCCGTTGCGAACGCGCTGCGCACGCACTCGATCACCGCCTGTTTGAGATGACAATCGCTGCAAACAATCGCGGCGTTGCTGCCACCCATTTCCAAAGCGATCATGCGTCCAGGTCGATCGAGATTTGCCGCCAAAATGCGCCGGCCTGTCGACCATGATCCCGTGAACAAGATGCCATCGATGTCCGGATGTTCGCTCAACGCGCTAGCAATTTTCGGTCCACCAGCGACGACATTAAAAACACCCGGTGGTATCGCCGCAGCGTCGGCGAGTTCGCCCAGCAACTGCCCCACCGCTGGTGCGCGTTCGCTCGGCTTGAAGACGATCGTATTTCCCGCGAGCATCGCTGGAACAAAGTGACCATTAGGCAAATGCGCTGGGAAATTAAATGGACCGATGACCGCCATCACACCGTGCGCTCGAAACGAACAGACGCCACGGCGAGTGGGTGAGAGTTCAAAGTTGAATCCAGTGATGCGCGCGGAACTTTGCTCGTCGAGTGTGATGGCGACCTTGTCGGCGAGTGCTTTGGCTTCGAGTGTGCTCTCGGCGAGGGTCTTGCCAGTTTCGAGTGTGATCAGACGCGCGATACGATCTTCGTTGGCGACGAGAACGACGCGCCACGCACGCAGAACGGCGCGGCGATCATCGACGCTCGCCGCGCGCCACTCTTTCCCCGCGGCGCGCGCAGCATCGATCGCGAACTGCACATGTGAAAGTTCACCCGCCGCCGACCACACCCCAACCTCTGGCTGCGCGGGATCGTGACTGGCGATCCATTCGCTTGATCCATCCACCGCGGCGCAGCGCAGCGGTCGCATTCGGCCACCGATATAGTCGCTTGGTTCATGCGCGAGAAAACCGCGCTGAAATGCGGCATTCATCGACGACTCCGCGCACCTCGCGCGGGCTTGCGCGCCGAACCGCCCGCAAGCGAAATCGCATGACCGTTCTGATCAAACGCCGTCAGCCCGATTGATGCGCGCATCGGTGCGCCGAGTATCGCGATCGATTTCGCCGGCAGACGCACCTTGCCCGCGGCAATCGAAAAGTCGCTGCGGATCGCACGGAAACCCACATCGCCGGTGCATGAAACGATCCCAGAATGCGTCGCACTTGTGCTCGCCCCTGCAAGTGGCAAACTCTTCGATTGCCGCACAATTGGAATGTCGTCTTGCATCGCCTGCAGATAGGGTCCGCCGTCGAATGGATCGACATGATCCTGCGGCTTGAATCCAAGTTTTTCCAGCATGTGCAGCGCGGGCAATGTTTCGTCGCCGACCTTGCCGACAAGCTGACGAGCTTCGGGCGGCAAAAGCGAAATGTAAATCTCAACGGCTGGAAAAAGTTTGAGGATGAATTCCTTGCTGCGTTGATTGAATGTGTCGGCTTCGGTGTATGAAAGATTGATGAACCTGCGTCCGAGGTAATCCCACAATGACGAGTGACTGTCCGGGGTCAGAGCGCCCATCAATTCCGCGATAATCCGCTGCTGGAACCACTTGCGGTGCACACCGATAAATTGAAACCGCGTGTATGAGAGCAGCGAGCCGAGTTTCTGCGGATGCCTGCGATATCCCGGGGCAAGAATGAGTCCACCGATTTCACTTGGCCCACTCTCATCGGTGCCGAGTTGAATCGTGACATGCACCTGTCCGGTGCCAAGGTCGCGACTGTAATGCTCGTGCTTGCGCACCTTGAAGAACAGATGTGGATGACCTGGCCATGAGATCTTGGAATAGACCGCGCTCGTTCCGATGACCGAGCGACTCTCCAAATCTTCGAGCACGAAGATGAATTCTCTTCCGCGCGGCTCTTTCACCGAACCAGAAAAAGCCTTGTGACTGCGCTCGAGCTTCGCCGCCAGCGCATTGCGGTCCTGCGGCAGATTGAATGAGTGCACCAACCGCGACAACTTCAGCAGTTGCGGCATGTCCTCATTGACGGCTTGGCGAATAATGAACATGGCTTATTTCATGCGCTCGAGCGAGCGTTCGATGACTGCGAAGACCGGTTTGAATTGCGCGGGCTCCATCACACCGATCGGCGGTAAGAGTCGCAAGTGATATGGACCATGACCGCATGTCAATGCAATGACACCTTCCTCGAACATGATCTTGAGCAGAGCGTTGAGCGCATCTTTACAACCGCCGAGCGGCGAGAGTCGCATCATGCCGCCAATTCCACCGACCATCGCCGTGGTTGGGCGGCCAAAACCATCGAGCACAGGCGGGAAAAACTCGGGGCGACGCCGCACGAGGTCTTCGGCACACTCGCGAAACGCTTGATGCAATTTGGCGATGCGCCCAGCAGGCCCGTAATAGCCGCCATCGCGGAGGATTTCCAGTGCACGGCGACCGACATGATATGCGCTCGTGCTCGAGCTGAAAGTTCCAGCAAGCAATCCAGCCGCCGGATTCAATTCCTCGGTGAAGAGACATGCGCAAACTTGCGTCAACTTCCCCACCGTCGCGACATCGATATATTCGCCCAATCCCATCGTCTCGAATGCAAACATGTTTTCCGTTCGCCCAAATGATTGAATCTCATCGACCCACACAGGTATCCCACTCTCGCGACATATTTTCATGAGGCTTTCAAGAAATTCCCTCGGTGCGACATTGAATCCACCTTCGCCTTGCACAACTTCCATCACGAAACACGAGTGTTGCTTGGGATAGCGCTCGACCAACTGCTTCAGATGCCAGATCGCAATCTCGGTCGACCGCGGTCCAAGATTCGCATCGTAAAAAGGCATGTAGTCAACGAGAATGTTCTGCACAAGACCCTGCCGATATGCGGCGGTGTCGCCAATCTGACTCATCGTGGTTGATCGACCCATGAAGCAGTCGCTAAATGCGATCACGCGCGGCGCGCTCTTGGTCTTCTGCTGGCAGATCTTGAGGGCGTTTTCATTTGCCATACAACCAGAATTCGTCACGAAGCAATGTTTGAGCCGACTCGATCGGCCCGCTTGCGCAGCGAGAATCTGGGCGACTGCGAGAATGTCGGCGTTGTGCTGCAGATGACCTTGCATGCACACATCACTCATCGCACTCTCGAGCGCCGCCTCGACCATGCGCGCATCGGAGTGACCAAACGCATTCACACCAATCCCGCTGATCATGTCCCACTTCACACTTCCGTCGGCGAGTTGCACGAGCGCGCCATTGCCGATGCCCGCGCCGACATATGGATACATCGTCGGTCGCCCGCGCAATTCATTGTTGCTCTTCAGCCACGCCGCATAAGCATGAGCCTTTGATGGATCGGCCGCGCGAACTCCAGTGATCGACGCTTGAGCTCTGCGCAATTCCGCCAGAATTGAATCGATCGCCGCGCGCACCGCCGGCATGGTCGCCAGCACAGGCAGATGCTCGAGCTCCAAATCGATCGCGGTGTCGTTGGAAGGTGCGGTCGTCATAGAAGTCATGGTACGAAACGCTGTGATGCAAGTCGGCTCATCAGAAGCGCCAGCAAGGTCGCGCGTTCTGCCAGACTTGCGGTGACAACAAACTCATCGCGGCGATGCAAGTTGCCGCCGCGCACGCCAAGTCCATCGAGACATGGAAGTCCGGCGGCCTGCAGAATATTCGCATCGCTCACGCCGCCGGTTGAAGTGGTGCCAGAGGCGATGTGGAGATCTTGCGCTGCGCCAAGAGCCATTTCCGCCAACGCCTTGACTCGCTGAGTCTCGGGTTTTTCAGGGCGATTGTCGATCGATCGCACTGTCACGCGCGGCAATTTGTCGGCGTGATCAACCACGATCGCCGCCAGGGCGTCTGCGATGTGCTGCCGCTGTTCTTCACTGCGATATCGCGCGTTGCCCCATGCCGCAGCATGATCCGGCACGATATTGGTTGCCTGGCCACCTTGCAGTGGACCAATGTTCACGGTGCGACCGATTGCTGAATCGGAAATCGCCAGCACTTTTCCAATCGCTTCGCACAGTGCGGCGACGGCAGATATTCCCGACGCGGCATCGCGCCCCGCATGTGCGGCTCTGCCGAATGCGTCAATGCGAAACTGCAGCGAACCCGATCGAGCCGTCACAAACTTTCCTTCGCCCGCCGCGGGTTCGAGCACCAATCCGACATCATGCTTCTTAGCGATCGCTTGCAGATGCGGCGCGCTGGAAAAACTACCGCTCTCCTCATCGGCGTTGCAGACGAACGACCAGCGCACTGGAATCGACAGCGCATGCAAGCACTCAAGCGCCGTCAACGCCACGATCAATCCACCTTTCATGTCTGCGGCGCCAGGACCACGGCGCATGCCATCGCACTCAGCCGAGAGTTCCAAAAAGTCGCCGGCGGGATCATGCACTGTGTCGAGATGCCCGCTGAGCAGAATGCGCGCACCGATCGATTCGATGCCGAGCCGATCGGCGATGATGACATCGCATCCATCCGCGCCAGCCACGGTCGGCTCGCGCAGCCAGTCCGGCCGCGGTCCACCAGATTGCCGAGAAATCTCAGCCCCAAGCGCACGCAGTCGCAGGCTCATCCACGCGCGCATCTCATCGAGTCCCTTGTGAAAGCCGTGCCCAGTTGGAATTGCAACGATGTGCGCAAGATCACTCAGCATCGCCGGCGCGCGCAAGGCGATTTCATCGACGATTCGCCGCTCTCGTTCATTGAGTGGCATGGATCACACTCGCTTTTGTTTGGTCCCATTCACCGTCATACACATGAACCGCTGGCCCCCGCATTCGCACGCGGCCATCGGATTCGAGCCAACGAAGATTCAAATCGCCGCCGGGCAGATGAATCAGCACGGCGCGGTCGCTGCGACCTTCGAGCACACCCGCGACGCAGACCGCGCTTGCGCCAGTTCCACACGCCAGCGTAATGCCAGAGCCGCGCTCCCATGTTCGCATGCGAAGTTCGCCGCGTCCGATCGCGTGCACGAAATGCACATTGATGCGCTTGGGAAAGAACGCGTGTCGTTCAATCGCAGTGCCGATGATTTCAAGCGGCACGCGCGCAACATCCGCGCACCAGAAGACGATGTGTGGATTTCCCATCGACACGAGTGTTGCAACACGATCCACTTGCGCATGCTTCAGCCAATCGAGTCGCGCATCGAGACCCGCAGCCACGAGCGCATCTCGCCACATCGCCTCGGTCCACGCGGCTGCGACCACGCACGCATCGTCGTGTGCGCTCGGCCATTGCGATCCCATCGCGGCGGCACTCAAGATCGGCGCGCCCATGTCGACCTCGACGAGATCGACCAAACCATCGCTCCCCCGCCACCATTGCATCTCAAGCACACCGCGGCCAGTCTCAATTCGCACTGGATTTGCGCTGCACAGGCCGCGGTCGACAACAAATTTCGTCACGCAACGAATGCCGTTTCCACACATCTGCGCCTCGCTGCCATCGGCATTGAAGATGCGCATGCTGGCATGTGCGTTGACACCGTGCGATGGTGCACCCACCAAGATCAATCCATCGCCACCGATCGCCCGGTGCCGATCGCTGATCGCGCGCGCAACGGCCGCAGGATCGTCGATCGTTTCGCGCGCCGAGTCGACATAGATGTAATCGTTGCCGATGCCATGCATCTTGGTGAATCGCATCGCTTTCATTTCTCCGGTCGTCGAATCGTCCCAAGATCGATGACGACATTTCCGCGGCGATAGTAATCAGCGTTGATCGTGTTGCGGTCGATGAAAGTAAAGACCAATCCATTCACGCCCGTCGCATCGGCGTATGCGAAGTCGCCCAAATGCGGACCTGCATAGCGACGATTGTCATACGACTGTGCGTGATTATGAAAATGAAAGAGAGCGTCGTAACCCTGCTCGAACATGTCGTCGGAGGCATTGAAGCGCACATCACTGCCGCGGTTCTGCGGCGGATATTCGACGAGTTCGAATCTCGATTGTCCATCGAGTCGCATCAACCCGCCGTACTCGGTCAATCGGTCCGCCTGATCTCGATCTGCGATATCGAAAATATGCGCGCAAACCTCGGGCTGATTGATCGCAGCCAGCGCGATCACAACCGCCGCGCAGTCGCCCCAATCCATTTCCTTGGCATGACCCCGCGGCGTCTCCGGACGCTGCTCGCCATATCCCTCGAATGACACGCTGTGTCTGGTGGTGCGCTGCTTCGTCAAACGCACGCTGATCTCGTCGAACAATTCATCTCTCGATGCGCTGAGCAATTCGGGGCGATACTTCGCCGCTGCGACCAAGATGGAAAGATCGCGCGGCTCGAGCGAATCGCGAACTTCAGGTCGCAACTGAGCGGCCGCTGCGCGCACCGCGTCCCAGAAGGCGCGCTTCTGTGGCACACGCAGCGCGCGAATCCACAGGATTTCCTCGCGATTGCGCGGCAAGACGCCGATATCGCTCGCCGATCGACGCATATCCAAGATGAACGAATCGGTTGACGCCATGGACTCATCAGAAAGCAGCGCCACAATCCGCGCACGCTCGCCAGTCGCCAGCAATAATTCCCAACATCGGCTGCGCAAATTTGATTGCTTGATTGGATCACTCTTAAGCATGAGGTCGAAGAGTTCTTGCGGCACGCCGTCCTTGCCCCACAATTTCACGAGCGCGAAATATTCTGGGCGTTGCATCAAGTTGGTTCCCAGGATCGGCAAGACAACAGCCCATGCGCGCACCAAGGTCGGCGTCATGTCCTTCCATCCCAGATCACCGATTCGTTTGCAAACTTCGGTGCGCCACTCATACATCTGCATTTTGGGCAGATTCAACTCCAGCGAAGTTTTCAATCCAACGAGGTCATATTGCACCAAACGATTCCACGCCTCGTCGCGCAACTCGCGCACAAAGTTTGGTTGCACGACAATCTTGCGCAGCGCCTTGAGATATCCCGGATTCGTCGGGTCGTTATCGAGTATCGCCATCGCCGCGATCTGCCGCGATGGGACGACTTCGGTTCGAGCGAGAGACTGCAGTGGATCACCCGCTGGAGTCGCGGCGCAATTTGTCATTGCCACTACCGACAGCACCGCCAGAAAGACGGCGATCACTGGGATGAAGAATCGGCAGACTGGATATTCGGATTTCATGCGGTTGATGCGGTTGATGCCGTCCATGGAATTCATGCCATCAGTGTAGAAAAGTCGCATAGGATCAGATTGTGTCCAAACAGCGCTCCAACGATCAACACTCCACGCCTGCTGGGTCAAGCGATGAGCTCCTGAGCAGAGTTCGAGCGGTGGTTGACTTGATTCGTCCAGATATTCAAGCCGACGGCGGTGATGTGGAAGTCGTTGCAGTTCACGATGGCATCGTCAATGTGCGCTTTCATGGTGCCTGCATCGGTTGCCCGTCGTGCAGTATGACATTGCAATCTGGTATCGCTCGACAATTGCGCGAGCGCATTCCTGAGTTCAAAGAAGTTCGAGCTCTGAACTAGACGACTCGCGGCGCCATGTGCGGTCATGTATGCAAACACCAACGGTTTGCTTTGCGCCTGCGAAAACCCTGCGAAACTAAGCTCCACCTTCGGCTGGACGAATCTGACCGATGATGTTCTTGGTTGGATCGGCCGCGCCCTCAAGGATTTGATTCGCAACCTCTTTGCGGTGGATGATGACCTCGCGCGGAAAATCAAAGGCAATTCGAACGCGGTCACCCTTGATGGAGACGATCCGAACAATGCCAATCGGAGACGCTGGATTTCCGATGACTACTTCTTCGCCTTCGCGTCGTGTGATGACCAACATAGCGCACGGACCTCCTGCCCTTATACGGTGGGACTTCACCCACCGACTTGCTCAGTTCGCCTCGGACGCACCGTGCGCCCTCCATGCGAATGCTTGGATGATGTTCATCGACCAAGCGACTGACCTTCTTGAAGGGTATCTCCCGTTCGGACGCATTCATGTGTTTTGGGGATAATTGTTCAAAAAACACCGTTATCGGATCAAAAAAAGCCCCCGCGTCGGGCCAGTGACGCGGGGGGCGCAATAATAATCAGTCGGAAGCGAGTCCGACTAGATCACCCATACGGCAATGCCATCCTGGCTTCACCGTACGACTGTCCCGAGTCATCCATGACCCGTTTGATTGCTCGCAGTCCGCGTCCATGCGGTGTGCGAGATTTGTCCGTCAGCTACGCCATCCGTGCCGTAGCGAGATCCACATGAAGCAGGCGATCCATCACCGTGCTCCACTGGATCGAGAATTCATAAGTTGATTCGCTTGTCGCCACAGTTCGCCCGCGGAAGAATTCCGTTCCTTCTGCTGAGCCTTCCATGTCGCCGATGCGATCAACTCCAAGTGGTCTCGAACTCCCAAGATCACGACCGCTCCTGCCAAGCCAAAGCGCGACAAAAGTCGCTCTGGAATTCGCACGCGCCCAGCTGAATCGAGTGGGCATCGTGCTGCTTGACTGAAGAATGATCGTTCGAAACGCCGAATGACTTCGTCGCCGATGAGTGATCCTCCGTGATCCATCGCGAGTTTCTCGAATGTTTGATTGGGCCAAAGAGTTAAGACTTCGTCCGATCCAGGAACTGCAACGAATGAATCTCCGTTGACCGCTGGATTGAGCACTTCGCGCAGTTCGCTTGGAATTGCCAAGCGCTGTTTTGAGTCGAGACTGTGTTCGTATTCGCCGAGGAAGAGCATTGGTGTGATCCATGATGGGTCGTACGACAATATACCCACTCTGCCCCACAATGCAACACTTCTCAACAAAATTCATGTTTTTGGCTCCACAATGCTCCCGAAATCATGGTCCGAGAAGTGTTAGTGTCTGATACGCAATCATATAAATCACTGTCAAGCAAAGATTTGTGGACAAATGCGAAAATCGGACTATAATTGGCTACGGGCGTACATATTTTTTTTGGAGTTCGCAAAACCATGCAAACAGACCGACCCGCCGCCAGCCGTGCCACCATTGAGCATGTACTCAATCTCGTCCCCGCCGCGTCGTTTTTACTCACAGCCGCCTATAGCGAATTTCGAAGTGGCGTCATCGTGCGCTGCGTGCAGCAAGTTGCGATGCATCCTCCGATGATTCTTGTCGCGATGGAAAAAGGTCAGCCACTTTCGCCAATCATTCGCGATAGTCGCAATTTCGCGCTGTGTGTTCTGGACAAAACCGATCGCATGACAAATCGCTTGTTTGCGACATCGCCCGATCAATCAACCGATCCTTTTCTAACACTTCCCCATCTCATTGTGCCAGGCGGGTCGCCTGTTCCGCTGCGCGCGCTCGGTTACATCGCATGCGAACTCGTGCGACATCTTGATATAGAAGCAGATTATGAAGTGTATATCGGCATGGTCCATCATGCTGGACTCGTGGAAAAACCCATCGTCAAGCGACCAAGACCCGGTGCGGGGCGCGCGCATTTGAATGCTCGTCAACGCAAGCTAAAGAAGGGCGCGGCAATTCGCAAGAGTTCCAACTCGATTCGCACTAGCGATCCGCCCAAACTTCGACGATCCGCATGATGTGAGCGCGGTCTGAGAGCCCACGGGTTACGACCTATCATCGCATCGTGGTCAACGATTCCAATCTCTTCGATCTCGATTATCGCAATGAAGCGCGCACGATGGGGCCGCCCGTTGTGCCAATCATCGACGCGCATGCACATGTCTCGGGCCCTCATGCCGCGCGCATTCTGCTCGAAGCAATGGATTTGTATGGCATCAGCGAAATCTGGTCCATGACTTCAGACATTGCGCAAATCGATCAACTGCGGGAAATATTTGCGCAGCGCATTCGATTTATCGCAGTTCCAAATTGGCGCGATCCCGATGCGAAGCACTCGCATGGAACTGGCTATGCGCTGCGCATTCGTGAGTTCTATGAACGCGGTGCGCGCATCGCGAAATTTTGGGCGGCACCACGCGGCATCGACATCGGCACCGAAGCTGGCGAACCCAAACTCATGCAGCTCGACAATCCCGTGCGCGTTGCAGCGATGCACACGGCGTATGAACTTGGCATGACATTCATGGTGCATGTGGCCGATCCTGACACATGGTTTGCAACCAAGTATTCGGATCACTCAAAGTATGGAACGAAGGCGATGCAATACGAACCGCTTGAGCGAATGCTCGATCGCTTTCCCACGAGATGGATCGCGGCGCACATGGGCGGATGGCCGGAAGATTTGGAATTTCTATCGGGCCTGTTGAATCGGCATGCGAATCTTTCGCTTGACACCAGCGCGACGAAGTGGATCGTGCGCGAGATTTCCAAACATCCACGCGAGGATGTCGTGGCATTTTTCCATCGCTTCAGCGGACGGCTTCTCTTTGGATCGGACATCGTTACAACCGATGCGCATCTGCAGAACACCGAGACGAAATTTGAAATGGACGCCAAAGCCAACAACTCGCACACGGCTTTCGACCTCTATGCCAGCAGATATTGGGCTCTGCGCACATTGTGGGAGACCAACGCGATTCGCACGAGCCCGATCGCTGACCCCGACCTCGCCATGGTCGATCCACAAACGCACACCCCCAAGGATGCGCCGGTGCTCAAGGGAGTGGCGTTATCGCAGGATATTCTGCGAGGTTTTTACGCTGGGAATGCCCGCGAGTTGATGGCGCAAACACTGCAGCGAACAGCTGCGACCAATTTAATTTAGTGATTGTGATGAGTTGGTGGAATCGATTCAATCGACAGCTCAACTCGAAAAATCAACGCCGACTTTTGCGGGCCACAACCTACACTCTTGGCATGCTTCGTTCTCGCATGATCGTCGCCGCAGTCGTGGTCGTCGGCGTGACGGTTGCGATCTTCACCCTTCCAGCGCCCCGCGCCGCCGCTGAACTCGAGCCCATTCGATACGGCAAGGATGTGCGACCGATTCTCAGCGACCGCTGCTTCCAGTGTCATGGTCCCGATGGTGAACAACGCCAAGCCAACTTGAGACTCGATCTTGCCGAAGAGGCGACCAAATCACGACCCAAAGGCGCCGCGATCGTTCCAGGAAATGCTGCTGCGAGTCCGCTCTTCAAGCGAATCACATCAGACGATCCGAAGTTTTCGATGCCGCCGCCCGATAGCAACAAGCATGCGCTCGATGCTGGACAACGCGAGATCATTCGGCGCTGGATCGATGACGGCGCGCACTATGAATCGCACTGGGCGTTTTCACCGCCGACGCGCGCGGCGGTGCCGACACCCAAGGATGCACACTGGGGTTCCAACGAGATCGACCGTTTTCTGCTGGCGCGCATGGAACGGGCCGGCGTCGCTGCGAGTGCGCCGGCGGATCACGCCACCTTGGTTCGTCGACTCTTCCTCGATCTCACTGGACTGCCGCCGACGCCGCAAGAGATCGCAGATTTCGTCGGCGATACGGCGCCCGATGCGCGTGCCAAGTTGATCGATCGACTCATGTCCCAAGAGCCATTCGTGTCGCGATACGCCGAGCGCATGACAGTGCCGTGGCTTGATGTCGCGCGATATGCGGATACGAGCGGCATTCACATGGATGCGGGGCGTTCCATTTGGCTTTGGCGAGACTGGGTGATCGATGCGTATCGCACCAACAAGCCATATGACCAGTTCATTGTTGAGCAACTCGCTGGCGACTTGATGAAAGATGCAACTCCAAGCCAAGTGATCGCCAGCGGATTCAATCGCAATCATGTGACAAGCGATGAAGGCGGAGCAATCGACGAAGAGTATCGATTGGAATATGCCGTCGACCGAGTCGCCACCACCAGCGCCGCGTTCATGGGACTGAGTGTGCAATGCGCGCGCTGTCACGATCACAAGTTTGATCCAGTAACGACCGAAGATTTTTACGCGATGATCGCCTTCTTCAATTCCAACGAAGAACCGGGCATTTACACCCAGTCAACAGATCCACTGCGCTCGCTTGAACCAGCACTCGACATGCCGACAGCGGCGCAGACCGCCCAGCTTGCGGAGATTCAGCGCAGCCTCGTGGCGCTGACGGCCGAGCGCGATACTCCATCGCCCCAAGAAGCGAGTGAATTTGACGCATACCGCACCAACTTGAGTGCTGGCACTGATTTGCAGTGGATGCCGGCAACGACCATCGCGGCGCGATCGACGCATGGTTCGGTGCTGACCATTCAGCCTGATGGTTCGGTTCTGGTCAGCGGAGAAAATCCCAAGAATGATGAGCACATCATCACGCTCGAAACAGATGCAACCGATCTTCGTGTCGTCGCCCTCGAAGTTCTCACCGATCCATCGTTGCCGCGAGGTCGCGCTGGGCGTGCGCCCAACGGCAACGCCACTCTTGACTCAATTGAAATCGAGGCGATTTCCAAGGCGGATCCAACCAAAACCGAGCGCATCAAACTGGATTGGGCGTGGGCCGATCTGGAACAACCCGATGGTGACTATCGTGTCACCAATGCACTGACCAACCATGATGATCGCGTGTGGGCCATCGACGCACATCAGAAAGATGGCAATCGCATCGCGGTCTTTGCGAGCACGAAATCATTTGGATTTGCTGGCGGCACGCAACTGCGTGTCACGCTGGGTTACATATCTCCTTACGATCAACACGCCCTTGGCCGCGTGCGCTTGTCGCTGGCGACGGCGACGGATTCTTTGATGGAACGACTGCCCGCGACTTCCAGTGCGTGGTACATCGCCGGACCATGGATGACGGAGCCTGGACAGAATCCGTACGAGATTGTTCGAGGACCCGAAGCATCGCCGGTCTTCAATCGTCAAGAAAAATGGGGCGATTTCAGCTAAAA
>Ga0209284_10004318_pt1 | contig 16158 bp, 14 predicted proteins | sample FRY03_FD_187211 | JGI IMG/M metagenome (GOLD analysis project Ga0209284, IMG submission 187211) | Freshwater microbial communities from Lake Fryxell liftoff mats and glacier meltwater in Antarctica - FRY-03 (SPAdes) (version 2) | ecosystem: Environmental > Aquatic > Freshwater > Ice > Glacier... | reverse complement strand
TTGTCCGATGATATTGGCCACTTTGTTAAACCGACCGTCGTCGATGACCTTCATGGCATGCAGAATACGGCGCTGTACTGGCTTTAAACCATCTTCGATAGCCGGAACAGCCCGTTCTAGAATTACATAGGAAGCGTATTCTAAGAACCAGTTTTCGTATAAACCCGACACCGGCGTGATGTCGTGAATCTGCTCTTCTTCGTTTGTGCTGGGGTCAAGGGGTATCTCTTCGCTCATCTTCTATTTCAATCCGACCAAAAGTATGAAAAAGGGAGACAGCTTTTTCCACCAAATGTGCACGATTTATGGACGCAAAACAAAACAAGCAGCGCCTACCCTTGGGTGGCGCTGCTAAACTTTAAAACCTTGGTGCTTTTGCTACGCGGCCGTTTACCAACGGGGCACCAAACTACTGGCAAGCCTGGTTACAGACTCAAGTGATATTGATCAATCATTTTGCGCATGTTGCCTAAGGCGTAGCGCATGCGACCCAGCGAAGTATTGATGCTCACTTGGGTAACATCTGAAATTTCTTTGAAACTCAATCCGCCATAAATCCGCATCACCAATACCTCCCGTTGTTCCTCGGGCAGGTGCTGGATGAGCTGCCGCAGTTTGGCATGCGACTGCTCCTTGATCATGCGGTCTTCGACGGTGCCTTCTTTTAAATCGAGGTTGGCGAAAGGATCAAAGTCTTCATCCCCACTGGTGGTGGGCATTTTGGCTTGCTTTCGAAAATGGTCGATGCTCAAGTTGTGCGCAATACGCAACACCCAAGGCAAAAACTTACCTTCTTCGTTGTAGCGTCCGGCACGCAGGGTGTCGATCACCTTCATAAAAGCATCTTGGAAAATATCTTCAGCCACGTCGCGGTCTTTCACCAAAAGGTAAATAGAGGTGTAGACTCTGCTTTTATGGCGTTGGACGAGGAGGCCTAGGGCGTTCTCCTTACCAGTTAAATAGCGCTTGATCAGCTCCTGATCACTAACGCTCACAACTTGCGTTTTCATAGTTGATGAGTAAAATAAGTTAGTGTAAAGCTGTGGCTATAGTGGTCCTCCTAATTAAAATGAAGCTGCAATATAAAGAGTTGAAACATCAGTGCAAGCTTTTTGAGAGAATTTTAATCGAAATGACAAAATATTGACGCATTAGGTTATTCATTTGTATCGCAACTTTTATCCCACAGAAATGTTTAAGACCTTTGCAGCCTAACCAACACGTCATTGACTCCAGTATCTGTCGACCAGCTCGATCCCCGTCACCACATCATCATTAAAAATGCCCGCTTGCACAACCTCAAGGGCGTTGATTTGGCCATCCCTCGCAACAAGCTGGTGGTGGTAACCGGTTTATCGGGCTCGGGCAAGTCCTCACTGGTGTTCGATACCCTGTTCGCAGAAGGGCAAAGGCGCTATGTAGAAAGTCTTTCGAGCTACGCCCGACAGTTTATGGTGCGCATGAAAAAGCCGGAGGTCGATTATATCAAAGGTATTTCGCCAGCCATGGCCATCGAACAAAAGGTAAGTAGCCGCAATCCGCGTTCTACTGTGGGCAGTTCCACAGAGATTTACGACTATCTGAAACTGCTTTTTGCCAGGGTTGGCCGCACTATTTCACCGGAAACTGGATTCGAAGTGCGCAAACACAGCGTAAGCGATGTGGTGAACCACATCCACCAGCTAGCGGAAGGCAGCAGGGTGCAGATTTTATGTCCGCTTGTACGCCACGAAAAACGAAGCCTGTCGCAAGAGCTGCAAGTGCTACTCCAAAAAGGCTACATCCGCCTGTTGAGCAGCGAAGAAACTTACCGAGTAGAGGAGTTGCTCGAAGACAAAGCAACCCATGTAGCCCTCGAAAACGCAGCCTTTTTTATTGTACTCGACCGTTTAAGCAGCGATGCGACTGATGAAGCGCTCACTTTCCGCATGGCCGACTCTATCCAAACCGCTTTTTACGAAGGGCATGGCGACTGTTACATCCAAACCGATACAGCGCGCACGCATTTCAGCGACCGTTTTGAGGCAGGGGGGCAACCTTTCGAAGAGCCTAGCGTGAACCTATTCAGCTACAGCAATCCTTATGGCGCCTGCAAAACCTGCGAAGGTTTGGGCAGCGTGATTGGCATAGATGAGGATTTGGTGGTGCCCGATAAAAGCATGAGCATATACGAAGGGGCCCTTGCTCCTTGGCGGGGGGAGAAAATGAGCGAATGGACCCAGGTGCTGATCAAAAATGGTATCCGGTTCGATTTTCCGATTCACCGACCTTACAACGACCTTAGCAAGGCGGAGCAAAAGCTGTTGTGGACTGGCAACAAATACTTTGAAGGGCTGAATGCCTTCTTTAAATACCTCGAAGAACAAGCCTATAAAATACAATACCGGGTAATGCTGAGCCGCTACCGCGGCCGCACGGTTTGTCCCGATTGCCACGGCACCCGCTTGCGCAAAGATGCTGGCTATGTAAAGCTGATTGACCGCCACAGCGGCACGCAGCACAGCATTATTGGGCTCGTATTACAACCGGTTGACAAACTGTTGCAGCTTTTTAAAGGGCTTCAACTCGACGAAATAGAAAGTAAAATTGCCAAACGACTGCTCACCGAAATCAGCAATCGTTTAGGCTTTTTGAGTGATGTAGGCCTCGGCTACCTCTCTCTCAACCGCCTGAGCAACAGTCTTTCGGGAGGCGAGTCGCAGCGCATCAAGCTCGCCACCTCCCTCGGCAGCAATTTGGTGGGTAGCATGTACATTCTCGACGAGCCGAGTATTGGCTTGCACCCGCGCGACAGCGAGCGGCTCATCAAGGTGCTGGAGCGCCTGCGCGACAACGGCAATACCGTTATTGTAGTGGAGCACGAAGAGGCCGTGATGAAAGCCGCCGATCAATTGGTAGACATTGGGCCGATGGCTGGCGCCCACGGTGGTGAACTCATTTACCAAGGCGATTATGCGGGCTTGCTGGCCAGTGCTGAAAGCATCACTGGTGGTTACCTCAGCGGTCGTGAGCAAATCGAAACCCCTGCCCGGCGTCGCCAGTGGCGCAAAAGCATCACCATCAAAGGGGCACGCGAAAACAACCTCAAAAACATTAACGTAGAGCTACCTCTGGGCTGTTTCACCGCCATTACTGGCGTAAGTGGCTCGGGCAAGACCTCCCTCATCAAAAAAATATTATACCCTGCGCTCAAAAAGCAAACCAGCGGTTTCAGTGAAAAATCTGGCAATTTCGACCGTTTAGAAGGCGACTTCACCAGCCTCAAAAACATCGAGCTGGTCGATCAAAACCCCATTGGCAAATCGAGTCGCTCCAATCCCGTTACCTACACCAAAGCTTACGACCACATCCGCAACCTCTTTGCCGAGCAGCAGGCCAGCAAAATCAACGGGTACAAGGCCTCCCACTTTTCCTTCAACGTAGAAGGCGGGCGTTGCGAGAATTGTCAGGGCGATGGCACCGTAACCATCAGCATGCAATTTTTGGCCGACATCACCCTTGAATGTGATGTGTGCAAGGGCCACCGTTTTAAAGACGAGTTACTTGAAGTAAAGTACAAAGACAAAAGCATATACGAAGTGCTGGAGCTAACGGTAAGCGAGGCCATTGAATTTTTTGAAGGACAAAAAGCTGTTCAAAGCCGCTTACAGCCCCTCGAAGACGTAGGTTTGGGCTATGTAAAACTGGGCCAGGCCTCCTCTACCCTTTCTGGCGGCGAGGCCCAACGCATCAAACTCGCCAGCTACCTAACCAAAGGCAACCAAGCCACCGACACCCTTTTTGTTTTCGACGAGCCCACCACTGGTTTGCACTTTCACGATATCAAAAAACTGCTTTATGCCCTCAACGCCCTCATCGAGCAGGGCAATACCGTAATGGTGATTGAGCACAACCAGGAAATCATCAAAAGTGCCGACTGGGTGGTAGATTTGGGGGCCGAAGGTGGCGATGCGGGAGGTTATTTGGTATTTGCCGGCACGCCGGAGGGTTTAGCGCTTTGTGAAGAAAGCTATACGGGGCAATATTTACGCGAAAAATTAGGTTGAGCGCGCGCACTGCTGTTGGTGACCTCGGCTGGCCGTCCCCATAACCAAACAAAGCTTTGTGGAAAACCTTTAACTAAAAAGCAGGTTCTTTCTAAACGCAATTGACCTGTAAAGCTTATTTTTGAACGATGGACTATTTGAAGTTGCTGAACGATGAGCAGCGTGCTGCCGTGGAGTGTACTGAGGGTCCGGTAATGATCATTGCGGGCGCCGGATCTGGCAAAACCCGGGTGTTAACCTACCGGATTGCGCATTTAATGAACAAAGGCGTGGATCCTTTCAACATCCTTTCCCTCACCTTTACCAACAAAGCTGCCAAAGAAATGCGGCTGCGCATCGAAAAAGTAATGGGCAACGAGGCCCGTAACATTTGGATGGGCACCTTCCACAGCGTTTTTGCAAAAATACTGCGGGTAGAAGCCAACAAAATCGGTTATCCCAGCAATTTTACCATTTACGATACCGAGGATAGCAAGAGTTTGCTCAAAAGCATCATCAAAGAGCTCAACCTCGACCCCGAGGTGTATAAGCCAAACATTGCCTACAACCGAATTTCGAGTGCTAAAAACAACTTAATCAGTCCTGAGGAATACAAAAACACCTCCCAGCTCATCTCTGACGATATTGCTGCACGTCGGGGTGAGCTGTACCGCATTTATGCCGCTTACGCCCTGCGGTGTTTTAAATCGGGCGCCATGGATTTCGACGACCTGCTTTACAAAACCCACGAGCTCATGTTGCTGTATCCCGATGTGCTCAACAAATACCAGCACCGTTTTCGTTATATTTTAGTAGATGAGTATCAGGACACCAATTATGCCCAGTACAAAGTCATTAAAATGCTCGGTGCCGTCAACCGAAACGTCTGCGTTGTGGGTGATGATGCGCAGAGTATTTACGCCTTTAGGGGTGCCAACATCCAAAACATCCTCAATTTTGAGAAGGACTATTCCGAGTTACGTACTTTTCGACTCGAGCAGAACTACCGCAGCACCAAAACCATCGTCAGCGCTGCCGGCAGTGTAATCGCCAAAAACCTCCAGCAGTTCGAAAAAAACTTGTGGACGGGCAACCAGCAGGGCGACCGCATCCGGCTCATCAGCAACATCAGCGACAACGACGAAGGGCGCTTTGTGGCTACCGAAATTGCTGAAAAAAAGATGCAGTTGCAGCTCAAAAACGGTGATTTCGCCATTTTATACCGCACCAATGCGCAGTCGCGTTCTTTCGAAGAAGCCTTGCGCAGACAAAACATTCCGTATCGGGTGTATGGTGGGTTGAGCTTTTACCAACGTAAAGAAATCAAAGACCTCCTTGCGTATTTGCGGCTCATTGTAAATCCGAACGATGAAGAAGCGCTCAAAAGAGTGATCAATTACCCTACGCGTGGCATTGGCAAAACCAGTCTCGACAAGCTCTTTGTGCTCGCCGACCAAAACAACACCGCCTTGTGGCAAGTGGTCAGCAACGTTGCTGCCTATAACTTTGGCAGCGGGGCCAATAAAATTTACGAGTTTTCGATGCTCGTACAAGGCTTTCAGGCGCTCGAAAAAAAGATGAATGCCTACGATTTGGCAGCGCATGTGGCCAAACATTCGGGCTTGTATGGCATGCTGTATGCCGACAAAACCGTGGAGGGTGTGAGTCGCTATCAAAACTTAGAAGAATTACTCAACGCCATCAAAGAATTCACCGAAAACGATGAAATCATTGAGGGCGAAGACATTGATAACGACAAAAGCCTGGGCACGTTCCTCCAGAATATAGCCTTGCTCACCGATGCCGACAACGAAAAAGACCCGGAAAACGCAGATAAAACCGTGTTAATGACCGTGCATCAAGCGAAGGGGCTTGAGTTCAAGCAGGTGTATATCGTGGGCATGGAAGAAAACCTCTTCCCTTCCCAAATGGCCCTTAACTCCCGCACCGATTTGGAAGAAGAGCGTCGTTTGTTTTACGTGGCCATTACCAGGGCCGAGGAAAACCTCACCATAAGCTATGCGCTTACCCGCTTTCGGCACGGCAGTTTGTTTAACTGCGAGCCCAGTCGGTTCATCCAAGAAATAGACGCCCATACCCTCGAAATAGTTGGCGTGCGGGCGCCCACGCAGTCCGGCGGAAAAGATACCGACCGGGGAGGCTGGAACCAAGGTTGGAGTGGTTTTAGAGGCGGAAAAGCAGCTGCTGCGGGCCCTAGTGCCGGTAGCACGGCAGGATATACTGCTGGTGGACCCACTGCTGCTAGTCGCACAGCTGCTGTGCGCAAGCCGCAACCATCGCCCCAAGCGCAGCAACTCGCCGCCACGCGCTTAACACCAGAAGCAGACTTTATACCAGATAATACCGTAGATTTGGCGGCAGGTATGGAAATAGAACACCAGCGCTTTGGCGTGGGGAAGGTCGTGAGCCTAGAAGGCACCCATCCCGATACCAAGGCAACCGTATTTTTTCAAGGACTAGGACAAAAGCAGATTTTACTGAAATTTGCCAAAATCAAAATAATCACCTAAGCATATAGCATGGTACTAGAATACAACACCGAGCGCGAGGACCTCGTGATTTCGGAATACGGCCGCAATGTACAACGTATGGCCCGCCATTTGCACGAAATTGAAGACCGCAATGAGCGCAACCGCGCGGCTGTGCAGGTAATCGACGTAATGGCTGTGCTCAACCCCACCAACCGCGAGGCAGTAGATTACAAGCAAAAGCTTTGGGACCATCTGTTTCAGATTGCTGGTAAAGCGTTGGATGTAGATTCGCCCTTTCCTAAACCGGAAAAAGAAATCGATTTCCACCAGAGTCACCGCTTGAGTTACCCGAATCAGGACATCAAAATACGGCATTACGGTTTAATTATTGAGCGCATGATCGACAAAGCGGTGGAAATGCCGGAGGGTGCCGAGCGCCAAAGTTTGTGCGAATACATCGCCAATTTTATGAAGATGAGCTACCGTAACTGGAATAAAGTGGTCATCAACGACGAAGACATTTTCCAAGATTTAAAGAAATTGTCACGCGGGCAAATCATGTTATCGACCGAAAGCACTGTGCTTGAAACCAACTACGGGGGCCACGCACCTATAAATCAAGCACCACGCAAGAATTTCAAGAACAAAGGCCGGTTTAACAACAATAGCACCAATAGCAATAGCAGCAGTAGCAACAGCAACAATAGCAACAATAACAATCCTAACCGCAAAAAGAACAACAACCGATAATGGCAAATCTCGATTCCTTTGAAGTAGTAGGCAGTCAGCGTTTGGAAGGCGAAATAACCCCGCAGGGTGCCAAAAATGAAGCCTTACAAATCCTTTCCGCGGTGTTGTTAACGGCGGAACCTATGGTGATCAACAATATTCCCGATATCCTCGACGTAAAGAACCTCATAAAGTTGTTGGCGGAGATGGGCGTGGAAGTGACCAAACTAGGGGAAGGCAGCTACCGTTTTGTAGCAGCGAACATCGATTTAGACTACCTCAGCTCGGAGGCTTTCCGTTCGCGAGGCGCTGGCTTGCGTGGCTCCATCATGATTTTAGGTCCGTTGTTAGCCCGTTTCGGCAAAGGCTACATCCCTAAACCTGGGGGCGATAAAATTGGCCGTCGCCGTTTAGATACGCACTTTTTAGGCTTCCAGAAGCTCGGTGCGCGCTTTGAGTACGATGCCAAGGCTGATTTTTTTAGGGTTTATGGCGATCAGCTCAAGGGTGCTCACATTTTATTGGATGAAGCCTCTGTCACTGGAACAGCCAATGTAGTGATGGCTGCCTGCATGGCCGAAGGCACTACCACCATTTACAACGCGGCGTGCGAGCCTTACCTCCAGCAATTGTGCCGTATGATCAACCGCATGGGTGGCAAAATCGACCCCAACAGCATCGGCAGCAATTTGCTCCGCATCGAAGGGGTGAAAAAACTCGGGGGTACCGAACACCGGATGTTACCCGATATGATTGAGGTGGGCAGTTTCATCGGTCTCGCCGCCATGACCAAAGGCAGCATCACCATTAAAGATGCAGGTATCGAGCATTTAGGCGTTATTCCCGACACCTTCAAGCGCCTTGGCATCAAAATGGAGTTTAGAGGCGATGATATTTTTATTCCCGAGCAAGACAGCTATACCATCGACACCTTCATCGACGGCTCCATCCTCACCATTGCCGATGCGCCTTGGCCAGGCCTCACCCCTGACCTGCTCAGTATTGTGCTCGTGGTGGCTACCCAAGCCAAAGGTTCGGTGCTGGTGCATCAGAAAATGTTCGAAAGCCGCTTGTTCTTCGTCGATAAGCTCATCGACATGGGTGCGCAGATCATTCTTTGCGACCCGCACCGCGCCACAGTGATTGGCCTCAACCGCCGCTACACCCTCCGCGGCATCCGCATGACCTCCCCCGACATCCGCGCGGGCGTGGCCTTGCTCATCGCTGCTTTGTCAGCCGAGGGCACCAGCATCATCGACAATGTGAACCAAATTGACCGCGGCTACCAAAACATCGAAGCCCGCTTGAAGGCCATTGGCGCGCACATCCGCCGGGTATAAACACGTCAGTTTCTGCATTTATACATCGGCTTTCAGGGCAATGGCTCGGAAGCCGATTTGTTTTCTGGGCTGGCTGCGCACTTCGATAAACTGCATGAAGTACTCAAATAGCAGGCTCACACTGGCATCTTGTCCTGCCACCCGTTTTTCCAAGTCCTCGAGTTTCAACAGTAAGTCTTTATGCGTAAACAGCATGCTTCGGATGCGACTGTATGCCCGCATGATTTGGATATTGACCACAATGGCACGTTCGCTACTCAGCACACCGGAAAGCATGGCGACGCCTTGTTCTGTGAATACTTTGGGAGGCTTGCGTGTGCCACCCCACTCCGACTCCTCTACCAATGGCTTTAGTTGATCCCATTCTTCCTTTGAAAGCTCAAACATAAAATCGTCAGGGAACCGTTGGAGGTTTCGATTAACGGCTTTATTGAGATTGCCAGTGGTGACGCCATATAAAAAGGCTAAATCCTTATCTAACATAACCTTTTGCCCCCTCATTTCATATATGCTCGCGATAATGGTATCCAAAGCGAGGTGAACCGTGTTCTTTTCCATTAGAATCGTGTTTTTGTATTCCCTACCTACTTTGATATTCCAAATTGGAATATCAAAGTAGGCAAGGCGTCCATGTTTCTCAGTATAAAAATAAAACAGTCCTTTCAGTCTACCAGCGTCACTAAAAAAGTTGCTTCAAACACAAGAATTAACACCATGTGTCTTTGCGAAGATTCTGAACGCCCTCATGGAAATACGCAGAATAACCCCTATCTTTGCACCCAAATTCGAACATACAAATGTCTGGTAAGTACACTTTTACGATGATTAAGCCTGACGCCGTGCGCGCTGGCAACATTGGCAACATTTTGGCCATGATCAACAATGCAGGTTTCCGCATTGTGGCCTTGAAATACACCCAGCTGAGCAAAGAGCAGGCTGGTAAGTTTTACGAAGTTCACGCCGCTCGTCCGTTTTACGGCGAATTGGTTGACTTCATGAGTGCTGGTCCGTTAGTAGCCGCCATCTTAGAAAAGGACAATGCCGTTGCAGATTTCCGTATCCTCATCGGTGCCACCAATCCTGCCGACGCCGCCGAAGGCACCATCCGCAAATTATATGCAGCTAACGTAGGCGAAAACGCCGTACACGGTAGCGACAGCGACGAGAACGCAGCTATCGAAGGCAACTTCTTTTTCAGCAGTCTCGAGCGTTTCTAAATTGCCATCCACCTTTTAAAATCCCAGACAAGTCTATTTTGTCTGGGATTTTTTTTATCATTGACCATGAACTGGGAAGCTTTTTGGGACCAACAAGCCGCCGCTGCAAAACCCGAAATGCAAGTGGGCCGCGTCTATACAGGCAGCCAGTCGGCAGCCCAGCTGCAAGCACGTATTGCAGCACATATCCACCAGCGACTAGCGCTCGAAACTGGCGATAGGCTTTTGGATGTGTGCTGTGGCAATGGACAGCTCACGCGGCTATTGGCGAAAGACACCGCTTATTGCTTAGGCGTAGATTTTTCCGAAAAGCTGCTCGCCTTGGCGAAGTCCGAAGCGACAGCCCCGAATGTGCACTTCAGCCGCGCTACTGCATTTCAACTCAGCGGACTCGGACGTACTTTCAATAAAATAAACCTCTATTTCTCGTTTCAATATTTCGAAGACTATGCCTCTGGCTTGCAGGTTTTAAGCGAAATGAACTCCCTCTTAGAGCCAGGTGGCCGAATTTTTATCGGCGATACACCCGATGCCACGCGCTGGAGCAACTACTACAACACGCCCCGCAAGGCAGTACGATATTATTATCAAAAATGGCGCGGTACTGAAGCCATGGGTAAGTTTTGGCACCCAAAAGAATTCGAAAAAATGGCGGAATGGCTGGGTCTTGAACTGCAAATTTTGGACGAACCAGCAGATTTGCCTTATGCTTGGTATAGATTTGATGCTGTTTTTGTGAAACCACTTGCTTAATATTGCATTCAAACCTGATACTTTGCCTCCAATTGCTAAACCCATGATAGCAGGCAGCAGCCTACTGCTGCTGTTGCTCCTGCCTTTGTGGCTGGTTTGGGCACAGCCCGCGCCAAATAGCACCGTGCAAGTAGACTTTCAACAATTAAAGGGCTTACTTTTAAGCCCTGATATCGCCTCTAAAGTAGCTACGACCGATAGTTTGGGTCGACACGGTATTTACCTCATCCCACAAAAGGACCTCGAATGGGTAGCATTTCAACGTCCTAACCCTGACAGTTTGAGTCTCTACAGTTTTTATCCAGAAGAGATTTTATGGCACAAAGTGCGCCACTGGCTCGAAATAACCGAGCTCAAAGAAAAGGACCAGGAGCTCAGCATCCGCCTTCAAAGTCGACAGCCCGGCACTGCGGTTAAACCCGATTATTTGATTCACCTCAAGTTCAAGCGGGGCTACGATGGCTGGACCTTGGTATCCAAAAAGATTTACGATATGGATTAAAGAAAAAGCCCGGCGAACCGGGCTTTTCTCATTCCATTGTATGCGGTTTAGCGCGTAACCATCAGTTTTCTAGAAGCATATCTACCCTCGGCTTGGATGCTGATTTGGTAGAGCCCTGCCTGCCAGCTGCCGATTTCCAATTGCAACTGTGACGCTTGGTCCAAGGTAGCAGTATAAATGAGCTGCCCTTGCATGTTCTGCACCTCCACCACGCTTCCTGCCGGCAATCCGGTTAACGTTACTCGCTCGTTGGCAGGGTTTGGATACAAGCCCAGCTGCGCAAAACGGCTGTCTTCTACGCTTACCGCAGAGTTTAATACCACACACAACGTGTCATTGGCCTGGTTTTGATCGCTGCTCACCGCATCCAACAAAGCACAAAGTGTGTAGGCACCCGCCGGTCCTGGTATCCAATTTGGTGTGAGCGTTACTTCTGTACTGTCGCCCGCAGTCAAATTCACATTTACGTTAACTGCTGCGGTTGGCAGTCCATTATTCACCCGATACCGAACCCCAACGGATCCTTGATAAGGCGCACTGCCCACGTTTTTCACCCAAACCTTTACTTCCACGGGATCACGTACCGTGCCATTATTGCTTGGGGTAACAAAGCTGTTGATGGATAAGTCGGGAGCGATGATATTCACCTCAAAACTATCCGTTATTGTACAAAAACCATCGCTGTAGCTCAATACATACGTGCCTGAAACGCTAGGCAGGAGGCTAACCGTACGGCCAGAATCCAACACCGTGCTGTTACCTGCTAACCGCCAGTTGTAGGTGGCAGGATCGAAAGCCAAAGTAGTGTTGTAACTACCAATGCTCGATAGGAAAACTGTTTCTGAGGTGACCCAGCTGCTGCTGGTCAAAGCTGTACCAATACGTTGGATGCTTGCACGATTAGAGGCTGTGACGGTGCCCATAAAATCAAGCACGCTTACACCGGATCGGATAGAAAAGTTGTGTCCATTGATGCTTACAGCATCTAGCACTTCCCGTGAACCCGCCTCTTCCATCCAAATACCTACCGTATTAGAAGAATTAAAGGGCGAAGTGAGTGGCAACGCAAAATAACCGTTTGAAGTGACGAAAGGAATGGAGAAACTTGCTGCATTTAAAACGAGCGTTAAACCCGAACTAAAAGTAGTGTTGGTCAACACCGTATCGGTGGTTTGCCCAAGTGAAATTTGAAAATTCGCCCAGGTACCACTTCCAGACCCACTGGCACTGGCCATGTATAGCGTGGTAATTAAACCGCTGCTTGGTGCAGTAATAAAATCTGCTGTTCGGTAAATGGTTCTTAGCTTTCGGGTGGCTGTTGTGTTAAAAGGGATTGCATTAATACCCGTATTAGGATTCAACAAAGTGTTGAAATTCTGGGCAAAGGCACCTTCTGCAAGTAAAAACAGCAAAAGAAAACTGACTACTTTTTTCATATTAAAAAAATTTATAATTGATTCTGAAACGTTGATATATGCGATAAAATCGAAAATCCGCCCTTTTAATCCTCCCCTAAGCATTTAATATGATGGCTGTTTTTCACCTTCGCTATTCCATTACAAAGCACAACTTACTACAGCACAAAACCACTAACTGAAACGTTAATAAAAAACATAGACGATGCATGCGCCACGCCCGCGTTTTTCGATCTTTGCAGAACTTGGAAATGCAACTTACAAACGACGTAGACGTTCTCATCATAGGTCACGGCTTGGCCGGTAGCACCTTGGCCGTTGCCTTGGAGCAACAAGGCAAAAAAGTATTCATTATCGACCAAACGCTCCCGGGTGCGGCTTCGCAGGTAGCCTCTGGCATGTGGAACCCGCTCACCTTTCGTTTGCTTTTAAAATCCTGGAGGGTAGATGAACTGCTGCCGATAGCCTTACAGTTTTACACCTCTGAAAGCACGCGCTTAGGCGAATCACTCCTTCAGAACTTAGAAATACTTCGCATTTTTCCGGATAAAGCCGCCGATTTACGCTGGCAAGAACGGCTGCTTGAGCCTGCCTTTGAAGCCTATTTAAGCCCTGAAAAGCCTTCTTCCCTGCCCAAAAACACGGATATAAAAAGCAAACAAGGGCTGGTTAAACAAGCTGGCTGGTTAAATTTACCTGCCTACCTCCAAGCTGACAAAGCACTGCGAAAGGCCCATGGCAGTTTGTTAGAACAGCCTTTTGAGATGAATGAGGTTCGTTTTGAGTCAGATGGCGTTTATTGGAAGGGCATCAAGGCGCAGCAGTTGGTCTTGTGTCGTGGACAATTTGAGCGCCACGACCACTGGTTCAACTGGCTGCCCCTAAAACCCGCGCAGGGAGACATCCTCACCTTGCACATACCAGACATTCAGCTCCAGCAGATATACAACGCAGGTTTTTTCCTGTTGCCACTAGGAAATCACATGTATCGCTTAGGCGCTACTTATGAATGGGAACAATTGGAGCCTATTCCTACTGCCGCCGGCAAAACCCAACTCCTCGATAAATTCGAAGCTGTGTACGGAGGCCCCTACGAAATCATCAACCACCAAGGAGGCATCCGACCAACGGTAGCAGATCGACGCCCGCTACTGGGCTTTCATCCCGAGCAACCTCGTGTCGCCATTTTCAACGGCTTAGGCACCAAAGGCGTGATGATTGCACCCTATTTTGCCCAGCAGTTTGCCCAAGCACTCTGTGGTGCAGCTGCCATCGAAGATGAAGTCAATATTAAACGTTTCAAAAAGCGCTACGAAAAGCATACGGGCAGTCGATGGAATGATGTAGCTTTGAAAAAAAACGATTTTGGCACGACCACTGATACTAGTTTGTAACGACGACGGCATCCACGCCCCGGGCATAAAAGCGCTCATCGAAGCCGTGGAGCCCCTAGGGGAGCTGGTAATAGTTGCTCCCGACCGCCCACAGTCGGGCATGGGACACGCCGTTACCATCGGCGAACCCTTGCGCATCAACGAAAAAACCGGCTTGTTCGGCAAGCACAAGGCCTACGAAACCACGGGCACGCCTGTAGACTGTGTGAAACTTGCTGTAGACCGCATTCTTCACAAAAAACCCGATTTGCTGGTGTCAGGCATCAATCACGGCGCGAATAGTTCCGTGAATGTAATTTACTCTGGCACCATGTCGGCAGCAGTAGAAGGCGCCATTGAAGGCATCCCCAGTGTGGGCTTTTCCTTATGTGATTTTGCCTATGACGCTGACTTCCGTCTTGCCGCAAAAGTAGCGCATCAAGTCGCCAAACTAATTCTCAAAAACGGCTTGATGCCCGGTAGCTTGCTCAACGTCAACATCCCGAAAATCAAGGATATCGAGTTCAAAGGCATCAAGGTGTGTCGACAGGCCTCTGCCAAATGGAGTGAAAACTTTGAAGAACGCACCGACCCACACAACAAAAAATACTACTGGATGGTAGGCGAGTTCCAGCTGCTCGAAAGCAGTACTGATACCGACGAATGGGCTTTGGCGAATCATTTCGCCAGCATGGTGCCTGTGCAATTCGATATGACGGCGCACCACGCCATCCCTTACCTCAATAAATGGGATTTTGAGCAAGCAGACTAAAGGACTTTTGGTGGGATTGGGCTTGGGACTTTTAGGCCCGTTGGCGCTTTTTATGCTGTTTTTCGCTTGGAAAGGTGAAGATGCCACTTTGCTAGCATTCCTTTCCCAGCAGACGAAAGGTCACTTGCTGGCACCTGTGCTCAGTTTATGTGCCTTGGCCAACCTTGGTAGTTTTTGGTTGCTGATCCATCGCCAGCAATATTCTAAAGTTAAAGGTGTGATTTTGGCTACCCTGCTGCTTGGTTTAGTTATAGTGGCCTTAAAATTCCAGTCATGAAAATTTACCTCATTGCCGGTGAAGCCTCCGGCGATTTGCACGCATCTAAACTCATTCGGGAGTTGAAAAAATTACATCCCAATGCCGAATTTAGGGCTTGGGGGGGTGATTTGATGGCAGCCGCAGGTGCGCAAATTATAAAGCATTACCGCGAGTTAGCCTTCATGGGTTTTGCTGAAGTGCTTCGCAACCTGCCCGCTATTTTAGGAAATATGCGGTTCTGTAAGGATGATATTCTGGCTTTCAAACCTGATTTGGTGGTTTTTGTGGATTACCCAGGTTTTAATTTGAGGATAGCACCCTTTGTCAAAAGCTTGGGCATCAAAACTGCTTATTACATTTCTCCGCAGCTCTGGGCTTGGAAGGAAGGCCGCGTAAAACTCATTCGGCAATACATCGACTTAATGATTTGCATACTGCCATTCGAAACCAACTGGTATGCCCAACATGGTATAAAAGCTTATTATGTAGGCCATCCTCTGCTCGATGCATTGGCTGAACATCCTTTCGACAGCCATTTTAGAGCAACGCATCAACTCGACGAGCGGCCAATTCTGGCTTTACTTCCGGGAAGCCGCAAGCAAGAAATTCGCCTAAAATTACCCATCATGCTCGAGGCTGCGAGTCATTTTTCTGATCACCAAATATTGGTAGCCGCGGCCCCTGGTCAGGAGGATGCCTTTTATACGGAAATTGCTGCCGGCAAAGCCATGACGGCCATTGGTAATAAAACCTACGATCTGCTGCGGAATGCCGAGGCCGCCATGGTGACTTCTGGCACCGCCACCCTCGAAACAGCACTGTTGATGTGCCCCGAATTGGTGGCCTACAAAGGCAGCAGCATTTCCTATGCTATTGGACGAAGGCTTGTGAAGGTGAAATACATCAGTTTGGTAAACTTAATTCTCGACCGATTACTGGTAAAAGAGTTCATTCAAGTCGATTGTAATGCCGCTAAGCTCGCTTTAGAAACTGGTGAATTGATTCATAACGAGGGCTATCGGCAGCATCTTAAGGAGGGTTATGCGGAGCTGCGCGAAAAACTAGGCGGACCCGGAGCCTCGTCACGCGCTGCGGAACTAATTTCAAATTTTTTAAAAGCTTTGTGATTTCAAATTCTCTTTTCATATTTGCACTCCCAAAGGAGGGTTAGCTCAGCTGGCTAGAGCGTCCCGATAGGCACAGCCGTATCGGGAAGGTCATCGGTTCAACTGAGTGAAACAACAAAAAGGGGGATTAGCTCAGCTGGCTAGAGCGTCCCGA
>Ga0209284_10004315_pt1 | contig 16162 bp, 17 predicted proteins | sample FRY03_FD_187211 | JGI IMG/M metagenome (GOLD analysis project Ga0209284, IMG submission 187211) | Freshwater microbial communities from Lake Fryxell liftoff mats and glacier meltwater in Antarctica - FRY-03 (SPAdes) (version 2) | ecosystem: Environmental > Aquatic > Freshwater > Ice > Glacier... | reverse complement strand
GATCGGATTTCGCGCCGTCCCCACGAGGGCGGGGATGGCGCGGTATGTGGCGGGTAAGTGTTGCGCTACTGACCGGGGGCCATTTGTTGAGGCTAGTTCGGCCTCTGTTCAGGGTCGAAGTTGCTGGATGGGCGTGATGGTGCGGATCGGGTGGGGCGGGGCGTGTTGATGCCACCCGTAGGGGGTGTTGGGCTATTTAGAGAGAGAAGAGCTCAGGTTCGGTTGGGTGGCTGCCAGTTGCCGAAGAACCGGTCGAGTGGGGCGCCGGTTCGTATCGAGTGAGCGATCAAAGCTTTGATTGCGGTGAGCATGGGCACTGAAGGCGCCGCCAACTCCGTCACGTCGTAAACGCTCAGCGCAAGGGCTCAGCGCAGTTCAATGCGTGAAAGCACAAAATCTTCTGTCTCTTTATCTTCAAAGTAGATCGAGCAGGACTTCATCCCCCTCGTGAGCAGTACCCGGTAGGTATGTGAAACCAATCGCGTGTACTCGTCGATACTTTGCTTTGCCGACCGCTTCACAACCGAGTCGTGACTCTCGCCAGGTTGGCCTACCCATCCAATCCGGTGCCGATAGACAAGATCTTTGCCCCAGATCAGTCCGACGTGATCAAACTCAAAACCTTGTGCGGTGTAGACACAGCCAACTTGGTCTACTCCACCGGGATCCGTGGCCCAGAAGTGGCTCTTCGGGATTCCCTTGGCCAAACGAGTCGCTTCCGGTTTGGCGTTCCAGGGCATTGACCAACCGCCAACTTTCACATCGTGGACGAGAGTGCCATCCGAGTTTGCCTTTGACCATGGCCAACAGAACCCAGCGACCAGACGAGCGGAATCGCCATGAGTAACTCGGCTGCGAATTTCGGCCTCGAGTTCCTCGGCTGAATCGACAACATTGAGATTGAACGCGTCGGCATCATTCCAGAGAATCTGCGGAGTGTCTTCGATCTTCAGAGTGTTATCAACCCACTGGATGTAGGCATCGGAGCCATTGCATCGGAACTGCGCCTCGAGTTCGTGCTCAATGAGCCGTGCCCCAAGTTTATTGGCCGCGTCACGAATCAACTCCGAGGATCCAACTTCGCCGGGTCGTACAACCTGCTTATCGTCAATAAAAAAGGCGGTCACTTTGGCAGCTTGAATGAGTTCTTCAACCTGCGGGATTTCGCTGCGCTGCGCAGCTTTTGTGTATTGGTTGTTCGAAGAGGAACGGATTCGGTGGGATTCATCAGCAACGATGAGATCAATTGAATCTTGATCGACAGTCATGAAACTGTTGAAGTACTTGAAGAGATTCTTCGCTCGTGGTCCGACAGTTTTCTGCATGGTCTGGGTGAAAGCGCGTGAACCGGTGGCATGGATAACGACAATGTCTTGTCGGGCCATTTCAGCCATCACGTTCACAGCGATAAGACTCTTGCCAGTCCCAGGACCACCACGAACCAGCATGACTGTCTTCCCAGGTGCAAGGTTCCGCGCTCGCACCTGAGCGATGATGTCATTGCACGCTACGCGTTGCTCATCGAGAAGCGTGAACGAGGGTTCGGCATTGATTGCCGACGCCACATGATTCAACAAACCAGCATTTGGTCGGTACTTTCCAGCGAGGATCTTGTGCAAGATCGAATCGCCACCTCCAGCGCCAACATGATTTACCAAATACCCGGCAAGATCTTCGATGCCATCGGCAACGTATGTTGGAAACTGATCGACAAGATCTCGGAATTTCTCATCAAAGAGTGGACCCGCTGCTTCTCGTTGCATGTTGTGCAAATACCCGCACGCTCTTACCCCGATTTCGCCACCCGAGAATGCCGTGTGCGTATCGAGCAAGTAACGCTGATAGCCCATTGCCTGTGCGCTGGGATGAAGCACCGTGCGCATCGCTCCACCAACGAAGGATTCAACACATTCGTCCGTTTCGCTCTCACGCACCTGATCCCATTGCTTCAACTCGACAACAACACTGCTCGGATCTCCAATAGCTGAGTTGCCTGCAATTAGGACATCCAATCGCTTTGAGGTGAGGGGGAGGCGATACTCGACGATGATTCCTTGATCACGCAGGTCCGCGTGTTCAAGAACACGGGCGAAGCGCGAAAGTGAGTTCTGCCAAGACTGGATCTCAGGATCTCCCGGTTTGTGGCGATACTCGGACTGGAAGTTCTTGATGAGTTGATCGACGATCCGCGAATTAGCGGTATCCGCCATGAACTGTGTCGACATCCCTGAATAGAGGTGCATCGTTCCTCATTTCGCCTGCTTCTTTGAGACTGTAGGTGCCGGAAACCGCATCGGGGGGTGATCGGCAACCGGCAGTGCCGACTGAGCGTGTGGTCGGGGGAGCACTCGGGCGAGAGCAGCGAGCACGGACTGGTCGATATCGCTGAACTCGATCCGGTCAACCTGGCGGCGTAGAACTTTCATCTGGTGGCGTAGCGCGATGACTTCGGCTTCAAGGATCCGGAGGGTCTTACCGCGTTGCACGAGCAGGCTGATGAATCAACACGACGGACCGACCGGTGTGTCACGAACATGCACGTGAGAACCCCGATCGCGTTTCCGGCACCTACAGCGTTGTGTCACCGCAAGATCTGCCGGAATGTCAAGTTGATTCTCGGATCGACGTGAGTCGCAGTTTTCGGGATCTGATGGACCCACAGTTGTTGGGTTGGCCCTGACATCACGATTAGGTCACCACTGTTGACCTCGATCTCACGCTTCTCAGAGGGATCGTCGGTGCGGCGCAACTGGAACTTCCGCGTACCTCCGAGACTCAACGATGCAATGACCGGAGTTCGGCCGAGTTCGACCTCGTTGTCTGAGTGCCACGCAACACCGTCTTTGCCGGTCCGATACAGGTTTGCGAGCGCGGAATTGAACGAGCAATTTGCGATTCGATCGCAGATGTCCTTTAGGTCCCGAAGGGTGGGGGTCCATGGTTCAGGGGCCATTTCGATTCCGGAGTATGTGTAGCTGAACCCGGGGTCACCGAACCATGCAGTGAGACGCGGAAGGGGTGTCTGTTTTCCAAACATCGTGATGTGGTCTTGACGCCAAGTGATCTCGCTCATCAGGGCACCAAACGCTGTCGCAGCTTCGGCAGGATCAAGCACGGCGCGATGAACCTCAACTACAAGTCCTGGACCCTCGATTGACGCTTCGTCAAACAACCCTGCTTGGCTTGCCATTAGGAACCTGCCTTTTGGGTATTCCACTCTTCGACGAACTCGCGTGCAACAGCACTCGGTGATTCAGTATCAGCCATGGTGACCTGCAGATAGCGACCTTTGTTCCCCTTGGGAAGAAACCCGAGGTAGTTCGCCCCCGATCGGTGTGTCACGAACATGCACGTGAGAACCCCGATCGCGTTTCCGGCACGTACACCCAGTAGGGCTACAGGAACCTCGGCGATGTCTTCGGTTCGGCGGTCGGCACACGGGCCAGTCGTGCCGACGATGGCTCATCATCTCAGACGAGGTGCTCAATGGAGAGGGTGGGCGAGTTCAACGAGTGACGGCAACACCGTGAGGTGATGGGTTTCCACTGGTCAGAGCGTGATGGCAGCCATGATGGCTGCTGTCTACACACGTTCCCTGACCAGTGGAGAGTTCCAGCATGCCAGCCAACCCGTTGTCCGCGCTCGACCGCGAGGAGATCCGCGCCGGGATCGAACGAGGCGATGGTGACGCCGTCATCGCACGGCGGGTCGACCGGGACCGCTCGACGATCGGCCGCGAGATCGACCGCAATGGCGGCCGTGACACCTATCGGGCGACCACAGCCCAGGCTCGGGCCGTGACATGTAGGGCCCGCCCCAAGACCTCCAAGCTCGCCGCCGATGCCAGCCTTAGCTGGCAGGTCACCAAGCGGTTGTTGGCCGGGGACTCGCCGATGACGATCTCGATCGAGTTGGCCCGCGGCACCCATGACTTCACGGCGTCGCTGTCTCACGAGACGATCTACCAGGCCATCTATCAGCCCACCCGAACCGGGCTGCCCGCACTGTCCTACAAGTTGTTGCATCGCCGCCGGCCGCGACGCCGACCACGAGACCGACGCCATAGCCAGCAACGATCCAGCCCGCTCGGGCAGTTCAACATCATCCACACCCGCCCCGCCGCTGCGACCGGGCGGACCGAGGTCGGCCACCTCGAAGGCGACCAGATCATCGGCGCCCGCAACCGCTCCGCGATCATCACGATCTTCGACCGCACCACCCGGCACCTCTGGCTCGCCCGACACGACAGCCCCGACGGCCGCTACAGCGCCGACACGACCGCCACCGCGGTCACCGCGCTCATCGGCCAGATCCCAGCCGGCCTGCGCCGCACCCTCACCTGGGACCGCGGCAGCGAGATGGCCAACCACCCCGAAATCTCCGAAGCGACCGGGATCGACATCTACTTCTGGGACCCCCACAAGCCCTGGCAACGCCCCACCAACGAGAACGGGAACGGCCTCATCCGCCGCTGGCTGCCCAAAGGCACCGACCTGTCCGTTCACAGCACCGAGGACCTCGACCGCATCGCCAACCGGATCAACACCATCCCCCGCCGCTCACTCGGCTGGGACACCGCAGCCGACCGCTACCATGCCGCTGTCGCGATGACCGGTTGAACTCGCCCACCCCACTTGTATCTTCCGGTTGATTCCGAGGAGGACGTTCGAAGTGGTAACTGACCGCTCGGAAGTTGATTTTATTCGCAATGTGATTCACCCCACGACCTTCGTGGAGTTGGCCGGCCGCCGCACCTATATAGATCTTGACCTCTCGGGGGTCATCCGGTCGTTGTGGGCCCTCCGCATCAGCACCCTTGCCTGTTGTTAGGACGATTCGGCAGGCATGAAGCGAAAGAGAGTCGAACTGCGCGGCTACATCTTGTTCGAGTCCACCGATGACCTTCAGCGTTTCCTTGAGTTGTTAGCCGGAACGCACATTGCCGAGCATCGTTGGCAAATCTTCGACTGGTCCGCTGGCGTGGTTAGTCCGCTCATCAAGATTCCGCCGATCGGTTGGATCTACGGGATCCACGTTCGTCATCCTGGCCCTCGTCGTGAACGAACCGAAATCCGGCCAGTGTTCGTTTCCTCGTTCGCGACTTTCCACTTCTTAATTTGACCTTGGCCCATCTCGCATCTGGGCACATAAATATTGCCCGTGGTCCAGGAGCCGTGCCGTCGGCGACTTCTTCGATAAGGGTTCTGTTGTGAGCCTCGCTGAACGCAACAATTTCGTCACGCCACTCGGCGAGTTCTATGTCGGTTCAAAGTACGCCTTCTTCGGTAATCGTGGCCCGTTACACAAAGACAACCGAGTGGTTCGGCCGTGGGTCAACAAACGTTGGCTGGTGTGTGTGACCGATGGTCTCGGCCCGCCCGAAACTTTTATGGCGTCAGGCCATCACACCGAGTTGTTCTTTCTTGATGAGGCTACCGCACTCGCTGCCGGCCAGCGGCCGTGTTTCCAGTGTCGCCGCCTCGACTTCAATCGCTTCATCGATCTGTTCGACGGAGTGCGACCGCTCACCAGTCCACGTGCGCCGGCGATGGACGAAATCCTGCACGCCGAGCGGGTCGATCCCAATGGCGACCGTGTTCTCTTTCATGCCGAGGCAGCTGCGCTACCCGATGGTGTGTTCGTGATGATCAATGGTGAACCGTGGCTACTCGCACGCCGCGCAATCCATTGTTGGTCACCGCAGGGCTACCTGATTCATGCCGATCAACCTGTTGGAGTCGTTGAGGTGCTCACGCCCCGGTGCACTGTCGAGGTAATCAGCGCCGGCTACCAACCGCAGATCGATGACTCGGCATTTTCGACCTGAGATTCCCGCTCGCCAAAAACTTTTGACGACATTTCACTTCTTGATTCGACGAGCAAGAACCAGTGCCGCGGGACTTATCGATATCGGCATGCGATACGGAAATGCGATACGGAAATGCGCAGCAATATCGAACCAACAGGACCCCAGCAATCTTGATTCCCACCGGCGACGATCGACCCCTCGAACCCCATTAGTGGGACATCGGTCTGGATTACGCGCGGTGGCAGTGATGGGCGGAAGCGCCTGACGATGAGCGAACGTGTTTGCGCGGTTTCTATGGTGGAAGGAGATCGGCTCCGAAACCCTGCGGAGCCGCACGTGACCAATGGGCCGACCTAATGCCCACCTTGAACGGGGTAACCCTTGGATCGAAGTGAAGCGGCTAACCAAGTTTCATAGGTGAGCGCGCAACGCCGGGTCGTGAGCGGTGGATGACCTTCGTACAGGTCGGGTCGAAGGTGAGAACCGTAACGATGAGCCCATCTGCTCGATTTGTAACCGTCGAGGTGTTGCTGCATTCGCTCCTCAGGCGTTTTCGCTGACTGCCCAACGTAGACCCATGGAAGGGCTGCGTCTGTTCCCTTGGGTCGAGCGGCAGCCACCCCGTCAAGCTCTATGACATAAATGAAGTATTCCTCAGAAGCACCACTCGTCAATGCGTCATGGCGCGCGAGACGGAAAGCTCGACAAAGCTTGGCGCATTCCCTTGTGGTCGCAGTGACCTCGTACGGCCACAACAAAACTTCACACGACACACACACGAATGCCATCAACCGATTGCGGCTTCCGTCACGAGCGGTACTTTCACATCCGAAAAGTTCAAGATCGTTCGAACACTTCGGGCACAGTGCGCCGAGCCCGGGCTCGTACAACCAACCGGTATACGAGGCGCGAATGAGAGGGGAGTGGATTTCAATTCCGAGAGCATCTGAAACTGCAGCGGAGAGGTCGCAATCTGACTCGTTGCGTTGACGGGGTGGCATCGAGAAGACAAGTACCGAGTCGCTGCCGACACCCCTATTGGTGCGCCACGAACATGCACATGAGAACCCCGATAGCGTTTTCGCACGAACAGGCGCGTCTGGTCGCCGCCCATCCCGAACCAACCCCGAGTGAGGCACCCTGATGCAGTTCCATCTCTTCCTGCCCCAGATGCGTATGACGATGCCCGACCTCGTGACTCGGGCCCGCGCCGCCGAGTCGGGCGGGTTCGATGGGATCGCCCTCATGGATCATCTGAGCCCGCCGGGGGCGACCGGCCACCCGATGTTCGAGGCCATGACCACCGCAACATGGCTCGCCGCTAACACGACACGGCTCACGATCAGCCACCTTGTGCTGTGTGACGTGTTCCATCAACCAGCGGTGCTCGCCAGTCAGGTCGTCACGATCGATCACGCGTCAGGCGGAAGATTTGAACTGGGCATCGGCTGGGGATCGGTGCCCGATGAACTTGATCGATTCGGCGTCACCGAGGACCGCGGTCGCGTTCTGGTGGCGCGGCTGGGCGAGACGCTTACGGTGCTGAAGGGCCTGTGGTCGGGCGAGGAATTCGAGTTCTCCGGTGAACACCATCACGTCCGGGCGGGAATGCAACTGCCGACGCCCCTGACGCGCATCCCCATCGTGATCGGCGGCGCAGGTCCGCTCACGATCGCCCTCGTGGCGGCGCGCGCCGACTGGTGGAACTGCCCGATCTACGCGCTCGACCGCTTCGACGAATTACGCCAGCAGGTCGGTGCGGCTCGGCCCTCGCTGCAACAGATGGTGGCGTTCATCCCCGAGGAGTCACGAAGAGCTGAGATCACCGAGTTGGTGATGCGTCGCTTCGGGCACTTCGGCGCGGGACTGGTCGTGGGTGACGCGGAGCAACTTGGCGAGCACTTCGCGGGACTGGCCGACAGGGGCGTGGAGCGCATGTATGTCTGGATGGCTGACTTCGCAGATCCCGAACGGCTCGCGCAGTTCGGCCACGAGGTCATCGGGGGCTGAGCCGGTGACCGCTCAACGCGACACCCCGATTGGTGTGTCGCGGACATGCACGTGAAAACCCCGATCACGTTTTCGGCACGCTCAACCACCCCGAAGTTGGCGAGCATCCCCCAGAAACCAGTGGTTGTTCGTCGTACTTCTCACTTCGCCGGTTACGTGGCCGATCGCACCGTGATCCGATCGGCCTCCTTCGCCCTTCCGGCGGAGCGAAGCAGCGATGTGATGATCCGTTTCACCGCGGGAGGCTCGGTGCGTGCGGCCGCGGCGATGCTTCCGGGTCTGACCGACTCGGAGTTGAGGGCGGCGAGGAACTGGCGCTCTGTCTCGGCGGGGTCGCTGACGTGGTCGCGCCAGCTATCGGCGATCTCGAGCCAGGCGACTTCTAGTGGACGCAGCTTGGCATCGAGGCGACCGCGTCGCGCCGCTCGAGAGACAACCTTGATCCCCTCGGGTAGCCCGGTGGGGGTGCGGATAGGTAGGGCAAAGGTCTCGTGGCGGGGAACCTGGGTGGAGAGGCCGAGCGCGAGCGCAGCGCTGTATCCCGAGGGCCCGATCCCGTAGGTCAGGCCGGTGATTTGCTCGAGGATGTCGGCGTTCGAAGGCCGAGACATGCCGAAGGCGGTGCGGCGCCCTCGCCAGTACAGGCCGCGTCGGATGCGCCGCAACTCTCCAGCGGTGTGCAGGTCGGAGAGCGCTTGGTCGACGGCGTTGGGATTGCCCAGTTCGTTGAAGTCCTCTGGACGCCAGAAGCGGTCGTCGGCCTTGGCAATGCGAGAGCGGATGGTGGGAGTGACGCCGATGTTCGGAGGTCCTTGTGTCTTTCGCATGGCCGCACTATACAGTAAGTCGTTACGAGAAACTAGCTTGTAGGATCTGGACATGACTTCCGGCGATCGCCAATTGACACCCGATTTCCAGGCTGAGTTGACGGGCGCCGCCGAGTTCCTCGGGATGCCGGTGCTCGCCGTGGAGAAGGACTACTGGGTGACCCGGGCTCTTCGGGGCATGGCGGCTGCGCATCCGGACGGGTTCATCTTCAAGGGAGGTACGAGTATCACCAAGGGATGGCGGATTGGCCACCGCTTCTCGGAGGACATCGACATCCTCGTCCTCGAACGGCCGGAGCCCGACAGTGTCAACGGTCGGGACAGGATCTTGAAGGCGATCTGTGAAGCGGGCGCGAGTGCTTGCGGTGCTCAGGCCGAGCGCCTCCAGGGAGGCAAGGGCGAGCATCGTACGGTCAGCGTTGCCTATCCCGCGTATTTCGCGAGTGACCAAACGCTCCTCGATCACATCCTTCTCGAGCTCGGCTATTCCGGCGGGCCAACTCCGACCGAGGTTCAGACACTTACACCGCTGGTGGCGGAAGCGCTGATCGCCGTCGATGTCGACGTGTCCGATAACCCGGACCTCCAACCCTTCGGCGTGACCTGCTTGCACCCCGGCCGGCCGGTGGCTTCGCCGAGGCGTACGCTTTCAACGCGACCGGCGCGCATCGTGATGTTCTGCAAGGTGCCTACGCAGAGGGCATCGATGCGCTCTACTACGGACCCGCAGAGGATCTGCCGAGTTGGGATGCGATCGAGGGTCGCGCCCACGACATTGCCGAGCTGCTCTGAACTGTCCTCCTGCGGGTACGTGCCGGCAACTGCATCGGGAGCGAGAAGACATGCACCGAGACGCTATCGACACCCCGATTGGTGTGTCACGAACCTGCACGTGAGAACCCCGATGGCGTTTCCGGCATGTACGGCCTGACCATCAAGCCGAGAAGGTCCCGGAGATCGTCCCAGCCGCCACCTACGCTGCGGAAATGGAGTGGATAACGAGTCCTGAGGTGTGGAGTGCGCTCGCCGCATTGATGTTGCTCGAGGTGGTGTTGGGGATCGACAACGTCATCTTCATTTCGATCTTGGCCTCGAAACTTCCCGAAGATCAGCAGGACAAGGCCCGACGTTCGGGCCTTCTCGCCGCCGGGGGGATGCGGGTGGTGCTGCTTCTTGGCGTTGGTTGGGTGATTGGGCTCAAGGCCCAGTTGTTCGAAGTATTTGATCTGTCGTTTTCCGGTAAGGACCTCATCTTGCTCGCGGGAGGTTTGTTCCTCATCTACAAGGCGACCAAAGAGATACACGACAAACTCGAGGGCACCGAGCATCACGTAAGCGAACGAGTGGCGCCCACCTTTTTGTCTGTCATCGGCCAGGTACTCATTTTGGATGCGGTGTTCTCCATCGATTCGGTCATCACGGCTGTGGGAATGACCACGTACATCGGGGTGATGGTGTTTGCGGTCCTCGCATCGGTGGTCGTTATGTTGTTCGCATCTCGTTCCATCTACACCTTCGTGAACCGTCATCCGACGGTCAAGATGCTGGCGCTGTCGTTCCTTCTGCTCATCGGAGTCACGCTCATCGCCGAAGGTTTCGACCAGAAGATTCCAAAGGGCTACATCTATTCGGCCATGGCCTTCGCCGTGCTCGTCGAGATGCTCAACATCAGGGTGGCCAAGCGACACCGAGTACCTGAGCCGGTGCATCTTCGTCAAGCGCTTGTGCCTGACTGAACAATTGTGGGGGCGCGTTGGCGTCGGCCTCGGGATGAACCATAATTGGGCAAGGAACTGACACAGACTTCGCACCTCGCGGGGCAATTGTTGCTTCGCTCGAGGTGTGATGAAGACGGTCAATGCAGATGATGAGGGCATCGACACGTTCGATGAGATCAACACGTTCGATGAGGTCAATGCGCCCGTTGCGCCCGTTGAGAGTTTCGCGGTAGCGATCCAGAGGCGGGTGAAAGCCACGCTTGACCCGAGAGTGCTCTCCGGCGCCTACCGACGACTGCACAACAAGGCCGTGGTGGTGGCCGTCTGGTACATCGCGTCCTATGTGCTGCTCGTGATCGCCTCCGGCTGGATCATGGGCGTCGTCGCGTGCGTGTCCTTCGCTCTGGCCATGACCGCGGTTGGCTTCAACATCCAGCACGATGCGAATCACAACGCGCTCTGCCCGACCAGCGGCTCGAAGCGGTTCACGATCCCCAACCGAATCGCCGGTTGGTCTATGTACGCGCTCGGTGCGAGTTCGAAGCGGTGGATCGAGGGGCACGTTTTCTCGCACCACTCATCCACCAACATCGTGGGCAAGGACGACGACATCGAGTTGCGACCCTTCGCCCGTCTCGCGCCCTCGCAACCGCGCCGGGTGATGCACCGCTATCAGCATCTCTACGTGTGGATGCTCTACGGATTCACCGCCGCGGCGATCATCATGGCCGACATCATGGGCATCATCACCGAGTCGTTCACCGGTGATCGCCACGGACGCCGCCCCTCGACTGGCGACTACGTCGTCCTTCTCGGCACCAAGGTGTTGTTCATCGGAGCCACCGTTGGTGTCCCGATGCTCTTCCACCCGTGGTGGATCGTCGCCATCGGTGTCGGGGCCGTGCTCACCATCACTGGCCTGCTACTCGGTGTCGTGTTCCAGTTGGCCCACGTTGTCTCGGAGGTCGAGTTCGCCGACGGACTCGCACCCGAGGACGTCAAGTGGCACGAATGGCAGGTACGGACCAGCGCGGACTTCTGTCACGGTTCGTCACTGTCGGCCCGGATGATCACCTGGTACACCGGCGGGCTGAACTACCAGACCGAACACCATCTCTTCCCGCAGCTGCCGCACACTGCGTATCCGGCCATCGCTCCGGTGGTGGAGACCACCTGCGCCACCTACGACATCCCGTATTCGGTGCAGCCGACACTCCGGGCCGCTATAGCGTCGCACTACCGGCACCTTCGGGCTCTCGGTCGTGCCGATCTCGTCCCCAATACCGCGGTGAGCACGAAGGGTCGATCCCACTAGTGTCGGTGCGATCGATCGCGCCCGCCACACGAGGAACGGATTGAGGTGGTGACCGATGAATCCGACGTTCCGACTCGGACGCATACTCGGCATCCCCGTCGGGGTGAACTGGAGCGTCGTCATCATCGCCGGCCTCATCGGCTGGACCCTCGCGGGCTCGGTGCTCCCCGAGTTGGCTCCCGGTTCCACGACGACCGCGTACTGGATCGCCGGTGCGATCGTAGCGCTGGTGTTCTTCGCGTCATTGCTGGGCCACGAGTTCTCCCATGCGCTGGTCGGGCGTCGCTTCGGTGTCGTGGCCGACCGGATAACCCTGTGGTTGCTCGGCGGCGTCTCGCAGTTCGAATCTGAGGCTCCCTCACCACGCGCCGAGTTCTGGATCTCGATAGCGGGTCCGCTGATGAGCTTCGCCCTCGCCGCGTCGTTCGGTCTCCTGGCCTTCGTATCGCAGGCGGCGAAGTTGCCGGAACTCGTCGTCGATTCGCTGGTTTGGCTCAGTTACATCAACGTGGTCCTCGGGGTCTTCAACCTCTTGCCCGCCTATCCGCTTGACGGCGGGCGCGTCCTGCGGGCCTTCATGTGGCACAACCACGACCGCATCGAGGCAACTCGTCGGGCTGCCCGGGTCGGTTCGTTCATGGCATGGGGACTCATAGCGTTCGGAATGGTCATAGCGCTGAGCGGCGTGGTCATCACCGGTGTGTGGCTCGTGCTGTTGGGGTGGTTCATCGACAATGCCGGACGGGCGGAGGCGAGCGGGGTGGTGCAGCAGGACGTGTTGAGCCGGATCACCGTCGAACGGTTGATGTCCGCTCCAGTGGTGACCGTCCCCCACTCGGCGAACATCGATGCCCTCATCCATGACTACGTCCTCGGCCGTCACCTTTCGGCGTTCCCGGTGATGAACGGAGCGGTGCTGGTGGGTCTGGTGGGGCTTACTCAGTTGCGCGGTGTTGACCCCGCGCGACGGCACTCGACCACAGTCGGTGAGATCATGCTGCCACTGGCGACAGTGGCGACGGTGACGAGTTCGCAGTCGGGTGCTGACGCGCTGCGGATCATGGTCGCGGCGCAGGCCACGAGGGCGCTCGTCCTCGATCCCGGAGGACAACTGGTGGGCATCGTGACCAATACCGACCTCGCGAGGGCGATCCAGGTTCAATCACCGTAGCGAGGTGCGTGGATCGCGGGCTGAGCCGGCCCGGATCAGTCGCCGAGCAGGTTGTCGACCTTCACGAAGTACTTCTTGGCGAACGCGAGCAACTGCGCGTCGGTGGGGTGGTCTGTTGGTGGGCGTACGTGCCGGCAACCGCATCGGGGGGTGATTGGCGGCCGGCGGCGTCGGCTGACACGAACAGCCTGAGCTTGCTTGTCAGGGCTGGGACTCTCGTGGATCGAGGATGTGAACGGCGTGCACCGCAGGATTGTTAGGCCGCAGCAGATCGAGCACGACCAGTTCGAGCATCTCCCTGGGCAGCACGCACTCGGCGCAGTCGGCGTCGACGATGTGCAGCGCCAGGTGCGCAACCTCCCCATCCATCTCGATCAGCGTCAAGCTGACGCCATCCTCGGCGAGGACGTCGAGGACGGGTCCGAGGTCGAGAGCCATGTCAGTGGCCGCTAGCGGTGAACAACTCGATGAGGTCGTCGATGGCGGCATCGGCCCAGTCGAACAGCGTGGCCTCGTCGGTGCCACCGAGCGGATGGGGCAACACGAGTCGGCGGGTGTCGGCCAGTCCGAAGTTTGCGGACAGGGTCGTGGCCACGGGGTTGAACTTGGTGGTGGTGACGACCACCGCGGGCACCCCAGCGTTCTCGAGTTCGATGGCGTCCTGGACGGAGTAGGCGGTGCATGAGCCGCAGTCGGCTGCTCCGGTGACCACGAGGTCGGCCTCGGCGAGGAGCTGCTCGAACACGTCGCGGGCCATTGGAATGGCGGCGTTCGCCGATCGTCCCTGGGGGCCCTTCTTGGTGACGAGCGACACCGTGGCACCGGTGCGCGCCGCTAGGGAGTGGGCGGCGCGGACCATGACCACACCAGCGTTGGGTTTGCCGTTGTCGAGTACCGCGATTTTTAACCCGGCGAGCGACCGCGGCGATGGTGCCCGGGTCGACATCGTTGGACCGGGGGCGGAGTCGGGTAGGTACATCTTGGACATTGTTCAGCCCTCCACAGCGAGTGTGACACTTCGGGTCATGCCCCATGAGGGCACTACGAGGGAGTGCTTCCCTGGCCCTCCGGCAACGAGCACGCGGATGTTGTCGGCCTCGGCGGTCATGGGGAGCAGGTGGTCGTCGTCGACCTCCTTCATCCATTGCGCCCACGCCAGCTCTTCGAAATGTCGTCGGAACAGGCCGGCGGGTAACCGTGCGTGGTCGAATAGGTAGGACTGCACGTCGCGTCGGGTCATGGCTCTCTTGGCGAGGCTGGCGGCATGTTCGGGACCGAGGATGATGAAGAACTCGCCCTGGCTGATCGGCGCGTTGTTGACCGCCAGGGTGGCCATAGCGGAGGCGATCTTGTCCAGGATCAGTGCCGGATCGCCCGAGGCTTCGGCGTCGTGGACGTTGTGCGGGCCTTCGCCGCAGTGCACGGTGACCGCGCTGGGGGCGTCGATGCCGCGGCTGCGGGCGTAGCCCTCCCAGGGAGACTCGTCGAGGTTCTCGGCGGCGCAGAACGTGTACTTAGCGGGCTGTCCGTGGGTGGCGGCATCGCCCAGTCCCGGCGTGGCGCCGGCCACGTGCAACAGCATCAGTCTGACGGCCCGACCAACGGTGGCGTTGGCGCGGTTACCGGGGCCGAAGCATCCGACGCCAGCGTTGAACCCGGCGGTGCGGGCGATCTCGCCGTGGACGATGACCATGGGCGCCACCAGTTGGGTAGTGGCATTCACACCGCGCAGGTTCGTCTCTGGGTTGGCCAGTGCGCGCAGTGCGGTGAGCACGACGGGGAATACCGGCGGCGGGCAGCCGGCCATGACCGCGTTGATGGCCACCACCCGGCGGGTGACGATACCAGCGCGTGGCTGCAGGGTAAACAGCACCTCGTCGGGGGGCCCCGAGGAGTGCTCGAGCATCTTCTCGACCCGCTCGGGAGTGGGCGCCACCACCGGGAGCCCGTCGCCGAGCCCGCGTTCCTCGAGCATCCCCATGATGTCGTCAGGCAGGTCGATGAGTTCGGGTTCGTAGATGCTCATCGGGAGGACTCCAGTTGGTTGACGAACATGCACAACATGAGCTCGAAGCTCACATCGGGATCTGCCGACCACGAGAGCAGCCCGGCCTGCCGCAACGTCACGAAACCGTGCACGCTGGACCAGATCACCCGGTAGTAGTGGGCGAGATCCTCGCCGTCGAGCCCGAACGAGCGCAGCACGGCCATGAGTGGGGCGACGGTGCGCTCGCTGGCGATCCGCAGCTCAGGGGAGTCTTCGGCCGACCGTAGGCTGGCGGCGTAGAGACCGGGGTGAGCATCGGCGAAGGCGGCCATGGCTCGCACGACCGAACGAAGCGCGTCGCCACCGGTACGGGCCATGGCGGCCTCGCGGAGATCCTCGGCGAGCAGTGCCTGTCCGCGCAGGGCCAGTCCGTGGCGGAGTCCCTCGATGCCGTCGACATGGGAGTAGATCGACTGGCTGCGGATGCCGAGTTCGGCGGCGACCATTGCCAGGGTCAGGCTCTGGTAGCCGTGTTCATCGGCGAGTCGTGCCGCTACGTCGATCACGATGGTCTGATCGAACCGGGTGGTTGTGCTCATTGGTGGCTCATGTCTCGTACCGGTTCCACACGATCATGTCCTCCACCGGCGCACGGGGCGAGGGTTTGAAGTCACCGCCGGTCGTGTGCGCTACGGGCAGCAACGCGGTCTGGTCCCAAGTGGGGGGGATGCCGAGGATCTCGGCCATCGCCGCCTGGTCGGACTGGTGGGCCGTGGTCAACGTGGAGCCCAGCCCGCGGCTGCGCAGCGCGAGTAGGAAACTCCACACGGCCGGGTAGATCGACGCGTACATGCCCGGCTCCATGGTCCAGGTCGGACGTTCGGGACCGATGAGTCGCCCGTACCGGCGGGAGCCTTCCTCCACGTCGTAGCAGGGGATCACGATGACTGGCACCTCGGCCATATGCTCGGCGAGGTAGATGATCGAACGCGAGATGCGGGCGCCGGCATCGTCACCGGCGGCCTCCTTGACCGCCAGCATCTTGGACACGACCTCGACGGTGCACTTGCGGTACTGCTCGCCCACCCGCGCTATCTGGTCGGGGTCGTCGATCACGATCCAGTGCCACTCCTGGGCGTTGGAGGCGTTTGGTGAGTAGGAGGCCAGGCGGATGCATTCCACGATGGTCTCGCGGTCGACGGGCCGGTGCAGATCCAACCGCCGGCGCACCGCCTTGGTGGTAGTGAGCAGGCGATCCACCTGGTCCAGATCGAAGGGTGGGTCAGCAGCCATGAGCACTCCTGTGTCGGGGGAAGTGGTGGGGG
>Ga0209284_10004313_pt1 | contig 16165 bp, 10 predicted proteins | sample FRY03_FD_187211 | JGI IMG/M metagenome (GOLD analysis project Ga0209284, IMG submission 187211) | Freshwater microbial communities from Lake Fryxell liftoff mats and glacier meltwater in Antarctica - FRY-03 (SPAdes) (version 2) | ecosystem: Environmental > Aquatic > Freshwater > Ice > Glacier... | reverse complement strand
CGGCGCGGCCGTACCGACGATCACCCCGTCGTACACCGGTTTCAAAAACAGCCAGGGCTCCGGCGTCGTCTCTGCCACGACCTGCTCGACGACGTACACCACGACGAGAGCCTACGGGCAGATGCCGACGACGACCTGCGCGTACGCCACCGCGGCGAACTATCAGTTCACGTACACGAGTGGCACGGTCACGATCATCAAACGCACCATCACGGTCACGGCGCCGAACCCGACGGTGACGTACGGCGATGCCGTGCCATCGACGACGCCGATCTATACCGGCTACGTCAACAACCAGGGCCTGGCGGCGTTCGACACGGAGGCCACCTGCACGACGCCGTACACGGTCTTGGCCAGCGTGGCCGCGACGGCATCCGACCGCGCCATCACGTGCGTCAACGCCACAGCGCTCAACTACGACTTCGCCTACGTCAACGGTGTCATCACGGTGCAGAAGAAGCAGCTGATGGTGACCGCAACGAGCCACACCGTCACCTACGGCGATCCGAAGCCGACCGTGACACCGCTCTCGTACACCGGCTGGCGCAACCTCCAAGACGAGACGACCGTGGCGATCACGGGGCTCACCTGCAACTCGGCCACGTACGCGATCTCGAGCTCGGCGACCACGACGCCGTCGACGGACTGCGCGGGTGCCACGGCGATTGACTACTCCTTCGCGTACACCGCGGGTGCGATCACGATCACGACGAAGTCGCTGACGATCACGGCGTCGAGCCCGAGCGTCACCTACGGCGATCCGGTGCCGGCGATCACCGCCGGCTACGACGGCCTCGCTAACACCGAGACGTCGGCAAACCTCACGACGGCGGCCCGCTGCATCACGGCGTACACCGTCACGTCGAGTGCGACGGCAACTCCTGCGACGTCGTGCTGGGGTGCGACCTCGCCGAACTACGCGATCTCCTACACGGACGGTACGGTCGCTATTTCGCGCAAGGCGATCACGATCACGGCCGCAAACCAGACCGTCACCTATGGCGACACAACGACGACGCTGCAGGTGCTGCCGACGGTCGACAACGCGATCTCGCCGAGCGCTGCCACGCCGCTGACCCTGCAGGCCAACGACGGCATCTGGACCGGCGTCGCTGGCGAAGCCACCAGCCGTGTCTGGCAGTACTCGACCAACGCAGGGGCGACCTGGAACGCGATCTCGCCCTCGCAGACCGGCACGACCTACACGCCACCCCTGGCAGATCTCACCACCCGGTCGTACCGCGTGGTCGTCACCTACACCGAGCTGGATGCCTCCACCGTCACGGTCGCGACGGCCGGCCGCAAGTACGCCGTCTTCGCGAACACCGGGGCGCAGCAGACGTGGACCGTGCCGGCCGGTGTGACGAGCGCGACGGTCGGCCTCGTCGGTGCCCGCGGCGGCCAACTCGCCTCGGCCACGTCGAGCGGTGGGTTGGGTGGACGCGTGCAGGGCGTCGTCACCGTTGTGCCGGCCGCGGCCGTCTACGTCTACGTTGGCGCCACGACGGCGACGACGACCGCGGGGTACAACGGCGGCGGTACCGGCTACTCGACCGGCTCGGGTGGTGGCGGTGCGACCGATATCCGCTCCGGTGGCAGCGCGCTCGCCAACCGCATACTCGTCGCGGGCGGTGGCGGTGGCTCGGGTGGCACCGAAGGCGGGACGACCTACGGTAACCACGGTGGCGTGGGTGGGGGACTTGTCGCGGCAGCCGGCTCTGCCAAGACGCAGACCAACGCCAAGTTCTACGGCGGTGGCGGCGGCACGCAGGCCGCCGGTGGTGAGGCGGGTCAGTACGGCGCCAGCACGTGCGCGGCAGCCGGCACGCTCGGTAACGGTGGTGCTGGTTGCTCGACGACCAGCGGTGGCGGTGGCGGCGGTGGCTACTACGGCGGCGGCGGTGGCCACAACAACGGTGGTGGTGGCGGCTCGTCGTACGCCGCCGGGTCCGTCGCCAACGCGAAGCATCGTGCCGCCTACGCCACGGCGACCGGTAACGGCTACGCCGTCATCGCGTACGACGTGAGCATCGCCCGCGGTATCACGGGCGCGGTTGGTGTCGTCTCGCCGAGCTACACGCTCCTCAACTTCGAAGACCAGACGGCGCTGTTGACCAAGGCCAGCTGCACCACGCCGTACACCTACGACACCGTCGTCGCCGCAGACGCCGCCGCACGGATCACGCAGTGCTCGGGCGCCGATGCGACGAACTACTCCTTCTCGTACGCCACCGGTTCGATCACGGTCCAGCAGAAGAACGTCAACGTCACGGCATCCAGCCACACCGTCACGTACGGCGACGCCAAGCCCACCATCACACCGAGCTACGTCGGCTGGACCAACTCACAGGACGCGAACGCACTGGCCACCGACCCGACCTGCAGCACGACGTACGCCACGACGACGTCGGCGGCCGCCGTCGCTGCCAATCGCACGACGAGCTGTATCGGTGCCGTCGCCGATAACTACTCGTTCACGTACTTCACGGGCCTCGTCACCGTGCAGAAGAAGAACGTGGACGTGACCGCCTCGAGCCCGACCGTCAACTACGCCGACGCGGTGCCAACTATCTCGCCGTCGTACAGCGGCTTTATCAACGGCGCAACGACGTCGGTCGTTTCGGGGATGAGCTGCACGACGACCTTCTCGTCCACCACGTCGGACGTCGGTACGACACCGACAACAGCGTGCACCAGCGCGACCGCCACCGACTACTCCTTTACCTACTTCGGCGGCACGGTCACGATCAACCAGCGCCCGATCACGATCACGGCGTCGAGCCATACCGTCGCCTACGGCGATGCGGTGCCGACCGTGACGCCGCTCTACACGTTGGCCAACAGCCAGACCTCGACGGCGCTCTCGACGCAGCCGACCTGCGTGACGACGTACGGGACGACGACGCACGTCGCGGCCGTGCTGGCCGATCGCACGACGTCCTGCTCTGCCGCTGTAGCGCTCAACTACTCCTTCTCGTACACGACCGGCGCCGTCACGATCAACCAGAAGGGCGTCACGGTGACTGGCTCGAGCACGTCGGTGACGTACGGCGATCCGGCCCCGGAGATCACGCCGATCTACGCGGGCTTCGTCAACGCGCAGGACTCGACGATCCTGACGACGCAGCCGTCGTGTACGACGGCGTACGGCACAACGACTGCCGTAAACGACACCGCGACCCTGCGCCGCACGTACTGCTCGGGCGCAAGCGCGGCCGACTACTCGTTCACCTACCCGCTGGGCTACGTGACGGTCGGCAAGAAGAACGTCGACGTGACGGCGCGCGACTACACCGTCAACTACGGCGACGCCAAGCCGACGATTCTCGCCGACTACGTTGGCTTCATCAACAGCGCCACCTCCACGGTCATCGGCGGCCAGACGTGCTCCACGACGTACACCACGACGACCGACGTTGCGGCCGTGCTCGCGAATCGCACCACCTCGTGCGTGGGCGGCACCGCGACGAACTACTCGTTCACGTACTTCACTGGTGCGGTCACCGTCAACCAGCGACCGGTCACGATCACGGCGTCGAGCCACAGCGTTACGTACGGTGCTGGTGCGCCGACGATTACGCCGAGTGTGACGCTGGTCAGTAGTCAGACGCTCGCAACGGTGGGTGTGATGACAACCCAGCCGACGTGTTCGACGACGTATTCGACAACGACGCACGTGGCGGCGGTGCTCGCCGACCGGTCGACCTCGTGCACGGGCGCGGTCGCTGCCAACTACTCCTTCTTGTACACGTCGGGTGCGGTCACGATCGGTCAGAAGGGTGTGACGGTGACTGGCTCAAGCCCGTCGGTCACGTACGGCGACGCAATCCCGGAGATCACGCCGATCTACGCGGGCTTCGTCAACGCTGAGGACTGGACGATTCTGACGACGCAGCCGACGTGCTCGACGGTGTACCTGACGACGACGTCCGCGGCGGCCTCGGCGACGAACCGCCGGACGAACTGTGTTGGGGCCGTCGCAGCCGACTACTCGTTTACGTACCCGACCGGACTCGTGGCGGTCGGGAGGAAGACGGTCTACGTGACGGCGTCGAGCTCGACGGTCAACTACGCCGACACGATCCCGACGATCACGGCGTCGTACAGCGGCCTGATCAACGGTGCACTCTCGACCGTCGTCACAGGGCAGACCTGCTCGACGACGTACTCGACGTCGACGAACGTCGGTGTCGTGCCGACGACGAGCTGCACGGGCGGCACCGCGACCGACTACCTACCGGCGTACATCGCGGGCACCGTCACGATCAACCAGCGGCCCGTCGTGATTACGGCGTCGAGCCACAGCGTGTTCTTTGGCGCAGCGGTGCCGACCATCACGGCGGCGTTCACGCTCGCCAATTCGCAGACTGCGCTCACGGCAGGCGTGATGACGACGCAGCCGTCGTGTGCCACGACCTATACGACGACCACCCCCGTCGCGGCCGTGCTGGCCGATCGGACGACGTCGTGTAGCGGCGCGGTGGCGAACAACTATTCCTTCACCTACACGGCAAGCGCGGTGACGATCAGCCAGAAGCCCGTCACGATCACCGCGTCGAGCCCGTCGGTGACGTACGGCGACGCGATTCCCACGATCACGCCGTCGTACACCGCGTTTGCCGGCACGGACACCGCGTCCATCCTCACGACACCGCCGACCTGCTCCACGACGTATTCGACGACGACGAGCTTCGGCGTCACCTTGACGACCACGTGCGCGACGGCCGTCGCCGCGAACTACGCGTTCTCGTATACCGGTGGCACCGTCACGATCGCCAAGAAGGGTGTGGTCATCACCGCCGCGAGTGTCACCCCGACGTACGGCGATGCGATTCCCACGATCACGCCGAACTTCAGCGGCTTCGTCAACGGCCAGACGCAGGCGACGGCCGGCGTGATGACGACGCAGCCGACCTGCTCGACGACGTACACCGCAGCGACGACGGTTGCCGCGGGTGGCACCACGTCGTGCGCGAGCGCCGTGGCGAACAACTACTCGTTCTCCTATACGGCTGGCACGGCCACCGTCCAGCGCAAGCTCGTGACGATCGCCCCGACGAGCCCGACGGTCACCTATGGCGATGCGATTCCGACCATCACCGTGCTCTCGTACACGGGTTGGGTTAATAGCCAAACGCAGGCCACGGTGGGGCTGCTGAAGACGACGCCGACCTGCTCGACGACGTACCTGGCAACTTCGCCCGTGGCGACCACACCAGCCACGAGTTGTGCTGGTGCGGCAGCCGACAACTACGAGTTCAGCTATACGCTCGGGACCGTCACGATTGCACGCAAGGCGGCGACGATCACCGCGTCGAGCCCGACGCGCACCTTTGGTGACGCCGTGCCGACCGTGACACCGATCTACGGCGGCATGGCCAATAGTGAGGACGGCGCGAGCATCGTTACGACCGCGCCGGTCTGTACGACGACCTACGTCTCGACCTCCGCCTTCGGGACGTTGCCGACGACCACGTGTGCCAGCGCCGTGGCCACGAACTACACCTTCACCTTTCCCACCGGAGCGGTGACGATCGCACGGAAGCAGATTGCCGTGACGGCATCGAGCCCGGTTGTGACCTACGGCGATGCGATTCCGACGATCACCCCGACCTATTCGGACTTCGCCAATAGCGACACGGCGGCGGTCGTGAGTGGCACGACGTGCACCACGACCTACGTTCGCACCGCCGGCGTGGCACTGTCGCCGCCCACGACCTGCTCGGGTTCGACGGCCGCCAACTACTCCTTCACGTTCGTCGCCAGCACGGTCACGATCCAGCGCGCGACCCTCACGATCACGGCCTCCAGCGCCGTCCTCACGCACGGTGATCCTGTGCCGACGGTGGCACCAGGTCCAGTTGGCTTGCGCAACGGTGCCTCGCTCGCGGTCGTGACCGGCCAGTCCTGCAGCACGGCCTATACCCGCGTGACGAACGCCGGGAACGCCCCGTGGACTCGTTGCACAGGCGGCTCGGCAGACAACTACAACGTCGTCTACGTGGAGGGGCTGGTGACGGTGCGACAGGCCAGCGTCAGCATTGGCTGGACATCGTTGGCCGCGATCACGTACGAGACGCCGTTGTCTTCGACGCAGATCAGCGCGACTGCCCATGACGCGTACCGTGACGTCTCGGGCGAGGGCCGCTTCGACTATTCGGTCGGCGGCACCGCGATGTCGATCGGCGACGTCCTGCCCGCCGGTACGCACACCCTCAACGTGGTGTTCACGCCGGACAATGGCACGAGCTACGCAGGCGCCGCTCGGACCGTAACGCTCGTCGTCAACCGGGCGCCGCAGTCACTCGTGGTTGGCGCCGTGGCGACGACGCGCACGTACGGACAGTCGACGACCCTCACCGCCGGCTCCCACTCGGGCACCGGCGCTGTCTCGTACCACGTCGAAGCGGGACCGTGCGAGGTTACTGGTGCGACGCTGCAGACGACCGGCGCGGGCACGTGTCAGGTCAGTGCAGCGATCGCCTTCGATGCCAACTATCTCCAGCAGACCTCCAACCAGCTCGCGATCACCGTCAACCAGGCTCCGCTCAGCGTTACCGCCGCCAACCAGCATCGCCGCCGTGGGCACACCGATCCTGCCCTGACGCATCTCGTGACGGGCTTCGTTCGTGGTGACAACGAGAACGTCCTGACGTCCCCGGTGAGCCTCACGCGTGCACCGGGCGAAACCCCTGGCGAGTACGCGATCACTGCGTCGGGTGCGGCTGCCACCAATTACAGCTTCAGCTACACACCGGGCATCGTCACGATCATCGAGAAGGACTTCGCGACGATCTCGTGGCCGACGCCGACGACGATGACCTACGGCACGCTGCTTTCGTCCGCACACCTCAATCCGAGCGCCGCGTTCGATTCGATCGATGTACCTGGTACGTACGCCTTCGACATTGGTGGTACGGCGGTCACTGCCGGGACGCTGCTGCCCGCCGGCGGGCATGTCGTGACGGCGACGTTCACACCGACCGACACCGCCAACTTCCAGAGCGGTCTGACGCAGCAGGTCGTCATCACGGCCCAACGTAAGCCACTGACGGTCTCGGGTGTCACCGCTGCCGATCGCAGCTTCGACGAGACGACGACGGCACAGGTAACGACCACTGCGGCAGCACTCGTCGGCGTGGTCGGCGTCGATGACGTCCGGCTCGAGGACGCCTTCGTGACCGCAGCGTTTGGCGACGCAACCGTTGGCGAAGCAAAGACGGTGACCGTGGCGGGGCTCGCGCTGGCCGGGACGGATATTGACAACTACACACTGGTGCAGCCCACGACGACGGCCCGCATCCGCGGCGTTGCCGCGGGCCGGCCGACAGGGGCCACGGCGACGGCGGGCGACCGCTCGGCCACCGTCGAGTGGAGCGCGCCCGAGTTTACCGGCGGCGGACGAATCGTCGCCTACACCGTCACGGCGTCGCCGGGCGGCCAGACCTGCGCCTGGACCACCGGTCCGCTCACCTGTTCCGTGGCCGGATTGACCAACGGTACGGCCTACACCTTCAGCATGATTGCCACGAACGCCTTCGGTGACAGTCTCGCCTCGAGCGCCTCTGGATCTGTTGCGCCAGCGGCGCCGATGGCAGCATCGGTTGACTCGGTGCTCGATGCCGGGCTCACGGTCTTGCCCGACGGCACGATCGAGGTCGACCTCGGGTGTGCGGGCATGACGGAGGCCTGCTCGGTGAAGGTCACGATGATCATCGACGGCAAGGTGGTTTCGTCGGGCTCGAGCACATCCGGCCGGGCTACGCAAGACGTGATCATTCTCAGGTTGCCGCCCGAGCTGCAACGCAAGTTAGCGCGCAACGGCACGCTGACGGTCAAGATCATCATCGAAGTGTCGATCGGGGGCTTCTCGGTGAAGATCTCCTCGATGGTCACCCTTGAGGCACCGCCAGCGCAGGTCATCAAGAGTCTGGAGCTCAAGCCGACGGCAAATGGCGGCGCCGACCTGGGAGCACGGTGCCTTGGCACGACGGTCCAGCGCTGCTCGGGCGAACTGGCGCTGTACGCCGAGCCCGCTGTTCTCAACGCCGTTTCGACGCGGGCGCAGAAGCGCGTGCTGATCGGCAGTGGTCCGTTCGGTGGCGCGGCCGGTGAGGGCGTAGACGGCGGCGCAAAGCTGACGGCCGAAGGACGTGCCTACCTGCAACAGCATGGTTCGATGCGGGTCATTCCGGTCTTTACCTTCAAGGGCGGGACACGGCTCGGTGGCACGTTGCCGAAGGGCTTCTCGCTGACGATGCTCAACTCGCGCGATTGGCTTAAGCGCGCGATTCTTACGCTGTCGGTTGGCGGTCGGCCACGTCTCGACCTCAACCTCCTGCTCGACGATGTTGGGGCGGGCAAGGTCTCGCATCGCGAGGCGGCTCGCCGCATCGATCGTCAGATCATTCCGCGCCGTCTCGCTGCGCGGGCTCAAGTCGATGCGCTGCCGGTGCCACCGCAGCAGCTGCAGCGCGTCGTCACCCTGCTCGATCGCTCCTTCGCGCAGTCGCTCGCCGCGAACCGTGCGTATATCCGCTGGCTCAAGTCGGGCCAGGCCTCTGACCCGATCGGCTGGCGCTACTCGCTCAAGGCAACGGCGACGAAGCAGGAGCTAATTGCTCTGCTCACGAAGTTGAGTGCGCCTCACGGTCTGCGCATTCCGCCGGCCAGCGGTCTCTGGCCGTAGCACTCAGCCCGCACTTACAGGGAGACTCGATACGTCGCGCTCGTTTCGGCGGCGACCGTCGACTCTGTCGCGCCGTCGAGCAACTCGGTCAGCACGAGTGCGCCGTCGACAATCCGGAAGACCGCGTGTTCGGTAATGACGGTGGAGACTGCTCCGGCCGCGGTGAGGGGAAGCGTGCACTCAGGCACCAACTTTGGGGCGCCCTCGGCGGTCGTGGCCGTCATCGTCACGATTACCCGTTTCGCGCCGACGACGAGGTCCATCGCCCCGCCGACGCCGAGTGTCGTGCCGCCGGGGACCATCCAGTTGGCGATGTCGCCGCGTTGGGAGACTTCGAGTGCCCCAAGGACGACCGTATCGATATGGCCGCCGCGGATCATCGCGAACGATGCCGCAGAGTCGAACGCTGCTGCGCCCGGCGTCAGCGTGACGGGCTTCTTCGCGGCGTCGACGAGTTCGAGATCCACATCCTTCGCGTCCGGTCACGGTCCGACACCGAGCAGGCCGTTTTCGGTGTGGACGAAGATCTGCACTGCCAGATAGATGAATCCGGCCCAGGTGTGGATGTAGGTAATGTCACCGACAAACTTGACGCCGGGCCGAGTAGCTGTGAAGTCGCGCTCGAGTAGGCCAGCGTGTCTGCGACGGCTTCGGCATCCGCCGTGGTCGTGACGCGAAACGGCTTTGGCTGACAGGCAACCAAGCCTTCGGTGCGCATCACTTGTCGTACCAACTCGGGTGAGCACTGAGTGCCTTCGTCAACGAGATCGGCATGGATCCGACGATACCCATACGTCTCGTGGGTCTCCGCGAAGTAGTGCTTGATCCGTACTGTCAGTGCTTGCCTGCGTGCAGCCGTGGCTGATTCTGGCCGATCCAGCCAGTCATAAAACCCGGACGTTGAGACGACCAACCAGGCACACATCTTCGTCACCGGATTCGTCTCAGACGAATCATTCTTCTCAGAATCAATGTACTCGTATTTGCTCACAGTCGCTGATCCCGGGCGAAGTAAGCACTGGCTTTATTTTAGGAACGCCGTCTCAGCACGCAAGTCTCCAACGACACGTTCGAGTTCCTTCAGCCGAGCACGTTCAGTCAAAGTCAACTCGGCCTCCGTACCACCATTGGCGTCTCGATACTTGATCAACCATTTCCGAAGAGTTTCTGTACCGACGCCATAGGCGACAGCGACATCTTTGATCGTCTTCGACGTCGAAATCACCTCCAGACACAACTCGTCCTTGAACTCCTGACTAAACCGTCTGCGCGATGCAGCCACCTTAGACCTCGCTTCTCGTAGATCCCTCACTTTAGGAGGGGCAACTGTCCGAGAACACCGCAGCAGCCATGACACCAACAGCCTCAACACTCGACCACGCAAAACGCTCGGCTATCACACACCCGCTGCTATTCTCAACGAAGCGTTGCACTGACGGTCCGAAACGGCACCCGGGTCCTTTTGTGCACCCGACGACTACGGTAAAGCCGTCGTCGACGGCGCAGTCACTACGGGCGTCTCGTTGGCAGCGGCGATAATTTGCTGCGCCTGCTTGATGATCTTCTCGTAGGCGTCGACCGCGGCCTTGACGCCAGCGTTGTAGCCCTCCTTGTAGCCACCCGCCACGCCCTGATCACTGATAGCCGCCTCGCGCCCCTTGGCGTAGCCCTTGGCGAACCCTTGGTCGTAGCGCGCATCGAGCTGACCATTAGCCTGCGCCTTGGTGTCGCGCCTGCCATCTTTATACCCCTGCGCGCGCGCCTTTGCGACCACATCGTCTTGTGGACTCGTACCCGCCACGGTCGCCACGACGGGATTGGCGCGCCCGTGTACTGCGTCTACGACGATTGTCGTCACCAACGCCGTTACGACAATCAACACCGCAGCAGCGACAAATGCGGCGAACACGCCACGAGCACGACGTGGTCGATTCTCGGACGTATCCTGCTCGTCCTTTGAGGCTGACTTGCGCGGGCGTGTGGCCATCTAGCCTCACGATACGCGCCTACTAGCCGTCCTCCTGCGCGCGGGGTTACAACGCGCGCACGGCAGCACGAGCTCGATCGAGCCGCGTGAAGACCAAATCGGGACCGAGAAACGCAATCGACTCGTAGAGACCGGGCGCAACGGTTGAGCCCGCGATCGCGATACGGATCGGCAGGAACGCTTGGCGAGGCTTCAGCTCGAGCTGCTCACAGACGCCACGCAAAGCCCCCTCAATGGATTCAGCGTCGAACTGCTGCAACCTGCGGAGTGCCGCGATGGTTGCATCGAGAATCGGGCCCGCCTGCTCGTCGCTCTGCAGCTTTTGCCACGACGCGTGATCAGGCGCACGCTCATCAATCAGCGAACCTGCAAGAACATCGAACTCGCCGAACGATCCGAGCTTCTCCTGCACCATCGGGACGAGCTCTTCCAATCGAGGCGAAGTCGCGAGGGGCGATCCGGCATCCTCAAGATGGCGTTGAAGTGCAGCAGCGTAATCACCCACCGCGAGGTTGCGCAGGTATTGGCCATTCATCCAGGCCAGCTTCTGATAATCGAAAACGGCCGGGGCGGGATTGACACGCTCGAGCGAAAAACGCTCAACGAGCTCTGCGATCGTCATAATTTCCGTCTCGCCATCCCAACTCCACCCGAGCAGCGCGAGAAAGTTGACCAGCGCTTCTGGCAGGTACCCGTCGGCGCGAAACTCCTCGACGCTGGCCGCACCGTGCCGTTTAGATAAACGCTTCTTGTCGGTGCCAAGAATCATCGAGAGATGCGCCGTGGTGGGAAATGTCCCGCCAAGCGCTTCGATCAACAGTTTTTGCCGCGGCGTTGACGACAATAGATCCTCGCCGCGAATCACGTGCGTGATCCCCATCGCCATATCGTCGAGTGGATTTGCGAGCTGATACGTGGGCGCTCCTCCCCCCCGCATTAGCACGTGGTCGCCGAGCAGTCGATGCTCGAAGACAACGCGTCCGCGCACAAGATCGTCAACAACTGTCTCGCCTTCGAGCGGCGTACGGAAGCGAATCACGGCTGCACGACCCGCCGCTTCGTAGTCACGAATCTCGTCGCTCGTCAAGTCGCGGTGTTGTCGCGTCGGCGATGCTGGGTCGTCTGTTTGGCGCGCGTCTGCGCGAGCCGCCTCGAGCTCCTCAGGAGTCTGGAAACAGCGGTAGGCGAGTCCCTCTGCGAGAAGTTGATCGACGGCGGCTTGGTAGTGCTGACCGCGCCTGCTCTGCAGATACGGCCCGTACCCACCACCCAGACTCGGCGACTCGTCGAAGGACAGTCCGAGCCAGTCGAGGGAGCGCTGAATCTGCTCGATCGCACCGGCTTCTTCCCGCTCGGCATCCGTGTCTTCGATGCGCAGTACGGCGGTGCCACCGTGGTGGCGGGCGAACAGCCAGTTGTAGAGCGCTGTCCGCACACCACCAACATGCAGAAAGCCGGTCGGCGAGGGGGCAAAGCGGACGCGTACAGACATTCCTGTACCGTACCCCGCCGTCTAGCCGTGATGAGTCAGACCCCTGTGGGCACATCGGGTTCACCCCCCCTATGCTGCCTCGGTGATTGCCGGTGCCCACATCTCCTCCGCTGGTGGTATGCAGAACGTGCCGCCTCGGGCCGCAGCAATCGGCGCTGACGGCGTCCAGGTTTTTGTGCAAAGTGCCCGTACGTGGAAGCCGACTGCGCATAAGCCGGAAGACCTCGCCGTCCTGCGGGCTGCCCGCGAGACCGGTCAGGTGCAGTACATCGCCTGCCACGCGATCTACTTCATCAATCTCGCCTCGCCCGATCCAGAGCTGATCAAGAAAAGTCGCGCGGCCCTACGCAATACGATCGACGTTGCCAATGCGATTGCAGCGGATGGCATCGTGCTCCATGTTGGTTCGCATCTCGGAGCTGGCCTGGACGCAACACTCGATCAGATCACGAGCGAGTTGGCGGCTGCGCTCGCGCACCTCGATGGCCCTTGGCTGTTGCTCGAGAACTCGGCGGGCGCGGGCGGCACCATCGGACGCGACCCCGTCGAGCTAGCACGCATCATTAATGCCGTTGATCACCCGCGGCTCGGCATGTGCATCGATACCTGTCACGCCTACGTTTCGGGTGTTGATGTGACGAACGCCGCGCAGCTCGACGCGCTCGTCGAAGAGCTCGATCTGCGCATCGGTATTGATCGACTGCGCTGCCTCCACGTCAACGACGCCCTCACCGCCTGTGGATCAAATCGCGACCGCCACGCTAATCTCGGTCAAGGCGAAATGGCCGATGGTATTGCGCTCACGCTCTCGCACCCTGCACTCGCCGCACTACCGATGCTGCTCGAGACACCAGGAGCAGAAGGCAATGGTCCCGATGCAACAGAGATTACTCAACTGCGCACGCTCTACGCTAAGGGCGTCAAACGTCGTGCGACGAAGAATCATCGAGCGTTGTAACGACGAATACCCCTCCCTCTGGAGGCTCCTGAAACTCGGGGTTGACGCAGCCCAACGCGGGGAGGCGGCGCGAATAGGCGGCCTCGACTGCGGCATGACAGATGGGTAGCGGTACACGCGCAGCACGAATGCCACCAAAGTGCTGCCCGTCTGCTGCACACTGTTCCAGGACTGCCAAGTCGACTTCGGCAGCATAGATTCGCTCGACACAACCGACGTAGCGCCGCCCGTCCTTGGTGTCGTAGGCGTAGAGTCGGTCGCAGCCAAGGCACCCAACGGGATCAATGATCCAGTCGCAGTACACGCGGCAACGTCGACAGGAGGCCTGATCCGAGCGGAACATCCCGACATCGTCGCATGCCAGTCGAACTGCCGTCGCCGCGCCCTACAGCAGAGCTTTGTACGCAGCCGTGTCGAGCAGCGTCTCGACAGCATCGATGTCGTCGAGTTTGACCCGTACAAGCCAACCACCCGTGTAGGGCTCTGCGTTGACCAGTTCGGGCGTCTCGACCACCGCGCCGTTGACAGCAGTCACGGTGCCAGCCAGTGGAGCGATCAGATCTGAGACGGCCTTGACTGATTCCAACGAACCGTATGAGCCACCCGCCTCGATCTGCGAGCCCACGGCGGGAGGTTCGAAGTACACGACTTCGCCCAGCGCATCCTGCGCATGCCACGTAATCCCGAAGACAGCCTGATCGTCATCGATACGCACCCAATCGTGCTCGTGGTGGTAACGCAGGTCCTCGGGATAGCTCTCCTCGGCGACCATCAGGCTAGGACTCCTTCTTGTAGAACGGCAGCGTGACGACTTCAGCATCGCGCATGCGCCCTCGGATGTCGATTTCGAGAACTGTTCCAGCTGTCGCGAGACTGACGGGGACGTAGCCGAGCCCGATCCCACGGTCGATGCTGGGCGACAGCGTCCCGCTGGTAATCGCGCCAATCTTCTGTCCACCCAAGAGGATCGGGTAGGTCTCGCGTGGAATCGCACGATCGACAACTTTGAGTCCAACGAGCCGTCGTTTGACACCTTTTTCTGCCTGTTTATCGAGTACGTCGCTGCCGACGAATTCGCGACCGAGGTGCACAAAGCGCTCAAGATTCGCCTCGAGCGGCGTCGTCTTGGCGGTGATGTCGTGACCGTGCAGCGGGTAACCCATCTCGAGTCGGAGCGTGTCACGCGCGCCAAGTCCACTGGGTACGACACCGTGCTCACGGCGCGCGAGAATGCCATCCCAGAGGTCACCAGCACGGTTGGCGGCACACATTATCTCGACGCCCGGCTCGCCGGTATACCCCGTCGTAGCGACGAGTGATGGCACGCCGGCGACGCTGCGGTGAATCACGCTAAAAGGCTTGAGCGTGTCTGGACCAAGTGCCTTTTTCGGCCAGAGGTCGGCGAGCAACTCGATCGCGATTGGTCCCTGGAGGGCAATCATCGCAGTCTCGGCACTTTGGTCAGTGACGACTGCGCCACGCTGCTTCATGGCTTTGAGGTGCGCCAGATCCGTCTCAATGTTGCCAGCGTTGACAACCAGCAGCCAGCGTTTCTCGGGCAGTCGGTAGACAATCAGGTCGTCAATGATCCCGCCCTTGGCATTGAGCAGGAATGAGTACTGCGCCTGTCCTTCGGCGATGCGCCCGATGTCGCTCGCAAGTGCCTTGCGCAGCAGTGCTTCCGCACCCGAACCGGTGACTTCGAGCTGGCCCATGTGCGAGACATCAAAGAGGCCAGCGCGCGCGCGTACAGCGCGGTGTTCTTCCGTGATACCAACGTAGTAGACGGGCATCTCCCAGCCAGCGAAGTCGACCATGCGTGCGCCGAGTTCGACGTGTCGGTCGTAGAGGGGTGTGCGGCGCGGGACGGGAGGCATCGAAGTCAGCGGTTTTTCGTCATAACGTCCGCACCAGTCGTACCGCGTCCGTCTTGGATTGGGGAAAGGATACCGCGATCTGGGTAAGTGCTGCGTCGCTGGCTACAATCATCTCGGTTTCCTTACGAAAGGGCGGGCGGCGACTCTCGTGCCGCGAACCGTGTAGCCTGAGGGTCTGGCCCGCTGCTGTGGCCGTGCACACGCATGCGACTCTTGCTCCTGATCCTGACCGGACTCCTACTGGCCTCGCCAATGGCTGTGGCTGCGCCTTCGCCACCCTTTACGCTTTTCCCCGTCGTCGGCGGAGCGCACTACACCGATGACTTTGGTGATAATCGTGGCGGTGGCACGCACGCGGGGAACGACCTACTCGCTCCCTGTGGGATGCCCACGGTCGCGGTGGTTGCAGGCACCGTGTCACTCGACTACGGCTCGCGATCCGGCTACATGCTGACGTTGAAGGGCACAGACAGTTGGTATCGCTATATCCACATGGATGGGCGTAACAGCGCAAAGAGCGCATTTGCGTCGGGCCTACGCGATGGTTCGCGCGTGCGAGTGGGACAAATTATTGGCTACGTTGGCAATACGGGCGACGCGGCTGGTGGCCCCTGCCACCTCCACTTCGAGCTGCATCATGGGACCCGTACGGTGTCGCCGTTTTCCTGGTTACAAGAGGCCACAATCGTGCAGCTCGATCCGACGAATCCCGCCAGTGCTACTCCTGTCACCACGCCGGTCGTGTTGACAATCAAAGGGCGGGTGGCGTGGGCGGCAACAACCGCGAGTGATGGTTGCCGAATAATCGTACGTTCCTCGTCAATTACTGCGTCCGATGGATCAAAGTTCTCGACCTCTCGCCTGATCACGCTGCGCGCAGATCCTGCTCTGATTGCCAGCATTGTCGCGGGTCGTCGCGTTACAATTGTCACGACACCAGCCCAATTGACGACGGGCCGTCAAGACCTGCTACCACTGAGCTGGACTGCTGTCAGCGTCTCCTAGATTTCGTGGTGGGGCGTCCGTCACAACCGTGGGGTTGGGCGGACCCCACAACCGCGGGGTTGGTGAGGTCCGCCCCCTCAAACCGTCTGTCGGGCATGGTTGGGCGTTGGGGGGCGGACCTCACAACCCCGCGGTTGTGGGGTCCGCCCAACCCCAC
>Ga0209284_10004311_pt1 | contig 16168 bp, 12 predicted proteins | sample FRY03_FD_187211 | JGI IMG/M metagenome (GOLD analysis project Ga0209284, IMG submission 187211) | Freshwater microbial communities from Lake Fryxell liftoff mats and glacier meltwater in Antarctica - FRY-03 (SPAdes) (version 2) | ecosystem: Environmental > Aquatic > Freshwater > Ice > Glacier... | reverse complement strand
GTAGCCGGGGCAGGCCCAGTCGGGCTTGATCCCGAGGGTGACGATGGCCTGTTCTTTCGCGGCGGCCCAGGCGGCGGCGGCGAGGACCTCGCGGAAGGCGGCGTCTTTGATGACGAGCTGATCGGCCGGCAGGGCCAGCATCGTCGCCTCGGGATTACGGGCCGCGATCCAGCCGGCGGCGAGGGCGATAGCGGGGGCGGTGTCACGGCGGGCCGGCTCGGCGACGACGTTTTCCGCCGGCAACTGAGGCAGCACGGCGCGGACGGCGTCGAGCTGGGCTTCGTTGGTAAGGACGAGGATGTTCTCCGACGGGACGAGACCCTCGAGACGATTGATCGCTTTTTCGATGAGGGTCTCGTCGTCAAAGAGGCTGAGGAGCTGCTTCGGACGGGCGTTGCGGCTGAGAGGCCAGAAGCGGGTGCCGCTCCCTCCGGCGAGGATGAGGGCGTAGAGATTGGTGGGCTGGGACATGTGTGGGTGGCGGGGGCGGGAAATCTAGCGAGACGGAACAGAACTTGCGAAATCCTGTGGGAAGGTTAATTCATTTTGACACTTATCAAGACGCGCCTCGCACGACTGCTCCTTTTTCCGTCGCTTCTGTGCCTCGACGTGCCTTTTGTCGCTCTCGGATGGGCTTTTTGCCTCTCTTTTGATTTGGGTGGGGGTGATCATGATGCGTTTTCGCCCATTGTCGCGGCGGCCCTTTTCCTCAGTGTCTGGATCATCTATCTCTTTGACCGGATCTACGATGTCACTCGCAGCGTCGCGGCGGTCCCCCGCACTCGGCGACACGAGTGGGCGGGCGAGCACCGATCGTTGCTCGGGGGGCTATTCGTCGCGGCACTCCTCTCGTTCCTCATTGCGGTGCTGCCGCGGTTGGAGGTAAAAACGATCGTCACCGGTCTCGCTCTCGGGCTCATCACGGGGCTTTATTATCTCGCCTTCCGCTTTTCGCGCATCTACCTCCGGCTGCGGGGGGCGCTCCCGTTCAAGGAAATCACTATCGCCCTTTGTTTCGCCGGGGGCATTCTGCTGGTGGCCGCGCCGACCTCATTTTCGGCCGCGCTCATTCCCCTCGTCGCGGGTTACCTGAGCCTTTTCACGGCGAACTGTCTGCTCATCAGCCGCGCCGAGCGCGGGATCGATCGCGTGGTGGATCCGGCGGCGTATTTTTCCCCGTCGACGCGCGGGTCGCGCCTGCCCGAGTGGGGTGCACTCCTCGCCACAGCCTGCGGGCTGGTCACCCTGGTGCTTGAGGCGGGATGGGCTCGGTCGTCCGCCAGCCTCATTCTTTGCGGCCTCCTCACTTACCTGCTCACCCGCCGCCGCTGGGACGAGGACCGCCTCACCCAACCGCTCGCCGACGGGATCCAGCTACTCCCGTGGCTGGTTCTTTCGGGAGAAGTGGTCTGGAAAATGGTTTTTGCCTGAGAGCCCGACCTCATCCGTCCCCCTCGCACGAACCACGAATCACCCTGCGCCGGACCGCAGTCTTGACGACGGGACGGCGTTGCGGGACAATCCCGAGTCCTATGAAAGCAAATCTACTTTTCCCCGGTCTGATGTGCCTCGTTGCCGTCAGTGCAATGGATTCGCGGGGAGAGGAGGCACGCGCGATGGTTTATGTGGTAGACCGCGCCGCCGAGTTCAGCGGGACCGACGGAGCCTGTCTGCCCTATCATCCGGGTGAGGCAACGGGAAAAGAGCGCGAGATCCTCGCGATCGCGAAAGGGCCGGTGGGCTCGACCGTGCTGATGATCGCCTTTGATCGCGACCTGCCGCATCTCAATCTCGCGCCCGTCCTCGCGGAGCAAACCGAAGACTCGAAACCGCTTCGCTTTCCCGCCGGGGAATCAAAGTGATCCCACGACGGCGAGGCCCCGCCGGCCGAACTCTATGTCGCCGTCTTCGCCAATCCCGATCCCGATCCCGATCCCGATCCCGATCTCGATCTCGAGTGCATCGCCGAATATGTCGAATGGATGAGCGAAGCCCTCGCCGACGGTGACACCGAGACCGCGGCCCTGCATGCCTTCGCTATTAAAAATCGTCTCTCCCATCTCCTGCGGCAGCGCAGCGCGGAGGACTATCGGGCGAAATACGGGGAATCGGTCGCTGATGCGATCCGGCTCGCTCCGTCCTCGAAGGCCGCCGTGACCCGCGGAGCCACCGGGCCCGCCCCCGAGGCGGCGGTGCGTCTCCCGAAAAGTCCCCTCGCGGCGGTGCGCCGGGGGCTCAGGACACTCGACACCGAGTGGCACGAGGACGCCCGGGCGATCCCCTACGGTCCCGCCTCGCCGGGTCTGCTCATCTTCCCTGCCTCCACGCCCTCCACGCCCGTTGCCCCGTGAGCCTGTCCCCCGATGGAGCAAAACGGGTTTTTGATCCGGTTCGGACGCCGTGGTTTTTCCCCCTGATCGTCTTCGGACTGATCGCTCCCTTGCGCTTCTTTGCTCCGGCTGTCGCCGAAAAGCCGGAACTCTTCTGGTTCGATGAAGCTCTCAGGGCGAGGGTCGCGCTTACTCTCGCGGAGCCGCTCGACCCGGCGATTCACTTCGTCGAGCTGAGCATGAACGACGAGATCGCGCGTCGTTTTGCCGAAGACGGGGAGTATGCCACCGCCGCCTCGCTCCTGCGCACTGTCGCGTCCCTGGGGCCGCGGGTCATCGCTGTGGACATCATCTACGCCCACGGTCGCTCCGCCGATCAGGCTGAGCTCGCCCGTGCCGTCGAGGAGATCGAGTCAGGCGGGCGAACCCGTGTCGTGCTCTCCCTCTCGACCGAGCTCGATGGGGGCACTCCCAGGCTCGAGAGGTCGCTTCCGCTCGCGGGAGGCGAAAAGTATCTCCAGGGCGTCGTCAATGTCACCGCCGCCCGCAATTGGCGCGAGTATCGCATGGTCCATCGCTTTGCTGGGGAAAGCTTTCCGTCCCTCGCCCTTGCCGCCTTTTCCGCCGCCCGTTCCGGCCCGCTTGTGCCCAGGGAGACCGAACCGGGGCGATTCGAATGGAAAACGATAGGCCCCCGAGGCAAAGCCCTGACCGCCGCGGCCGATGACTCGCGCGTTTTCCTCAATCTGCCCCATTCCTATTTCGACGACCGCTTTGATCGCCGTGCTAATATTGAGGAGCGCTTCTGGACCATCGAGGAACTGGAGAGGCGCGCTTCGCGGGGCGAGGAGACTCTGCGGGACGCCACTGTCTTTTTCGGATTCGACGTCGAACTCGACGGCAGGCCGACAACCCACGGGGCACGCGAGCCCGGCATGTTCATTCACGGGACCGCGCGCAACGATCTCCTCCACGAAAAGTCGATCCGCCCGGCCGGTCTCAAACTCGATCTTGCTCTCTACGGAGTCGTCGCCTTACTCGCGGCGGTGGCCTTTTCCCTCGTGCGGCGCAAGCGATGGCTCATCGTCGTTGCACTCGCGGGAATTGTGGCGCTGCTCTTCGGCGGCTGGCTCGCGATCTGGTATCTCCATCTCCTGCCCGGGGCGATCAATGCCGCCCTGCTCTGGGGCGGGGCCGTCCTCCTCGAGATCGGACGCCGCTGGACCGTCGAGCAGCGCGAGAGAATCCATCGCGACGCCATGCTCGGCTTCTATTTTTCCCCCGCCGTCCTGAAGCAGGTGATCCAAAATCTCGACATGATCCGTCCGCAGGAGAACGAGGTCGCCGTCCTCCTGAGCGACCTGCGTGGGTTCACGACGCTGTGCGAGACTCAGCCGGTCGAGCGTGTCTTCGCCCTGCTCAACCGGCTCTTCGCGATCGAGACCGACGCCGCCCTGCTCGAGGATGGCAGCCTCGCCCGCTTCGCAGGGGACCAGTTCCTCGCCTACTGGGGCGCGCCCGACCCTTGCGAAGACCCGGCCGACCATGCCCTGCGCGCCGCCCTCGGGATCCAGCGAACCCTCAAAAAACGGCGCGCGGCCCCGGGGCCGATGACCTCGACGGATGGCGGCGCATCGGGATCGGGCTGCATCGCGGACGCGGGCTCGTCGGCCATGTCGGCTCGCGATCCTATCGTGACTACAATCTCGTCGGCGACTCCGTCAACACGACCGCCCGCGTCGAGAGCCAGACCAAGAACTACGCGGCCGCCGTCCTTGCGAGCGGGGAGTTCATCGCAGACCTCAGTTTTTCGCCCGCTCATTTGCTCGTCGACCGCGTTCAGGTGAAAGGCAAGGCCCTCGCGACCGATCTGCATGCCGTCTTTGACGAGTATCCCGAATCTCTCGCGAAAGGCTGTGATCGCTACCGTGCCGCCTTCGCCCACTGCGCGGCCGGAGGATTCGATACGGCGGCGGCGGTATTTGACGAGCTCGCCGATCATCCTCACGAGACCATCGCGACCTCGGCGCGTCTCCTCGCCGCCCGCTGCCGGGACCTCGCCGAGACGCCGCCGTTGGAGGAATGGGACGGGGTATTTGAGCTGACCTCGAAGTGAGAACATCCTACCCCGCTCTTTCTTCCTATTCTGCAGCTGCAGCGGGGAAGCTGCCGACAAGGGCGAGGACCAGAGCAAAGAGACGGTGTATGAACGGATTTTAGACTCGGACTCAGTTCGGCGCAAAGGCGGGAGCGGCGGGAGCGGCGGGAGCGGCGGGAGCGGCGGGAGCGGCGGGAGCGGCGGGAACCGGGTCAGACTGTCCGCGCCGCTTCGAACATCTCCGCCGGAATGGTATGGTCCAGATCCCAGATCATTTTGATGGGACGATCCGATTCCGCCGAGACGAGGTCGGCAGCAGGGCCGAGAAAGAGGAAGGGCGAGGTCTCGCCGTCCTCCCTTTTCTGGAGACGGGCGAAGAAGAGGATCGTGTAGCCTCGCTCGCGGAAATGGAGGTAGTTCTGTCCGGTGCCTGAGGCCCGGGTCGTCCCGGCCTGGGATTCCCAGTGGAGCCTCGTTCGGCTGATGGGGTAGTCCTTGTAACGCGTCGTCGGCGCGAAATCCTTGTCCTCTTTGCGGAAGGTGACGAAATGAATATAGGTCTTCAGCGCCTCCACGTGGATCACGCCGACCCCGGCCGGACCGCTCGTCGCGAGAGTAGCCTTTCCGAATGCGGCGGTGATCTCTCGGTAGCCGTAGGCCGCGTGGAGACGGAGCGTGGAGGGATACCCCAGATCGATCGCGCTGGTGGGAAACGGGTGGACGCTGCGACGCCATCGGGCGATCTCAACGAGGTCGGCGGCCGAGTGGGGATTCCGAAGCCAGCGGGCAATGGACTCGCGGTGACTGGTGACACCGAGGTCCGCGCCTTTTTTCGACCATAGCGTGTAATGGAGAGCATTGGCCTCGGCCTCTGAGAATCCGTAGTGAGCGGGCTCTTCCGCCACTTTCGCCGAAGAGAGACGCTCGACTTTCTCAAGCAGAACCGGGTCGGTGCGCAGGCAGAATCGGCGCAGGGCATTCCGCGCGTCTTTGAGATCAGGGTCGGCGACAATAGCGGTTCCGGCGGCGAGGTCTTTCCACTCGGACCAGGTCCGGTTCTTCAGAATGCTGAGAGGTGACAGTTGCGTCTCCCTGACAAACTCCCCAAAAGAGAGAGGTTTTCCCGTCTCGGCTTCAAAAGTGCGGATGGCCTCGGGGATGAAGGCGTTCAGGTTGCCGAGAGTCTGCTTTATGTTAGCGAGGATGTGCTCCCGCGCGACCCGTTCGAGGTGGATATTGCATCCCGGTGGCAGATTTGGAAAATCGTTTTCGATCTCCTTGTCGATTTGCCGCCGCGAATGACGCAGGAGCGCGCTGAACTTGCGGTCGACGCGATACTTGCGGTGCGCCTGCCCGACGAAATCGAGGACAGTGAGGCAGTCCTTTTCCGGAGCATGACGGAGTCCGCGCCCGAGTTGCTGGAGAAAGACTGTGAGACTCTCAGTCGGTCGCAGGAAGAGCACGAGATTGATCTCGGGGATATCGACCCCTTCGCTGAAAACATTGACGGTGAAGAGGAAGGGCAGCTTACCGCTGCGGAAGTCCCTCATGCACTGATCGCGCTGGACGGTCGGGGTTTCACCCAGAACCACCTCGGCGTTGAGGCCTACTTCACGGAATCGCCTAGCCATGAATTCGGCGTGCTTTACGCTGACACAGAATCCAATCGCCCGAGTCGCAAAGGGGTTGGGGTGATAGCGCTCGATCGCCTGGAGGACGGCGTTGAGGCGGTCCTTAGCGCGGATGTCGTCGCCGGTGTAGACGGACTCGAGTTCGCCGATGTCGTATTTACCGTTTCTCCAAAAACGTTCGTCAGAGACGGAGACCGGATCGGTCACGCCGAAGTAGTGAAAGGGGCAGAGCAGCTTTTCCTCGAGCGCTTCCGGAAGTCGAATCTCCGCCGCGAAACGGTTGTTGAAGTCCGGCAGGATGGATGAGTTATCCATCCGCTCCGGAGTCGCAGTGAGTCCGAGGAGAACGGTCGGCTGCAGATGATCAAAGAGCGGTCGGTAGCTGCCGGCGGTCCCGTGGTGGGCCTCGTCGACGATGACAAAATCGAAATGGTCCGGCCCGAGATCATTCCAGGGCGAGCGATTCGTGAGGCTGGGGACTGAGGCGAAGACATGATCCCACACCTGCGGCACCTGCCCATCGACGAGCATCTCGCCGAAGTTGAAGTCACGCAACACTGAGCGGAAACAGTCGCGGGCCTGATGCAAAATTTCCTTTCGATGCACCACGAAGAGAAGTCGCGATGACTCCGGATGTTCCCGTCTGAATCTCAGGTAATCGAAGGCGGCGATGACCGTCTTCCCCGTCCCCGTGGCGGCGACGACGAGATTGCGGAAGGACCTGTCAAGACGCTCCGCAGCAAGGGCCTCAAGGATGCGCTCCTGAAACGAGTGGGGCCTGATATCGGCGAAAAAGCGCGGACCCCTCCACTCGGAGGGGCGGTTGGCGAAAGCAATCGCCTCGCGGAATCGTTCCGGCGCTGCACTGTCGAAGGGCGCGAACTCTTCGCGCGCCCAGTAGGTCTCGAACTCGGCTTCGAATCGCTCGAGGATGTGCGGCATGTCCTGCGCGGTGACTTTGACCGTCCATTCCAGGCCGCTCGTCATGGCGGGACGGCTCATATTGGCCGAGCCGATGTAGGCGGTGGAGTAGCCGGTGTCCCGGATGAAATGATAGGCTTTGGCGTGGAGACGGGTCCGCTCGGTGTCGTAGGAGACTTTAACTGAAAAGTGAGGAAACGCCGCGAGCCACTCTACTGCTCCTGGGTCAGACGCCCCCATGTAGGAAGTGGTGATGATCCGGACCGGCACCTGACGACTGGCAAGAACCTCGAAGGCCGGCTTTAAAAGCTGAAGTCCCGAGCTCTTGATGAATGACACTAAAATATCGACCCGGTCGGCGGTCATCATCTCCATGCGCAGCTCGCGCTCGAGCTGGGGATCATCCCCGGCCCCGGTGAGCAGACTGCTGACGCTGAGAGAAGTGACCGGTTGAGGAAACGGCTGCGCGTTCCGGGTGCTCCGCAGTTGCCGGAGTAGAGTTTTCGGCTGGTCGAGGAGTTGCCTCTTCAGCGTGTAGTCGAGCCCGTCGACCGCACCGAGTAGTTCGAGAAGACGGTTGATGAGGAGACGGCGCTGCCCCGGCTTGCAGGCGGGGAGGGCTTGCCGCAGCACCTGACTGACAAACTGACTGAAAGTGTGCGACTCAGCCTCGTCGTCGAGTTTCTCGAACGTAGGCGAGAGCTCGGGATGCGCGTCGAGGAGGCCCTGCAACTCCTCGTCGAGCAGTCGTTCGTAAAGTCCCTCGGGCAACATCCTGAGAGCTTGACCTGTTTTGGATCAAACGCCACGCAATATCGCTGCGATCTCGCCCAGAATCGGGACATCCGCCGGTGCCCACTCGAGAGTAGCGAAGTCGGCGGGGACGATCCAGCGGGCATCAATGTGCTCGGCGAGTTGCAGCTTGGGTCGCTCCGCGCAGCGTCCGAGAAAGGGCAGCAGCCGGATCCTGCCGAAATCATAATCGTGCTCCACGGGCGTGATCGCTTCGAGCGGACCGAGTTCGAGATGCAGCTCCTCGCGGATCTCGCGACGCAGCGCCTCCTCCGCTGATTCACCGGCTTCCGCCTTGCCGCCGGGGAATTCCCAGAACCCGCCGAGCGACTTATAGAGGGGCCGCTGCGTCGCGAGGACGCAGCCATCCGGATCGATCAGGATGAGGCAGGTGACGGTGAGCATGACTTGGAGCCTTTTGTCACCTCCTCCTGGGCAGAGGCGGCGGGGACGAGAGAAACGCTCACGGCGGCAAGCGCGAGAACGAGGAAAGAGCGGAGCGGGATCGATTTCATGGAAAAGGGTGGAGGAGTAACGAATCCGGAGTCATTTCCGGAAGCGCCAGTTACGGTATGCGCCGATTTACACAAGCGAATACACGCAGGCTGAATCTACGGCGCGGGAACTCGAAGGCGGAGCGACACAGACGTCTGTGTGCCCGCCTTCGGGAATAGAAATCTGATTTTGTCTCTCCAAGGTAAAGAAGAACAAGTCGGCGATCTCTCTCCGATTCCGCCATCAAAGGGTGGCGTGATAGCGCGAAGACGGTTCGAGCCGGTGTAGGTCTCTGTCCGGAAGTATGTCATCTTTCTACCGGTTGCCTCGAGAGCAACTCATCACAAGAAGCTTTTTCCTTCCTTTCCATGACAAAGATCGATCGCAGAACCTTGCTTCAAGGAATGACCGCAAGTGTCGGTGCCGCCCTCGGTTCGTCCTTTCTCCCGACATTTGCCCGGGGAGCATCGACTGCCTCGATGGGCACTCCCAGGCGGGTCATTTTCTTTCTACAGAATCAGGGCTTCGATCCGGCGACCTGTATCCCGGCGGGAATGAAGCATAGCGGCTCTCTCGCAACGGCCAGGCTGCCCGAGCCAATAGAGGCGCTGGAGCCCTACAAGGAGCGCATGCACATCATCAACGGTCTGCACGGCATGCACACCAGCCCATCGCACAGTGCCTTCTTCGGCGCGCTCGGGGGCTACCGGGGTAGTGACGGCGTTCCGCCCAGCGGCCCCACGATCGACTACGAGCTGAGCAGGATTCTTCCCGAGACACTCCTGCCTCACCTGTGTATCGGCATGGACTCCATGGAGAACATGAAGACCAAGCCCACCGTCGCCAACCTCTCGGCCAGCGGCGCGGGCCAGCCCATCTTCATGCATTCCAACCCGAATCACCTCTATCAGATGCTCTATGGCGGCATCTCCCGGGGTGACATCCGCCAGCACCACGAAGCCCGATCCGGCATGTTCGACCGCATCGAGCAACTGGCCGCTGCCAAAGGCGGCACGCTGCCAGCTGCCGAGAAGCAGCGCTACGGCCAGTACGTGCAGGGATTTAATGACATCAACGGTTTGCGGGAGCGCCTCGGCAATGTTTCCGACCACCTGCAGAAGTTCGCTCCGCAAGTGGACAGTCGCTACACCACACCCGAGTTCGAGACCGACTGGCACGACGCCCTTCTGGACCTGGGTATCTCCGCTCTCAAGTCAGGTATGACCAGCGTGCTGACGATTGGTTCGGGCCGCGGCGAAATTTTCGGGGCCTGGAAAGGTCTGGGCATCGAGCAGCAGGGGCACAACCTGGGGCACATGCCGCAGCCCGACAATCCGATCTGGATCAAGATCCGTCAGTACAACAGCCGTATGCTCGTACGGCTCATGGAAGAACTGGAGAGCGTGCCCGAGGGCAGCGGCACAATGATGGACAACACGCTGATCGTCTACACCAGCAACAACGCCGATTCTCAGCACACCAACGGTGCCAATTGGCCGGTGGTGCTCCTGGGCAACTACGACGGAGCCTTCAAGACCGGCCAGTTCACGCAACTGGATGGCAAACGCCCCATCAACGCGCTTTACTCGACCATCCTGCAGGCTTCCGGCGTCCAGTGCGATCGCTTCAACATGAGCGAGAAGATGGCCGCCAAGTTCGACACCGGCAACGGACCCCTCAAGGAACTCCTCGTGTGAGCAGACTCCTCCTCGCTTTCACGCTGATGGGATGCGTTGCGCTCGGGACGGCCCGGGCTGCGGATGATTCCTACACGCCCGGCGAGCCGGTCATCGGGACCTTCGACTCCCTCGCGATGGCTTTCCTGGACAAACATTGTATCGAGTGTCACGACGACATCACGGCCGAGGGCGACCTGTCGCTGCTTGATCTGGGGCCTGTCGACGAAACCAACGCCGCCGTCTGGAAATCGGTCTGGGCCCAGGTCGCGCTCCAGGAGATGCCTCCGAAAAAGCAGTCGCAGCCGGAGGTCATCGAGCGCCTCCGCTTTTCCGACTGGATCGTGAGCGAACTGCAGCGCGCGATGAAAGACAAGGGCGGCTTCCACACTCATCTCGATCCCAAAAAGGCCAATTTCATCGATCATGACCTCCTCTTCGGCGCGCTGCCCGACGGCATAGAGCTCGTGCCGACCTCCTCGCCCGCCCGCATCTGGCGGGTCACGCCGCAGGAGCATATCACTCGCTTGAACGAACTGATCAACACCGAGCCACAATTTGACCCCGAAAAGCCCGGCCTCCGCACCCACGGCGATTTCATTCCGACAAACCACGGCGGCGAGCTCAAGCTCTACTTCGGCACCGACCGCATCATCAAGTGGGACGGAGGAACCGTCGCCTACGCCACTTCGGTCAAGAGCGTGCCTGGGGTCCTTTCCTCGTCCAGTGCTCACGGCCTCGAAAACTACCCCGACTTCTACAGCGTCAACAGCGCCGAGGCGACTCAGATCCTAAGTATGGCGGGAGACATTCTCCAATACATGGCCTACGGGCCGCTGAGCATCGCCAATCCGGAGCAAATCACCGACGATCCGAGGACTTACGACAAAGTGAAGCCAAAGGGTGATCTCCGGGGCCTTCCCACCGCGATTGTTTACAGCACGAAAGTCGTCCGCCCGCTCACCCCTGTTCATGATCTGATGAAAGACCCCGGCGTCGAAGACGAGCGATTAGGCACCGCCGTTGACTACGTGTTTGAAGCCCTCACGTTTCGTCCTCCCGCAGCGGAGGAATCCGACGACTACCTGCAGATCGTCAAAGACTCCATCGCCAAGGTCGGCAAAGAGGACGGGGTCTTCATGGGACTGTCGGCGATCTTCCTCGACCGTGATGCCCTCTTCCGGCCGGAACTCGCCGAAGGCGGGACGCCCGACAAAGATGGTCGCGTCATGCTACAGGATTGGGAACTGGGCCTCGCCGTCAATCACGCGCTGAGTTACATCAGACCCGACGCAGAACTCAGAAAAGCGATCACCGACGGACGCATGCAAACCCGCGAGGACGTCGAGCGCGAGGTCACGCGTATGCTCGACGACGACAGCATCCGCAAGCCGAGGATTCTCCACTTCTTCCGCGACTACTTCGATCACGATCTCGGTGGCTATATCTGCAAAGACAATAGTGCGATTGCGGCAACCGGCGTCACCGGGGGTGTTGCCCATTTCCGCGCGATGTTCGACGCCACCGCGAGCACGGACCGCCTCATTGAGCTGATCCTCGAAGAAGACAAAGACGTCCTCAAGGAACTCCTCACGACACAGAAAGTCATCGCGACCGAAACCGACAAGACCTACTTCGGGCGACAGCACACGAAGGAAGAGAAAATTGCTGCCGTGGCCGCGAAAAAGATAGCGGATCAAGCCGCCACCGAAAAGGAGAAGGCCGAACTTGAGGCCGGGGAAACCAAGCTGGCCGGGCTTAAAGCAAAATTAAAGGCGACCCCCGACGATAAGGAGGCAAAGAAAGCTTTCGCGGTACAGGAGAAAGTCGTCGCCACGACAAAGAACAAAATCACGGCGGCGGCGAGAGAGAGAAGAAACCGCATCAGTGTCAATGTCGCCGGGGCCGATCTGACCGGTCCACCCATCTACGCCCGCGTCGGGCGTCGCTCCTTCGGCAACGACTCGATGATGCCCGAACGCATTCTCGCGACCGCCCCCGAAGGTCAGCGCCTCGGCATTTTGACCCACCCTGCCTGGCTCGTCTCGCACACTGACGCGATGGACAATCACGCCATCCACCGCGGTATCTGGATCCGCGAGCGGCTCCTGGGCGGGGGCATCCCCGACGTGCCGATCACCGTCGATGCCCAGCTCCCCGACGAGCCGCAGAACAGCCTGCGGGAACGGATGCGCGTCACCCGGGAGCAATACTGTTGGACCTGCCACGAGAAGATGGATCCCCTGGGCCTGCCCTTTGAGATGTACAACCACGCGGGCCTTTTCCGAACGACCGAGCTGGACAAGCCGGTGGACACCCGCGGCGAGATCATCGATTCCGGCGATCCCCGGCTCGACGGCTCCGTGGAAAACGCGATCGACATGATCGAAAAACTGGCCGGGAGCGAGCGCGTCGAGCAGGTCTTCGTCCGCCACGCCTTCCGCTTCTGGATGGGCCGCAACGAAACCCTGAACGACGCCCCCGTCCTCCGGGAAGCTTGGCACGCCTACCGCGAGAGCGGTGGAAGCATGAAAGCGTTGCTGACCTCACTTCTCACCTCCGAAGCGTTTTTGTACCGGAAGGTGGAGGGGAAGGATTGAGGGCGAACCAGGCAGTCAACCGTGTCGGGCCGCAGACCTTACCCTCTTAGGTTTTGCATTTCTCCCGGCCCTGATGGAATTCGATCAACCGCTTTGCTTTTGCCGGTGGTTGGAAGTGGTGTTTCGACAATCCCCCGGGTGAAGTGCGCTTCCACCAGGGTGCCCGTCTCGCGGTTCACGAACGGCTTGCCTGCGGTGCTTTTAGCGATGAGATGCCGTTTCATGAGAACGGTCCGTTGACGACATTTTCCAGTGCCTCGCCACGCACGGCGGCGAGCGCGATGCGGGCTGAGGTCGCGCGCATCTCGATTTTGGATTCGACGCTGCAAAAAGCGGCATGGCAGGTGACGATCAGATTGGGCGCGCTCGCCTCATCCGCTGTCTTTAGCGGTTCATCCTCCACCACATCCAGTCCTGCGCCCGCGATGCGCTCCTCGCGCAAGGCCGCGAGAATCGCCGTCTTCCTGATCACCGCACCACGGGCCGTGTTGACCACGAACGCCGACGGCTTGAGCAGCGCCAGCTCCCGCTCCGCGATGAGATGCCGTGTTTCTTCATTGAGCGGGCAGTGCAGCGAGAGCACATCGCATTGCGTCAGCAGTTCCTCCAAGGTGCCGACGCGCCGGACCCCCACCGCCTTGTCCGCCCCATTCGGCAGATACGGATCGTAGAAGACCACTTTGAAACCCATCGCCTTTGCCCGCAGGGCCGTCGCGGTGCCGATACGCCCCAGTCCGACGACACCAAAGGTCAGCTCCCGCAAACGCCTCAACTTTGGCTCCACCCGTATCTGCCAACCGAGGGACTTCGCCTCCTGATCCAGCGGAAACAACTGCCGGCACAAGGCCAGCGTCAGGGCAATGGCATGGTCCGCCACCTCCTCGGTCCCATAATCCGGCACATTGCAAACCGGCAGGCCACGCTCCCGCGCCGCCGCGATATCGACGGAGTCAAAGCCCACCCCATTGCGGATCAGGGCCCGGCAGTTCTTCAATCGCCCGATCCCGGCGGCACCAATCGGAGTGTTGTGCCAGACGATCAGCGCGCCTGCCGAGCAGATCTCATCGGTGAAGTCGGCATCACTTTCGCAAAGGAAACGGCGCACCTCCGCCGCCTCCCCGATGACCGATTTTTCAACGGTAGATTCAGGATCACCCAGCGGCGATTTCGCCCAGTCGATGATGCCAATAAGAGGTCGGGAAGGATTCATGAGAGATGGCTTTGCAAGGTTCAGAAGCAAATTACTGAACCTCGCGATTAAATGGGAGTTTTTTCGATGGAGTAACTTTCACTTGGCCCCGGCCTGAAAGCGATAGCTAAACCGCGCATTCGGAGCGCTGTCGCCTTGATCGAGGAAGTCGATCGCTTCAGCATTCGGTGGCACGTTGTCGAGCCATTTGAAATCAAAGCGCAGGGGCTTGTCGGGCGCAAAGCCGAGCACGCTGCGCTCGGCGGCGAGGTGCAGTTCGTGGGTGCCGATTTGCAGCTTCGCGGTGCCGATGGTTTGCCAGGCCTTGCCATCCCAGCGCTCGATGCTGGCGCTATCGGTGGTGGGGCGCGTGTGATTAAGACGATAGTCGTAGCCGTGCCAGCCGGTCTTGGCGTTCTCGTCAGTGTCGAGGAGCAGGACCATCCAGTCAGCATCCCTGGCCGGCGTGAGCGCTTCGCGAGTGCTGACGTGGAAGAAGCAATGCGTGGCATCTCGCGCGACGTGCATGGTGTCGAGGTCGTTGCGACCGCTCTTGTTAGTATAGCGCCCTGCACCGGCGACGCCGTCGTGATCGCGATGGTTGGTGTCATGCAGGTCATCGAGATAGACGGGCTTCACCTCGGCCCACTGTGCGAAGTCGCCGGGGATGGCGATCGTCCTTGCGGGTGATGCAATCGGCAACGGACGAGCGCCTTTGTAGCGACGGATGTTCGCGACCATCTGCCAGTAATAGTTGTCGCCGAACCCGCCGCGCATCGGCTCGATGTCACGGCTGAACTCCTGGTCGTAGAGATCGACAAAGAAGGTCTCGCCCGCAGGCAGGACGCGACCCTGGAAAGACTGCGTGCCATCAGAGAGGAAGCGCTGCGCCAACCATTCATTCCAGCCAGTGATGAAGATGAACTCGGGATTCTGCGGCAGGGCATGACGCCATTGCTCCTCGAAGTAGAGCCCCTCCCCCGGGCGAGACTCTGCCGGGGCGGGCTGCGCACTGTCGTGGAAACTGCGACCAATGTTGTTGGTGACATGCTGGCTCACGCCCACGGGCACACACTCCGCCTTGTCGGGCGCCTCATGCCAGCCCGGCAGTTGCGGCACAAAGTCCAACCACGGCCACTTGTCTTTGCCGTCGCCAAACCAGGCGTGCCCCCGCGTCCAGGCCCATGAGGTCCGCAGCGTGAAGAAGCCCCTCGCCTCCTCGCTCAGCCCCTCTGTCGGAGTGAGGATGAGCGGCTTGCCCTTCCACTGGAACCACGTGGAGCGATATTTCCCCGGTTGGTAAAACGTCGCCCACAAATGCTGCACGACCGCGTTGTGCTGCGCATTGGCAAACACCGCGATCTGCGGTACGCGACGGCCTTCGGCCTGCATTTGTTCCAGCACGAGGCAGAGCGCCTCGCGTTCGGCGTCATAGGTGAAGCCGTTCGTCGCATCCAGGATCAACACGTCCACGCCGGCATCGCCGAGCATCTGCATCTGCTTGCGGATCACCCACGCATCATCCGGGCGGTAGTAGCCAAAGCGCGGCTCGCTCCAGTAATGCGGCGCATGCACCGGACCCCACGGCGGTGCGCCCGGATTCGCCGCGAGGATCTTCGCGATGTCATGCACCGCCGGATTCCCAAACGCCGCATGCCAGTTGAAGTAAAAGAGGCCGACCGTGCGATTTGGCTTCGGTGTTCCGACTTCCTCGTGCATCGGCAGCACGCGCCCCAATGCATCCGTGGCCGCCCGGGTGTCAGGCATGGTGTCGCGGGGTTCGGCGGCAAAGATCGACCCGCAAGCAACCACTAAGAAGATGCCAAGACACTGCGGCCACGCCAGAGGGTGAGAGGAAAACATGAGGGAACTAAAACGGAGGATTTAAGCTGAACTTCGCAGACCACGAGCCACCTCTTGATGGCTGAAAGACACACTCGGAGGTAGCGTCACGGCGCTGTTTTTAATCGCATACTACCGGTCGGGCATGGTTACTGGGGGTTCTCTATTTCGGAAGTTTCAATTCCGCAGGTTGCGCTGACTCGGGATGAAACTGCCAGGTGACCGCAACGGTCGGTCCGGCGATGTGCTCCACGGGCATGCCTTCTCGTTTCGCGTAGGTGGCACCGGTGATGGTGACCGTTGCGGGTCCGGCTGCCGGATGCAACCAGCGCCGCTGGGGATCGGTGAGTATTCCGAGGCCTTCGCCGAACACTTCGCGGGTGAGGTCGGTGTTCAAAACATGGCAGTCATCCAGGAGCTTGAAGTCGGGCGAGAAGCTGACGAAGCGCACCTGCACGCCGCGGGCAGGATGGCTTTCGTTGCACACCATCACCATCGTCTGCTGCCGGGCATCATAGACGAGATCATTGCTGCAACCATAGAGCCGACGCGGCAGCCGCGTGACTTCCTCGTGTTGGATGAAGTCGGGTTTCC
>Ga0209284_10004308_pt1 | contig 16184 bp, 12 predicted proteins | sample FRY03_FD_187211 | JGI IMG/M metagenome (GOLD analysis project Ga0209284, IMG submission 187211) | Freshwater microbial communities from Lake Fryxell liftoff mats and glacier meltwater in Antarctica - FRY-03 (SPAdes) (version 2) | ecosystem: Environmental > Aquatic > Freshwater > Ice > Glacier... | reverse complement strand
CCTTTAAGTATTAAATACTCTGGTAAAAATGATCCATCACAGCACAAAAACCATACCAATCGTAAAATAAAAAATCCCTAACATCTTATTAAAAAGACAGTTAGGGAATTTTTTTGTGGTACCTCCAGTACCGCATAGCTACTTATAATAAATCACTGATAATCAAATACTTTAGTAACAAAAACAAGCAGTAACGCTCTATTTGGCAACTTTCATTAACACGCTAATCATCAAATATTATCATTTATCAACAATTAATTCCATAGTGTTTTCTATAGTGATTTTTTTTAGTATATTTATAGGGTGAAATTTACAACGTGAAAAAGCCAAAAATCCGATTTTATTTAGAGCCAAAATCTAAAATTACAAGTCTTCGAACAAAGCCAGAATTAATTATGGCTGAGATCAGTGCGGGCTTTGTGAGATATATTGACGGTAAACCAAGATATGACACGGTCAATATTAGCAATAAATGTTCAATTTTGCCAAAAGAATTTGGTAGAATTGAAAAGAAATTTAAATTCGATTTGGCAATTTTGAACAAAAATAAAAGTAATCAGGGATGAAAGACGCAAGTAGGTCTTTTTCAAAACGCTGTTGATTTTTTACATAGTAATTACTTAAAAAATAAGAAAAATCCATCAGCCAAGGAATTTGAAACTGACTTAAATAGTTGCCTGGGGATAGTGAAGCCAATAATTGTCACCTCAGTTACTATTTTGAGCTTTCTGCAAGAAACTATAAAAGAGTTCATTACAGATAGTAACACTGCTAAGAAAAATGCTAAGACCCTTAGTACAATTAAACCTTATGCAACTTTAGAACGTTATATTTTGGAATATCAATTGGTAAAAAATGAAGTACTTACTTTTGAAAACTTTAACAAAAAGAAGTACTGGGATTTTTGGGATTTTCAGGACGATCTACTTAGTGGCGCAAAACTATTTCCTGAAATGGCAGGATTTAAAAAACGGACTATTCAGGAATATGGCTTTTCCGTCAATGGAATTTTTAAATATCAAAAAACTTTAGTTAGCATAATAAAAAAAGCCAGAACTGCTAAAATTAATGTGGTAATAGATATAGATGATATAAATTTAAAGAAGTGATTTAAACTTATTTTGATAATTAAAAAGGGTTGACGAAATTTGTGTTGCAAAACATAATAATTTCAAAATCAACCCTTATGTACAGTGTACTTAGCAAAGATATAATAAAAAGTGAAATTGTTCCCTATTTACCTTTAGCAAAACGAGGTTTTCAGGCAACTGTTCCACTAGAAGAAATAGTAAATGCGGTTCTTTATAAATTAAAAACGGGTGTTCAGTGGCATCAGCTTCCTGTAAAAGCATTATTTGAAGAAAATGTATTGACTTGGGAATCTGTTTATTATCATTATCGTAAATGGTGCAAAACTGACGTTTTAAAAAAAGTTGGATTGTTATTTTGGAACAGAATAAATCTAAATTAGACCTTTCGAGTGTTGATTTTGATGGTAGCCATACTTCTGCAATCAGAGGTGGCGAAGAAGCTGAATATCAAGGTAGAAAGAAGCGTAAAACAACAAATGCACTGTATTTAAGTGACCGACAGGGATTGCCTTTAGCTATTTCAAACCCAGTTGCGGGTAACCATAACGACCTATATGACATAGAAGTTCAGTTTGAAGTAGTCATTGGAACATTAAAACAAGCCAATATTCCAGTAGAAGGACTTTTTTTAAACGCAGATGCAGGTTTTGATTCTAAAGAGTTTAGACTGTGTTGTGAGAAAAAAGAAATAAATGCAAATGTTTGTTTCAATAAAAGAAATGGCGATACAGATAGAGATGAATATTTTGACCAACTGCTTTATAATGAGCGATATAAAATTGAAAGAACAAATGCTTGGATGGACAGTTTTAGGTCATTGCTCAATAGATTTGATACATCAGTAGCAAGTTGGTTAGGATTCAATTATTTGGCATTTATAATAATTGCACTAAAAAAATTTAACAAAATAAAAGTTTAAACGACTTCAATATTAAAAGAGCAAAATAGTTCTAAAAACGTTTATGTCAGCGAAGAAAATATTCAGAAAATAATAGATTATGTGCCAATGAGTGCTGATATGATCGAAGCTAGAAATTATGCTATTTTGGCTAGTTTATTTGGAATGAGGCATAAAAGTATGCTCGAAACGCCTAGTCTTATAATACAACATTTTAAAGATTCAAAGTTTGACTTTAAATTTATTCATTCCAAGCAAAATAAAACAGGAACAGAATGTTACGTTCCGATATTATTACCAGTATTAAATATTATTAATGAGAATGGTGGTACATTACCAATCGTCAGAGATAACGCAAATACTAATAAAACTATAAAATTATTATTTAAAAATGTTGGTATTAACGACCAAGTAGTCATAACTAATTACACCTATAAAAGAGGGGTCATAAAGGAAAAGAATACATTAGACCAAGTTATTACTACGCACGATTTCAGGAGTTCGTTTAAGTCAAATTTGGCTAGTAGAATTTCAGACGATGTTACTGAATCAATCCTTCACCCTGAAAAAGGGAAAAATAAAGTGAGTAAGTTGTATGATAAACTTACTATGCTTGATAAAGCTAAAGCTTTTATACAGGAAATAAAGGAATTCAACAAAGATGAGGAAAAAAGGTCAGCAATTTATACATTATGATTTTCGTAATTATTAATAAAAATATTGGAAACTAAAGGTTTTAGAAGGAAAAATAAAGTTAAAAGTGCAATAAAATAGCCTTTTTTATCCAAATGTCCTTACTGCAAAACAGACAATTTATATATAATTGCGGTTTTGATCAGTATGGTCCGCCTCTCGAAGTGTCGGGATGGTATCTTGGCGACAGCCAAAGTTCAAATCCTAGTAAAAATTAACTTTATGAGAGGGAAGTTGTGCCGATAAATTAAGGAAATCACGATAAAACTACAGAAATTGCACTCCAAAATAAAAGAGGATACTAAATCCTCTTGAATTATCAAAACTTCAATAACGACATCCCCATAGGAACGGACTCCGAACAGGTTCCGTTTAACCGCGGGTTCATTGTTGGCTTTTCAAACCCAACAAACCCTTATCTGTTGTGCGATGTTATTGTTTGTACAGTATGATTTCAATTAACTCTTTTACTTCTTCTACATTTAAAAATAAATCTTCTAATGTTTCAGATTCTATTTTTAATAAATAAGATAATTCAAGTGCTTTTATATCTTTACTTCCAGAAATTGCTTTTGCTTTTTCTGTGTAATAAGTTTCTAATTCACCTTTTGACCAAACAAAAATATTATTTTGTTTTAATATTGCTTGAGTTTCATTGAATACTTCACTGCCAATATTTTCTAATATTGAAATTTCTTTATTTCCTTTCGTATATCTAGATTTCATGTAATCAATTATTGTCAATAAATCTATATCATCTTTTTCAATACTTTGCTGGATGAATTTTTCAAAAAAATTTTGCAATTTTTGAGCGTCAAAATTTTTATCAATGTTTTTAATTCTTTCTGCAACACCTTCGTAGTTTACTTCTTGGTCGTTTAATACTTTTTTAATTGCAATAACATTCTTTTTGATGTCATCAAGTTTCAAGTGATTAACAAATTTTAATATTTCATCTTTAAAACAATCTAAATCTCCTAATATAACATATGGAATATTGAAGCATTCTAACATTTTGATATAAATTAGAAAAGTGCCTTTCCCATTTACTCTTGAAACAGTTATGTTTTCATAATCAAGTAATTGATTTTTTTCTTTGATTTTGTCAACGATTGCAGGTATAAGATAAACTTCTCCTCTTTCAACTAAAATAACTTTATCAGCAAAAAAGAGTTCCGTATTATTAGACCAAAGAAAACGTTTTAATTCAAGTGAAATTTGTTGAGAAGTTTCAATATTCAATTGTTTTACAATTGAACAATTATGGATACTGTCTTTATAAACTCTAACTATATTAAAAGGGTCAACATTTTTTAAATACTCAATTGAATGAGTACTAATTATTAATTGATTTCGTTGAGTTTCTGAACCATTGAGGAATTTATCTAATTCTGCAGAAATTACTCTTCTGGCTTGAGGATGAAGAAATAATTCAGGCTCTTCAGTAATAAGTAATGAACTATTATTGTGATAATCATTGCAATATAATGAAAATAATGATATTATTATTGCACTTTGAATTCCTGTACCTTTTTCGTGTAAAGGTCTATCAATACCATCGTTTACAAATAATTGAATGTTTTTATATAATTCATTTGTTGAGTCATTCATAAATCTAAAAGAAATAGATTTATGCGCAATTGCACCTTCTAAAATTTTTCGAATTTCGGCTGTGTCTTTGCGGAACACTTCATCTACAAATAACTTAATATCACTTGATTTATCTTTTATTAGTTCTTCATAAGTTTTTTCATTTGTTGGATGAATAGTTTTTTTGTTTTCTTCCCATAATCCTTTGATAAGTTTACCAAACCAAGAATAATGTACTAATCTTAAATCTTCTCCTGAGAGTTGCATTAATTAATTGAATCTAGTTTTATAGATATCCTAGTAATGTTAAAATTATCTGTTTAGGTACATTAAGCAATCATTTATGTAAAATTCTGTTTCTTTCAATTCTCCCATTTTGGCGAATATTGGATTCCATTAAACTTGATTTATACTATTCGGATTAGATAAGTCTACTGCCATTAAACCCGATGCAGTTTTATTTTTGTCATCAGATTTTTTAAAATCAAAATCTTAAATTACTTTTTAATTTTTAATGCTGACAATACAGCATGTTTAACTTTTTTTATCTTTAATATTAAGAGGTATTACTCGTTTTATTCTTGTTTAATTCCAAGGTGTATTATTCTACCCCCGCTCATATTTGCCGGGTTTGTACTCTTTCCAATGACCACACCATCTTCTGGGGCAAAGTACTCTTTTATGATAGAACCAAAAGCATTTCGTACAAATGCAATTTTGTCACCTTTTTTCAAATGTTGTTTCAAAGCAACTGGAACTTCTAAAAAACCGCCTTCTTCCATATGTATCCAATATGATTTTTTACAGTATATTGCGTGGTCTTCAAATTTATCAATATCAATACTTCCATACATCTTTAGCCAAGCTAGCGTGTTCAAGACTCCTTTAACTCCTCTATCAGTCATCTCTCCCTGAAATACCTGAGGATTCCCATATTCAATAGTGATACTCTGCATTCCTTGTGCAATAGCTACTTCTCGCATAGTACTTGAAGTCTTTGTGCCAATGAGAGAGGCTCCTTTGCTATTCAAAATGATATCAGGCTGTTGTAGTTTTGCAAGTATTCGTAATGTGTCATTTGATGAGTCCACTCTAGCGTACATACTGTTGATCCTGCCAAAGCTGGCTGTATGCATATCGATATGAATATTGAATGACGGCAGCACTTTTTGATTGATTTTATAAGCATATTGTTGACTTCTGTCTCCATCAATCGTACCAGGAAAAATTCTGTTTAAATCTTCATCATCAATAAACCTGCGCTGATCATTTTGTATAGAATATGCATTCACACCAGGAATGGCTATAATTCTTCCCTTTAAGTGCTTGAAATCGATTGATGATATCAACTCGTGGATAATAGGTATGCCGTTTAATTCATCTCCATGTATGGCGGCGGTTAGTCCTAACGTTGGACCACTTGAATCACCTTGAATTACAACAACTGGTATAAGTATTGGAAAATTATAGGTGTTTGTACCCATTTCCAACCAGTAGTTTCGTATTCCAATCTGCGTCTTATCGATTTCTGATAAATTTTTAATAATAGGAACCGTTACTTGACTAAAACTTAGAAAAGGGACAAGAATTAAAATAGTAAGAATAAAGTATTTAAAATAACTCATCATTTTATAGTGTTAAAATGGGTAAAACGTAAGCATACATCAACATTGTCAACAATATAATACATAGAAAATTCAATCCTAAACCACATTTCGCCATTTCAGGAATGGTGACTCTGTTGCTGCCAAATATAACGCAATTTGTACCCGTACCTGATGGTAACATAAATGAAAAGGAGCACGCAAATGTAGCGGGTATCATTAATAATAATGGATTCATTGATGTGGCAACTGCCATTGAAGCCAATACGGGTAAGAAAATATTCGCTGTTGCTGTATTACTGTTGATTTCAGTAATAAAAATCGTAATACTAATTACAATTACCAATACCCAAAATGTTGAATAATTGCTAATAAACGCTAAGGTTGAGCCTAAATAAATTCCCAATCCTGTATGGCTAAATGAAGCAGCAATGGCATAGCCACCCCCAACAATCATGGCTACTCCCCAAGGCACCGTTGATGCTGATTTCCAATCGAGAAGACGTTTTTCTCCAAACTCTTTTTCTCCAGTTGGAAGTACAAATAGTAATAGCGCAGAAATAATAGCGACGGTAGAGTCATGAACAAAATCTTTAACGCCAAATATAGTCGACCATCCCGGAATAACGAAACTATTTAATTCAATATCTCTTCTGAAAATCCATCCCAACGCCGTAAAAACAAAAACAGCCAACACTCTTTTTTCATAGCTTGAAAATTTGCCTAGTAATTTAATTTCAGAATCTATAACTTCTTTACTTCCAGCAAAATCACCCTCTATTTTAAAATACTTTATCAAATAAAGCCAGGTCAAGGGCAGTATTACTAATACTACAGGGGTACCGATTTTCATCCATGCTAAAAAATCAATTTCGGGTAGCTTCGGAAATACTTTAGAAACAACGCCCGCAAAAACCATATTAGGAGGGGTACCAATCAAACTTCCAGTTCCTCCAATACTTGCAGCATAAGCGATAGACAACATTAAAGCGAGGCCAAACTTTGGGTTTACTTCTTTACTTTCTTCCTCCTTATCTGCTATGGCCAATGCAATTGGTAACATTAGTAGCACAACAGCAACATTTGCTATCCAAAAAGACAGAAATGCTGTTGCTAACATAAAGCTTAGAATAATTCTTCTTCTACTCGTTCCAAGTTTTTTTATAATATATAAAGCAATTCTTTTATGAATACCACTTAATTCAATTGCCTTAGCAAGAAAAAAACCTCCCAATAGCATCAATACGTAATTGTCTCCATAATTTTCAGCTGTTTCAGTTGCATCCAGAATCCCGAGGATAGGAAATAGCGCTATAGGAACAAAGGCTGTTGCATAGATTGGAATACAGTCAGAGACCCACCAAATTGCCATAAGAAGAGTTACACCTAATGCCCTAGCTGCTTCAGGTTTCATACCATCAGGGGGAGTAATTAATATTGAAATTAATAAAATTAAAACCCCTATCCAAAACCCAATTATCTTTGATCGATCCATATTAATTTTGTTTTTATTTAAATAAACTTTTTTTAATTTGTTAAATAATTGTGTAAATTATTAAAATATCTTCTTAAATTGCACAAACCAATTTTATTATATCAAGCATACCAATTATGTATTATAATCTTAAATTAATTATTGTCACAAGTGAATATTGGAATTCTAAAGAAGATCTACCCTTATACATGAGGCTATATTATATTATAAAAGATGCCATTACAAAGCGTGTTATTCCTGAAAATATAAAAATTCCGTCTTCTCGAAAACTTGCTAATGATTTGAAAGTCTCCAGAAGTACCATAATAAAAACCTATGAGATGCTACTTTTGGAAAAGTATATTGTTTCAAAAATAGGTTCTGGTTGTACAACGGCAAGCACTATATATGGCAGCGAAACACTTAAAAAGCCTACAAGTTGTGTTGCAATATATCCTGCTATTTCAAAAAAGGCAATTTCATTTCAAAAAAACAAACCCATATTGACTGATAATTTTTCGATGAAAAATATTGCGTTTCGACCTGGCTTGCCACCTTTAGACCTTTTTCCTGTCGAAAAATGGAGTGCATTATCTAAAACATATTGGAAAGAATGCACCCCATCAATTTTATCAAACAACCCAACAGAAGGGTTAGAGTCATTAAGACAAAGTATTGCAGAATATTTAAAGCTTAACAGAAATATTGATTGTGATTATAAGCAGATATTTATTGTGCAGGGGACGATTCATTCACTTTATTTAATTGGGAATGTTTTATTAGATAAGTATGACAAAATTGTAATGGAAAATCCAACATACCCTCGAGCATACAAGTTATTTAAAAGTTTAAAAGCATCAATAATACCCTGTAGTATCGACAGTGAGGGTATCAACATTAATTCAATACACGATAAAAACGTGAAACTTATTATTACCACGCCATCTAATCAATTTCCTCTTGGCATTAAAATGAGCTTAAATAGACGATTGGAATTGTTAGATTGGGCGTCAAAACAGAACTCATTAATTATTGAAGCGGACCACGATCATGAATTTTGTAATCTAGTGAATCCAATTTCTTCAATCTTTAGTTTGGATCAAGAAAGCAGGGTGATATATCAAGGGACTTTTAATAAGCTACTACACCCTTCTCTTGGAATTTCATATATAATTGTACCAAAGTACCTAATTAATCCAATGAAGGCTATTTCCGATCAATCGACACGTTTTATTTCTCCTTCAAATCAGGAAATTATGCACCAATTTATTAAAAAAGATTACTTAAATCAACATATCAGAAATATTATGAAAATTGCAGGAGAGCGGAGGAGTCTTTTCATTAAACAGACACATAATTCTTTAGAAATAGACGAATCTTTTCACGGGCTACATTTAATCGGTAAAGTTAAAAGCGGTATAAGTGATAAAATCGCTTTCGAATTGCTTATAAAAGCGGATGTAGCAGCATATCCATTGAGTAATTATTACATAACTGAAGAGAAAAAGGAAGGTTTAGTCATTGGATATAGCTCTGTTAATTCGAAAGTAATGATAGAAAAAACAAAAATTATTAACTCGATTATTGGTTAAAATCCTTTTGCACAAATCTATACAATAAATTAAAGGAGCTATTTTCCCAATGGCCCTTACAACTCATTTTATTCCTCATCTAACGTTGCTCTTTTTGTTTTCACAAACAGGATGAAATATAGAGTAACCATCCAAGCTTATAGATTGTTTTTTTTCTGCACCGCATCATCGTAAAATAGATAATACCTTTAAGACTATCTAAATATAAATTGCTAGAATAAAGAGCAGTAAAGACATTTGATGAGCAAATTTTGATATTAAACAAATAATTATGTAGCGCATCAACACTAAATACCGCCATAAAAGAACAGTGTATTGAAGCAGCGATAATTTTAAAAAACAGATAAATGAAGCTTTTAACATAAATTTAATCATTCCTTTTTTAACTTACATGAGGTTGACGGCAGGCCGGTACCAATAGTAATGAAGCGTAAAAGACAACTGATTTTGATGTAATAATTATATACAATTCATTATGTCTATAATATGAAATTGGTATGTGTTATCTTAAAAAATTGGTATGCCCTAAAGAACGAAAACTTGCTTTGTTTTACATCGTGTAGTTTTTACAAATAGCAATTTATATGAGAAGAGCCTATTATCAAATATTTAACAGCATTGCATCTCTTGTTTTCGTTGCAGGATGTGCTGGCGTAAAACCAATACAATTTAAAACGCCCGCAGATACAACAGTAAAACATATTGATTTGCAAAGTAGGCAAACATACCATTTAGATGACCTGGGAATTTACGCCAGTAATGAATTTGATGGAGCCCGTTTAAATGGTTTTGTTAAAAAAAATGACAGTACGGCTGCAGTTATTATACAGCCGGAAAATATGCCTATAAACAATAGTCCCTATTATGCTTTTAAAATTTGGTCTGACACCCCAAAATCATTCTATTTGGAATTTCAATATCCAAAAGGATTCAAACATCGGTATGTACCAAAGCTACAATTCAATAATGTGTGGACCGTGATAGATTCTTCGTTCGTTTCTATGAAAGATAGTATTATCACGATTAAATTAAAGTTAAGTAAAGCACCTATTATTGTGGCAGCCCAAGAAATCCAATCGTCAATTGATGTGAAAAATTGGTATAGTCAAATTGTAAAAGGGAAAGAAGATTTTGTTAAGGTTAGGTCAGCTGGAAAATCCGTTTTAGGAAAGAATTTACCAGTATTAGATATTTATAGTGGCAGCAAAAAAAACAAAGAAATTATTATATTATTGACACGCCAACACCCACCTGAGGTGACAGGTTATTACGCGTTTCAAAGTTTTTTATCAACTCTATTGGCAGATAATAATTTGTCTAGTAGTTTTTTATCTAAATACAGGGTGTTGGCTTTTCCTATTTTAAATCCTGATGGAGTAGATTTAGGGCATTGGCGTCATAATGCAGGTGGTGTCGATTTAAATAGAGATTGGTCTGTTTATAATCAGCCAGAAATTAGACAAATTACAAAATTTATTGAGAAAAATAACAAAGGAAAAATCATTCTTGGGTTGGATTTTCACTCTACATGGCATGATGTCTTTTATACAAACAAAACCAGAGAAGGGACTACACTTCCAAGTTTTATTACTGATTGGTTTGCTTCTTTTGAAAGATATATTCCCAATTATAAAGTAAATGAAGAAACAGGGAATAATGCAAAACCTGTTTCCAAAGGATGGTTTTTACTAGCACACAATGCAGTTGGTATAACCTATGAGATAGGAGATGCTACTCCAAAAGAGTCTATTACGCTTTTCGGTAGAATTTCTGCCGAACAAATGATGAATATTCTATTAACAAAATAAATAATAACTAAAACCAAAAATTACTAACCAAACCCAATTAACATGATTAAAAAACTATTTTTATGTATGCTGACTATACTTCTTTCCAGTAGTTATATGTTAGCACAACGTTCGATAAGCGGCGTTGTAAGCGATCGCAACGGGCCAGTGGCCGGAGCCAGTGTGGCTATTCAGGGAAGCTCTGTGGGAGTTACAACTGATTTTGACGGGAAATTCACCCTAAATGTCCCTGATAACAAAGCTATTTTGTCTATTAATTACGTGGGATATACAACGATTCTAGTAGCTGTAGGTAATAAATCTACGCTTAAAATAACTTTGCAGGAAGATGCGCAAGCACTTCAGGAGGTTGTAGTAAACGTACTAGGAATCAAAGGGAAAAGAGATAATTTAGCTTCTACTTATTCTGTTATTGATACAAAAAGCATATTGAATTCTAAGGAGCCGACTTTTATTAATAGTTTGGCAGGAAAAGCCTCTGGCTTATCGATTACAGGTTCCAGTGCTGATCCAGGAGCGGGTTCTAACATTCAGATTAGGGGAGTAAGTTCTATTAATGGTAGTGCACCTTTAATCGTGGTGGATGGTATACCTCTTAATAATAGTAATCTTGAAGGTCGAGCAAGTGCTTCGGATGGAGGAGTTTCACAGCAGTCTAGATTGAACGATATCAATCCAGATGACATTGCAACTATTCAGGTCTTTAAAGGTGCTTCAGCAGGATCTCTGTATGGATCGCAAGCTTTAGGCGGTGTAATTGTTATTACAACGAAAAGAGGAAAAGCGGGTAAATTAAAGGCATCAGTAAGCTCTTCTGTTTCTATCGATCAAATCAATAGGAGACATGAGTTACAAACTAATTATGGTCAAGGTTCGAAAGGTATTTTTAGCCCAACTGCTGCAAACTCTTGGGGAGATAAAATAGCAAAAAGAACCGGGGGAGCGGATGCAGTAAACACATCAGGTAGATATTTTGAAGCTGCGGATGGGAGTTTGTATTATCCAATTGTAACTAAAAATTCTAAAGATTTATTTCGTGACAGTAATTTTGATCAGATTTTTCAAAACGGTTTAGCTCAAGAAACGAGACTCAACTTATCAGGAGGAACTGACAAAGCGACGTTTTATTTTAGTGCTTCACACCTTGGTCAAGAAGGGATAATCAAACAAAGTAACTATTTCAAAAACACCTTTACATTAGGAAATACGTATAAATTTAATGATTGGCTAGATGCTTCAGCTAAAGTTTCTTATATAGCGAGTTCTTCTAATAGAATACAGCAAGGATCAAATACGGCAGGTATTTATTTAGGTTTGTTAAGGAATCCTGCTGATTTTGACATAAGTGATTATACAGGTACTTATTTTGACGCTCAGGGAAATCCAACACCAATGAGACATAGAAGTTATAGAAGATATTTAGGAGATACTGATAATCCTACTTATAATAATCCTCTATGGACTATTAATGAGCAAACTAGCCTTACAGAAGTTAACCGTGTATTAGGGGCCTTAAATTTTAATATTAAAGCGACTTCTTGGTTAAACTTTATAGCAAGAGGGGGATTAGATACTTTCAATGATGATAGAACTTATTTTTTCCCGATGTTTTCAGGGGATGGTGCCAATCAAGGAAGGTACCAGAACGAAATCTATAAAAACACAGAGATTTCTGCAGAATTAATTTCAATTATGAATTTTAACATATCAAAAGACCTCTCGGCAAATTTAACTGTAGGTAGTGCCATTACAGATAAAGCTAGAAAGCAGATATATGTAGAAGCTATTGATTTTCTTTTTAATAGTAGACTTCAAAATCCATCTATTGCCTCTAACGTAGACGAACGAGAGAGCAATAGAAGAATAAGAAATGCTCGTTTATACGGTCAGTCCAGTTTTGACTATAAAGATTTATTGAATTTAAATCTTAGTCTTACTTATGAAGATGCGTCTTCCAGCATCAATTCAATAATTTATCCTAGTATAGAGATAGGCTTGAAATGGCATCAATTACTTAAGTTAGAAAATGATGATTTGCTTTCTTTTGCAAAACTTAGATTGACTTATGGTGAAGTTGGATTAGCACCCGAACCACATGGTTTTGAAACAGGGTATGAAAGTGCTACGTATTCTGGATACTCTGACGGAATCTCTTTACCGGCCTTTGGTGGTGGTTTTCGATTGAATGATGATCAAGGAAATCCAAAGTTGGATTTTGAGAAAAAGAAAGAATATGAAGCAGGTTTAGACTTTAGATTCTTTAAAGACCGACTAAAGCTTTCCGCAACTTATTATTTTAATGAAACTCGTGACATGTTACTTCCTATTGCGCTAAATCCATCATCTGGGTTTGATACTTTTTTAGGAAATGTAGCGGCACTTCAAAATAAAGGGTTGGAAGTAGAATACGATTACAGTTTTATTAAAAAGCAGAATTTTTCAGCAAGTATTTACGGTAATTTTTCACAAAATAGAAGTGAGATAACAGATTTAGCTGGGGTAGCTTCGGTAAACTTTACACCAGGCTCATCTATAAAATCTGGCGCTGTTGTAGGGCAACCTATAGGTGTATTATTAGGGAGTGCGGCGAAGAGAAATGACGATGGCACCTTCGATCTTAACGCTAACGGATTTCCTCAATTAGACACAACGGGTGATAAAGTTATTGGAGACCCAAATCCGGATTGGACAGGAGCTGTAGGAATGAGACTTAATTACAAAGATTTCTCATTAAACGTTTTATTTGATACTAGTCAGGGTAACGACATTGCCGAACGTACAAGATATGTTCTTTATGGTTTTGGTACGCATGGTGACGTTGGTAATGAAGTAACGCTAACCCAGGATTTAAAGAACTATACAGGAGCTGTTATTCCTGCTGGCTCTTCCGTTAGAGGAAATATTGCAGATTACGGAGCAGGGCCTGTATTATTAGATGAAAATTGGTATACTACAATTGGAGGAGGATTTGGAGGTTCTGTAATTAATGAATTTGCCATAGCAGATGGAAGCTGGACTCGTTTGAGAGAGCTAGGTTTAAGCTATAATTTGAAAGGTAATGTACTTAAAAAAACTGGGTTAGAATCCGTTAACTTTTCTGCTACAGGAAGAAACTTGTTTTTATGGACTAAAATTAAAGGAATTGACCCTGATGTTAACCAATTTGGTACTGGCGTAGGAAAAGGGATAGATTATTTTACAAATCCAAGCTCAAAATCTTTCGTTTTTGGAATTACTATTAACTATTAAAAAAGAGTAAGATGAAAAAACATTTTAAAACAATTATATATACCGCACTACTATTTTCTTTTTTTAGTTGCGATAGCTACTTAGACATTAATGAGGATCCTAATGTATCTACAGATGTGCCGCCAGAGTTAGTATTAAAAAGCATGGAGTTAGCTAATGTCCAAATTCAATCAGGTCATTTAATGCGTATTTCTCAATTTTGGACTGGTCAAATGAAAGGAATTTTTAATTTATATGCTCGAATTAATAATTATATTATAGCACCAGAAGATTCGAATGATATGTGGGCCTTTATGTATCATGGAATCATGACTCAAAACGATATCATACAATCCAAGTCACAAGATAATTTGGTAAAGGGAATAGCTAATATTATTGAAGCACACGGAATTGGAAGTATGGCATCTATGTTTGGAGATGTGCCCTATTCTAAAGTGGGAGTAGAAGCAAAAAGTCCCTTTGATAATCAAGTTGATGTATATAAAGCTGCACAAATATTACTTAATGATGCAATTACGCAATTAAGCACTGTTCCATCTGGCAGAAGATACACCAATGATATCTTGTTAGGTGGGAATCCAACGGCTTGGATTCAAGTTGCAAATACTTTAAAAGCTAGATATTTTTTAATGACTAGGGAATACCCAAAAGCTTATGATAGTGCACTTTTAGGAGTTAAGTCAAATAGCAATTCATTAAAGTATGCTGCAGCTTATAGCGCATATGGAACAACAAATGAAAATAGTAACTTATATTTTCTTATTTTATCTGGGAGTAGGTCTGGTGACCTTACCTCAACTGGTTCTTTTATTCAAAATTTATTAAGTAGTACCAATTCACTTTCTAGAAACAATGCCAAAACGAATGAAAGTAGAAGACGTGATTTTTTAATTTTGGATCAAGCGGGTATTAAAACCAATAGATTGAGTGCTCAAAAGGCAACGATGCCTCTGGTTACTTTTGAAGAAAACATGTTGATTTTAGCAGAAGCAGGATTTAGAACGGCTGGGTTTAATGAAGGTCTTACGCGATTAAATGCTTTACGTGCCCATTTAGCAACTGGAACGTCGTTTGCAGGAGATCCGTTACTTCCTATTCTTTATGCGAACTATTTGTCTACTGATTTTGCTCCTGGAGGCATTGAAAATACTGGGGGTATTAATGCAAATAGAGCTTTACTGAGAGAAATTATGGAAGAAAAATATGTGTCTAGTTTTGGAACATTGCTTCCTTTTGATGACTTTAGAAGAATTCGTACTGCTGATAATGATATAGCACTACCTATTCCTATTAATGCAGGTACTGCTTATCCTGAAAGGTTTTTAATCGCTCAAGATGAAATTAATGGAAATAATTTTGCACCATCACCAATACCTGGTTTATTTGTTAAAACAGCAGTGAATCAATAATAACTAAGTTTTTTTATATTAGAGGTTGTTTAATTATTTATTAAACAACCTCTTTTTAATTTAAAATTAATTCAACTATGAAATGCGAGTTCCTGATCATTGTTTAATTGGCATAAGTAATACACTTCTACATAATCAAAATTTAAAGTTTTCCTAGCTAGGATTCTCTGTGAATTAAATGCTGTAACTTACGGATTAAATGTAATTGTAGAATAATTTGATGGACCATAGCTGACATTGTATTAGATAAATTAATTTATTTCAAACGTATTTGTTTTTTAGTCCTATCGGAGTTTGAGTAGTAGGTTCATGGGAATAGTCCATGCTTATTTTTCGACTTAATAGGAATGTAGTACAATGAAATTGGACTATGTTGAATATACAATCAATATTGTTTTTTTAAAGATTGGCTAGTGAAACGCCATTATTTAGTGTCATTTTAAATAGTACTAATTAAAATGACAGGAACCTTTAACGCAGCTAATCGTGTTTGCTACAATATAATATGGTAATTTGTGTGCATTAATTAGAGCGCAGCTAAGTCACTTAGAATTATCTAAAAAGTGTATTTGAGCTTATGTCCAAATAAGCAATGGTAAATTCTTGAATAACTGGTTTCTAAAGAGTACTATAAACTTAATTGTAAATTCATTAATCCTTAGATTCAATTAATAAATGCAACGGTTAGATTTGTTTAAAATAAACCTTCGGATAGTTTTTGAAATCTATATTTCAAAAACTATCCGAAGGTTAAGAAAAATATTTCACCTATTTTT
>Ga0209284_10004306_pt1 | contig 16186 bp, 14 predicted proteins | sample FRY03_FD_187211 | JGI IMG/M metagenome (GOLD analysis project Ga0209284, IMG submission 187211) | Freshwater microbial communities from Lake Fryxell liftoff mats and glacier meltwater in Antarctica - FRY-03 (SPAdes) (version 2) | ecosystem: Environmental > Aquatic > Freshwater > Ice > Glacier... | reverse complement strand
TCGGCCAATCCGCGCCGTCGTAATAGCGCGTGCCCCGATGACCGGTGCGGGGGATGGGGGTGGCGAGCCGTTCGCCGGGGGTGGAGACGATAATCAGCGTGCGGGGCTTGCCGGAATTGGGATTGACTGCGCCCCCAGAATGGGCGATTTCCAGGCGGATGATAGGCAGCCGCCCGACCAGGCGGTCCCGCCAGATGGTGTAGACGAAGTGGCCGACTTCAAGTTTGGACGGTTTGCCCGCCATGTGGAATTCGAACTCGCCCGTGACGGTGTAGAGTTCGTCCACGGCCCCCGGACCTTCCGATTGGGGCAGTGTTTTGGTAATGCCAAAGCTCATTCGGTTTCTCCTGATGTGAAAATGGCCCAGCAACGCAAGCTGACAGCTTATGCTGGCCCAGCCCGCACTAATTGTAGATTAAAGAATAGATCGGGTAACAGCCGTAGGTGCGGTATTTTACCGCACATCTGTGGTCGTCCCCTGATTGTGCGGTAAAATACCGCACCTACGGTTGCTGGATTGATTTCTTAACTTCCAAACAGTGCGGGTTACACTCTCCTTCAACGCCAGGCCAAGACATCCCAGCCGCGTGTCCGGGCCAGACGCGCCAGCTTTGGGTCTGGATTTACCGCCACGGGATGCGCGACGACCTCTAACAGCGGGCGATCAGAGATGTGATCCGTGTAGAAATAGCTGCGGCTCAGATCGACATTCTTCTCTTCTGCCCAGCGATTCATCCAAAAGACTTTCCCCTCGGCAAAGACCAGCGGTTGACGTAACTCGCCGGTCAATCGCCCTGCCTGCACAATCCACTCCGTGCAGACGGTCTCGTCAATCTCCAAATGCGCCCCCATCAGGTCAACAGCAAACTGGCTGCTGCCGCTGCAAATGACCAGTCGATGGCCCTGCGCCCGATGCCACGCCACCTTCGCCACTCCGTCCTGATGAATGGCCGGAACCAGCATTTCATCAAACCAGCGGCGGGAGATGGCCCACATCTCGGCGGCGTCGGCCCCAGCCGCCGAGCGCCCCATACGCAGGATCAGCCAGGTTGGGTCAAGCAGATGCAACTTATAGAGGAGCGCAGCCAGAATCGCCTGGGGTATGTCCCGGCGACGAAAGTAGCGGTTGAGCATCCCTTTGTCCCGCAGCCAAGTAAAGAGCATTCGCCCAGACGAGCCGTTGAGAAGGGTGTCGTCCATATCAAAGATGGCCGCAACCTGAGGCGGACCATCGCTCATTTGCCCAGCCCTTTGAGAAAACGGGGGGCCACGTAGGCCGAAAGTTCGGCGCAGCCCCAGCGCAGTTGCCGCCAATGGACCACCTGTGCGGAAAGAATAGCAATACTTCCGGTGGACATCTGAAGATTGAGCCGGAAATCGCCCCCCGCACACAGCCCGGCAATCAGATCAGACAGGCCCGGATTGTGGCCCACAAAGACCAGATGCTCGGCCACATCCGGCGTCTCGCGCAGAATTTCCAGCAGTGTGATGGCCGAAGCCAGATAGGCTCGTTCGTTCCAAACAATCGGGCGGGTGAATTCGATGCCTTTGCCCAATAGTTCAGCGCTCTCTTTGGCGCGCAGGGCGGGGGAGCTGGTGATCCAATCGGGTTTGACCTTTGAGCGGGCCACAAACGCGGCCATTCGGGGCAGATGTTTGCGCCCTTTGCCGGTCAGGGGGCGGTCGAAATCTTCAAAACCAGGGTCCTGGCTTGCTTGGCCGTGGCGCAGAATTGTGATGTACTTCATTCTCTTCACTCTATAAGGTATCGTTCTGGAATGTGGGAAAAGGTATCGTTCTGGAATGTGGAAAAGCTCTTCTGTCAGTATAAGCCAAGTTGGGCGAATCTTCAATCGTCAGGCGTTGGCCGGTACGTGGACTGCCGCCACAGCCAAAGAGCCAACAGCCCGGCCATCAGCCAACTCCCCGGCCCCCAAAGGGCGGTCATACCGAGCAGAGCACCCCCAACCAGCGCGACAATACGCGCAGCAATACGCACAACAATACGCACAACAATCGTTGTCGGCTGGGCATTCACACGGCCCAGACGTCCCCAGGCCGCGCCGATGGCGGCCCACAGAATGACGCCAATCGGTGCTTCCTCCGGGAAGAGTCCCAACAGGAGCAGGGCGACGATTACAAGCGTGCCGTCGCGCCGGGTTGTAAAGGCTGAGCCTGCCTGCTGGCCGCGCCGGACCAATGCTTCGGTGGCAAAGGTGGCAGCCAGCCCAGCGGCTATATTCAGCCAAGCCAGGCCGTGACCCGTGTGGGAGAGGATTGAGACAGGGATATAGACCAGACGGAAAGAGAAAAAGAGAGAGGGAATGAGGGAGAAAAGAGAACGCCGATTCTTCAATCTCTATGCCCCCATCTCCACTATTTTTGCCAACGCGTCCGGTTCCACCCAAACCAGGCTATCGATCTGAACCGCAGATGCACCCGCGGCCAGCGCCTGCTTGACCTGTTGGCCGGTGTGAATGCCGCCGCAGGCAATCAGAGGCAAATCCAACCCCAGCCCGGCGGTCAGGCTGAGAGAAGCCAGCATCAGCGCAAAGACGCCGGGGCCGTAGAGTTCTCCCCGCACCAGCGCGCCCTGGCGGTGAAAGGCCGCGGCCAGCGGGGGCGACCCGATCACAAGCCCGTCGGCGCCCGCCCGTGCAGCCGCTTCTGCCAGCGTTTCAACACCGGCCAGCGCCGAACTCTCATCGCTGGCGAGGGGCAGTTTAACCCACACCGGCAAATCCGCAACCCGGCGCAACGAGCGCAGGAACGAGCGAAGCTGCGGGCGAAGTTCGTCCGACGGCATGGACGGCGAAAGGCGCAGCTCCAACCCCATCACCCCATCGACCTGGGCCAGGCGTTTGGCAGTGGAGGCCGCTTCTTCGGCTGTGTTGTCGGCGATCTGGGCGATTACCGGGCAGCCCAACCGGGGCCAGTGGCGGGCAAAGTTTTTGACCACAGCGGAGACGCCCCGGTTTTGCAGACCCGTTTGCAGAACAAAGCCGCCATTCGTTTCGGCCAGACGGGGGCCGTCGCTGCCCCGAATACTGCGCCGGGTGATCGGCCCCACAACAATCCCACCCAGCCGGGTCGTGTCGATGCTGGGATGGATGGCTTCCCCATAGCCGACGCTGCCGCCCGCCAGCAGAATGGGCGAATCCACCGGCAGACCGATTTTGTGACGCGGCGCGAGTTCAATCATCTTTTTCTTTTCCCCCTGTCATCTCTTCTACGCCGGTCAATAGATTCGGCCAAAGAAGCAGACTGATCACCCCCAGCAGCACGCCAAACCAGAGGGTGGCAAAACGAATCAGCAGGGCCGCCGCGCTGGCTGGTGTACGGGCCAGGCCCAAAAGTTGCTCACTCAATGCCACCAGCGAGCCTTCGGTTCCGCCCAGACCGCCGGGCGTAGCCACCACCGCGCCCACAATCGAACTGATGCTGAAAATGAAGATGGCAATGAGCGCGGCGGGGATACTGTCTTCCGCCCCGATGCCGCGCACAACCAGAAAGTAGGCCACTCCCTCCCCCAGCCAACTGATCACACCGATGCTGACGGCCACAAGCAGGTTGCGGGGGCGAAAGAGTGTATAGCTGCTTTCGTAGAGTTGGGTCAGGCTGCCCGCAAAGCGGCGCACCAGAGGCAGGCGTTCCCCCGTGTGTAGCATCCACAGGGCGAGTGGGCGAATCTGCACCACAACGATAATACCGACAATGCCCAACAGCGCAACCCCCGCGGCCAGTCGGGCCGCGAGATCGGCGAAGGCGAAAAGCCCCACCCCGGCCAGAATCAGCATCGCCAGCCCGTCGGTCATCCGCTCGGCCAGCACAACCGGCGCAGTGCGCGCCACCGGAGCGCCGGTCACGTTGCGCACCATCACGCTCTTGAAAAACTCCCCCACTTTGCCCGGTGTCAACACCATCAAAAAGCCCACGCCAAAGATGCGCGCGCTGTCGGCAAAGGTGATCTCCACACCGACCAGACGCAGATACCAATGCCATTTGATCAGCCGGCCCGTATAGTTAAGCAGAGTCAGACCCAGAATCGCGGGTAGCCATCCCCACGGGAAGCCGGAGAGGGTTTCCCGCAGCGCACGCCAATCCGCGTAGAGGATCAGCCCGATATAGACCAGAAAAGCCAGGAATAGGGACCAGAGGAATTTGCGGCGCAGATCGGGTGTCATAGCAAGAAAGTATAGCGGGTTGGGCGGAGATGAGAAAATCTGGTTTCACCCGCACTAAACCGCACAAGGGAAAGTTGAATTTTGTCATAATCCTCGCTTCGGGGTATACTCTGCAACTATTGAATCCCGCCGCTATCTTCACGTCGAGAGAACTCGGCAGCGTTGCCACGCAAGAATCAGCTATCTTTCCCGGACTGCTTGAGAAGATTTTGAGAAGGTTTGAGAAGAATGAAGATTCGAGAAGAATAAAGAATAGTGCCCGCCTGGCAATATCGTATAACGTAATACACTCGTTGAAGATATTGCCTCTATAGTTGAAGTCCGTCCTCGAAATTATCCACCAACCGATAGATCGAAGTGAGATTGCCTGATGGGAAAAACCATCCTCCGAATTGGTTCCCTGTTGCTTCTGACAATCGCCCTTGCGGGCTGTGCCCTGCTTCCCACGGGTCGCTCCGCACAGGTATCGTCAGATGAACCGACACCCACACCGATTCCAACACCAGCAGTACCCCTGAAACCCACCTATACCGTCCGGGTCGGAGAGATCGTCAAAGAGCTGATCTTTAGCGGGCGCGTCGCGCCTGTGCTGGAAGAAGAGCTTTTCTTCCGGGCCAATGGACGGGTACGCGCCATCTACGCCAAACGGGGCGATTCAGTCGAGGCCGGTTCTGTCATTGCCGACCTGGAAATCGACGATCTGGAACGCGAGGTCGAATCGTCCCGGTTGAATCTGGCACGTGCCCAATCCCAACTGGAAAAGGCAGAACGAACCCTCGAATTTGATCGCCGCGCCGCCAAGCTCAACTTGGATATGGCGAATCTGCGCCTGCTCAATATGATCACGACGGAGTCGGCTGGCTCGCTCAATCTGGAATTGCAGCGCAAGCAGGTGGAACTGGCCGAAATCACGGTCAACCGCCTGGAAGAGAGTGTCGATCCCCTGTTGATCAACGACGTGGCCCGCGCTCAGCTATCGGTGGAAAAGCTGCTCAAGGCGGTGGAAGACGCCCAATTGATCGCCCCCTTCAGCGGCGAGTTGCTCTCTGTCTCCTTGACAGTGGGTCGGGCAGCCGAGGCATTCAAGCCGGTGGCGGTGATTGCCGACAACAGCGAGTTGGAAATCAAAGCTGATCTGGTAAGCGATCAGTTGAATGAATTGCAGGAAGGATTGGTCGTCAATGTCGTCTTGCCCAGTCGGCCCGGCGCGGCCCTGACCGGTGCTGTGCGCAAACTGCCCTATCCCTATGGCACGGGCGGCGGCACAACAGTGGACGATCTGGACAAATCCACCCGGATTTCCATTGACCAGAGCCAGGAAGAGGCTGGCTACAAAATGGGCGATTTGGTGCGTGTACAGGCCGAATTGGAGCGCAAGGACGACGTGCTCTGGTTGCCGCCCCAGGCATTGCGCATCTTTGACGGTCGCCGTTTCGCAGTTGTGCAGGATGGCGATGTGCAGCGCCGAGTGGATGTAACAGTCGGTATACAGACTGCGGATCGGGTCGAAATCGAAGAGGGCCTGGAAGAAGGCCAAACCGTGGTAGGTCAATAAACCCAATGCGATTCCTATTACGCAGTTGGGCGATCGTTGTTGTTGCGGCCAAACGGTTGCTGGCCCAGCGTTGGCTGGCGCTGGCTCTGCTGGTCGGCCTTATCACCGCCATCGCGCTGGTGATGAGCATCCCCCTCTATGCGGATGCGGTCTACTATCGCATTCTGCAGGAAGAACTCGGCTCGGTCAACGCGGGTAGTACAGTCCAAAGACCTCCCTTTGCCTATATGTTCCGCTATCTTGGCTCCACCTATGGAACCAAAGAGTGGGAGGAGATGGGGCCGCTGGACGCCTATATGTCCGGCCCCGCCGCCAATTCCCTGGGGCTGCCCCACAAGCAGACAGTCCGCTATTTCAAAACCGACAACCTCCGCCTCTTCCCCACCGAAGGCGTGGCCTATTCCGACGCCACCGATCCGTTGGCCTGGGTCAACCTGGGCTTTATTTCCGAGATTGAACAGCACATCACCGTTTTGGAGGGCCGCTTTCCCGCGGTTGATCCAGGCACGGATACCAAGGCCCCGGCTGAAGTGTTGATGAGCAAGGCTTTGGCCGAAACGCTCGGCACGCAGGTGGGCGAGGGATACGTCACTTTCCGCCGCATCCGCTCGAATGATCAGACGCGCACTGTGCAGATTCCTGTGCAAGTGGTCGGCATTTGGGAAGCCACAGACCCCACCGAGGAATACTGGTTCTACAACCTCAATACGCTGGAAGACATTCTTCTTCTCCCCGAAGGGACTTACACCAACCGGATTGCACCTGAATATCCCAGCGATGTAAACCTGGCGCTCTGGTATCTGATTATGGACGGTGATGGGGTGACAGCCGGCGATGTGGGCCGCATTCTGGCCCGCAGCCGACAGGTGGAGCAGCGGGCCGCCACGCTGATGTCGAACACCCAATTGAGCATTTCCCCCTTGGACGCTCTGCGCAAATACCAGCGCTCCAGCGGCACGCTGACCCTCTTTCTCTACGCATTCAGCATCCCAATTATCGGTCTGCTCCTGGCCTTTATCGGTCTGGTGGTGGGGCTGGCTGTGGGGCGACAACGCAATGAAATCGCGGTGCTGCGCAGCCGGGGCGCGTCTGCCGGACAGGTGTTGGGCATCTCCGGGGTCGAGGCACTCTTCCTGGGCGTCTTTGCCCTGGGGGTGGGCATTCCCGCCAGTTTTCAAGTGGCAGACCTGATCGGCTCGACCCGCAGTTTCCTCAATTTCACGCTTGCCTCCGATCTGCGTCTGACCGTCAGCCAGTCGGTTCTGCGTTTCGGCTTTGGCGCGTTGATTGTAGCGCTCATCGCCCAGATCATTCCTACATTCAGCGCGGCCCGCCACACAATCGTCACCTACAAAATGGAGCAGGCGCGTACTCTGACGCCGCCCTGGTGGCAACGGGCCTATTTGGATGTGATACTGTTGGTTCCCGCAGGCTACGGTATCTATTTGTTGCAACAGCAGGGAGGCATCGCCCTTCCCGGTCAGGCCAGCGGCAACAGTCTCTTTGAAAATCCGCTCCTCTTTCTTGTTCCCGCGCTGGGCATTTTTGCGCTGACTCTTGTCGCCTTGCGCTTCCTGCCCCTGCTGATGGCGCTGCTGGCCTGGCTGGCCGCACGCACAAATTCTGTGGGGTTGCTGCTGGCGACCCGTCATCTTGCCCGCAACCGGGGATTGTACACAGCACCGCTGATCTTACTGGTGTTGACATTGAGTCTTTCCGCCTTCACCACCTCCCTGGCCCAAACCCTGGACGACCATCTCTTTGACCGGATATATTACAAAGTGGGCGCCGATGCACGGCTGATGGAACTGGGTTCTGCCCCGCCCGAAGGTGGCGCAGAACAGGGCGGTAGTGCCGCAAGTGGCGCTTCAAGTAGTGGCACCGATCCAATTGTCTGGACATTTGTGCCTGTCACAGAGCATTACAAAGCCAAAGAAATTAAAGGCGCCACCCGCTTTGCCGAGTTTGACGTGCGCGTGCAGTTGCAGGGAAAATGGCAGGAAGCGGGCTTTTATGGCCTTGACCGGCTGGATTTCCCCAACGTGGCCTATTGGCGCCGGGATTTCGCTCCGGCCAGTTTGGGCGCGCTGATGAATTCCCTGGCGATTGCCAACGAAGGCATTCTGCTGCCCCGGGATTTCATGCGCCAGAATACCATCCGGGTAGGCGATAGCCTTCAGGTCAACGTCACCCGCTACGGTCTACGTGCCGAGATGATTATGAAAGTCGTGGGCGAATTTGACTTCTTCCCCGGCTGGTATCCCGACACAGGGCCGCTGATGGTGGGCAATCTCGACTACATCTTCGAGCAATTGGGCGGCCAGTTTCCCTATGATGTACTCATCTCCATCGATCAGGGCGTGGACTACGACCTTCTCGCCAAAGAGCTACGCCAGTATGACATCAATGTAATCGACGTCCGATCTGCCAGAGAGCAGATCGCCAAATTGCAGCGGCTACCCGAACGCCAGGGCTTGTTTGGCGTACTTTCGGTGGGTTTTCTGGCCGCGGCCGTGCTGACAGTATTGGGCTTCCTGCTCTACACGCTCTTCTCCTTCCGCCGCCGCTTTATCGAATTGGGCACCCTACGTGCCATCGGCCTCTCGTCTGGACAGATGACACTCTTCCTGGCCTGGGAGTTAGCCTTTCTGATTCTGGTGGGGATGGGCGTGGGCACGCTGCTGGGGTCGTGGATGAGCGAACTCTTCATCCCCCATTTGCAGGTGGGCGTCCGACCCGAAGAGTTGACGCCGCCCTTCCTCGTCAACATCGCCTGGCCCGCCATCTATCGCATCTATGCCCTCTTTGGCATTCTCTTTGTGGCCGCGCTGGGCGCGCTGGTCACCCTCCTCCTGCGCATGAAGATATTCCAGGCCATCAAACTGGGTGAGACGGTATAAATGAACGAACCCTTTATCCTTTGTGACGGACTTGTCAAAATTTTCCAGGTGGCCGATCTGGAGGTTCTCGCCCTGCAAGGGCTGAATCTCTCGGTGCGCTCTGGCGAATTAATGGGCATTATCGGTGCCAGCGGTAGTGGTAAATCCACACTGATGAACATTCTGGGTGGATTGGACCGGCCTACCGCGGGCCGTGTACGGGTGGGTGAACACGACCTGCTGCGCATGTCCGAGGGCGAGCTGACCCGCTACCGACGGGAAGAGGTCGGCTTTGTCTGGCAGCAGAGCGCGCGTAATCTGGTTCCCTATCTGAACGCGGTGGAAAATGTGGAACTGCCCATGACCCTGGCCGGTGCGTCCGGGAAGGGCAAGCGGCAACGGGCCGAATATCTGTTGGAGTTGGTCGGCCTGCATGGACGCTCCACCCACAAACTGACCGAACTGTCGGGCGGTGAGCAGCAGCGGGTGGCGATTGCCGTATCCCTGGCCAACAACCCCAGCCTGCTCCTGGCCGATGAACCAACCGGTGAGGTTGACTCGGCCACAGCCAAAATCATCTACGGCACATTCCACCGCCTGACCGACGAATTGGGTCTGACCACAATTATCGTCAGCCACGACCCCGGCATTTCCCGCCACGTGGAGCGGGTTGTCTCTATCCGGGATGGGATGCTTGCCAGCGAAACCCGGCGCTCGACCCGCGTGCAGGTCAACGGCACGGAGGAGGCTGGCGCCAACGGGGTAGCCGATGCCGAGCCAGTGATGGAAGAGCATTTCGAGGAGTTGGTCGTGCTGGACAGCGCAGGCCGTCTGCAAGTGCCCAAAGAGTTTCTGGAACAGTTTGGCATCAAAGGCCGGGCCATCCTCGATGTAACCGACGAGGGCATTCTCATCCGGGCCGCTTCGGTAGAACGGGACGCGCCCGAACTGGTCGCCCAGGAACGAGCCAAAGACGAGCGCAAGCGCACCCAGCGCGAAGGCGGGCGCAGTATGTGGGATCGTCTGCGGCGCAAGAAGAACTAGACAAATCACCAATTCATAAAGAGATAGAATCTGATGTCGAGTAATTCCGAAGTTGCCCCCACAGCGGTAGCCAAACAGCCCAGACCCAAGCGCGTATCGTCCGGCGTCGCCGCCATCGAAACGACTGATTTGTGGCGTATCTACCATTTGGGTTCGCTGGAAGTCGCCGCCCTGCAAGGGGTTAACCTGCGCATCGAGACCGGCAGTTTCGTCGCGCTTAAGGGGCGTTCGGGCAGCGGCAAGACAACACTCCTCAACTGCATCGGCGGGCTGGACAAACCGTCCAAAGGGCAGATACATATCCTGGGCGAGGAGATCGGCGGCTGGAGCGAGCGCAAACTGACCGAATGGCGACGGATGCAGGTGGGCTTTATCTTCCAATCTTTTGGTCTGATGCCCAGCCTTTCGGCCTATGAAAATGTCGAGTTGATTCTGCGCATCTCCGGCGTCAAAGGCAAAGAGCGCCACAAGCGTTCGGTCGATGCCCTGGACCTGGTGGGGCTGACCCCCTGGATGGATCACCGGCCTTTCGAGATGTCTGGCGGTCAGCAGCAGCGCGTTGCTATCGCCCGCTCCCTGGTCAACGAGCCAAAGCTCATTTTGGCTGATGAACCGACGGGTGAGCTGGACAGCAACACAGCACGCGAAATCCTCGCTCTTTTTCAGAGCATTGTGCGGGAACGCAACATGACTTTTCTGATGGTGACCCACGACAGCCTGGTGGACGAATACGTGGACGAGGTGTTGCTGTTAAAGGACGGGCAAGTGGCTTCCACATTGGACGAAGAGCCGGAAGCAAGCACAGGAACTGCCGTATAACGTTCCGCTAACATTCCGCCCGGCAATGAATTGCCGTCTGAAAGCTGAAGTCCACTAAAGTGGACTGAAGGCAGTCGCCTTTAGACGACTTTCGCTATCAGTCGGGAATTGATTCCAGGCCCCAAAAGGAATTCCCAATGACAGCAGCCACATTCAAAATCAGCGCCTTTGGCGACGAGATCGCCGCCGACCTGGACGAGCAACTGCGCGTGTTGAATGAACTGCGCATCGGCTATCTGGAACTGCGCGCGGCTTGGGGCGTTAATGTGCTGCGTATGAGCGACGCCGATGTGGAGCGGGTGCAGGCGAGTTTGGCCGCCCACAGCGTGCAGGTCAGCGCGCTGGGCAGCCCCGTCGGTAAGTCACCTTTGCTCGATCCGATTGAGAACGAAGTCGCCAATATTCAACGGCTGGGCCAGATTGCCCAAAAGCTGGGCACGCGCAACATCCGCATCTTCTCCTTCTATCCCCCGGACACCAGCAGCAACGCGGACTACGACCGTTACGTCGATGGGGCTATCGCCTCCCTTTCCCGACTGGCCGAAGAGGCCGAAAAGCTCGATCTTCTCCTCCTGTTGGAGAACGAAAAGGGCATTGTGGGCGACACCGTAGCCCGTTGTCACCGCATTATGCAGGCCATTGACAATCCGCATATCACCTTCGCCTGGGACCCGGCCAACTTTGTCCAGGTGGGCGAAGCGCAGGTGACAGAGGACGGCTGGCCTCTCCTCAGCCCACGCACGGGCTACGTCCACATTAAAGATGCCAAACTGGAAGGTGGGGTCAAGGCTGCGGGCGAAGGCGACGGCCAAGTGGCCGAACTTCTGACCCGGCTCAATGCCGCTGGCTATCAGGGAATTTTGGCGTTAGAACCCCATCTGGCGATGGCCGGTCACAGCAGCGGCTTCAGTGGGCCAGAGGGCATGGCCTACGCCGTCCAAAAGCTGCGAGAAGTGATGGCAGCGACCGGATGTGTAGAAGTAGCTTAAATAATCCGCGTAAATCAGCCCTTTCCGTGCCAATCCGTGTTCTTCTTTTCAGGGCAGGACTTTCACTGATGCAACTCCTCGAAAACCCCGCCGGTAACTACCGTTTTCTCACTGGTATTGCCCCGTACTCAGCCGGTGTAATCGCACAGCCCGGCTACGAAATTGTGCGGGCTCTGCTGACCCGCCCCGTCCCATGGCGAGAAGGGTTCAACCGTATTGAGCGCCATTTGAGCGAACTGAACCGTCCCCGCGCCGCGCTCTGTGCTGTAGAGTTGCGCTCGCCCGCACCTTTCACTTTCGCAGGTTTTGCCGCTTTCAACGGCGAATATCAGAGCCGTCTGGCCGAGTGGGGTCTGATTCTGAATGGCGTCAACCCCATCGCCCGCACAAATGTAGCACCCGCATTCAACCCGCCCACAGAACCCTCTCTCTACGCCTTCTCCTACACAGTGCCCATTGACCGCCCCGACGCTGCCCCCACTTTTATCGTGGCCGGTGCAGGCGATTTGCGGGATCAGGCCGACCTCTCCCCCGCCGCAATTGTGCGCCCCGGCGAAACCTCCACCGACGCCATGCGCGAGAAAGCCGCGGCTGTGCTGGCGGTGATGCAAGCACGGCTCTTCGGTCTGGGAATGGGCTGGGCTGACATCAGCGGCGTCGGCGTCTATACTGTCCACCCCCTGCATCCTCTCCTGGAATCCGCGCTCCTTCAATCACTACACGAAGCAACCAACTGCGGTATTGACTGGCACTACAGCCGTCCCCCCATCGCCGGGCTGGAATTCGAGATGGATCTACGCGGGGTACGGGTGGAAGAACGAATTTAGACACATAACGAATTTAGACACATTTCGGCAGGTTGTAAAGACTTTTTGCTCGTGTTATACTTCGCCCTGCGGAACCAAACCACTGGGCCAATCCCCAAACAAAGATATCAACCATTTCGCCGGTCTTTGGATAGGCATATCCGGCATCGCTCTCAAGGAGGAGAATCGAATGGCGCGCAAGGACGAAGAATATCTAATCCAGAATGCTCTGCTGGCCCGATTGCAGCAGGGACAGATCGACCGGCGTCAGTTTTTGACCCGGATGATGGGCGCTGGGCTGGGCATTGCCGGTGTGAGCGCGGCGTTGGCCGGTTGCGCTGCACCCCCGGCTCCGTCAGCCGCCCCGGCATCCAGCGGCGGCGCGGCAGTGGCCGCCCCCAGCAGTGACCGCCCCTTCACCCCCACCTTTTATCAGTGGATCGAAGACCTGCACCCCGGCATCCCCACAGTCAACGCCAAATTCCCCGGCATGAACTATCAGATTGCCCCGGTGGAAGGCTTTGGCATCGAGCGCTTTGTGGCCGAAGCCAAAAACGACGAAAGCACCTGGGATGTCTACGTGGGTATGACCCCCTTCGTCGAGATGACCGCGCTGATCGAAGCGGGCGTCATCGAGCCGTGGGATGACTACATTCCCCAGGATGTGCTGGACGATCTGATTCCCTCCATCCGGGAAGAATGTACGGTGAACGGCAAGCTCTATAGCTGGCCCTTCCTGCTGGATGTGATTGGCATGGGCTGGAACTCGGAGATGACCACCACAGCGGGCATCTCGACCATTCCCACCACCTGGCCCGAATATCTGGAAGCGTCCAAACTGATTCAATCGTCCGGCGCGGCGCTCTATGGCTGCACCTTCGACTCCCACGGCTGGCGCTCCCTGGCCCCCTACACCCACAGCCTGAGTTCGGATGTCTACACCCCGGAAGGTCTCTTTGACTTCACCCACGAAGCGGCCATCGAAGCCCTGAAGCTGATGAAGGAGATGATGACCCTCTCCCACCCGGACATTCTGCTGGAAGGCGCGTCCGATGGCGGCGTCAACGGCACGCCGGATGAGGTGGCCTTTGCCGCGCGCAAAGTTGCATACTACACGAAATACTTCAATGCGCCCCTGCGCATGGCCGCCAACTGGCCCGATCCGTCCAAACTGATGATGGGTGGGCTGCCCAAATTTGAGAATGGCGAGGGTTCGACGGTCTTCTGGACCACTGGCTCCTGCCTCTTCAAAAATGGCAAGAACAAAGAGAAAGCCGCCGAATATATCAGGTCGCTGACCTACGATATGCAAATCTGGCAGGACTCTATCGCTGGCACACCTGTGGCCCACCCCGGCCAGTTGCCCCCCTATCAGTCCATCTATGCGGGTTGGGATGCCAGCCGCCCGGATTGGCTGCCCGACTTCGTGGGGCTGATCACCGGCCAGTTGCCCAAAGCCCGGGCCATCACTAACCACGCCTTTGGCCTCAGCCAGTTCCAGATTGCCAAATCGGAATGGGAGAAGTATCTGAACGGTTCCGAGCCAGACCCGATGGTCGCCATGCAGGGCGCGCGGGATGTTGTATTGGCCGAGATCGCTAAGACGAAAGCGTAAGAAGTGGCGGGTGGCAGGTGGAAAGTGACAGGTGGTAATCGATTGCTACCCGCTGCTTTTCACCTGCCACTTGCATACTTGCCACTTTCCACTCCACAGGTATTGGACACGAATGGCTACCCTCTCCTCCTCTGTCACACCCAAAGCTGCGCCCAATCTGCGCAAACGGCTGCAACTGAGCGCATTGGGCAATTGGATTTTTCTGATCCCGGCGCTCTTTTTCTTTCTCGGCTATATGGTTTATCCCATCCTGCGCGTGCTGTGGATGAGCTTTACCGACTACCGCTACCTCAGCCGGGAGCCGGCCCAGTGGGTGGGGCTGCAAAATTACGTCACCGCCTTTGCCGACCCACTGGTCTTAGCTGGGCTGAGCCGGGCCGCCCAGTTTACGCTGATGTTTCTGCCCGGCACGATTATCCTGCCCCTGCTCCTGGCAGTGCTGGTGGATCGGGTGGAGCATCGCACCGTCGCCACCTTCTACCGGGTGATTCTGCTCATCCCCGCGGTCATCCCCGGCCCGATGATTTTTGTGCTGTGGAAGTGGCTCTACAACTTTCAGATCGGCCCCATCAACTACATTCTGGTGGAAGTGCTGCACATCTTCACACCCCAGACTGCGCCCCAATGGCTGGGCGGCACTTCACTGACCCTGCCTGCCGTCGCGATCTTTGAGGTCTGGTGGGGGCTGGGCTACCACACAATGTTTTTCCTGGCCGGGCTGGCCGCTGTCCCCAAAGAGCTATACGAAGCCGCCCGCATCGACGGGGCGAATGAGTGGAAACTGCTCTGGCACGTGACGATTCCCCGTCTGCGCCCGATTTTGGCTGTGCTGGTGGTGCTGCGCTTTGGCTCAGCAATGGCGGTAATCGACGAATATCTCATCTTTGGCGGCTTCAACCGGGCCTCTCCCACCTACACGTGGACAGTTTATATGTACGATCTGGCCTTCAAAATCGGCGACTGGATGCAAGGCTACGCCGCGGCCATCGGCTGGATCGGCGCGCTCTCAATGATGTTTGTGGTGGCCGGGTTACTCTATATTTTCCGCCCGCAAGATGGGTAGATGACGGGCAGATGAACGCGAAATCGCTTTGGCCCTGGAATCAATTCCAGGCTAAAAGCGAAAGTCGTCTAAAGACGACTAAAAACGACTCCACTTTTAGTCCACTTCAGTGGACTTCAGCTTTCAGACGGCAATTTATTGCCAGGCGATAGGACGAGATATGGCTGCCCAAACGACTCGACAAATTACAGATGACCAACGGCGCAAGCAGATCGGCGTCATCGTCCGTCACGCAATCATCAACTTCTTTATGCTGGTTATTCTGGTGCCTCTGGCCTGGGTGCTGCTGCTTTCGATCAAATCGATCCCCGACGCCTACAGCGGCACCCTCTGGCCGGAGACTTTCGACTTCTCCCATTACAGCTTTGTCCTGCAAAAGATCGACACCCTGCCCCGCAACCTCTTCAACAGCGTCTATGTGACCGGGGCGACAGTCGTCATTACCACAGTTTGTGCTGTGCTGGCAGGTTATGCCCTCGTCCACCTGCACGTGCCGGGACAAAAGTATGTCGTCTTTCTGCTGGTGGCCTCCCTCTATTTCCCCGTGCGGGTCGTCTCGCTCATCTCCATTTTCGAGATTCAGCGCACCCTCGGCCTCATCAACACCACCAGCGGACTGATTCTGCCCTACGTCACCCTCAATCTGGCGATCAGCATTCTGATTATGCGCAGCATCTTTGAGCAGGTGCCCCACGAACTGATCGACGCCGCCCGCATCGACGGCTGCGGCCCGTGGAAGACCCTCTGGACAGTGGGCGTGCCGTTGATCACCAACGGGCTGGTGGTGGTGATTATCGTCAACTTTGTCACGGCCTGGGGCGAGTATCTGCTGGCCGCTACCCTGACAAATGACCAGGCCGTGCGCACCCTCCCCGTTGTCCTGGCCGGGGCGCACGGTGGGATGGGCCAGTGGGCCTGGCCACGCATCGCCTCGGTCTACGTCATCGCCATCACCCCCGGCATCGTCGCCTTTGGCTTTGCCCAGAAACTCTTCTTCCAGGGGCTGATGGAGGGGGCGTTGAAGGCGTAAAGGCAGAAACGTGAGCGGACGGTCATCTCACGTTTTACGTTTCTGAAGATGCCCAATCTCTGGAGAACAAACCCAATGCCCACCCACCCCATCCCGCCCGATGCCGTACTGGAACGCATCTTCGATGGCTGCGCCTTTGCCGAGGGACCAGCCGCCGACACCAAAGGCGATGTCTACTTTTCCGACTGCCCCAACAACCGCA
>Ga0209284_10004304_pt1 | contig 16189 bp, 9 predicted proteins | sample FRY03_FD_187211 | JGI IMG/M metagenome (GOLD analysis project Ga0209284, IMG submission 187211) | Freshwater microbial communities from Lake Fryxell liftoff mats and glacier meltwater in Antarctica - FRY-03 (SPAdes) (version 2) | ecosystem: Environmental > Aquatic > Freshwater > Ice > Glacier... | reverse complement strand
GTTGAAAAATGCTATGACGTGTCCTTTATCGGAGTTCTCTATCCCTATCGGGTAGAGATGATCGAAACCTTGCGCGCGCGCGGGATTGATGTAGTTGTTAATCCTCATCGAATTGATGAGACTCGCGATTTCTTGTCAAGCACCAATAATCAACCGACGTGGTTGGAATACATGCAAGGTTTGGCAAGTAGTCACATGACGATTAACTTCAGTCGATCCAGCGCTGGGCCCTTCGAGCAACTCAAGACTCGAGTGATCGAAGCCGGTTTGGCCGGGACGTATTTATTAACCGATGACAAAGACCGGACTCGACTGTTCTTCCCACCTGACGAGTTCTCAACGTTTGACTCGGTTGAGGACCTTCCCGACTTGATTGAGTCGTTGCTGCGTGATCGCGCTGACCTTGATGTTCGCGCTCGCAGGGCGCAAGTTCGTGCACGTGAGTTGGCCGTGACGAACTTTTGGTCAGGGATTGATCAAGGGTTGGTAGCGCGAGGCTTGCCGCCTATTTTTCCTAGGTAGTGATTGGTGCAAGGACCTTCACGGGTTAGGGGTTTCCTGCGTTGCCGAAAGTTCCGGCTAAGACAATGAGGGCGCAGGTTTCAATTCTGGCTCAGGCACTGGCGTGAGAGTCGGGTTTGGTGCAGGAGTTGGTGGCGGTTGCGGAGTGGGCGTTTTCACCCACTTTGACTTAACCGCGGTACTCGCGCCACGGCCGTTAATCGCAGTGACCGTGAATTGGTAGCGAGTGGAGGGGTTGAGCCCCAAGACCGTGCATGACAGAGATTCCGTGGTGCATGTGTGTGAGCCGCGTGTGGTCGAGACTTGGTATTTCAGAATGGGAAGTCCACCCGAGTTGGAGGGGCGTTTCCACGTGAGAAGGGCTGAAGTGCCTGCAACTTTGACCTTAGCTTTTCGCGGTGGTGAGGCCCTCTGGGTATTTTTACTGGGCTGCGACGGATTGGATGCAGGGCTCACGCCGGCTACGTTTTTCGCGGTCACCGTGAATGTGTAGGTGACTCCCAGCGCAGCATTGGGTGCGGTGCACGACTGAATGAGTTCTAAAGTGGGTGCAGCGGAGCAAGTTAATGAGCCATCAGTGCTGGTTGCTTGGTATCGAAGAACAGGTGCACCACCGTCATTCTTTGGTGCGATCCACGTTGCCGTAGCAGTTGAGCCCTTGAGCGTGAGTAGAACACTTGACGGGGGATCGGGAACCACGATCTGCGCGGGCACCACACCGAGTTTCTCAAATTGTTTCGCTACGACGCGCTTTGCGCAGTCAACAAGTTCACTGGGAGTAACAGGCTGCCTGCTGTAGGTCGAAGTTGATGAATTCCAAAGAACGGCTGGATCGCAGAAAGCAGTCACGAACCACCCACCGGAGACTCGAAAAGACCAACCGACGGGAAAATTCCCTCCGTGATCGTCGAAGCCTGATATTTGCAGGGGTAGGTTTTCAAGGACACCGAATGTGCCGCGACTGCTGTCTAGCACACGAAATGCGTCGTCGGGGTTGGGATTCCATCGGACCGTTACACCGCGCGGCAGGGCAACGGCTGGCCACGACACTCCCGCGCGGGCTTCGTCCCAGCTCCCGCCACCCCAGTTATCTCTACAGGTAACACCTTGATCAGGTGTCGCCGCGCAGAGTCGATCCTCGCCGCCCGATGCCATAGTTAACCCAGGAATACCAAGAAGTCCAGTTGCGTCTTCTGGAGTGAGAGTTCGTTGGAGTAGCCACTGGTTTTGTTGTTCCCAAGGGAGTCCTACCGGGTCACTTGCTGCACTTGCGGTCGGCGACAAGACACTGACCAGAAAGACAGAAATAAGTGTAGCGAATTTTAGGCCCGCAACGGTGACTCTACGTTTCAAGTGCTCGCCTTCTCCCGATAATTCACAGTTTCGTCTCGTGAAATCATATTGCTGCTCTCACGCCGTAAGAATTCTGGACCTTATCGAAGTTTGCTTCACATTTAAAGTCAGCAGGCTTGCGGGCACGCGGCAAACAACAAGACATGGGGGAAATGAAGATCTTTAAAAAAATTTGCTTGGTGATGATCATCCCCTTTCTTATTCCGATCGCACCTGTTGTCAGCAGCCCAGTTCAAGCAGATTCTTTTTCCGATGTAAAGGAATCCTGTGATGTCATGTTTGGATACTTTCCACACAACGATTGCTATGACATGTTTGTCTCGGCTGAATTGACCCCACAACCAAGTTCAATGATGGTTTCTTGGGTTCCCGCGCGCCAAATGATCACGTTTATGTGCCCACCGTCGAACAGGATCTCAGACTGTTATGTGAGCGGCTATCAAGTGAAGGCGTCATACGACCCTGTGACTAAAACAGGGGGAGGTACCTGCACGACCACGCGACTTGGTCCTTACAACTGTGTCGTCACAGGCTTGCGAGATGGTGTTCAGTACACATTCACTATCTCAGCACTTATGCCGGGTTGGGACCGAGATACAACCTTCACAACACCGACAATTGGCCCAGCGACACCTTGCTGCTCACTTCCTGCGCCGCAAAGTGATGTAGTCGCCACTGTTGTCGCGGATTCGCTGGATGTCACATGGGCACCATCACCAGAGTGGGGAGGGGCCACAACATTGGCGTATGTCGTGACGACAGACCCACCCTCAGTGACATGCACAGCCGAAATCCTCACCTGCCGTTTAGAAGGTTTGGACTATGCAAAGCCGTACCGCGTGTTGGTGAAGTCACAAAATGGAGCTGGTGAAAGTGCGCCAACGTTCAGCAGCGCAATTTACAGCATTGCATCGAGTTCACCGGAATCACCAGCAATCACAAATGTGAAATTCGGTTTGAAAAATGGTGCGAAAATCACGTGGTCAACTCCGGTTCGAGACGGCGGATCACCAATATCCAGATACACCGTTACTGCGCAACCTGGTGTAACAACTTGTATCGCTCAGGCTGCCAAGTCAGGTTGTGTAATAAAGGGCAATACTGCTGGTAAGTCTTACTCGTTCACAGTCAATGCATCCAATAGCAAGGGAACGAGTAGTCCCTCTGCCCCTTCTGTCGCTGGGAAACTTGCTGGCCCTGCGTATCAGGTGAAGTCTCCTTCCGTTTCCGCGTCCGGAACAACTGCGCTTGTGAGTTGGGCAAAGCCCTCCCGGAAGTCTGGAGGGATGCTCGTTGCTTATGTTGTTCGAGCGAGTGGGAACGCGGGTACCTTCACCAGCAAATCTATGAGTTGTCAGATTAAAGGTTTACGGCCCGGCGCAAGTTACACGTTTGCAGTGACAACTGTGCGAACAGCTGGAGCAAGTGAATCGGTCACTATAAGTAGCATCATCATGCCCGGACCACCAGTACCGCAGGCACCAGCACCGAAGCCGGCTCCCACGCTTGAGTGATCATTGAGGTACTGCGGAGAATACATCTGCCGCTATACCTGCGGGGTTAATCGCACTGCCTTAGGAGCGACAGATTTCGGCACTACGACCATTGGGGCAGGTGGCGCCATCCCATTGAGCTTCATTCGCATTGGTTCCAAGGCCTGTTGCTCGATTGAGTTTCGAGTTTGAGAAGTCAGCACCTTCAAGGTCTGCAGCGATAAATGACGCCCCAATAAAGTCGCTATTCAGGGCTCGAACGTCCTTCAGATTTGACCTACCGAATCTTGCACCCGTGAAGGTAGCGTCGGTCATTTCTGCCATGATCATGGTTGCGTCGGTGAAGTTTGTTCCCACGAATGAGGCTCCCGTCAGGATCGCGTTATCAAGATTTGCGCCGACAAGTGATGAACCGTCGAAAACGGCGCCGGTGAGATCGAATCCGGAAAGATCCACACCGTCTAACGTGGTGTTGGTAAGCGAAATCTCAGTCCCAGACAATCCTGCGAGATCGGCTCCCGTGAGGTCAACCCCGGTGAGATCGGCGCCTCCGTCGAGTAGGGCCTTAACTGAAACACCCCCAAGATTGGCTCCGGCGAGTTTCAATCCGGTGATATTTGCCCCGCTGAGATCGGCATCAAGCAAGTCGGACCTTTCAAGTGATGCATTGGTCAAGTTTGCATTGCTCAAATCAGCACCAATGAGAGAAAGTCCGCTCAGGTCGAGTCCCGTGAGATCTAAGCCACTGAGATCCACGAAGTTCATGGTCACTTGGGATAGATCGATTTTGCTCAAGTCGAGTCCCTTAAGAATTGATCCACTGAAATCAGTGTCCTTCAGAACTGAGCCTTCAAGATTTACATTCGACAAGTCCGACCCACTCAAGTCAGTATTCGTGAGGTTTGCGCCGGAGAGATTTGCACTGGTGAAATCGGAACCGGAAAAGTTTGCGTCTGTCGCATTGGCCTTGGTGAGACTTGCGCCAATAAATAGTGATCCGGAGAAGTCGGATTCGATCAGTTTCGCGTTATCAAGTTGAGCACCGGACATCACGCTTCCCTTTCCGGCAACTCGTGTCAGAGTGGAGCCTGTAAAATTTGCCCCACCCGCGTTTGTCCCGGTGAAGTCCGCTTCGGTTGCCTGGATCCCTAAAAGATTGGCGCTGACGAATTGCGTGTAGGTAGCATCTAGGCGAGTAAAATTGGACTCACTCAAATTGGCACTTGAAAAATCGGAGCCTGAAATATTCCGATCTCGTAAATCAATATCGGGCGACTCAATCGAGGTGGCGCTCAAGTTGCGAAGATCCTCGCAACGATCAAGTTTGACTCCTGCATTTGCATAAGAGCATGCTTGAGATGCTACGACGGCGGAGGGCACACCCATGACACCGATGGACAGAGCCAGAACGAATACACCGGTCAGTAAGGAGATCAGTGTTTGTTCGGATGAGTCAGCGGTCTCCACCGCGAAACTTTTTTCCGTGTTTTCTAACGCTGGCCAGAGTGAACTTTGTGTTGGCTCACTGCGGTTTTGAAAGGCGGATTCCCACTCAAGGAGAGTCGCCTGCTCTTGCTCGGCTCGAGAAATAATCACGGGATCGCCCCAGATGTGTGCTTGAGCTAAAGAAAGTTCAACAAGTTCACGATAGCGCCAGTAGGCATTGCCAATTTCCGTATTCAGACTGACACGAGCAGCGTTAATGTCTTGGTCTGGATCAAGGGAGAGGGCACTAGGTAGCTCTTGGTCGCCCTGAAACGAGTCGACGGAGGCCAAATATGAGGTTGCTTCTTCCAACGTAACTTGCAAGTCGAGAGCAGCGATGCTTTGGGCCCAGAGAAGCGGCGGATGTTCAGGGAATTCGGAATTGAACTTGGCACTGCTCCGCCAGGCGAAGATCGCTGATGCGACAGCAAATCCGATAGCTGAAAGTCCAATGATTATTGCAACTGCAGTAAGTGAAGCGCCGCGTGAAACGAAAAACGCCGTGATCAGTGTGGCTAAAGCTGCGGCAATGAATGCCCAAGCTCCCACTTTCCAAGATGCGTAACGCCACCAGTGAGCATCCCTCGTACTCAACTCTGCGTTCATCGCAACAGAAATATCCGAGTTCGCTTGTGGCCCGGGTCCGACGAATTGCAGCCGCACCGTAAGTTCATTCAACTTGTGTCGAATTGCCAGGCTCTCTCGCAGCTGGCTGAGTCCGCTTTCAATCTCAAGTGGACTGAGTCCATCGAATTCAAGTTGTCTGCGTAAAGTCGAGTTTGATGCAGAATGCGCTGCTATTCCTGAAGTGGAATTTAAATCTATGATTGCGAGTGAGGGATGAGTGCCATAGCCACGCTCACGTATGAAATCTCGCACCGCAGGGTTCTCGCGAGATAATACGGGTTGGGTGGGAAAGGTCGGTGTTTTTGTTTCTAACTTCATCTCAGACACCTTCCTCAGTGGTTACGGCTTTTGTTGAAACGCAGAGATCAACGGAAGTACCTTGGAAACTCGGTGTTTCCGGGAATCTCACTTGGTACGCCCGACACGTTGTCCACCCTTTGTCTGTCCAGTTGAGGGTAGATTCGGCTTCTTTCGTGCCAATCAAAAGATTGACTGAGCCACCAGGACACCGACCACCGCGCTCTGCAGAAGCCCTTGCCGAACGGACGAGTACCCAGTTCCCTGCTTTACGCTCAAAAAGTTGAACGCGGCTGAGGTACCTGCTCTGCTCAAGCTGAGTGGCGCCTGAACAAATATCTGCCTTCCACTCGAGCGAATCGGGAAATTCGGTATTGGGAATCGCGGCAGTTTCGTATTCCACTCGGGTTGAGAAAGTACGAGCCGTCTGTTGCGCTTGTTCAGCAGTCTCGTCAAGTTGTTCTTGCTCATCCACTTGTCCAGCCACGGGATCAGCGGTAATTACCAGTAGATCCTGATTCCAAAATCCGATACTGGGATCAACAAGTATGCCGGCTTTTGTGACCGTTTTTTGGGCAAAAACCATAAAAGGGTTCACTCCGTCAGCATCTGTTTCATCTGGATATTTCAATCGAATTTGGTCATCAAGGAGCCGCGTGCAGGTGAACTCGAATAGCTCAGACTCGGGCACAGCAATGTCAGACAGCACATCACGCAGGGCAGTATCCGAGCCATAAGCACCTTGCCACTGAGCAATCTGGTCCTCAGCCTCCCCAATCGTGACTACTAATTTGAGGTCAGTGGCACTCTGCGCGATCCGTGCCATCTGAATCTGCTGGTTTGCTACGGCCAAATTCCAGTCTTCACGTAGTCGCGCCGCGGCGCCACGTTGCTGATTCTTTACTTCGTCAACGAGCTGATCGAAGTTTCCCTGGGACAACCCTCGCTCACCTAATGAAAGCGCCGGACTTTCACTCTCAGTGGAGTTGAATTCCTCGAGGCAAGGTTGGGCGAGGTGTCGAACCTCCGCTTTCTCGCCAGCTGTTGCCACCTGCATGCTCGCGGGAAGTACAAGGAGTGAGAGTCCCAAAATAATGGCAATAATGCGCTTTGTTTCAAACGGCACTTGTGAAATAGCGTTTCTATTTCGCACAATGTGACTGCTCATCGTGATTGACCACCAAATTCCAACGATCGGAAGCGCCGCCAGAAATGCATGCAGCCTCCGTTGCCCGAAACGCTCAGCAATTAGCAGCCAATATGCACTCAGTGTGAAATAGCGCAACACCAAAATCAGGAAAAGTATTAGGGCTTGAGAAATTGTTGAGCCGGTAAGAAAAATGACGTCACCAATAGATTCAGGACCGCTGGATCCGAACTGAGCTAAAATCCAGAGAGTTGAAAGTAGAACGCCTTGAACAGCCAAGGGCCCCAAGATTGCTATCGAAATAATCGCAGCCGAGTCGCGAAGAGAAAACCTCGCCGCGATTGACCTACTGTCCTCAAAATTACTCATGTTATTAACCCCCTGTCCAAAAACCAGTTGCCAAAGCCAATGACTGTTGCAACAAGATGAGCGGCCAGAGCGCATTGAGAATCGCTATGACGATCGCTGTGGCACTGACTATTCGACCTCGGCGTGGTTCTTCCGTTGAAACGATTCGTTCATAGGAAATGTGCCCGATTAAAATGGCGGGGATAGAAAGCAGCGGAACAAATGCCAAAATGAAGGCAGTCCCAGCCCACGGGTCAAGTGGTGCCTCTGCTGAAACTGGGAGTTCACGGACTACTACCGGCAACGGTGGCTGTGCATTCCACACAAGAACCAAAATGATTAATGCGAAGGTCGGAATGAGTGCCCACGCAGACACCAAATTTGGGGACAGTCCCGTTGCAGTGGACAGGGTGACTCCTTCGTACCAGTTACCCGAGTCAGCGAGCCAAGAGACCTGCTCAGTGATCAGGACGAACACCGTTCGTACGAATGGTTCCAATATCAACACAAGTGCAAGTCCGCCAATAGCCCAGAGTGAGCCCACACCCGTACTTCGTAAGGCCAAACTCATGACTAGGACTAGCGGGATCACCCACGAGAGGGTGATCGACAAGGCACTGAAACTGGAATAGGTGCCAAGTCCTTTGAACACCGAGTCTGCCGTGAAACTTGCAGCGGCTACGAACATGAACAGGAGCACGAGGACTTCAATGCGAAAAGCAGACCGAGGTACTTGTGCTCCGCGAACTGAGATGAGTCGAATAATTGGCGTCGCGATACTGATTCCCAGGAGAACGGCAGCGATGAGCAGCGTTGCGCTCCCAATCCCTACAAGTATGTTTGCCACTAATTCCGAGAAATCAGGATTGTTCACGGAAGGGTTGGGCCACAGCGTTGGTTCGCCGAGCCAACGCAACCGGGCAGCAGAGGACACAATTGTTGGTCCAGCAATCATGGAGCCAAAAACAGCAAGACCGATACTTGCGCCGGCAGAGCGCTCACCACTTAGGAATCGAACCGAGTAACCGAAAGCGATCACAATGAGCCAAGGGATGAAGTCAATCCACACTCTGCTCAATCCAGTCACGCCGAAATACCCCAAAGCGATTGCTATTGAACTCGCGGTTCCAAGAAATCCCGCCACGATCGCGTACGTCCCGGTATGTCGGATTCGACGAAATGGCGCTGAGGGCATAAGCGCTGTCATCGCCACTGCATACCACCAATATTGATCGAGTCGTAACCCGTCAGTGATGCATAAAAGATGTTCCGTTGAGCAAGCGTTTGCAAGATAAACCCCCGTTGGCTATACGTACGAGCTGGAATATATCGGTCTCGTAAGCACCTTGTGCACTTTTCCGCCCATTTACTCGGAATCTGTGATATCACGACTGAAATGCCATAACTTTGCATATAGTTCATCTGTTCGTGTGCCATGCTTACTAATTTTCTGGGGGAGTAATGCTTAAAAGAGTCGGATATTCACTAACTCTCGCAGCAGCTTTGATCGCTGGGTTGCTGTTGGCGCCACCAGCTGCTAACGCGTACTGGTACGGACCTGCACAGAATTTATCGAGTACTGATCTGGGTGGCGGTCGGACACAATTCACTTGGGAACCACCGAATCCGGCAAATTACAAGGGAGTCGCCCCGAGCGTGTACTGGGTCAGTGCGAGTGCCGGGTACAAGTCTTATTACTGTGATGGCAGTTCGTATCGTGTCTCGGGAACCAGTTGCACCATCTCTGGATTGCCGTACGGGGTGAGCGTGAGTCTTAGCGTGAAACCGTGGGCTCCCTATATTGGTGATGAAGCTGTCAAGCAGTTCGTTCTTTGTTGCTCAGTACCAGCGGCACCAGCGAGCGTTGTGGCGACGGCTTCTAATGGTTCGGCATCGGTTGCTTGGACACCACCTGCAAATGCAGGGGCAGCAGGTAATGCATTTACATATGGTGTCGAGATCCGGCCCGGTGGTGCTATCTGCTCGACAGATCAAAATACGTGTTCGATCGGTGGGCTCATTAATGGTGTGAGTTATACGTTCTACGTTTCCGCCTCGAATAAATCTGGTAACGGACCAGCAGCTTCTAGCCAGGCGATTGTTCCCATTGGCCCCCCTAGTGAACCTCTATCTGTACAACCGTTCCTGGAAAAAGGAGGAGCATTGGTGACTTGGCAAGGGCCAAGCTCAACGGGTGGGACTCAAATTAACCGATACGTGGCCGTTTCAGAGCCAGATAATTTTACTTGTGAGACAACTGGTGCACTCGAATGTCGTGTCGAGGGTTTGTCAAATGGAAATACTTACACCTTCACTGTGACGGCATTTAATCAAGCAGGCCAAAGCCAGCCATCAGCGTCCAGCAAACCAGCAAAGCTGCTTAATGTGACAAGTTCACCGACTCGGATCAAGACTTCTCGAAGTGGGTCAAGTGTTGCGATTAGTTGGAAGCCCCCGAGCTCCAGTGGCGGATCCAAGGTCACGAGGTACCTCGTGACTTCCAGCCCTCAAAATATGACCTGCAATACGAAAAAAACCACTATGTGCCGAATCAGCGGGCTCAAAGTGGGTGAAAGTTATGTGTTCAGTGTTCAGGCGGCAAACAAGTCAGGGCTCAGTGCGCCCGCTCGATCAAAGGCTGTTTACGTGCCGGTGCCTCCAAAGGCTCAGCAATCCATCTCGTAGTTTCAGCTGAGCAGTCGCGGGTGGGAGTGATTGTCTGTGAAAATATGGTCTTTCCGGGTTATTCCGCTGCTGGCCTGTGGCCTGTTCCTTTTAGCCTTCACGGTCACAGGGTGTAGCGAAAGTGTATTCACGTCGGCTCGGCAGCTTCCGAGCGAAAGTAGAAGTCTGCCCACGCAAGTATCGGAATCTGGTCAAAGCAGCCTTCCCATTGCTGTCCTTGGGAAAACAAGCTGAGTGTTTGTTGGGGTTGAAGTGGAACTTGCGAGTGAGTCTGAATCTGATCAGATGATCGAAGTTGTGGTCACGTTCTCACAAGATTCGGCTCCGTTTGCATTGGGAGCCGAATTCACTGCCCTGGCTGTTGGATCGACTTGAGGACCACCCGTAAATGTATGCCGCGTGCAACGCGATTGGCCCGACGCTGGGTATCGGTCCAGAAACGCTACGTCGGTGGACTCTTTAGGCTCAGATGATTCACTTCAGAGCATCTGTACTTCGGCACAATGGCGGGTTTTGTGGCCGTTCTTCACCGGGGGCGGTTCTGAGAGCGAATGTCGCTCAGTCATTGACTGGTGGTGGCAGTGTGCCTGAGATGTTTGAGGAAAGCTCCTTTTTATCGGTTTGAGTGATTCCTGAACCGACTGTTATCTGACTGAAGTTTGAGAAATAGGTTGAACGTTGCTAGTCATGATTTTGATTTCTTTTTCGGGGGGCACGCCATGCGGCTTTAAAGTTCCGGGCCTTCACTTCGAGTTGTATGAAGGAAGCTAGCTGATCACGGCTTCCGGTTTGAATGATTCCGGTGGTGAAATTGATGTGACTGGCCTTGGCGGAAGCGGTGTACTTACAAATGGGCTTTGTCGTGATGTGGCTTTTCTTCCGGCCCGCCACGATGTAACTTTGAAGCTATATTCTTTCCCAGGAGACCCAGCCTCAAAATTACAGGTAGTTTTGTTAGTTCTGCAGGTGTATTGGGACGGACTCGAAGTCACAACATAGGTGATCTTTTCACTTGTTGGTGGTCCTATTGGCGCCTTCCATCTCACAACGAATAGGGGTCCAACCTTTCGAACTCCGACTGCCCGAGGAGCTTTGACTCTTGGGCCTTCAAGTCGTTCCTGTGAGGTAGTTGATTGCGGAGACGTGCCAACCGAGTTAACTGCGGCAACGCTTACCGAGTAGTCGCGATCTAATTCCAGGTTACTAATTGTGCACTGATATTCCGATGTTTGACAACCCGCCGATTCAGGCACCGTGGTGACAATAAAAGTGGGCTGTTCGCCCCCGTAATTCAGGGGACCCGTCCAACGAACGCTCATCCGTCCGCTTCCATTGTCAAATAGTTGTGGTGTTCCGGGTGCTGATGAAGGAATTGTTTGCAGAGGGATTTGGGTACTCTGCCAACCCGCGCCTCCACCAAAATCTAGGTTTTGCAAACTGAGGTTTATCCACGAGTATTCAGGATCACTCGGATCAGCTGGAGCGTTCTGATGTTCCTTGCCAAGCCAAGCATTCCCTGCACTTGCATCATTGGGAGCCTTCCAGAATGCCCATTCCATGCGAAACCCGGAGATGCTAGGACAAGCCGTCGTCCATGAAAAAGTTGGAACTCTAAATCCAGGACGGTACTGGTAACTAATCACTGGACGATCTGTGGAACCTGGCGGAATTGGGCAAGGTGCCCCTAATGGTGTCGTGGATGAGACTGGTTGTATCGCGAATACATTCGTCCCCAAGATCACGATGAACAATGCGATTAGGCAAACGATTTTGCGGTAACTAATTTGAGTGGCACCCACAATTAGTTCAACTCGGGTTGAATTTCAGGTGCGAAGGCGGGCGCACTCGGGCACGTTGGGTTCCACGGTGTGTACCTTGCATATATGACGAGCGCCTCAGGTTGAAATTTGTATCGTGATTCCACGAAGTAAATATAGCTGGTTCTTGGCTTGAATTCATTTAATGTGAGTTTGCTCCTGTATTTCGGAAAGACATTCCTTTAGAACAGCCCTCGCGGTTTTGATGAGGGCTAGGTTTGATTCCGATGCGAAAGGACCCAACTCCGACGGATTCACATCTCATCTATATGACCAGTTCACGAAGCGTGGCGGCTGCTAGATCGGATTGTTCGGTGAAATAAAATCCCATGTCGGCGCGAGGAAGACCGAAATTAGAATATTGATTCAGTTAATACGATTTTTCTCGATGGCTGTGAAATGCTGGTCTTTGTTTTTACAGTACTTCTGGGAGTGGGCAAGGCAAACTGAAATCCATCAGGTGCTACCAAAGTTCCGGATCGATCACTTGCACGAATTGCGGATAGGGGAATTCTTCGACGGTGCAACCTTGACCACTTGATTCAATCGTGAGTGTTGCAGTGTTTGTTGGAGCTGTGTTAAGTGTGACTTCGGTTGTGGTCTTGGGGTTGATGTCAATGGTGGTTGGATCAGTCATTTGATCGCCGGCTTCGTTGGCCATCGAGATTGTTGCTTGGGCGCTCTCGCATTCGCTGCTGCGAAGACCAAGGGTTATTCCGGTGACGGGGAAACTGTCGTTGACCTGGTGGAGGGTGAAGGTGGCAGTAGGAGCGATCGTCCACCACCACTTGATTCCATCCTTCGAGCCGCGTGGCGCAACGCTCATGGCTGGGGAGTCGGGTGCGAGGGTGGTAAACGCTGGGCGCAGGAAGAACTCTTGGGTGCTTTGGTCAAGACTTGAAATGGGTTGCGGTTGTTGAATATTATCGGTGATCGGGAAGAAGAACCAGGTGTCCTCGCCACCAAGAACAGGGTTACCTTTAGCAATCGGTGTTCCAAGGCGGGTGGTGATTTCGGCTTTGATTCGTTCGGCGGCGACGGGGACGTAGCCTTTGGTGTCAAGGTGAATCCCGCAGAAACCTGCGTTAGTAAGGTTGGCAATATCAGCGTCGGTGGGAATTTCCGGCAGGGCTGCAGCCCAGGCACTGGCTTCGGTGTTTTTAATTGATCCGTAGGACCAGGCTTTGCCGGAGTCGTTGATTGGTAGCCAGAAGTGACCGTAGTCATCCAGGTCGGCGATCGCCCCGTTCTCGGGGTAGGCCATGTAGGGCAATTGCAGGACGCCGCAGTATTCGGGGATTTGTTCGTTAATGGTTGCGGTGTAGTCGCGGGCCGAGTCAGCTGGACGTAGGGCTTGCCCCGCGCTGATCGTGTAAGGGTCTTGGAACGGGTAGACCGCATTGGCAAACGTTGCGACAATTCCCAGTGAGGTGATCGCGATCACGGTTGGCTTTTTCTTAACGCGGGTAAGGACTATTGCGCCAGCGAGAATGATCAGCAGCAGGATCACCGGCAGGAACCTGTTCCATGCGCGGATTTGGGCGGTGATTGTGCCGGCTACCAGGTAGTTCAAACCCCAAGGAATGAAGAACAGGAAACTCACGCCAAGGAGATAGGTCACCAGTGGTAGCTGGGTGGTGGTGGCCTTCCACGACCTGACACGTGAGCGCATGAGTAGTCCCGCAACAAGAAGAACGAGCGCGGCCGAGGTGATCAAGGTGCCGAAGTTGGTGGGGACCCGGTTTTCAAAGGCGGGGGCAGCGTTAATTGCATCGATAATTTCAGTGTTATAAAACCCAAAAATGGATTCGGGGAGAATGGGCGCGGGCAACAGACTGGCAATAAAAATTCCAGCGAAGATAACGGACTCGTACGGCATTCGTTCGGCGAGGATCGCGAATGGTGGGTCGCTGCGGGTTGCCAGGAGCCCGGGGAGAAAACCAATAACTACCAGTGCTGAAATCGCTGCTGGGGGAATCAAGTTTTGCGCGAGTCGTTTCCAGGTGTCCCTTTTGGCGAAGCGCCAGAGCAATGCGGCGGCCATGAGTAGCAGGGTGAAGACGGCGTAATACAACCCAGACCACGCCGTTACCGCTGCCAGCGCCGCAACGCCAGCGAGTTGTAGTTTCTTGCGTTGTTCAATCATGGTGGTGAACCGGCCGGTGCTGACGAGCAGCACGAGGATGACTCCGGTGACAACCGAGTACAGGGTCGCGAGATACATGTGACCCAGACCGCGGCCCCAGTGGTAAGGGATGAACGTGAAAGCAAGAGCGAACATGATCGCGATCGGGCCGGTTGATTTGACCAGTCGCAGCGCAATAACCGTGAGCGCTGCAACAATTGGGAAACTTAAAAACAGTAGGAGATTTACTCCGAAATAAGGGTTACCCGAGATTGAATTAATTGTCGTTGCGAAAAGATTTTGACTCAGGTCAGCTCCGGGAACCAGGTTGAGGTTCATGCCGAGCGGGAAGCCGTACTGGGTTGTTGGGCTTGACGCGATTACTCCCCAGTTGTCCGCGGCAACATAGGTACTGAGCATGTCACCGGCGGCCCACGGGTCAAAGAAATGCGCGCGTAGCGGCCAGAACACGTACAAACTCAGCAGCACGCTGATTGCGGCAGCGAGGGAGGAGTCTCGTAGAAGTGTCCTGGTGGTGGCTTTCATCAAGGCAAAGATAACCGAGTCAGGCACGCCATCCCGGAGTCGGCAGGGAAACGGGTGTTGCTGGCTCGGGGCCACTGAAAGTCGGTGCAGGTCAGTGGACCGGCGTTGGGGAGGGAATCGTGCATGGTGTTAATGCCGACTTGATCGGGTCCGTAAAGCGCGATCACGGTCGGATTAGTGCGCTCAAGGATCGCCCGGGCGTAGTCGTCCACCGTCGGTTCCAGGGTGAGCCTGTTTTCACCCCAGAGCTGCATTGCCGCGACCGCGTATAGCTCCCGGTCGCCTTGGGTCCAATCTCCGTCGACCCACGTCAGGATCTGATCCTGATTGGTGGTGTTGTCCAGCAGCCATTGCTGAACTTCGATCGCGGTGGTGATTTTTTCTTCGATCGGGTTCGGTGCAAACGCCCACGAGTACGGGCTGAGGTAGTAAAGCCCAAGGTCGGTACGTGAATTCTGCAGGAGTTGGAACGTGCTCAAAATCGCAACAAAAACAATCAGTGCGGCAAGTGAGGTTTCACGCACCGGCGCAATCACGGACAGGGCAACCGCCCCCAGTGCAATGGCTACTCCGACCGCGAAGGACAGCGAAGGTTGCAGGAACCCAGCGACGAGAATTAGTGCGATCCCGGCGGCGGCCATTGCTTTGGTCGGGTTGATTCGCGGGGCGAATATGAGTGCCATGGCAATCATGGCCGGTGGCCAGAGCATTGATTGATACATGGGTGCCTCTAATGCGATACCGCCCATGAGTGGGGAAAACACCAACATGAACGCGACGCTGACGCTGGAAAGAACCAGGGCCAAACGGTAGGCGTCGTTGCTTCGATCCCGCCACCATTCTTTGAGGGTGATGAAAAGAACCGCCAAGGGAACAAGAAGAGAAATATCTCGCAGCCACACCAAATCACTGCTGGCAAAGTTACTGAGATTCATTTCCCGAGTTGAGTTCAAAGTCTCAAACCAGTTAAGCCCAGGAAAAATAATATTTCCGATGCCCATAAAAGCAAAAAACGTGACCGCCGCCGCAATCCCTGCGGTGAGGTAGTAGCTGATTTTTCTTTTCGTGAAAAGTGAAACGGCAACCCAAAGGATTCCGACAAGGATCGCACCGGCCGGGTTAACCTGCGCGCTCCAACCAATAATCACACCGCCAAGAAGTGCTACCGCTATTTGCTTGTGTGTTGTTGCGTGCAGTGCTGTTGCGATTGCTGCGGTGGTCGCGGCCAGAACAAATCCGGTGAGGTAGGGGTTACCCAAGTAACTCAGAATCACCGTACTACTCGCAACTGCAGTAGTGACAAAGATTCGGCTGGTAAAACTTATCTTGGTGATCTTGTTCAGAATTAAGTAGATGCTGGTAACAATTACCGCAATTAAAATAAACCGGTAAATAAAGAAACCGATTTCTGGGCCGGTGATCGCGTAGAGACCCCGCAGCGGAGCGATATAACCCAGACGGGTCCAGTAGTAGGAGTCAAATGGTGCTCGGTCGGTTACTTGGTCACCAAAAATTGCCAGGGAGGTGTAAAAGCTCGAGTCGGGGGTGTCCAAGCCAGTCCACTGGCGGGCAAAGAGCGCAATGAAAATTGTGATTGCACTGATGGACATTGCGTGTTTTGATTTGGTGCTTGTGATCAGGGTGTTCATTGAGCAGCTGGGTCTTCACCCGGTCCGTATCGTGGCTCGTCGTAGATCACGGTGAATTCTGGTCGAACCGGGCCGCCATCAAGCACATTCTGATT
>Ga0209284_10004300_pt1 | contig 16204 bp, 14 predicted proteins | sample FRY03_FD_187211 | JGI IMG/M metagenome (GOLD analysis project Ga0209284, IMG submission 187211) | Freshwater microbial communities from Lake Fryxell liftoff mats and glacier meltwater in Antarctica - FRY-03 (SPAdes) (version 2) | ecosystem: Environmental > Aquatic > Freshwater > Ice > Glacier... | reverse complement strand
GCGGCTTTCTGGCGATGTGGACTCTCGCGCCGGAATCGAATACGGCAACGGCGATGCGATGCTTCGTCGCCACACGCACCGGTTCTTGGCGGACATTCCCCGACTGATCGAAAGCTTCAAGTTTAACGTTGCGGTCGCAAGAACTATGGAGATGGTCAATCACACCCGCAAGACCATTGACCAGGGCCCCGGTGGTGCAGATCCTGCCGTTCGCGAAGCGAGTGAAGCTGTCGCTATAGCTTTGTCGTTGTTCGCCCCCCACACGGCGGAAGACATGTGGGAGCGCTTGGGACACGAACCCAGTGTTGCTCTGCAACGCTGGCCCGATGCTGATCACACGTTGCTCGTGCAGGAGTCCATCACCGCCATTGTGCAGGTCGATGGCAAACTTCGTGATCGTTTTGATGTCTCACCCACTATCGGGAGCGAAGAGCTTGAGGCTCTCGCCATGGAAACTCCCGGGGTGAAACGCTCCCTGGAGGGTAAAACCATCGTCAAGGTCATTGTCAGGGCGCCGAAAGTTGTGTCCATCCAAACCGCCGGGTAGAAGTCCACAGCCGTGCAACTCCGGCAGCTTCTTTCTCTTTTTAGGTATGTCCGTCCGGCTTACGGGCGGAGAGCTTTAGAGTCCCGGGCATGACGTTGACGCGCACCCTCTGGGATTTCCTTGATTCTCGGGAATCGGAGACGACAGACCTCGAACCCGCCATTGTCGACACCCGTGATGATGATGTGGAAGGGGCCTATTTTGGGGCCGCGACCCAGCGAATCCGGTGGAGGGTGGGAATCACCACGGCGATAGCACTCGGAGCCGCGGTGCTGCTCATCGTTGTGGGGTCGTTTCTTTTCCGCAGCGCAACACCCACGGCGGAAGTCGTTGTCGCCAACGAGGCCAGCGCAGTGGACCAAGTTGCCGAGGGTAAAGAACTCTTGGCCGCGTCACCCCAAGTGGTGGTGCACATTGTGGGGGCCGTAGTCCGCCCGGGAGTCGTTCGTGTACCCGAATCATCCAGGGTGGAAGATGTGCTCGCCCTCGCAGGTGGTCCCACGACGGATGCCGAGCTCTCCGGAGTGAACCTTGCACGCGTGATTTTTGATGGGGAACAAATTATTGTGCCCACCATCGGAGAAGAACTCCCGGCGGGAGAGGGCCCGCGCGGCGGGCTGGTCAGTCTCTCCCGGGCTGACTCCACAGCGTTGCAGACTCTGCCCCGGGTCGGGCCCGCGACAGCAGAGCGCATTATTACGTGGCGTGAAGCCAACGGGCCGTATCGAAGCATTGAAGACTTGCTCGCGGTGTCGGGAATTGGGCCTGCAACCTTGGAGGGCTTGCGCAAGTTCGTCACACCGTGAACAACTCTGAGCCTCCAGTTAGGGTTCGTGATCTTCGAATGCTCCTGCCTGCCCTGGTGGGGTGGGCAACGTGCTGTGTGGGGGTGTGGCTTCGACCAGGGTTGGGGTGGTTAATGGTCTTGGGGCTTTTCGTTCTCTTGACAAGCGGTGTCCTGTGGCGAGCGAGACGTGCACCGCGGAATAAACCCCCGCGAGCAGCCCGTATCCTCGCGCCGATTGCGCTGGGGCTGGTGGTGGCCTGGGTGATGCTGGCAGCAATATCCCTGGGGGAGGTGTTTCGGGAGCAGGCCGCCGTGACGGAGCGCGGAGGGTCTGAGGTGACAGCGGATTTATCCCTGTCCACCACAGCCACGCCGGGAATGCGCAGTGTTGATGTGCAGATCCTGGGCCTCGATGGAGAGGCTCTGAGCGGTGGAGGAGTAGCCGCCAGGCTCATCGGTTTTCCGTTCACCGAGCGCGTTGCCTATGGCTCGAAAGCCCGAGTGGAGGGCTACTTGCAGGCGGGTAAACCGTGGGAAGAGGCGGGATGGGTGGTGATGGCGCGTGGCGTGGCCAGCGACATCCGTTCTCCTGGGGCCTTTCTGGAAGGCGTAGATGCGCTTCGCCTCGGTTTAGTGGAGCGATCTCTCTTGCGACCAGGCGATGGCGGCAGGTTACTACCGGGCCTCGCCCTGGGAGACACCCATGCGGTTGACCGAGGGTTGACGGAGGCCATGCGCGTCACTTCGCTGAGTCATCTCGTGGCGGTCTCCGGCGCGAACTGCGCCATTGTGGTGGCGATTGTTGTGGCTCTGGTCGCTGTGATGGGCGGAGGGCTGTGGGTGCGACTAAGTGCGGGGACAGTGGCGCTTATAGGGTTTGTCATTCTGGTAACCCCTGAGCCCAGCATTATTCGCGCATCAATTATGGCCACCATCGTGTTGGTCTTTTTAGCCTCAGCCAGACCGGTTCGCGGAATTCCTGTGCTGGGGGTGACCGTTCTTGTGTTGCTGGCCATCAACCCCTGGTTGGCGCTTGATTTTGCTTTTTCCCTCTCCGTGATGGCAACCGGGGGAATCTTATTGTTATCGGCGCCCCTCACGAGGAAGCTAGCCCTTGTCATGCCGGCCCCGCTGGCTCTGGTGATTGCCCTGCCACTTGCCGCCCAGATTGCGTGCCAACCCATCTTGATTCTGCTGAACCCCTTTATTCCGGTGCTTGCTGTTCCCGCCAACATGTTGGCGGCACCGGCGGCGCCACTTGCGACGATTATCGGGATGGTCGCGTGTGTGGTCGGAGGGTTTGCCCCGACTGTTGCGCAGGGACTTGTGTGGCTCGCCTGGTGGCCCTCGGCCTACATTGCCGCGATTGGGCGCTCCCTTGCCGCATTCCCTTTCGCTACGCTGCCCTGGCCCCCAGGGTGGTGGGGAGCCATCGCCATTGCCCTTCTGGGGTATCTGGCCACCGCATGGTTTTTACTCAACAGCACCCGGCATGCTTCTGCGCGCAGAGTGCTGGTGGGTCTATGGGCGCTCGTGCTCGTGGTGGTGGTGACCGCGTTTGCGGCACCGCGTGCTCTGATTCGAGGGAGCATTCCTGATTCCTGGACCATCGCCCAGTGCGATGTGGGGCAGGGGGACTCCCTGGTTATTCGCTCGGGGGAGGCAATCGCGATTATCGACACGGGGAAAGACGCGGTGGCTCTCAAGCGGTGCTGGGATCTTCTGGGAATCGGCCAGATTGACCTTGCCATCATCACTCACTTTGATACCGACCATGTGGGGGGCTGGCCTGCCCTGGCAGGTCGAGCCAAAGAGGTGTGGCTCGGTCCGGCCACCTCTGAGGCAGATCGGGCTATCGCGGACGCTCTTTCGCTTTCTGGAACAACGGTGACGCAGGCCCACTATGGGCAACAGGCGAGACTGGGGGACTACCAGCTTCGCGTTATTTGGCCGGGGGATCAGGTTCTTGCAGAGCCAGGAAACGACTCAAGCCTGGTTGTTGCCCTTGGCGGAATTCCTGAGTGCACACAGTGCCTCTCTGGTCTCTTTTTGGGGGACCTTGGCGAAATACCGCAGCGCATTCTTGCCGGCCGAGAAACACTGGGATCGGTGGATGTGGTGAAAGTCAGCCACCACGGCTCTTCTAACCAATATGAGGGCCTCTATCAGGAACTCTCTGCCCGAGTGGGGCTGATTGGCGTGGGGTCCGAAAACACCTATGGGCATCCCAGTGACCGGGCGTTGGGGTTTTTGGGTGCCCAGGGTGTGCTGGTGTTGCGTTCCGATGAGCGGGGAACCTTGACGCTTGGCAGAACATCGACCGGCGAGATCGAACTCTGGTCGGAGCGTTCTGGGTCCCAGTAGTCTGGGGGAAAGGTCCAAGGGAGTAGCAGTGGCGGCAACGGGAGTGGCACCGGTGGTGCCATGGCATGGCATACGCGACGCACCCATCGTGTTGGTCAGTGGAACCGAAAGCTTTCTCGCGGATCGCGCCATTCGCATCCTGACCGACCGAATGAAATCCTCCGATGCCGGAGTTGAGGTGAGTGATCTGGATGCCACCACCTACGGCTACGGAGAGCTCTTTCAACTTGCCAGTCCCAGCTTGTTTGGTGAACCGCGCCTCCTTCGGGTGTCGGGTGTTGAGAAATGTAGCGACGCGTTTCTTGAAGATGCCCTGTCCTACCTGGAGTCTCCCGAAGCCGATGTGGTTCTCGTCCTCCGCCACGGCGGTGGCAATCGGGGAAAAAAGCTTCTCGATGGCCTCAAGAAAGCTGGCGCCGATGCGCTCATCGTCGAGTGCAAAGACATCAAAAAGGATGCCGACCGAATGGGGTTTATTTCCGCGGAGTTCCAGCGCGTGGGAGCAACCCTCACCCCCGGGGGACAGAGGGCGCTTGCCGACGCGTTTAGCACCGACCTGGCGGAGCTCGCTGCGGCTTGCCAACAGCTGATTGCCGACACTGAAGGTGCTTTGGTGACAGAAGACATCATCCAGCGCTATTACGGCTCACGCGTTGAAGCAACGACGTTCCAGGTTGCCGATAAGGCCATTGCCGGCCACTTTGCCGAAGCACTCATCCTCTTGCGTAGAGCCATTGATTCTGGTGCCGAGCCAATTTTGGTCGTTGCCGCTTTTGCAATGAAACTTCGCACCATGGCTCAAGTGGGCGGGGTCCGAGGAAACAACGATGCTGTTGCTCAGGAGCTGGGTATTCCTTCGTGGCAGGTGAGACTCGCCAGAGGCAACCTCCAAGGATGGGATGAGGCCGGTTTGGGCCGAGCCATTATGGAAGTGGCCTCGACAGACTCTGCAGTTAAAGGCTTTGGACCCCACCCCCACTACGCGCTGGAGCGCATGGTGAGGGTTGTCTCACGGCGAGGGCTTAGCTAAACCCGTGTCCGATGTGCTGGTGATGTGGGGGATTTTTCCATCACCGTAGGTTGCCTTCACCTCAGAAACGACGACGTGATAGCCGTCGTACCATTTCTGGTATTTCTCTTTGGCCTCGAGATGGGTCGGGAAGCGCGCGAACAGCTGGACGGTGTCCATCGAATCGAAGTAGTAGACAGCGTTTTTGGTCTTTCGGTCATCCGAAAACCAGCGCTCTACACCCACAAAACCAACGAGCGACTCTGCAAACTCATCGATGGCCTTATCCAGTGTGTGAAATTCGTCATCGAGGTCACCAGGAATGAACATGAAAGAGCACTGAAACATAGGTCGAGTGTGACAGATGGAGGATAGGCGACGCGAAGACAGGCGTCGATAGTCACCGGTGGGCGAGGGAGGGAACCTGGACACCTCCTCGATTTAGAGAGCGTCGACCACGTAGCCGCCGGCGAACCAGGTGCGACCACTGACGTTGAGAAGACGGCCACTGTCCTCTCGAAGGACGGTGTCAATCGGATTTTCGTAGACGGGTTTAGCTCACAAGCGCAGAGCCAATTAAGCGGTGCGGATCGCGGGTTCCCTGCCTGGTTTGCGACACTGTGGCAGCCTCGCCACTATTCCCATGGTTCTCATAGTGAACCGTTACCACTTCTTCAGGACTTTCGAGGCGGGTTCTTACCCGGGCCTCATAGCGTGATAATCATGCACCCGGGACTTCCGTGTTGCACAGCATTAACACCAACTTTCACAAGGAGAACAATGCGTAAAAGCGTACTAGCAGGACTCGCAATCGTAGCTCTCACCCTAACCGGGTGTGCTGCGGCTGAGGAAGAAGTAGCGGATACGGTCGATGAGACCGTTGTCGAGGAAGCACCCATGGAAGAAACCCCCATGGAAGAAGCTGCACTCGGAACCGTTGTTGACGTGGCTGTCGCGGCAGGCACGTTCACCACACTCGCTGCGGCTCTTGAGGCTGCAGGACTGGTCGAGACTTTGCAGGGCGAAGGTCCCTTCACGGTTTTCGCTCCCACCGATGAGGCATTTGCTGCTCTTCCCGAGGGTCTCGTAGAGGCACTGCTTCTTCCTGAGAACCTCGAAACGTTGCAGGCAATCCTGACCTACCACGTGGTGGCTGGAGCGGTCTTTGCCGCTGATGTCACGACTGGTGATGTGGCAACCCTCGAAGGCTCCACAATCGCTTTTGACATAGCTAACGGCGTTGTCCTCAACGGCACAGCAACCGTCACGGCGGCCGATGTTGCAGCATCAAACGGTGTCATTCACGTCATTGACGCAGTAATCCTGCCTCCAGGCGTTGACGTCGAAGCGCTGCTTGGCTAATCCAGCACGCTCAGCACTGCGGGTCAGGGAGAAATCCCTGACCCGCAGTGCCGGCCTTATGATTTAGGTGAGATGCATTGATGAATGACGCCACGACATCGAGTGCCGCGCATAGATAGTGGGAGGGCGAAAAGTCATCCCCAGAGGAGATGGGCAGTGGTTCTGATCGCTGGGCGGGATAATAGAGGCAGAGGAGGCGCGACATGGAAAAGCTGGTGTATGCCAATGCGATCGAATATGAGATTCCGGCTTCGCTGTCGGACCTCGCTGGCCCCGACTCCGGGGTGATCGATCTTCCGAGAACCCTCTACTGGGGGCCGGAAGAGACTGTGGACCTAGGTGACTCCGTCGACGTCCAGAGGATGTATCAGGCAGTAGTGCGAACCGGCACGGCAGCCGAGCAGACCGAATGGTTGAACCGCGACATTCTCATTGCAGCCTGGCCAAACCTCGTTCTCCCGACCCGGTGCATCGACTTATGGGAGTCGAGTTTTCCTGAGCTGGCAAAGCTCTAAGCCGTGGGGCTCACAAACGCCCAGCGGGCAGTCATCGTGTCTGGGCTGCGTGCGGCGCGCGAGTATGGGTTCGCCCTCGCGGGTTCTGGAGCGCTTATCGAGTACGGGATTGCCACTCGTCGTACTGACGATGCTGATTGGTTTAGCACGATGGAGCATGCTGACTCGTTCGACAAGGCCGTCGCGGCAGTGATCACCAGCCTGGAGGGGGAAGGATTTTCCGTCTTGCCAATCAAGAGGGCGGGCTCATTCTTCAAATTCGGTGTCGCCACGCCCGATGGAGAAACCGTCGAAGTGGACATGAGCCTCGACTGGCGCAGATACAACCCAGCAGAGATTGCGATCGGGCCAGTCCTGAATATCCAGGACGCGGCAGCAGCAAAGGTCGCGACGATCTACTCACGCGGTGAAGCGCGCGACTTCATTGACCTGTGGTCGATTAGAAACACTAGGCTCTGGACCGACGAAGAACTCTTCGCGATGGCACGAGACAGAGACGAAGGTATCGACGTCGAGCAATTCCTGGTCATGCTCGGACAGATTGAACGATATGACGATCGGCGATTCTCCGTGTATGGACTGTCATCCGAAGAGATCACCGAGGTGCGCTCGACCGCTATCGCATTCAGTCAAAGTGTCACGTCCTTGGATCAGAGCCAGATTGCGGTGCCTGACCACAGCGGCGACGTCCATGTGCGATCGCACAGCCGACACGGTTCAGCTGTGCGTCACTACTGGCGGGCTCGACCGACTAGGCAATAGACCCGGGGGCACGCGGGCCGCCTTGGCGATAGCCAGCCTGGCTCGCGCCTCCCTCATCGCGACCTGTGCCGGCACAGACCAGAGGCTATTGAGCAGGGCAGCTCCAGACTCGTCTTCCTGTGCGTCGTAGATCTCGCGATAGGTCCGCTGCGGGTGGTCGTCAAGGTAGCCCGCAGTGCTGTTACCCCCCTCCAAGCCGAGCAGGTGTGTGGTGGTCGCCCTGGGCCTACCAACGTCTGAAACTTTTTCGTGGCCCCGTCGTCGTCTCGGCGTTCGGCCCGGAGCTGCGCTATCCGCTGAGTCGTGCGGAGTTTCTCGCCACGATCGGCGGCGTAGGGGCGGGCAGTGTGAGAGACCGGTCAGGACTTGCAACTCGGTCTCGTGTGGCCGACTTGAGGGTGTCTGCCCCACAACAGTGAGTCGGCTTTTCCTCAGCTGTTCAAGGCACAACCTCGACAGGGCTCCGGGGAGTTAGGGAATCAGCAGCAATTTACCGGTGGTCGATCGGGACTCTAGATCGCGGTGTGCGCTGGCCGCGTCGCTCAACGCATAAGTTGCGCCCACGCGCGGAGTGATTTCCCCGTCTCGTATCAAGGCAAATATGCCATCTGCCCGATACTGGGTTTCGTCATGAGTGGTAATAAAGTCTGCGAGTGTCGGTTTGGTGACGGTGAGCGAACCGTTACTGCTCAGAATTTGGAGGTCAAGCGGGTCCGCAGGCCCACTTGCTGCGCCGAAGTACACCATGGTGCCGCGCCGGGCAAGAGCGTCGAGCCCTTTGGACATAGTGTCCTGGCCTACTCCGTCATAGATAACGTGCACCCCCGCGCCATCGGTAAGCCGTTCCACCGCGGCGACAAAATCTTCCGTGTCATAGCGCACCACGTGGTTTGCCCCCGCAGCCCGGGCAATCTCCGCTTTTGCGGCGCTGGACACAGTGGAGATGACGGACCCGCCGAGGGCCCTAATCACCTGGGTCAGGATTTGGCCGGTGCCACCTGCTCCCGCGTGCACGAGCGCGGTCGTCCCGGGTTGAATGGAAAATGAGTCGTGAGTCAAATAGTGCGCGGTCAAACCCTGCAACATCACTGCTGCTGCTGCTCGCGTGGTCACAAAATCGGGAACTGTCACCAAAGACTCCGCGGGGACGGCGACCCGCTCTGCGTAGCTGTTCAAGACCCACGGCCAGGCGACCCGGTCACCAGTCTGAATCCCGTGCACGCCTGCGCCGACCTTAAGAACTGTGCCCGCGCCCTCGAAACCCGGAACGAAGGGAAACTCAGCCGTATATTTTCCCCGACGCTGGTAGGTGTCAATGAAATTTATTCCGGCAGCCTCCACGGAAACTAAAACTGAAGAGTCGCGTAGCTCCGGATCGGGCAACGTCACATAATCCAAAACTTCTGGGCCGCCAAAAGATGTGAGCGCTATAGCCTTCATGCACACAATTATTTCACGAGTGGGACATACAGAATTTTCCTTTAACGGCACATGCGCGGATCCGAGCTGCCCGACTCATCGCCGGCGTAGGGGGGCTTGGAGGGAAGACCCCCACACTCATCCATAGTCTGCTGGGGCCCTAAATGAGTCCCTCATCGAGCCCGGCTAGTACCTCCTTGGCCCTCAGCTTCAACTCGGGCAAATCGGTAAGACGGTCTAAGCCATGCACCTGTCGAGCCATGCGGTGATTCTTAACAAACTCATCTTTGTGGCGGTCCAGAAAATCCCAATACAAGGTGGTGAACGGACAGGCGTCATCTCCCACTCGCTTTTTAGGGTCGTAGTGGCAACCCCTACAAAACTGCGTCATCCGGTTGATGTAGGCGCCGCCAGCGGCATAAGGCTTGGTCATCAATCGACCGCCATCAGCGTGCACTCCCATACCAATAATGTTCGGAACCATCACCCATTCCGTGGCATCAATAAACCGCTCCCGCATCCAGTCCAAGAACTGTTGCGGGTGTGTACCGGTGATGAGGGCCAAATTGCTCAGAATCATGAGCCGGGGTATGTGATGGGTCCACGCACGTTTTTCCACGTGGGACACCACCTGTTTCACACAGTTCATCTTGGTGGTGGACGAGTCCGCAAACAGCGGAAGGAGGGGGCGCTTTGCATCAAGACCATTGAGCTCGCGATAATCAGAGCCTAGAAACCAATACATGCCATTGATGTATTCACGCCAGCCAATAATTTGTCGCACGAATGCTTCCACCGATTGAAGCGGCGCTTCCCCGGCCTGATATTTTCCTACGGCTGCCGCAACCACCTCGTCGGCGGTGATCAACCCGTTGTTCAGGTAGGGACTTAAAAGCGAATGGTGCAAAGACCACTCGTCGAGGGTGACCGCATCCTCCAGAGGCCCAAAGCCTTCAAGGTGGTGGTCGAGGAAATGCTGGAGTTGCCTGAGTGCTCCCTCGCGGGTGGTGGCCCACGTGGTGGTGGGGCGATAGCCCAGGCCGGAAGCAACGTCGTTGTCTATCTCGTCGCGGTGATGCTCCAGGCGCTCGGGCCAGATGTACTCCTTCGGTGGGGGCAGACGGTTGTCTGCATCAAAGTTCCATCGGCCCTCTTCGGGCACACCATCGGTCACCAAAATGTTCAGCCGAACCCGTTGCGCCCGATAGAAATTTTCCATCACAAAAGTTTTTTGACTCTCGGCCCATGTGTGAAACAGCTTTCGGGGTGTCACAAAGAAGTTGTTGGCCACAAACTGCACGCCCAGCTCTACGAGCTGGGCCGACTGTCTCCGCGATGACGGCTCAGCGCACACGATGGGCAGCACCCCCCAATGCGCTTGGGCCTCGGCGATTCCCTCCGGAGTGTTCTCGGCTTCAAGAAACCAGACGGTGAACCCGCGTTCTTCAAGCAGGGCGGCAAAGTGACGGGCCGAGGAAATTAGAAAAAAGAGCTTCTCTGGATGCCAGTTGCGCCCACTGCACATGCGCTTACTCTGCACAAACAAGACAAGATCGGTTGTGGGGTTCGCGTCCCTAAGCGCCCCCCGGTCAACATTCAAGTGGTCGAACGGGACGAAAATAATTCGCTCAAAAGCTGTAGTTACCTCAGGGGCTGTGGGAACCGTTGCGCTCATGAGCCAAGGTTATTCGCCCCACATGTTCTGCGGCTGTGGCGAATTGTGATGCTCTGGACGGGGCTCGGTACTGTTCTTTCCAACGGGGTAGACGTATAAAGACGGCCGTGGGCTTCGACGTTAGATTTCAGGAAACAAAAAAGAGGGTGACCCTCAGGTCACCCTCTTTTTCCAATTCTTAGAGCGCTGCAGCTTGCTTTGCGAGCGCTGACTTGCGGTTAGCGGCATTGTTCTTGTGAACGACGCCTTTGCTGACGGCTTTATCAAGCTTGCGGGACGCCAGAGTGACAGCGTTTGCTGCCAAGGACTTGTCTCCAACTTTGATCGCTTCGCGTGCCTGACGGACGGAGGTCTTCACTTCGCTACGCACGGCGCGATTGCGGTCGGTAGCTTTGACATTGGTCTTGTTGCGCTTGATTTGCGACTTGATGTTTGCCACTAAATATCCTTTTTCCGGTGTTGGGGCGAGAGAACATTCCTGCGGGACCCCGTCAGGGTGGGAATGTGTTCCTAGATCCAGGAAAAGCCCAGAGCTAGGCAAGCCAAAAGTCAACGATACCAGGTGTGCTGGCAGGGTGCCACCGGTTTCCCATGGGATAATTCTCGAATATGTCCTCTCACTCTGCTAGCGACGTCCAGCCGGCCTCGACCGATACCTGGCGCCTGCGCAATTTCTGCATCATTGCGCATATTGACCACGGCAAATCCACCCTGGCAGACCGGATGCTGCAACTCACCGGAGTGGTCGATGCGAGGCAAATGCGCGAGCAGTATTTGGATCGGATGGATATCGAGCGCGAGCGTGGCATCACGATTAAGTCTCAGGCCGTGCGGATGCCGTGGAGCGTGGACGGGAAGACCTACGCGCTGAACATGATTGATACCCCCGGACACGTGGACTTCACCTATGAGGTGTCGCGGTCATTAGCCGCGTGCGAGGGAGCCGTGCTGCTTGTTGATGCCGCCCAGGGCATTGAGGCTCAGACTCTGGCAAATCTTTATCTGGCGCTGGAGAACGACCTCACCGTAATTCCTGTCTTGAACAAAATTGATCTCCCGGCGGCAAATCCTGAGCGTTACGCGAGAGAGTTGGCGAGTCTTATTGGGGGATCACCCGATGATGTGTTGAGGGTGAGCGGTAAGACGGGAATCGGCGTTGACGCGTTGTTGGATCGGGTGGTCGAGAGAATTCCGAGCCCTCAAGGTGACCCTCTTGCGCCCGCGCGCGCACTGATTTTTGACTCCGTCTATGACTCCTATCGCGGCGTGGTCACCTACGTGCGCATGGTCGACGGGTCCTTCGCTCCCAAAGAGCGCATCGAGATGATGTCGACCAAGGTTCAGCATGAACTGTTGGAGATTGGGGTGAGCTCACCCGAGCCCACACCCTCCCGAGGCCTCAGCGTGGGCGAGGTGGGGTATTTGATTACCGGCGTGAAGGATGTCCGCCAGTCTAAAGTCGGGGACACCGTCACCGGTGTGAAAAACCGCGCCACCCAGTCCTTGCCCGGGTATACCGAGCCTAAGCCGATGGTGTTCTCTGGTCTCTACCCGCTTGATGGCAGCGATTTCCCCGATTTACGCGAAGCCCTCGACAAACTGAAACTCTCTGATGCGGCTCTGGTGTATGAACCAGAAACCTCCGTCGCCCTGGGCTTTGGTTTCCGGTGTGGATTTTTGGGCCTGCTGCACCTCGAAATCGTCGCTGAGCGTTTGGAACGGGAATTCGGTTTGGAATTGATTGCCACGGCCCCCTCCGTGGTCTATTCGGTTCAGCTGGACGATGGCGGCGAGATTCAGGTGACAAACCCCAGTGAGTTCCCGGTGGGGAAAGTGGCCAAAGTACTAGAACCCGTCGTGAACGCTGCGGTGCTGGCACCTAAACACTATGTGGGCGTCATCATGGAGCTGTGTCAGTCGCGCCGCGGTGTTCTCCTGGGAATGGAATACCTGGGTGAAGACCGGGTCGAAATTCGGTACACGATGCCCCTGGGGGAAATTGTTTTTGACTTTTTTGACCAACTAAAGTCGAAAACCGCTGGTTATGCTTCCCTGGATTATGAACCTGCAGGAGACGCAGAAGGTGACCTCGTGAAGGTGGATATCTTGTTGCAGGGCGATCGCGTGGACGCTTTTAGCGCCATTGTGCACCGAGACAAGGCCTACGCCTATGGTGTCTTAATGACGCAAAGGCTTCGAGAACTTATTCCTCGGCAGCAGTTTGAGGTGCCCATTCAGGCGGCCATTGGAGCAAGAATTATTGCCCGAGAGAGCATTCGTGCCATGCGTAAAGATGTGTTGGCGAAATGTTATGGCGGCGACATCACGCGCAAGCGTAAGCTTTTGGAAAAGCAAAAAGAGGGTAAAAAGCGTATGAAGATGGTGGGACGCGTCGAGGTCCCCCAAGACGCTTTCATTGCCGCACTCTCCGGTGACGTGGAGAAGAAGGACAAGTAGCCCTGATGAGCGACGCACAGAACCCGCCAGCGCCGGCTTCGAACCGGACGGTGATGGTGCACCGCGTCGTGATTGCTCTCTATGCGATTCTTACCTTGGCTGCGCTCGGGCGCTCAAGTTTTCAAGTGATGACGAAGTTTGATGAAGCGCCGTTGGCATACTCGCTCTCCGCTGTGGCGGCCGTGCTCTACCTCGTCGCCACAATCACGCTTGCCTATAGCGCACGGTCCGCGGCGCGAACTGTTGCCACGGTGGTCTTGAGCATTGAGCTGGTGGGAGTACTCGCCATTGGGGCGGCGAGCCTTGCCCTTCCGCAGCTGTTCGAGGACGCCACCGTGTGGTCTCAGTTTGGTTTGGGGTACCTGTTCATTCCGCTGTTCTTGCCCATATTGGGGCTGTGGTGGCTGAGACGGGGGAGGCACTTCTCGTGAGTCCTGTTCAAGTGAACTATGGCCTGGATTCCTTGCCCAGAGACGGCGTCAACCGGGCGGTGACCATTGGAAAGTTTGATGGCGTTCACCGAGGTCACCTGCAGGTGATTAACCAGCTGTGCGAGATGGCGGGCGAGACCGAGGCGACCGTCATCACTTTTGATCGCCACCCTCACGTCACTCTGCGCCCGCGGGAAGCTCCTCCCCTGGTGGTCAGTGAGAGCCAGAAAGTGGAATTGTTGTCACACGCGGGAGTTGCCCGCGTGGTCGTTCTTCCCTTTGACGAAGAGCTTTCGTCTCTGAGACATGAAGAGTTTTCCCGGGTGGTCCTCGCGGAAGGGTTATCCGCCAGTGTCGTGCTGGTGGGGGGCGACTTTCGCTATGGTCACGGGGGAATTGGTGACATTGCCACGTTGCGCGCAGACGGTGAACGCTGGGGCTTCCGGGTTGAAGTCGTGGCCGACGTGCGCCAAGAAGAAGGCGAACGGGTCTCCTCCACCATGATCCGAACACTGCTGGGTACCGGTGAGGTGTCAGCAGTGGCGCGTCTGCTCGGTCGCTACCACGCGGTGCGCGGTGAGGTTGCCCCCGGCGCCCAGCGAGGCCGAACGTTGGGGTACCCCACGGCAAACCTCGCGCAGCCTTTGGAGGGCTTGGCGCCTGCGGATGGTGTCTATGCGACGTATGTGACGCACAAAGGTGTGCAATACCCGGCTGCCACCTCTGTGGGAATTAATCCCACGTTTGGAGAATTGACCGAGAGTGTTGTCGAATCGCACCTGATGGATGCCTCGATCGATTTGTATGGCGAAACCATCCAGGTGGAGTTTGTCGACTACATCCGAGGAATGCGAAAATTTCCTTCGGCGGAGGAGCTTGGTGCACAAATGAGCGCCGACGAGACCGCCATTCGTGCGGTTCTGGGAGGCGCCGAGCAGGCATAGTCTTGACCGATGCCTGAAACCCGCCGTTCTACGATTGTTTTCGCTCTCACCGGCGTCATAGTTATGGCATTGGGAATTCGAACCGGGGTTGCTGCCATCGCACCTCTGGCGTCGTCGATGGATCTCGATGTCGAGATGGCGGGGCTTCCTCTGGGCATTATCGGCACGATTCCCCCTATTGCCTACGCGCTCGCCGCCTGGTTTTCGCCCTGGTTCGCCAAGAAAGTCGGTCTGGAGAACGCTGCGATTGCGGTCAGCATCCTCGGTGCTCTGGCTCACGTGTGGCGGGGGGCATCGCCCACGTTCCTGTCGCTTTTTGTCGCAACCGCGGTGCTCATGGTTGCTGTGGGGGTAGGGAATGTGATTCTTCCGGGTCTTGTCAAGCTTTACGCCCCCCGCGCTATTGGCGCTGTGACGGCAGCGTATGGCACCGCTATGGCCCTGAGTTCTTCGGCTCCCTCGTTTTTTGGGGTGTGGATGGCAGACCTTGCTGGGTGGCGCATTTCTTTGGGCGCGTGGGCCATTATCAGCCTGCTGGGCGCTCTGCCCTGGTTGTTTGTTTTGCCTCACGCACGGCAACGCGGGGCACGAGAAGCAGAGTTAGCCCTTGGCCTGTCGCCAGAGGGCCGGAGTATTTCTTTGTCCCGGTCTCCCACGGCGTTGGCGATTATGGGAATTTTCGCCGTTTCTGGCGCCATGGCCTACACCTGGTTCGCTCTTTTGCCCCAGCTCCTCATCGAGCGATCGGGCTTTGGCGTGGAGCAGGCAGCTTTTGCGCTGGGAATTTTCACCCTCATGGGCTTCCCCATGTCATTAATTATTCCCCCCTTGGCAGTCCGCGCAGGATGGGCTAGTGGGCTCGTCGGCGTTGCTGTGATCACCGCGCTATTGGGGATGCTGGGCATCCTGATTGCCCCCGCCGTCGTCCCGTACCTGTGGGTTGTCTTGCTTGCGATGGGCCCCCTCACTTTTCCGCTGTCGCTGACCCTGATTGGAGTGCGCACCTCCAATTACCTGTCCGCGTTGGTGTTGAGCGGTTATGTCAACAAGTTTGGGTATCTCATTTCTGCCGCGGGTCCTCTGGTGGTTGGGTATGTCCTGGAGTTCACGGGTGGATGGACTGCCAGCATCATCTTTCTCATGGCGGTCACGCTGGTGGAGATTCCTGCCATCTGGGTTCTTGCCAGGGGCCGGATGGTGGACGATGAGCTCGAGGAAGTCCTCAGTTCTGCTCATGTGAGCAACTAGCGCAACAATTGTTGAAATAGGTCTCTTCCCGCTCTACGCTGGAGGAATGGTTTCCCCGCCGGTCTTAGATAATGAGCTGCTCGCGGTTCGCGCCGCGGAGCTGTACTACCAAGAAAACAAGACCCAGGACGAAATCGGCGCGCTCTTGCACATCACCCGCTGGAAAGTGGGTCGCCTCATTACCCAAGCCCGCGAGAGCGGCATCATTCGCATCGAGATTGTGCACCCCCGAGCCAGACGCCTAGGCATGGAACACGATGTGTGCGCTGCATATTCCTTGCAGGCCGCCATTGTGGTGCCGCGCGACGGTGACCCCACGGCAGTGCAGGAGCGAGTTGCTGCTGCCGCCGCGGACTACATGGTGTCTATGCGACCGAGGACGCATGTGTTAGGGGTGAGTTGGGGGAAAACGCTCCACGCTGTGGCAAAAGCGTTACCCAAAGCGTGGACCCCCGGGGTTACCGTGGTGCAGGTTAATGGTGGGGTGAGCCACAGTGCTTCCCCCGGTCTGGCTTCGGCTACCGCCACAATGTTTGCGAACAAAAGCGATGGCGACGTTATATTGCTTCCCACACCAGCGATTTTGGAACGCCAAGAAACGAAAGAGGCCATCGAATCGGATCGGACCATTCGTGCCGTGCTCGATCGCGCCGGTCAAGCCGACACGTATCTTTTTAGCGCGGG
>Ga0209284_10004299_pt1 | contig 16217 bp, 10 predicted proteins | sample FRY03_FD_187211 | JGI IMG/M metagenome (GOLD analysis project Ga0209284, IMG submission 187211) | Freshwater microbial communities from Lake Fryxell liftoff mats and glacier meltwater in Antarctica - FRY-03 (SPAdes) (version 2) | ecosystem: Environmental > Aquatic > Freshwater > Ice > Glacier... | reverse complement strand
GAAAACCTTCAGCTTCCCAACCAGCGATCAGAACCTTTTACAGAAAAAAATTTGCGCGGCTCCACCAGGCCGTCGAGGCGAAAGAGGGGCTCCTGATCCAGGCCGAGTCCCAATCCGCCGCCGGCATCTCGCGGCAGCGCTTTTACCGGGTCTACGAAAACATCTGCGGCATGACGGGGACCGCGATCGACTCTGCCGGCGAGTTCTGGGAAGTCTTCCGCCGCCCCGTCATCCCCATCCCGCGCCACCAGCCGAGCCAGGCCAAAGTCCTTCCGACCCGCGTTTTTATCAGCGAAGAGACGAAGCTGCGCGCCATCGTTGCCGACATCGCCGCGCGACGCCAGCACGGTCAGCCGAGTCTCGTCGGGACCCGCACGATCGGGAACAGCGAGAAGCTCTCCGCTCTGCTCGAAGCGGCGGGCATTCCCCATCGGCTCCTCAATGCCGTGCAGGATGCCGAAGAGGCCGAGACCGTTGCTGCGGCAGGGGACCACGGAGCCGTCACCATCGCCACGAACATGGCGGGGCGGGGGACTCACATCAGTCTCAGCCGGGAGATCCTCGCCCTCGGCGGACTCCACGTCATCGCTCTCGAGATGGAGGAATTGCGCCGTATCGACTTGCAGCTCACCGGACGGGGCGCCCGCCAGGGACAGCCGGGGTCGAATCAGACCTTCCTCTCCGCCGACGATTTCATCCTGCGCCGCTACCTCCCTGACGAAGCCAAAAAACTGGCAGCCGGCCGTGCCGATACTCATGGCGAGGTGACCGGCGGGCGCTGGGAATCCCTCTTCTTCAAAGCTCAGGCTCTCGCCGAAAAAACCCGCTACGAGACCCGCCAGGGACTGCTCCGTCACGACGACTGGCTCTCGGAAACGAAGCGCCGGCTCTGATTCTTTTTTATCCTCTATCCCACACCAGTCTTCACCCATGCGTGCCCCTCTCGTCATCCTCCTCGCGATCACCGGCGTCTTCATGACCTCGGCCAGTGACTCGCTCTCCAGTCTCCTCGTCGGTGTCACCGAACCCGGTGAGCAGATTGACCTCTCCTTTGCCGAGCCCGGCGTCATCAGCCTCGTCGAGGTGAAGGAAGGCGGCGAGGTCAAAGCCGGGGATAGGCTCGCCCAACTCGACTGCCGCGTCCTCGAAGCCCAGCTCGAGATCGCCCGGATGCGGGCCGCGAGTAAAGCCGCCGAGCAATCCGCCGGCGCCACTCTCGTGATGCGGACTGACCGGCTCGCCCAGCTCGAGCGGCTCGCCGCAAACGAGCGCGCCAACGCCGACGAAGTATCTCGCGCCCGGGCCGATCACGCGATCGACCACGCCGACGTGCAGCTCGCCCGCGAGGCCGCGCAGGAGTATGCGCTAGAAGCGCGCCAGATCGAGGCTCAGATCGAGCAGCGCACCTTGCGGGCCCCCTTTGACGGCGTCGTCGCCCGCGTTCATCGCAAACCCGGTGCAGGTGTCACGACGCAGGATGGCCCCGCCATCTCCCTCGTCCAGCTCGCGCAACTCGACCTCGTCGTCCACATCGATCACCGCCGTCTCGACGGGCTCGCCGTCGGGCAGGAGATCACGGTCGAGGCTCTCGACCGGCCCGTCAAAGCCAGCGCGCGGATCGCTTTCATAAGCCCAGTCGTCGATGCCTCGAGCGGGACCGCGCGGCTACGGCTTGAGCTCCCGAACGCCGATGGCGCGCACCGCAGCGGGGTGAAATACCGCATTGACCTCGCCGATCCCGTGACGCAACCTTGAGGCTTTCACCCGCCGCCGGTTCCTTCGGCGTGGGGGCGGTCTTCAGGTCATCATGTCGGAAACAACTGGGAAAAAAGCCGAGGGCACGAGGCGTCCGCTCGAGCGGGTCCTCCGCATCCACGAGATGGTCTCGCGGGGGAATCACCCCAACTGCACCACGATCGCCCGCGAACTCGAGGTCAATCGCAAGACGATCCAGCGCGACCTCAACTTCATGCGCGACGAACTCGCCCTGCCGATCGACTACAGCGAGACTTCGCACGGCTATTATTACACGAGGCCGGTCAATGATTTCCCGTTTCTAAAAACCTCGTCCGAGGATCTCGTCGCGCTCATCCTCGCCCGGAACGCGCTCGGCCCGCTCAAGGGCTCGGCCCTCGAGATGTCGCTGCGGAGCGGCTTTCAGCGGCTCCAGGCGGGCATGAGCGAGCAGGTCACGATCCCGTGGTCCGATATCGATGAGGCTTTTTCGGTGAAGTCCGTCGGCATGACCGAGCGCGATATTTTTCTCTTCGACCGCCTCGCCAAAGCCGTCCTCGAGAGCCGCGAACTGCTCTTCGACTACCGCAAGCTCAGTGACGACGCCCCGGCCCGCCGGCGCATCCAGCCCTATCACCTCGCCGAGATCGACGGCGGCTGGTATGTCATCGGCTTCGACCTGGAGCGGGGCGCACGTCGCACCTTCGCGGTGCAGAGGATGCGGTCCGTGCATCTCACGACGAAGCGCTTCGTGCGCTCGCGCGACTTCCGGCTCGAGGATCACTTTGCGGGGAGCTTCGGGGTGTGGTCGAGTGAGGACAAAGGCAGTCCGAAACACCCCGTGCGGATCCGCTTTCGCGGCTTCGCCGCCCGTGTCGTCGCCGAGCGCCGCTGGCACCCGAGTCAGGAGATCACCGACCTCGATCCCGCCGGCAATGCCATCGAGATCACGATGACTCTCTCCGCCCTCGAGGACATCGCCCGCTGGATCATGGGCTTCGGTAGTCAGGCCGAAGTGATCGCCCCGCCGGTGCTGCGGGAAATGGTCGCCGGGGAGCTGAAGCGCGCCGCGGGGCAATATGGGTGACGGGGAAGCTGGCGGGCGCGCGTCACCCTGGCCCCGGTCGATCTCTCTCCTTTAACCGAGCACTTCGAGGAGGTAGTTCCTCGACCGGGTGATCTCCTCCGGGGTGAGGGCGGGACTGGGCTCGAGGACGAGGGTGTGATGCGGCTCGATGTACTTTTTCACCATCGCGAAATCGACCGACCCCGACCCGGGGACCTGGTGATCACTGCCGGCTTCGCTGACGTCGTGGAGGTGGAATCCGATGAGCCGATCAACGACCCCGGCGAGGTGTCTCTCGTGGTCGAGGAGTCCGTGGAGATGTTTGATGCGGGCGTGGCCGGTGTCGTGCCAGTAGTGGAGCCGCTTGTCACCGAGGAGGAACCCTTCGGAAGAGGTGTCGTCGAGGGCATCGAGAAAGGCGGGAAAATTCTCGTCGAGGGGCAGCTCGAGGATACCCTCGCGATTCTCCGCGCCGAGGCGGACGCCGTGGGAGGCGGCGTAGGGGATGAGATCGTCGTAGGCGCGAATGAGTCGCCGCATCGCCGGGGCGCCGGGGCGGCTTTTGGCGCGCAGCCGGGCGAGGGCTTTTTCCCGCTGCGCGGCGGGCGGGGCGAGACTCTCGAGGACCGCGACCGGAGAGGCGAAGGGAAATCTCACGCTACCGCTGTGCATGACCACGTGCGGGGCGCCGACGCGTTTGGCAAACTCGATCGTCTGCCGCGAGTAGAGGTGCCACATCGCGAGTTCGGATTTTCGCTTCGTCGAGGGCTGGAAGAGATTGGGCGCGGCGTGGGTCACGGACCCGGGGAGAGGACAGAAGTTGTGGACCGACGAGATCGTCACGAGACCCTCGGCGACGCCCTGCAAGATGCCGGGGACGAGGGCGAGGCGGATGCCATGGCTAAGCTCGACCCGCCGGAACCCGAGCTCGCGCATCTCGGCGAGCATCGTGTAGCCGTCCGTATGCCGGTGGGAGCACCAGCAGGTGGAGAGGGCAAGGCGGTAGCGGAGGTCGGACATGAAGGGGATGATCGTAGGAAAAAGTATCCTAAGCTCGATTTTCCACAAATGCTCAGCGATTGGGAGAAATGCGGGCCAGTGGCGTGCCGGACCGTATTCCGCCCTACTTTCCCTTTGCTCGGGGTCCCCGTGAGGGGCGGGTGAAGCTTTTGCAACAAAACGCAAAAATTTATAAGAAATAAGGCGCGGTAGGCGTTTTAGGATTTTCCTTGCATTGGCAGACCCTTTCCGGTAATTTTCCGGTTGATTCCTTACCGGAGAGTTCTGGAAATTGCTACGAACTCCCCGTTATTTTTAAAAAAACCTAATTGTAAGCCCCCCGGCGCTCAGCCGCCCCTACCATGATCCTGAAAACACTTTTTCTCGCCGTCACGTTGTCGGCATTAAGTCTCCACAACGCGGTCGCCGCTTCGGCACTGGGTCTGAGTACGGATGAGTGGACCAAACCGAGCGCGGAGATGGTCGCCCATATCGAGGCAATGGAGGCGGCCATGGCGGCCATGGCGAAGGGCGAGAAGCCCGCCGTCGATCTTCAGGGCGCGATCGACAAGATCCGCGAACTGGCGGACAAAGGGGAGGACAAGGACGCGCTTTTTGCGATGGGCTTCCTCATCCAGCAGAGCAACCAGCAGAACGCGCTCCCCGAGGCGATGGTCTATTATGAGAAGGCTTCCAAGCTCGGCCAGTTGCAGGCGATGAACAATTACGGGTTCATCCTCGCCGGTTCGAGCCAGGAGATGGAGAAGACCCAGGAAGGGGTCGGCTTCATCAAAAAAGCGTCCGAAGGTGGACTCAACGCAGCTCGTCGCAACATGGCGGCCATTTACCTCGGCGGACTCGCCGGGGAGACGAAAGACGCCGACCTCGCGCTCGGGCTGCTCCAGAAAGCGGCTTCGGAAGACGACAACCAGGCCATGTTCGAGCTGACCCAATACTACCTGGAACTGGGCGGCCCCGAAAAGGTCGATGATGACAAAGCCTGGGAGTGGCTCAACAAGGCCGCTGACGCCGGCAACCCGAACGCACTCGCCTCGCTCGGTTCCGTGCTTTTCGACGGCAAGACCTTCGGCGCGAGAAAGATCGAAGCAGACCCTGCAAAGGCTGTCGCGACCTTCTCGAAGCTGGCCGATCAGGGCGTGCCTGCCGGTCTCCGCACCATGGGTGAACTCCACGCTTCGGGCCTCGCCGGCGTCGAGAAAGACTTCCCCAAGGCACTCGACTTCTTCACCCGTGCCGCCCAGGGCAATGACCCGGCTGCTCAGGTCGTGCTCGCCGGTTACTACGATCAGGGAGTCGACTTGATTCCCGACGACGGCAAAATCGACGTCACTCCGAATCCCGCAGCGGCCCTCGAGCTCTACCGTCTCGCCGCCCGCAACAATATCCCGGTGGCGCTTTACAATGTGGGTGTCTTTTACGAAACCGGTCGCTCGGTGGACCAGGATCCCGCGAAGGCTTTTTCCTTCTACCTCCAGGCGGCCGGCGGTGGTTTTGCCCCGGCGATGCAGAAGACCGGTGTCTATTACCTCAACGGTGCCGGCACGCTTAAGGATCCCATCGCCGCGAGCGGCTGGTTCTCGCGTGCGGCCGCTGCCGGATTGCCCGAAGGTCTCCTCAGCCTTGGTGTCATGGCGGAGTCCGGTCTGGTCGGTGTCGGTCCTGAGAGCACCCCGGCCAAAGCGGCATCTGATGCCTACATCCAAGTCATCGCGGTGCCCCAGATCGCTCCCGCGACCCGCTTCGAAGCGCTCCTCCGCCTCGGCGGTCTTCACTTCCGCGGGTTGCTCGTTGCTGCCGGGGAAGCGCCCGCGCCAAACTATGAGCAGGCCTACCGTTACTTCAAGCAGGCCGCGATCCTTGCCCCCGAGAACGAGCTTGCCACGAGCACGTTGAAGGAAGCCTCTGCGAAGCTGACTCCCGAACAGATCAAGAAGATCGACGACTCGATCGCCGAGACAGCGGCTGCCGCTCCGACGGCTCCTGCGGCCCCATCTGAAGCAGCAGAAGCAGCTGGCAAGGGTAAAGGCAAAGGCGCCGCTCCCGGTGCCGCAGCTCCTGTAGCCACCCCAACCGCTGCTCCCGCAGCGGCGACTGCGGCGACCCCGGCGGCTCCCGAAGAGAAGAAGTCCGGCTTCCGCCTCCCGCTCTTTGGCCGCTGATCAAAGGAATCTCGAGTGAACTCACTCATCCTGAACGCCCGGTATCCCCGGGCGTTTTTTTGTGCGCGCGTGAATACCGCAATGACTCGGGTATGGCGGTCTTTTCGCTGGCGCGGGGCTCTTTTCCGGCCAGATTAGAGTCATAAAGGAGCGCAGTGTGCTTTGTGAAACCCACGGAGAGGAGATCGCGAACTCGATCAGTCACGCGGTTGGCGCTTTGCTGAGTGCCATCGGACTGGGGATCATGCTGAATCTTGCGATTCCGCTATCGGGCTGGCATGTCGTCGGGGTGAGTGTGTTCGGAGGTAGCCTCGTGTTGCTCTACGGTGCCTCGGCGATGTATCATCTGGTGACTTCGCACGAGAAGAAGCGGATTTTTCAAATTCTCGATCACGCGCTCATCTTTGTGCTCATCGCGGGCAGTTACACGCCCTGGCTCCTCGTCAGTCTACGCGGCCCGTGGGGCTGGTCGCTCCTCGCCGCAGTCTGGGGCCTGGCACTAGGCGGAGTGGTCTTGAAAACGATCCTGCTGCCGCGCTTCAATCGTCTCGGGACAGTATTGTATATCCTGATGGGTTGGATGATCTGTATCGCGATCGGCCCGCTCATGGAGGCTGTCAACGGAGTCGGGATGGTCTGGCTCGTGGCGGGCGGGCTCTCCTACACGGGCGGGGTGGTTTTCTTCCTGATGCCGGGACTGCGCTACGGGCATTTTATCTGGCATCTTTTTGTTATGGCGGGGAGCATCTGCCACTTCCTCGCCGTGGTCTTTGGCGTGTTGGCGAATTAGGGGGGCGGAGGGCGCAACGTTGGAGTGACGTCTTCAGCCCTTGTCTTCGGCTCGTGACGCTGCTTCGCCCTCTAGGGCTGAAGCCCCTCACTCCAACGGGAATAATGCCTTAACCCAGCCCCTTCACCCCCGCAGCCGTGCTACTGCCGAACTGCTCCATCTCGACGCCCATGCGTTGAGCGAGAGGGACAAAGAGATTCGCGAAGGGCGTGTTCTCCTTCTCCTCGTGCGCGAGGTAGCCCTGATGGGTGAAACCACCGCCGGCGAGGACGACGGGCAGGTTACGCCAGTCGTGGCTGCTGGCGTTGCCGAGATTGGATCCGAAAAGCACCGCGGTGTGATCGAGGAGACTTTTTCCGTTCTCTTCGACGGCCTTGAGTTTCCCGAGGAACTCGGCAAAGACAGTGAACTCAGCTTCTTCGATGATCTTGAGCTCGTCGATCTTGGCGGGGTCTTTGCCGTGGTGGGAAAGGTTGTGCCAGTCGGTTCGGACTCCGGCGATCTTCGGCACGGCATTCATGCCGGCGAGCTGGAAGGTGATCGTGCGCGTCGAGTCGTTTTGGAGGGCCAGAACGATCATGTCGTTCATGAGCCGCTGGCGCGCAATGGCGTCGTTCTTGTCCTCGACATCTTTTGGCGGCTCTACGCCGACCTGCGGCTTGGGTTTCTCGATCCAGCCTTCGGACTCCCGCAGGCGCAGCTCGAGATCACGCACTGAGGTCAGGTATTCGTCCAGTTTGCTGCGGTCGCGTTCCCCAAGCTCTTTGCCGAGCGACTTCGCTTCGCCGAGGACGGTGTCGAGAATGCTGCGGCCGCGCTGGAAGTTCTTCTTCTCAGCGGCGACTTCCTTTTCCGTTCCCTGAGTGAAAAGGGATTTGAACAACTTCGCGGGCGACGTCTCGCCGGGAATCTCCACCCCGTTCGTGGTCCACGACATGGAGCGCCCGTTCGTCGAGAGGGCGAGGTAGGGGTAGCGGGTGCGGTTCCCGATCCGGCCTGCGATGACCTGATCGAGAGAGATGGTGTTTTTAAATCCGGCCAGCCCCGGACGCCGGGCCGAGGTCAGCCAGGTCATCTCGGAGGCATGCCCGTTGTTGCCCTGCTGGTCGGGGTGGGATAGTCCTGACAGGAGCGTAAAATCGTCGCGGAACTCGCGCAGTCGTTCCAGGTAGGGAGTCATCTCGTAGTCTTTCCCCGCTGTCGGCGGGAAAAGGTGAGGGCCGTGAAAACCGAGGGTCGCGCACATCGCGACGAAGCGCTTCGGCGAGGTCGTCGGGGCACCACGTGAAAAGGCGGGGCTCATCGCCTCGAGGAGTGGCAGGCTCATCATGGTGCCGCCGGCCCCGCGCAGAAAATGGCGTCGGCTCAGAGCGGGGCGAGTGGCGAGGTGGGGCATCTGCATGGTCGGCGGGAGCTTATTTGTGGCGGAAGATGTCGCTGGTGACGGCGAGGAGGAGGAGGTCGCGGACGCGGTATCCCGATTCGGCGGACCTATGCACCAGCGTATCGATTTCGGGCCGATCCGAAAAGCCCATTTCGCGTCCGGTGGAGAAAGTGAGCAACTTCGTGAGAAACGCCCCTGCGAGCAGTTCCTTTTCCCCGGCGATGAGATCGCGGTATTCGAGGAAGTCGGCGAAGACCCGACCGTCCTGCAGTTGTCCACTGTCATCGACAGGCTGGCCTATTTTGTAGGAGACTCGTTTGGCACCGGCCCACTTTTCGGGCGGTTTTTCCCCTTCGCCGAGGCTGCGGAAGGTGTCGCGCCAGCCGCCGATGGGATCAAACCTCTCCAGTGCGAAGCCGGGCGGATCGATCATCTCGTGGCAGGACTGGCAACTCTCGGAGTCGCGATGCTTCGCGAGCAGTTCCCGCAGGGTCGTGGCGCCGCGGATGTCGGGCTCGACGCTGGGGATGCCGGGCGGCGGGGGCGCGGGATGTTTGCCGAGGATCCGTTCATTTATCCAGACGCCGCGGAGGACGGGGGAAGTGTTCGTGCCGTTGGCGGAGACTTTGAGGATGCTGGCGTGGGAGAGGAATCCGCCGCGAGGGCTCCCCGGAGGCAGCGGCACTTTTTCCACCTGCGGAGCCGTGATTCCCGCGATGCCGTAATGCCGCGCGAGACGCCAGTTGAGCATCGCGAAGTCGGATTTTACGAAGTGGGATATGTCGAGATTTTCGTCAATGAGGGTCCGGAAAAAAGCGCGGGTTTCGCCGAGCATTGAATCCTGCAGGTAGCGGTCGAACTCGGGGAAGAGGGCCTCGTCGGGGTTGGTGAACTCGATGCTGCGCAGGTCGAGCCACGAGTCGGTGAAGTCGGTGAGGAATCGCGGGAAGTGATCCGACGCCATGAGCCGGGCGGCGTGACCGGAGAGCGCGGCGGGATCGGCGGTCAGCTTCCCCGTCGAGGCTGCTCCGAGGAGGATCTCATCGGGGGCGGTGCGGGTGAGGAAGTAGGAGAGTCGGGCGGCGAGGGCGTGGTCGCCGAGGGCGCCGGCCTTTTCCCGGAGGTAGAGGAACTCGGGCGAGCAGAGCACGGCGGTGAGGGCCGTGCGGAGCGCTTCTTCAAAGGTGGCGCCGTCGGCCATTTCCCCTTGGAAGAGGATGAGGTAGGGGGCGACGTCATCGTCTGCGGTGGGGCGGCGGAAGGCTTTGGAGGCGAAACGTGTCAGCGCGGGGATGACATCGGCGGCGGGATTGGCCGAGAGGATTTCGAAGCGCGGCACATAGTAGGTTTTTTCTTTGTCCTTCGGATTGCCCGGCTCGATCTCGCGGCGGTCCAGCCCGGAGAAGATGAGCTCGTGCCCGATCGTGGGGAAACGCCCGACGAGGGGGCCCTCGATCTCGACAGAGGAGATGGCGAGGCCCGGTCCTTCGTAGACCTCGAGCCCCTTTTGCCGGATGAGGTTTTCCGGATCGTAGAGTCCCTGCGGGGTGATCTCGACCATGAAGCGCTCGTCCATCCACGCGGTCAGCTCGATCGTGGTCGGCTCTCCCGGAGGCAGGGCGAAATAGCCGTAGGTGGGCCGCACCCCGGCGCGGGAGAAAGAGGTGCCGCCGACGGAAAAGAGGACTGGTTTGTCACTTTGGTAGGCATAGCCGGTGACGCGGATGCGATGGAAACCGCTGCGTTTCGCATTCGCTTCGCGGAGCATGCCGGTGGGGTAGCCGAGTTCGCGGAAAAAGACGATGGCGCCGTCGGGAGCCTGGTGCCAGGACTCGCCGACGAATTTATCCGCGCCTTGGGTCTCGGCATAGGTCGCGGTGACTTTGCCCGGCTCCGGGGCGGAGGTGTCGCGGGCAATGGCGGTGTCGATCGCGAGGGTGGCGGCCGCGAGGTAGCTGCGCATCTGGCTCACGGAGATGCCGAGGGCTTCGCCGACGGTGTCGAACTCGCCGGAGCGACCGTCTTCTGGAAGCGTGGCGGCGAGGTCGAGCCGTATCCCGAGGAGGTCGTTGATCGTGTTCTCGTATTCGCGGCGATTGAGGCGGCGCAGGACGGTGCCCTTACGCGCTTCGTGCGCGGCGACGAGGGACGGGGCGAGGTCTTCTCGAAAGAGACGTCGTTCCCCGGTCGAGGGAGCTTCGTTTTCCTTCGGCGGCATCTCTCCGTCGGCGACCCGGTCGTAGAGACGCACCCACTTTTCCATGACCGCCTCGTCGCCGAGGTCGCGGGAGAGGGCGTCGAGATTGAGCCCGCCCTCTCCCGAGCTCTCGTCGTGGCATTCGTAGCAGTGTTTGTTGAAGAAAGGGGTGAGCTTGTCGCTGAAATCAGCGGTGAAAGCGGCCTGGGCTAGAAACAGCAGAAGAAAACCGGGCACGACTTGCCTGTAGCCTGAGGCATGGAGCATGGAATGCGCGTGGCGAGCGGGGTGCATGTGGGGGTGATACAAGCGAGGATAATAACGGCAGCCTGTCGAATGCTACAAAAATCGGGCATTTTTGTAAGGTACGAGGTGCTACGTCCACCGGGCGATTCGGGAGAGGCCCGTTTGGCGACGCGCCGGGCCCTTGGGAAAAACGGGCCTGGAGACCTGTAGTTCGGGTAGCGGAGCTTGGCCCGAGCGAACGATTGGGCGTCCGATTCACCTTGCGCATCCCACCTGCCCCGACCCGACGCGGCAACCTTTTGCGGACCCGGGGAACATTGGCATGTTCCTCTACGGGGAGCAGAAGAAATTTTGACTCAGAGCATATTTGAGGTCCAGTGCCTCTCATGAGTTCAAGAATTGCATTGGTCACCGGGGCGAGCAAAGGGGTCGGGCGCGGCATTGCGTATGGCATGGCGGATGCCGGATGGGACATCGCGATCAATTACCACAGCGACGCGGCGGGCGCGGACGAGACAAAACGCATCATCGAGGAGAAAGGACGGCGTTGCTTCACGATCTCGGGCGATGTCGGGAGCAAGAGCGACGTCGAGGACATGTTCGCCGCCGTCGTGACCGAATTCGGCGGACTCGATTGCCTCGTTAACAACGCCGGTCGCCAGACCTGGTCATCTCTGCTCGAGCTATCGGAAGAGGACTGGGACAAGACCATCCGCACCAATCTCAAAGGCAGCTTTCTCTGTACCCAGGCCGCCGCGAGGCTGATGAAGGAGCAGGGGCGCGGCGGGTCCATCATCAACATCGGGTCGGGCGCGAACAAGCAGCCCTTTCTCAATCTCGTCGATTACTGCGCGTCAAAGGGCGGGCTTGATCAGCTCACCCGCGTGAGCGCCTGCGAGCTGGGGCAGTATGGCATCCGCGTGAACTGCGTGGCCCCCGGCGCGATCGAGATCGAGCGCACCAGAGAGGAGTCCGACGACTACGCGGGGACCTGGTCACCGCTGACCCCGATGGGCCGGATCGGACTGCCCGAAGACATCGCTCGAATGGTCGCGCACCTCGCCGATGACGCCGCCAATTTTATCACCGGCCAGACGATCTACGTGGACGGCGGACTGTGGACGAAGACGCATTGGCCGTACGAAGCGGTTTAGCGGTTTAGCGGTTTAGCGGTTTAGCGGTTTAGCGGTTTAGCGGTTTAGCGGTTTATGGCCTCTCTCTGGCTAAAGAGCTAAAGAGCTAAAAAGCTAAAAAGCTAAAAAGCTAAAAAGCTAAAAAGCTACCTCAAGGAGGTTGCTATAGTCATCGGTCCAGAAGATCTCTTTCGGCACTTCACGGTCCCACTCCGAAAGAAAGTCTGACGCCTCGAGCGCGGTGATAAAATCCTCGTCTTTGGTGATGAGAACCCAGTCCGAGTAGTAGGTGTGGTAGTCGACCACGTCGGGGCTGTGATCGACGCGGAAGGCCCTGTAACCTAACTCGGCGGCGAGATTGCGCACCGGATCGGCCAGGTCGAGGTGGAGATTCGTAATGTGGACGGCGAGGACTCCGCCGGGCTTGAGATGCTCGAAGTAAAGGGCAAAGGCCTCGCGGGTGAGGAGGTGGATGGGAATGGAATCGCCGCTGAAGGCATCGACAAAGAGCGCATCAAACTTCTGCTTTTGCCCCTCGGCCAGTTCGCGTTCTAGCGAAATGCGGGCGTCGCCGAGGATGACCGATTCCTCACCCTCACAGTCGGCGAGGTAGGTGAAATGACTGCGCGCGAGCTCCTCGACCTGGGGATTGATCTCGTAAAGGCGGAAGCGATCCCCCGGCTCGGCATAGGTCGCGATGGTTCCGACACCGAGACCGACGCCGCCGACGTGGAGCGGGGCGGGCGGGATCTTGCTCCTCGCGGGCAGCAGCGCGAAGACGGCCCCGACGCCGCTCTCGAGGCTGTAGTAGGTCGTGGCGAGACGACGGTAGTCGGGGTTCTGGTACTGCCGCCCGTGACTGATGCGACCGTGGTAGAGCGAGCGATATTCGTCATCCGTGCCGGCGAGTTCGGTCGAGACCTGGAGCACGCCGTAAAAGCCGCGCTTCACCGCGAGGGCGGTCTTCTGGCTCTCCTGCATGTGGTGCCGCAGCGCCAGGCCCATCACGATGAGGGCGCTGATCCAGAGGGCGACCCCGAGGATCGCGGCGGCGAGACGGCTCCACGCGGGGGCTCCCGTGAGCGGCCCCCACTCACGCTCGAGCGGGCGGAACGATCGCCAGAGTTGGACGCTTGTCAGGATCGCGAGTAGCCCGAAAGCGACGTGCAGTTCCCAGAATCCGGTGAAGAGGCGGGGCGCAAAGAGGCTCACAAAAAGTCCCCCGATCGCTCCCCCGAGAGAGATCGACAGGTAAAAACCGGTGAGGTGGCGCGAGTGGGGTTTCATCCGCACGACCTCGCCGTGGCAGATGAGACAGCCAAAAAAGATCGCCGCGCAGTAGATGACGATTTGCCAGAGCAGGGGCCATTCGGTGCTGGCATACTGGCGATTCATCAGCCAGATCGTCATGCCCACGGCGGCGGCGGCGAGCGGGATCGCGAGAGTGCGCAGATACCAGCGCTCGTGGTCGAAGGCGATCACGAAAGTGAGCAGATAGAGCGAGAGCGGAAGGATCCAGAGGAAGGGCACGACGGCGACGTCCTGGCACATCTGGCTCGTGAGTGAGAGCAGCAGCATCGACCCGCAGGCGCTGAAGGCGATCCAGAGAAAAACGTCCACTTTGGCTGTCGGGACTGCGACCTCGTACTCACGCGAGGCCAGGGCTACGGGATTCGCCCGTTTCAAAAAAACCACCGCCGCCGCGATCGCGAGCAGGCCATAGACCCCGAAAGCGACCGACCAGAGCATCGTCTGCTGCGGGACATTGAGGAGCGGCTCGAAGAAAAAAGGGTAGGTGAGGAGTCCGAGGAGACTGCCGAGATTCGAGACCGCGTAGAGCCGGAAGGGCGAGCGCCCCGGGAAGACTTCGCTGAACCAGTGCTGCAGGAGCGGGCCCGAAGCGGAGAGCAGCAGGTAGGGGAAACCGACCGTGACCGCGAGCAGTTGCACGATCCCCGCGACCGGGCTGATCCCCGAGGCGTCTGGCTTTAGTTCATCGGGCGGCGTGATTGGGAGCAGGGCAAAGGCGATGCCGAGGAGGGTGAGATGGATCCCGATCTGCCAGCGCCTCTTTTCCCGGAGGAAGGACACGAGGGCATGCGCGTAGGCGTAGCCGCCGAGGAGTCCGACCTGAAAAAAGAGCAGGCAGGTCGTCCACACGCCCGGGCTGCCGCCGTACCAGGGCAGGATGTAGCGGGCGATGACGGGCTGGACCTGAAAGAGCAGGAAGGCGCTCAGGAAAACGACGGCGATAAAGATCGGCATGACGGGTAAACCGGGGTCGCGGCCTCTGGTTGCACGCGACGGAGCGAATCTCAGCGGTGGCGATCGCGCGTGAGCATGAACTCGTTGCCCTCGGTATCGACGCACATCGCAAGGTGGGGCGGTTCGCCGTCCTCGGGCTGGGGATCGCGGGGGCATTCGCCGCCATGCTGGCGCACCGCCGCCGCGCCGACGACGACATCGGGAACCTGCAGCGTGACGCCCGTCCAGGTGCGCAGCCCTTCGCCTCCGCTGTGAATCGAGAGGATTCCCCCCGCGATCTCGAGTTCGGTGATGTGGGGATTTTGCTTCAGGACGACGGCGCCGAAGAGACCGGTATAGAACTCAGTCGCCCGCGCCGAATCCGCGGCCCAGATCGTGTATTTAATTTTTTCAACGGGGATCATGATCAAGATGATACGGCCCGGAGCGAAAAGGGTAAACAGGAATCGTCGGGGGGGAGTCAGAGGTAGAACGGGTCTCCAGGCCCGTTTCTTTGCCTGCGGGGGTGGACGATGGAACGGGCCTGGAGACCCGTTCTACTTTTCGCGGTCGCGATCTTGGGGGTGAGCCCGGTTCTCGCTTCTCCCGCTCCCTTTTGCCGCCTGCGGCCATCAGTGCTATGCTGCACCTTGAACCTGTCCTTTCCAGAAGATCTTCCCGTTTCGCGGCGGCGTGATGACATCCGGTCCAGCCTGATGTCACATCAGGTTGTGATCGTGTGCGGCGACACGGGCTCGGGAAAAACGACGCAGCTTCCCAAGATCGCGCTCGAAATGGGGCGGGGGACGGAGGGACGCCGCATCGGCTGCACCCAGCCACGCCGCATCGCCGCCACCTCCGTCGCGCGCCGGGTCGCGGAAGAGTTGCAGGTCGAGCTGGGACGCGAGGTCGGGTATCAGATCCGCTTCGAGGACCGCACCGATCGCGCCACGACGCGGGTGAAGTTCATGACTGACGGGGTTCTCCTCGCCGAGACGCGGAACGACCCGCAACTGCGGCAGTATGACACCCTCATCATCGACGAGGCGCACGAGCGGTCTCTCAACATCGACTTCATCCTCGGCTATATCCACCGCACCCTCGCCCGCCGGCCCGATCTCAAAATCGTGATCTCTTCGGCGACGCTCGATGCGGGGGCTTTTTCCACTTTCTTCAACGGAGCTCCCGTCATCGAGGTGGAAGGCCGCGCCTATCCCGTGACCGACCTGTATCAGCCGCCCCTCGACGATCGCGAGCCCCTCGCCGAACAGGTCTGCCGCGCCTTCGAAGACCTCGGCGCGATCGACCGGCTCGGCGATACGCTTGTCTTTCTGCCCGGTGAACGCGAGATCCGCGATGCGACCGACCTGCTCGAGGGGCGCAAGTATCGCGACACCCTCGTTCTCCCGCTCTTCGCCCGCCAGGCCGGGGCCGAGCAGTCGGCGGTGTTCAACCCGGTGCGGTCAAAGAGGCGCATCATCCTCGCGACGAACGTGGCCGAGACCTCGCTGACGATCCCGGGGATACGCTTCGTGATCGACTCGGGCCTCGCGCGGGTGAGCCGTCACGACCCCGGCTCGGGTATCCAGCGGCTCCAGATCGAGCCCGTCTCGCAGGCGAGCGCACGACAGCGGCGGGGACGCTGCGGACGGATCAGCGAAGGGGTATGTGTCAGGCTCTACGCGGAAGAGGATTTCGAAGCGCGACCCGAGTTCACCGACCCCGAGATTCTGCGGTCGAATCTCTCGGGCGTGGTCCTGCAAATGGCGCATCTGGGGCTGGGCGACCCGCTCGAGTTTCCCTTTGTCGATCCGCCCCAGCCGAAGCGCGTCGCCCAAGCCTACCGTGTTCTCGAAGAGATCGGAGCCCTCACCAAACAGGGTAAGCAGGTCGAGTTAACAGGATTGGGTCACACTCTCGCGCGGCTCCCGCTCGATCCGCGGATCGGCCGCATCCTCATCGCGGCGGATGAGGAGGGCTGCCTCGCCGAGGGGCTCATCATCGCGAGTGCCCTGACCGTGCAGGATCCTCGCGAGCGCCCGCAGGACAAACAGCAGGCCGCCGACGAGGCCCACGCGAAGTTCCGCGACAAGCGGTCGGACTTCACCGGTTGGCTGAAGCTCTGGTTCGCGATCGACGAGGTGCGGAGCAAGTCGGGCAATCAGTTGCGCAAGTTCTGCCAGAAGAATTTTCTCAACTACCGCCGCACTCAGGAGTGGCTCAATCTCCACCGCGAGCTGCGCG
>Ga0209284_10004291_pt1 | contig 16245 bp, 9 predicted proteins | sample FRY03_FD_187211 | JGI IMG/M metagenome (GOLD analysis project Ga0209284, IMG submission 187211) | Freshwater microbial communities from Lake Fryxell liftoff mats and glacier meltwater in Antarctica - FRY-03 (SPAdes) (version 2) | ecosystem: Environmental > Aquatic > Freshwater > Ice > Glacier... | reverse complement strand
GGCAGGTTATTTATAGACAACTCGGCCTGGAAGGATTAGTTGACGTTAATCAATTTGACAGCTTGCAGTGCCAGTTCTGGCGACGTAAGGCTGCATAAGTAAAGCGAAAACTGCTCACAGTAGTAAAGGTAGTAATACAGTATACGAAATAGCTGCGAAGCCGCTCGGCATCCAGGGTATCAACCACAGTTGCTTTTAGTACATACAGCAGCTGAGCAAACTCGTTGCGGTAGGTTAGGATGGTGCTCTCACTGTACGCTTTGAGCTGCAGCGTTTCGATCAGCCTATGCAAAGCTCCTTGATTGACCGGATGAATGTGGCTCAGTACTTCCTTCCCAATGGGGTCAAGACCCAACCCCAGCAAACGTCGGTTGGCAGGGGTATCACTCACGTACCAGGATTTCAGGGTGCGGCTCCACCGGGCACCTGGCACCGTGTGTACGCGGCGATTCAGGTCGGTACTGTACTCAAATTGGATGAGGATAACCCTACTGCCCTCGTGCGTAGCGGGTTGCAATGACCATTGGGCTGGTACCTCAATGGTGTTGAGTAGGTTAATTTCCATGGGCTCCCTCGGGCTTGTCGAGCATGATGATCTGATCTCCGATAATTTCGGTCACGTAGCGTTTACTACCTTCCTTGTCGTCGTAGGAGCGTGTTTTGAGTTTACCCTCCACATAGATCAGGCTCCCCTTTTGCAGGTACTTTGCAGCCAGGTCGGCCAGGCTCCGCCATAGGATAATGGTGTGCCAGTCGGTGGTGGAGTGCAGCTGACCTTGTACATCCTTAAAGGATTCTGTGGTAGCCAATGAAAACTTGGCCACAGTCACATTTCCTTGTAGTTTCTGGATTTCGGGATTACCGCCCAGGTTTCCGATTAATGTGACTTTCGGTTCGCCGATGCGATTGAGACCGCGCATTATTGGACAGGATTGAAAAGGGTGTGTTTTAACTTTTTTTCAAGGTAGAAAAAAACTTATTGAGACAGTAGCCGTTTTATATTTTTTACAAGCCTATCTTCAATTCTTATTCTGCCTATAAAAAAGTCCCTGCTGAATCCATCAGCGGGGACTTTTTAGTCACACGATGCCATCGTTGGAGTGATCTCCAACAACCTCTCTGCCACCAGCTACTTCTCCTTCACGACATTCAGGCTACTGAAATTACCCTTTTCCAAATCGGCGGCCTTGCCAAATTGGCGGAGGGCCTCCTGATACACGTTATCGGTGGGGTTAAGTACCTGAAAGAGTTCATTGTTGAGGCCGTCCTTACGCAAACGTCCCCATTGATACCGGCCGATCAGGCCCTTTACCTGCGCTACCACGAGCGGCTTAGAGCGGGAAAGATCTTTATCGTTCACCTTAATCCCGGCCTTTTTGGCATCCTGTAAGAGGTCAGTCATCATCGGATCTGATACCGAAAACTTACCCAGGAACTCATTGAATGTTTGCTTACTCAGTTGCTTTTTGTTTTCGTTCACGTAGCGCAGTGCGTATTCACGAATGATATTCTTGGCGTATAGCTCAAAGAGTAGCTTGCTATTCATGCTGGTATCGCGGGGCACAAATACGTCGGGCATAATACCACCGCCACCGTAGACGGCACGGCCACCGTCGGTTTTGTAGCGTAGCTTAGGATCAAACTTGATGCTATCAGCGCTGAAATACTCCCCGCTTTCGTACCGGTTGGAAAGATCCTGCTTGTAGGTATCACCCTTTCCCATTTCGTAGGGCTTCTGAATACTACGTCCGCTTGGGGTGTAATAGCGTGAGATCGTGAGGCGAAGTTCCGAGCCATCGGTTAGCTTGATCGGCATTTGCACGAGCCCTTTCCCGAAGGTACGGCGTCCTACCACCAGGGCGCGGTCGTGGTCTTGTAAGGCACCCGACACAATCTCGGAAGCCGAAGCACTACCTTCGTCGACCAGCACAATCATGGGGCCCCGTTCAAACATACCGTCTATTTTGGCTACGGTCTTGCGGTCAAAACGATTGTCTTTACCATCGGTATACACCAGAAGTTTATCACCTGATATTAGCTCATCGGCCATATTGGTGGCGCGGTCCATGTAGCCGCCGGGGTTTCCTCTCAGATCAAGGATTAGTTTCTTCAATCCCGAGCCTTTCAGAGAAGACAGGGCGGTTTTGAATTCATCGTAGGTAGTTTCTGAGAAACGGCTCACCTTGATGTAGCCAATCTCCTGATCAACCATATAGGCCGCATCGACGGAGAAGGTCGGAATACGGTCGCGCACTACGGTAAAATCGATACCGTCCTTCATGCCACTCCGACCAATCTGCAATTTTACCTCACTACCTCGCTTGCCCCGTAATAACTCATAGACCATGGCATTGCTTACTCCTGGTCCGGAGAGTTGGGCATCGTTTACTTTCAGAATACGATCACCGCTCTGAATCCCGACGGTTTCTGATGGTCCACCGCTCAATGGCGTCACTACGTAAACCGTATCGTTGTAGATATTAAATTCAACGCCGATTCCGTCAAAGCCCGATTCGAGCTGCGAGCGGGCGGTCGTGGCCTCTTTGATGTTGAAGTAAGACGTATGCGGGTCGAGTTTTTCCAGCATCTTTGTGATGGAGTAGTCAACGAGCTCATCGGTATTTACAGAATCCACGTAGTTGTTCTCTACCAGCAGGAGTACTTCCCTAAACTTAGCGTACCCTTTCGCTACATCGGTAAGCCTTTTACCACCGCTGAAAAACGTTGCTCCCAGCAACATACCAGCGGCCAGCGTAAGGCTGATAATAATGGGTAAACGCACCACGGCGGGTGAATTCTTAATGGGTTTTTCGGGAGTGGGTTGTTGCATGGGTTACTAGGTGTCCTTGTGTAAGTAGTATAGTAAAAGGAGTGCTTTTCAAAAACAATACCAATAAATAACGTGATTGATTGGCAAAACGTTGCTTGATAAGATACTCGTTTTGCCTTACACTTGTTTATGATGGTCATTATCTGACCTGATTTTGACAAAAAAGTCAAGTGAGTCAGGATTTCGCATGGTATCACGGCTTGCGGCTCGTGTCGGGTCTTGTCCCATGAGAATCTTTTTTACGGGCATTTCCATCTTTTTCCCGCTGATGGTATAGGGTACGTCGGGAATTTCTTCAATGCGATCGGGCACGTGCCGGGGGCTAAACTGCGAACGAAGTTCTGCTTTAATGCGGCTACGTAACTCGTCACTGAGACTACCCGGCTTATTCAGGACGACAAACAAGGGCATATCCCCGCTACCCTCCTCATCTTCGAGGTAGACAATCAGGCTATCTTTAATATCGGTTATACTCTCCACCGCGCTGTAAATTTCGGCGGTGCCAATGCGTACTCCTCCTCGGTTCAGGGTAGCGTCAGAGCGGCCGAAAATAATGACCGAACTGCGCGGAGTAATCTTGATCCAATCGCCGTGCCGCCACACGCCGGGGTAGGTTTCATAGTAGCTACTGTGGTAGCGTTTATATTCCTTATCGTTCCAGAAGTAAATAGGCATGGAAGGCATTGGCTGGCTAATCACCATTTCCCCGAGTTGATCGATAACCGGTTGTCCGTCGTCGTCGTAGGCTTCCAGTTTACACCCTAACATCCGGCATTGGATCTCTCCGGCATATACGGGTAGGAGTGGGCTACCACCCACGAAGGCGCTGCAAACATCGGTACCCCCGCTCAGGGAAATAAGCCAGACATCTTTTTTGACGTTCTCATAGATCCACTCGTAGGCCTCCGGAGTAAGGGGAGACCCGGTTGAGCCAATGGTAATCAACTGTTTTAGCCGCTCCGTAGGTACACTTAAATTCGCTTTGCGACAGGCGATAAAGTAGGCTGCCCCGCCGCCAAAGTGATTGATTTTTGCTTTTTCGGCTAGCGTCCACAGTACTTGCATGGTGGGGTAGGCGGGTGCTCCGTCGTAGAGTACCAGCGTAGAGCCAACCAGCAACGATGCGAGGGAGTAATTCCACATCATCCAGCCGGTGGTAGAGTACCAGAAGTACCGGTCGCCTGGCTTTACATTCTGATGAAACGACAGTGCTTTCAGGTGCTCGATCAAGCAGCCACCCACGCTATGCGTAATGGCTTTGGGCTTACCGGTTGTTCCGGAGGAGTAAAGAATCCAGATGGGGTGGTCGAAGGGGAGAGGCTCAAACTCTAACCCCGATGACGGGCTATGGAGAATATCCTCCCAGGAAACGGTTCCTTCTATACTAGCATTGGCATCCAGAAACGGAACGAGAACGGGTAGCTCAACCGTTGGCAGTTCGGCTAGTAATTCGCCGAATGCTGCGGTTTTATCGTAGGCTTTTCCGTTGTATTGGTAGCCATCGGCCATGATCAGTACTTTGGGCTCGATTTGAAAAAACCGATCCAGGATACTGGCGTGTCCGAAGTCAGGTGAGCAACTCGACCAAACGGCTCCTACGGCGTTGGTAGCTAGAAATGCCACAACTGCCTGCGGGATATTGGGTAAGACGGCCGCTACGCGATCTCCTTTACGAACACCCCTTTGGCGTAGCCAGGTAGCTACCGCACTAACTTGTTTTTCGAGAGTAGCCCACGAAATTTCGGTGAGGGCATGGCGCTCGGACTGGAATACCAAGGCGGGCCGATCTTTGGTTTTATTTCTGAATATGTGCTCGGCGTAGTTGAGCGTAGAGCGCGTAAACCACTTAGTACCGATCATATCTCCATCGTTGCTTTGGAGTACATTAAAGTACGTATCGTGGGATTTGATCTGAAAATACTGCCAGACACTCTCCCAGAAGTCTTCGGTATCGGTGACCGACCACGCCCACAGATCAGTATAGTCACGGAAAAACAGGCCTTTTTTGACAAAAAGCCAATCCATGTATTTTTTTAGGTTCGATTGCTCCATGAAGGCCTTAGTGGGCTTCCATAAAGGAGTTAGTTGGGCCGAAGATGACATTGGTTTAGGGTGTTTTAATATAAGTAACGGTTAGCTATTAGCTTTTTATAGCGCTGATTATCAATTAATTATATAAGAATTAAGCAAGCATTTAATGCACCTTTTCTCAGATAATCTATTATAAATCAAATACTTACAGAAAGCTAATGGCTATGAGCTAATCGCTGACAGCTGGATTATTGATGAATAAAAGTAAACGAATGTATCGGCCCGTAAGTACTATATGATGGTTTACAGGCCCGGATTGCCTTTGCAATTTCAGTATCTACTAACGACTTTTTGCCTATTTTAGGATAAAAAAAACGAGAAAATTATTCATTTAAAAAAATACTGTACCTTTGCACTCCTTTTTGAATAGAATCGGTAATTTTCTGACAGTCAGTCACGTTATCGAGTTGCTACTACTACTAGATAACTGATATCTATTAAAAATGGAGTACTTATAAATAATTTGGAGAAAGGAACAAAACATCCAGTAGTGATACTGCATTCCTATGAAAAAACGAAATGAATCGCCCAAAGGCGCCCGGTCTTCGCGCCCCACTTCCTCAGGAAGAGACAGTAAAAGCAGGCCCCGTACTACCAACGAAAGTACTACCCGTAGTGAAGGCCCTCGTGCCCGTTTTGAAAAGTCAGCGAGCGAGCGTGGTACTTTCAGACCCCGGCGTACTACCACCGAAAAGCTATTTACAAAACCAAGTATAAAGAAGTCGCTGCTTGATAAACTTGCGGTGGAGCGGTCAGCTACCCGGAAGCCCGACCAAGAGCGTGACGAGCGCGGCCCTCGCCCTGATTTTGACAAACCCCGTGGCGAATTCAAGCCCAGTCGGGAAGGTGCTGACCGTCCGTTCGCCCGTTATGAACGTAAGAGTGATGAGCGTGGCCCGCGTCGTGACTTTGACAAACCCCGTGGCGAGTTCAAGTCCCGTCGGGAAGAGGGTGGCTCAGACCGTCCGGCTGATCGTTATGAACGTAAGAGTGATGAGCGTGGCCCACGTCGTGACTTTGACAAACCCCGTGGCGAGTTCAAGCCTCGTCGGGAAGATTCGGGTTCTGATCGTCCGGTTGGTCGTTATGAACGTAAGAGTGATGAGCGTGGCCCACGTCGTGACTTTGACAAACCCCGTGGCGAGTTCAAGCCTCGTCGGGAAGATTCGGGTTCTGATCGTCCGGTTGGTCGTTATGAACGCAAGAATGATGAGCGTGGCCCACGTCGTGACTTTGATAAGCCTCGTCGGGAAGATGCCGACACAGAACGCCCTGTACGTAGACGCGATGCAGCAGCTGAGACACCCAACGAAGGTGAAAGCCGTCGGGTGGGCCGGTTTACGGCACCTCCCCGCTACGATTTGAGTGGCTATGAGGAGAAAAATAAAAATAAAAAGAGCAAAGTAAAGAAGCATACCGATAGTGATATCTTACGCCTGAACCGGTACATTGCTAATGCTGGTATCTGTTCGCGCCGTGAGGCCGATTCACTCATCGAATCAGGACAAATTATAGTGAACGGTAAGGTTATTACCGAGATGGGCTACAAAGTAAAGCGCTCGGATACGGTTAAGTACGATAAGAAAGTACTGAACCCTGAGCGGTCGGTGTATGTACTCATCAATAAGCCGAAGGACTACATCACGACCACCGAAGACCCGGAGGAAAGAAAGACGGTGTTGGATCTGGTAGGAGGTGCTTGCGAGGAGCGTATCTACCCGGTAGGACGCCTCGACCGTAATACCACCGGCTTGCTACTGCTGACGAATGACGGTGAATTAGCCGAAAAACTAACCCATCCCTCGAGTAACATCAAGAAGATTTATCAGGCCGAGCTAGACAAGCCCATCACAACGGAAGATTTCGAATCGTTGCAGTCTGGTCTTAAGCTGGAAGATGGGTTTATCAAGCCGGATGCCGTAAGTATTATCACTCCGGATGCCATGGTAGTAGGCCTGGAAATCCACAGTGGACGCAACAGAATTGTACGCCGGATGTTTGAACACCTCGGCTACGAGGTGAAAAAGCTTGACCGGACGGTATTCGCAGGTCTGAATAAAAAAGACTTACCCCGCGGCAAGTGGCGTTTCCTTTCGGAGAAAGAAGTTGTAAGGCTGAAATTTATGCTTTAGGCAAGATGCCCGGCGAGTAATACTACCAACCGGGCATCTTTTTGTTACAACAGCGGGTTATTCTACCCACTCGTGCAATTTGACGGAAACTGTTTTCTTGTCTAGGCGCATGTTAAGTATCTCTACCGTAAACGAGGACGCCATGGGAAAGTGCTTTGGGTATTCCGTAATGGAAAGCTTCCGCGATGCGTAAAGTACCAATCACCATCAAAAACTATAAAGTCAGTCTTGATAGAACGGTACTTGTTTACGTAGTCGCCGATGGTATCGGCGAAGATGATCGTGGTTGAAAGTACTACGGCGATAATTATAGTTTCAACTTTTTTAATCAGGTCAACAGCGGTTAATACGGATTCAAAAGAAAAAACTACCTTTAGTAAAGCGATTTCGGTGGGCGCGCACCCAAACTATAGGGTCAATTTTTCCTGTGCGTCTACCCCTTCGAGATGTACAGTTTCACCTTCCCGCTTGTGGTGGATTTCTTTGGTAGTACTATATAGCAGGAAAAGTCCACCTCCGAGGATCAGGTCCCGACCACTAAACCCGTGTCCGAAAAGCGTTATAAGATCTTGTTTTAGTCCAATAATCTAGGAAAGAGTAAAAAGCAGATACGATCAGAAGCAGCAGAATGATACCTAAATTATAGTTTTGAGCCTTGTTTCGTGATTCCGTCGGGAGGTTTCCGGCAATTATTATGATGAAAATAATAGTATCAATACCCAGTATAATTTGTAAAATTGTCAACGTTAGTAAACTTATCAGGACATTCGGTACTCAATAAAGCTTCTCTGAATTGGTTTATAAGGTTAGTTAGTGATTGCTTAAATTTAATTAGTGCTAATTCGTTGTTTCTTAATTTTGAAAGACAAATAAATACAATCTTTCGTTAAGATTATATTTTGGATCTAAATATTTGACTATCAGGTAGTACTTGTCAAAAACTGCTTCTTCCTCTGGCAACGTTTGAAATTGGAAAGGTGAAATTAATCAGTAGTAAACAAAACAAATTACTTTTGTAGCTAAGAGACTGATATACTAGATGAGCGAGATATAGAAAATTGTAAAGATAATAGTGTGTGTATAGTGTGGAACAGGGTACGGAAATTTTCCGTACCCTTGTTTTTTGTAGCTGTATTAATTTTTGCTTATCGTACTTACTGACAGACGAATTGACATATACAAGACATCGTTTGTCGTACGGTTTTATGATCTATATTATTTATGCTAAGCATAAATGTTTTTTTATTCGAAATAAGTGTAAAATACTATTAGGAAATCTTGATCCAACGTAGCTACTCTTGTCTCCGACAATAGACAAGAATCCTACTGGTTTGTACAGTTTCTAATTCTTATTTCTCGTATTAATCTACCAAGTGTAAAGATATTGTCTTGTAAAGTTACAAGATATCCCCAATAGTGTGTGTATAGTGTGAACAGGGCATGGATTTTTTCCGTGTCCTTATTTTTTTAGGGAGTGGACAATTCTTTCATTATTTTCTTAATCCGGGCAAAAGTGGTCGAGTAGCTCATCAGAATTGACGTAATGAACCAGGGAAAAAAGAGAAACTGCCCACCAGTAAGATTACTTTCAAAGTAGGGAATGATGAGAAGAGGGAGAAAGAATAAGTAGTGTGTTGCGAAGAAGCGGAGATAGTAGACGATAGAACGAATGACGACGATGTACATAAAGAAGGCAAAGACCACTATGCCAGCACCAAATAAGACCTCGAAGTACGAATTATGGTAGCCATTCCAGCCCGAAATAGACCTCACCTTTTCCCGATTAAACATGCCGACGCCGGTGATCCATAGGCTAGGTTCTTCATTGAAAAATGATATCATCGCTAAGGAGAGATTGTTTCTGGCCTCTCCTTTTTTTTGCTGTACCCTGGTTTTTTCTACCCGGGAATTAATGGCGGAGGTAGGATCTTGGAGCAAGTACATGACCAAACCCAAGGGCAATAAGGATAATAATACCTTTTGATAAAGTGCTACGCCCCGGTATTGGAAAATAAATAGTAAGCCTACGATGGCTAGGCTCAACCAGGAGGTACGATTGCCAGAGATAAGGACGAGATAAGCTGCAACTAGTGAAAATATTACAATGAGCACCTGCCGCCACCGGGGAAGGGCAGTATTTCGTAGCAAATCGATACCGGTTAATAGAAAAATAGTACCTGACCAACCGTAGTGGTTGGATAAAAAGGCGGTATCCTCGTTTTGGAAAGTGGTATAGTAAATGTTAGTGTCGGTCAGTTTCCCTCCTGTCACAAAGAAACTTACGATTGGAATAAAGTAAACCCAATTGATAGCACTAATAAAGGCATGAAGTACATCTGACAGCCGGTAGGATAGTAGTAAATGACCCACTGAAAAGGCAACGTATAAGAAAGGCACAACATACGTAAGTACTTGGATGATTGAATTGAGAGGAGTGGCGGTAAAGAGCGAAAAAATGAGGAAGGTTGCGCTTAGAGTCAGCAAGTTTTTTAGATACTTCGATAATAGCCTTAGGATGATAATATTGACTTGTGATAAATAGAGTATAGAACCAAATAGTACCGAGTATTTTAAAACCCGCATGGGTGCAACGCTAGCCATGCCAGTGACACCCCCCAACGCATAGCCGATAATGACCAGGGCCATATTGAGAAATAGCAGTCGGAAGATGGGGTCAGTTGAAACAGGTTTTTGTGAATGGGTATCGTTCACTGCGAGATAATTTCAAGAAAGGTACTAAACATCGTGTGGGTATCAAACCGCTTTACGCGTGCATGTGCTTGGGTGATTTTTTTCGCTCGTAAAACCGGATCAGAAATACATTGATGGATGGCTCCGGCCAATGCCTTAGCGTCGTGGGGAGGTACCAGCCACCCGCAGCGACCGTGATCAAGCACTTCCGGAATGCCCCCAACGTTCGTAGAAACTACGGGTACGCCCTGCGCCATGGCTTCCAGATTAGCTACCCCCAAGGCTTCTTTGTAGGAAGGGACGCAAAAGATATGAGTTTTTGAAAGCAGTTTCGTTACCTGCTGCTGAGGTACTTTCCCAATGAATATCCCGACTATATTCTTAACCGGGTCAATTTTGCTCATAATCAGATCTTTGTCGGCGGGGTTTGGCCCAACGATAGTAAGAATGAAACTAACGGGTAGCAGCGATAAGGCTTCGATCAGGATAAGCAGGCCGCCGCGCTGGTAGTCGTTCTTGACGAACAAAACCCGAATCGGACTTTGGAGGTCAATAGTGAGTTTTCTCGGCTGGGTAGGAGGTACTTCAACGGCTTTGTAAAGGCGGAAAATTTGATTCACAGGAAGACTGTACCCTTTCCGAACGGCTTCTTTTAGGTAGTTGGAGTTTACAATTATCTTCTGGACTTTGCGGGCCATGAGTTGCTCCATAAACCGAAATACCCATCGCTTTAAGCCCTGGGATGAAAATTGAAGGCCGTTGGAGCTGAGGTTATTGTCGTCATTGATCATACCGACCGTTGCCTCAAAGCGATAGGCGCTCCAAAGACCTACCAGCGCGTTGTTATATACCAATACATCAAAGGGGTACTCTTTCCGTAGCCGCATGGCTTCCTGATGGTAGACCCACATGCGTATAAACTGGCTCAAAGGAGAAGCTTTCCAGCGATCAGATAGTGCTATTTTATACAGATACTGCCGGTGCGCCGACATATCTTCGGTCAGAATCCGTAGCTCGTGTTCAGGATAGAGCTCATTGATTTTGAGTAGAAGGTTAGCAAACTTCACGGGGCCATTCTCGACTACCTCAAACACGTTGGTACAAAATAGGATCTTCATACTTTACAGTCCGTGGGTTTTTAGTAGTACGTCTTCTACCTGCTCCCAGGTGTAGTTTTGGCAGAGCACCGGGTCAAATGTATAGGCATCACGGTGTTTGATCAGTTCACCGGCTAATAATGCATAGTCAGCACAAGCATAGCTGGGCATCACGTAGCCGAGTTGCTGTTCTTGTGCAAACGCCGATACCTTGACCTCGGCATTCATGATCACGGGCGTACGCGTGAGCATAGCATCATAAATTTTATTGGGGCTGGCGTTAATATTATTATCGTTTACGGGAGCATAGACGCATAAAATATAGTCGGCCTGCTCCGCTGCAATTCGCAGGGCTTCCGCTTGCGGAAGTACCCCCAGCCACTTTATCCGGGGATGTTGGGACAGGGTCCGGGAGGGTTCATCGGCCACCCAGCCGGCCATCAGTACCCTCAGGTCAGGGTCGGCGGCTAGCAATTCGCGGATGGTTTGGGTACCCCGCAGCTCCCCTAGCCAGCCGTAGTACATGATTGTCAGGTAGGATGAACGTTTTTTATCAGGAAAGTCAACGATCTGATTTGGGTAGTTGGGTAGTATATGAGCGCCTTTTTTGAGGAAATTGGGCAGGAGATTGACCCTATTCTCGTCAGTCACGATTAGTTGGCTGACTGGCGCATGGATACCTCTCTTCACCCAAAGCCACTGATTGCCAGGTTTGTTTTTTCGTAGAAATATAGAATCAAATAAGTCGAGTACGACTCGTTTCTGAGCCCATACAAAAGGCCAGAGGGCGATAAGCTGAGGCTCGTTTATAACGTGGACCGAGTGGTACTGCCTTCGAAGTAACAAGGACATGCACGTGAGAAAATAGCGAAGAAGGGTACCTTTTGAACTACGTTCTCCCTCAACGAAATACAGCGTATTCACAGAAGAGGCGGCATAGCACTGAGTACGATCCGGCCCAAGGGCTACCAGTTCTACCGAGGCTACTTGGCTCAGCGTGCGGAGCTCCTTATTGATCCGCATATCGGAGCCATCGTTGAAAGAAAGATAGAGAATACGGCCTTCTCCTCGCTGCCTTGACTGGTTTAAAACACCAATAATACCCGCCACAAGTAGGGCGTAGTTTCCAAATAAATAGGCGGGTACCGGCGGGTAGTAGAGCGTATAAGAGAAAGCAAGCAGCCCCATGCTTATGAGGTAGATCCATTGTTTATATCGAACGAAAAGTAGGATCACCAATAATCCAAATCCCGAAAGCAGGTAGTTGAGCCAATCGGGTTTACCTGACAAGTACCCAATGCTAAATGCCGCGGCGGAATTAACAAGAGCATTTTTGAGATAGAGTAACGGCGAGCTGGTAAGATTCTCTACGAATGCTTCTCTGGTAAGTACCTTGTATTTCGAATAGACGAGGGGTTCATACAGATTGCCGCCGGTAGTAGCCGACAGCGTAATCCCGAATGTCTTTTGGTAGAGGTCGTATCCATCGTTGTCGCTGAGTTGTATTCCGTAGGGATTCTGGTAGGCGCCTGTGCCTATGTAGGCCGTATGCCAGATGTTTTTCTCGGAGGGCTTAAAAAAGATAATCCATACGACGGCGCAGTAGCCCAAGGTAATCCACAAAGTGGGGCGGCTTCTGTTTTTATACAAAAGGTACAGGATAATTGGTACTACCAAAACTGTGGTTGTCCGAGCCAGAATAGCCCAGGGCATGAGCGCAATGAAAATGTAAACGAAGCTCTGCTTGGTGTTTCTGTTGAGTAGAAGTATGATTAGCAGGGAAGGAATTGACTGCCAGAAATAATAATGATTAAAAACGACGTATTTCAGTACAATAGGATTTACGGCATACAGAAGGAAAAAGCCGATTCGCCAGGTTTTAGCAACAGTCCTATCGTTGATAAACAGCGTACACAGAAAAAGATGGACTAACGACTGCAATAAGATAATGGCTTGTTGATCACCCAGGAAAGGGAAAAGGAGCTTGGCGAACCATATCAAATAGACATAGCCAAGATCGTTGTACGCATAGGGGGTTAGTTGGTTGGAGCTCTTAAAGTGGTAGTTGTCTTCCAGAGCGGTATCATCGAGGTAGTTGAAATCATTAATATCATCAAGATCAATAGAAAAGGTTGGTGGCCACGACAAATTAGCCGCGGCCGACAGGTAAGGGCCCGTCCAGACGCTACTTTGACGGAAGTCAGTAGATACATTATGGATATGCACCAGCAGCAGAGCTACCGCAAGCACAACGGGTACACTACTTTTCTTTATAACGGAGGTCAAAAAAGACATCTAGCGAAGAAATAGTTTTGGCATTAAAATACAAGGTCAGGATAAAAAGGGAAAAATAAGGTATTCACTTGCGAATGGTTCAGCTATTGAACTTTAATAACCCGATGAATACCGGCCATATGTAGTGCGTAAGGTAGGGTACAGAGCCGAAAACAGCAGATCGTAAAAAGTTATTCTTCGGAACGTAGTACTTTCTACGTTCTCTGGCCATAATTCTGACTCCGATGAAGAGGGCAGAAAAAGCGGATACGATACTTCGGGTCATGTCGTACACCAGAAAGGAAATGCCGATTGATACGGCCAATGCTACCAGATACACAGAGAAAGCGGTTCTTTCGCGATATAACCAAAGCGTGACTAATCCACCAAGGATATAGAGCCAGTAGGCTTCAAAACTGGAAACTGTCACGAACGGTATCAGTTCAATGAGTCGCTCTTTGATTAGTACGTATTTGGATTCTGTACTAATCTGTGAAAGGGAAGTAGAGGCAGGAAGATAGTAGTAGGAAGCCAGCAGCCACCTTACTAACAAGGTACTCACTACCGCCAAAATAGTAGCCCATTGCTGGGCTGAGGGAATGAGAAACGGCTTTCAAAAAAAGGATTCGCTCGATGTATTGCTATTTTGTAATCCCCACCATACGTCCACCAAGGCAGAGGCCACAATGGTTCGCTCGTCGGTCTAATGGGCCAATACCGGCCACAAAAATAGGAGCGAAGGTTATTTACTACTAATCTCAAGCAGGAGGAAAAGCAACGCAAAGGCGTCGAAATAGGCGTAAGTATACAAAAAAACACTTTGCCTAAAAAAGTAAAGCATATCCCGAGGAGTAGCCAACAGAGTGCAATGGCGTCCCGGCAGTAAAGCTTCAAGAGCATGTAGGAAAAGTAGAAAAACAAGAGCCCGGCCAAGTATTCAGGGCTGATAAGAAATACCATGAGCCCTTGGAGCGAGCAGCCCCAGCCTAGCTTACCCAAATAGGGAGGGAGTAGCCGGTAGGTCATTTTTGAGATATGATGGTAGGGTTCCTGGTCGGAGAAAGTAGTGAGGGGGGATACGATTTGTTTCTCTAAAAACTGCCAGGTAACAGACTCCGCTACTTTCTCGTAGCCTACCAGAACTCTGAGGAGGGCTTCCCTACCCGTCAAGAATACGATTACGGCGCACAGCCGAGCTAGCCGGAGCGGGAAATTGGATAGACAGGGAGTCGTAAAGTTGGTAAGTCGGACTTCGAGTCGCTCAAAAAAGGAAGATTTATCTTTATTTTTTGTTTTGTCTTTGGAAAAGGTGGTGGGTAGTTTTGGGGCGAACCTCCTGTTAGGATCAAAGCCCGTAGATAAGAGAATACTTCAAAATACGGATAAAAAAGGGCCACACGTAGTGGTCAAGATAGTACGTTGGATAGAATATATTGAATACCAGTACTACCGTAAGAAGCCGCTTCAGTTGTGCTTCTGGCAGGATTGACCATAACCATCGAAACCCAATAAGTACGGCAGGAAAAGCATAAACCATACTTCGGGTAATGTCATCTACCATGTAGGATACCAGTAAAGAGCTAGTAAAACAGAGAACGTAAAAGACAAAGACTCCCTTACCAACCAGACGATTTATCGCTAAGGTGGAAAGAATCAGAACAAGCCACCACCCTTCGAAGGTAGAAAATGTCACGATAGGGATAAGTTCTATGGTGCGGTGGTCGATCAATACCACTTTCATTTCTGCAATAGCCTGGGGCAGCGTGACCGTAGGAGGCATGGAATAGAGTTGGGCGAGCAGAAACCTGACCGTAAAATGGAAGATAATAGTGACGAGGATTACGGACTGGTACTTGTTGAATCGCAGTAGGTCCTTAACGGAGATCGGGTTGCCAGAAGAAGGGATGTTGACCAGACCGTGCCATAGAAATACCAACCCTGAGGCAATAATGGCTCTTTCATCGGTCCAGAATGACATGCATAGTGCTAGAAAAAGAACACTGGTTTTTCGGGTTGACATAGCCAGTAGTAGTCCCAGCAGGGCAAACCCATCGGTTGCATCCCAAAAAAAGAGCTTTCCCAAAAAAGTAAAACAGATACTCAGCGTGAGCAGAAACGACAGCGATGGGTTAGAGATCCTACTTACCAGCTTACTGAAAAAATAGAAGAACAAGAACCCGGCGAGGTACTCCATCAATACCATGAAATACATAATCCCTTTCAACGAGCAATCAATGCAGAACTTGCCGAGCAGAGGGGGAAACAGCCGATGGACCATCTTGGAGGTATGGTGAAAAAGCTCCCTGCTAGAGCGTGCCGTTAGGGGTGATTCAATTTGCTTTTGTAGAAATTGCCAGGTTGTATTTTCAGATAGTTTTTCAAAACCAACCATCACACTTACTAGGACATCACCTCCGGTAATAAATACTAGGAAGGAGCAGAGTAGTGCCAGACGTAATGAAAAGTAGGGGCGCACCGTGAAGGTTTCCGTTTGGCGCTGGATCTTTGCTTCTACTTCTTGGAGTAAGGTATTAAGCATTGTCGTTGGACTTAGAGTTTTGTAGGAAATAGGACATCAAGTTTCGTATGTTCGTTCATTGACATTCACGGTTAAATTCATCAGCCTGTCTGTGGCGAGATGATCGGCTGGTATGGCCCTGACCAAATCTTGTCCGTCGAAGACCCGCCAAGCGATTTGGCCCACATCCCGATTGATGTGCACACACTTGCCCCTGTGGCGCTGGCCGACACTGAATCGTTGGCCGAACAGGACGATCTGGCCGACTTTTGAGACCAGCCGCACGTAGACCTTCCTGGCCAGAAAACCGTAGACCCGAGTCGGCTCGAAGTCCTGCGGCCGCCAGGGTCTGCGGCTGGTCTCCAGTTGGGGGAAACTCTCCAGGCGCGTGAGGTAGCCCATCCGGCTGACGCCCAGCCAGGCCCGCTGCACCAGGGCTTCCTGGTCGAGCCGCCCCTGCAAGTGAGCCAGGTGGCGGGCGCTGCCGGCCTCGGCCCAGCGGCGGGAGACGTCCTGCATGCGCTCGACCTTGGCGTTAGCCTGCGGGCAGTAGGGCTTGTTGAAGATCATATCCACGTCGTGGCCGATCAACCACAGGGCCAGCGGCGAGGT
>Ga0209284_10004289_pt1 | contig 16248 bp, 15 predicted proteins | sample FRY03_FD_187211 | JGI IMG/M metagenome (GOLD analysis project Ga0209284, IMG submission 187211) | Freshwater microbial communities from Lake Fryxell liftoff mats and glacier meltwater in Antarctica - FRY-03 (SPAdes) (version 2) | ecosystem: Environmental > Aquatic > Freshwater > Ice > Glacier... | reverse complement strand
ACAGGATCTGGCTTTGGGTTCATCGAGATGATGACAAAGGTTCTTGATTGGAAAGTACTACTGTCTCATGAGCGAATATCAATACGTCGAGTTTCAAGCGATTGACCGTCCGCTGAATGACAAGCAGTTTGAATTCGCGCAGCAACAATCTTCGCGGGCGGAGGTGTCTCGGAGGTCATTGACGGTTGAGTATCACTATAGCTCATTCAATGGAGATATTGATGGTCTGCTGCGGAACGGGTTTGATGTGTTTTTGCTTTACTCAAACTATGGTCCACGTGAGATCAGGCTGCGATTGCCTGATGGCTCTCCATTTGAAAAACATGTCTGGTCGAAGTTTGTGGACGGCGAAGGTTTGAAGTGGAGCAAGGACGTAAAAGGGAAGGGTGGAATACTGGCGCTCAGTCCGTATGACGAAAGCAGTGATTTGGAATCTATTTGGGACTTCCCCCAGTATGTCGATGCTGCAATTCAGGTTCGCGAGAGGCAGATGCAAAGGCAAAACGCGATGCGGCCAAGGCCGAAAAAGAACGACAGGCCAGAATGAAAGAGATGGTCGCGTCGCCAGCAACATGGCTGACTAAAGCCGAGAAAATGGCTGACGCTCGCGGGACGAATAACTACAAAGCCGCTGCTGATATCCTGGCGGATTTGCGTGAAGCGGTTGGTGGAGAAGAAGGTGATAAGATCGCTCGCCGCCACGCGTCACTTCTGGCACAGAAGTATCCGACGCTCAATCAACTTAAGGCGTCGCTGCGCAAACGCGGTTTGCTTGACTGACACGGATGGGCAGAACGTTTTTTTTGTTACGACCAAAGAAAGACAATTAAGGAGACCCCGTTGTTCCCGTCATGGCGTGCCTGCGGCGAATTTGAGATTTGAGATTTCAAATTTAAAGGGAACTCACAGCATGCAGCTGATTATCTGGAATTTAAAATTCCGCCAGGCAGATACGGCTTGAGATTAGTCAATCCCCGCAGCCTGTTCAGAGACGTCGTTGTCCGGCACATTGCTGTGCTCGGCCAGAGTCTGCAGTCGCTGTAAGAATTCGTTCAGAAAGCTCAGGGAATCCTCAGCATTAAGCACCAGGCCATCGGTTCTGAGGCTAATCGATAGGTCCCCGGCGTAGTCACCAATCGACATGGCAGCTCGCGTGTTGGGACGCACGGGTGCGACGCCGTGAATCTGTTCCAGCACCACATTTCCGGCGATCCAACGACCCTTCTCCAGAGGAAAGCGGCCGCTGAATCGGCGTCGAACGTCACCGACGTTGGCCAGGACCATTGTGCTCAGAACGGTCTTGAAGCTTAGGAACATCTTCATTGCATAAGGAATCCTGCGGAGCACTCGAAACAGTTTCAGACAGACGATTCCTTCCCGGTTGAACAGAACGTCGCTTGTCTGGCGGTGAATGGAGCTGAGCAGTTCCTGAGGATCCTCACAGTCTGCTTCGCGACGGGTGACCAGCGCATAACTCACCACATTCGCCGCCGGCATTCTGTCGTGCACACTGGTGCGCATGCTGAGCGGGATGGCCAGTCGAATCCAGCGACGACCAAACGGCCGGCCAGCCCGACGATTCCAGTCACGAATCTGAAGTGTCATTTCTCGAATAAACAGATCGTTGATGGAAACCTTCAGTTGAGCCGCGACGGCACGCAGCTTTCGATGCAGAGACTTTGGAAGCACGCGGCTTTGAATGGCGTGAGAGTTTGAATCGGTGGGCTTCTGTTTCTGCAAAAGTTCGGCTGTTGTCTTCGATGCGGAAAAATCAGTTGAACCGGCCAGCACCACCGGGGCTCGCAGCAGGAGACGCGAAATCTTTCCGACTACCTTACGGACCGATTTTTTCTGACGCTGGGCCGACGATTCTCCCGCGCTGTAATTCTCCCTTTGCAGAAGAAGTGAAGGCTTCGTCGGCTCGAATTCGGGACGTTTGGCATCAGACTCCGCCGTTTTTTGGCCATACCTTGCAAACAACTCACCGATCAAATGCGCGGCACCAATACCATCACAACAGGCGTGATGCAGATACAATACGACCTGAGCTTTATTGTCCGCAGCACGAACGCGGACTCTGATTCCCGGCTGCTTTTGGATGTCGAGCGCGAGCACTTCCGGGACAAATTCGGTGGCTGTCGCTTCCATTACGATTTCCCAGTCGAGGATTTTTGCAAATCCCTCAACGGAAAGATCGAGTGGCATCCAGCACCAGTCTTTGCCTGGAATCCTGCGGACCTGACAGCCGAGCAGCGGATGAGCGCCGACAAGTTCGTCTAGAGACTGCCGAAAGGGGAGTTCCGTCAGAGAACCGCGGATATGGACGACCGTGACAAATACCATCGGATGTGATGGTCGGTCGTCGGTCAGCATGTAGTATTCAAAGTCCGATAGCCGCAACGGAAACAGATTTGCTGATGCGACCGATTTACTGGTATCACCTGGAACAGTCACAGGCTGTCTCCATTTTGAGCCGGGGAAAAGTCACTGGGCTTCGCTGCTCACTGGTTTCAGGAAGAGTAAAATTTCTGGTCATCAGGCGGCGGTTTCTTTGTTGCGACGTCGAGCGTTTGGCGGAGTTTTCCACCGACGGTGAACCCAGAAGTATTGCTCGGGCGCTTTGCGAATCAAGGCCTCAAGTGCCGCAGTAAATCTTTGTGTCAGCTCAGTAATCCCGTCAGACCCCTGATAGTCGGCCGGATCAATGACATCCTGCGTTGTAAGGCTGAAACGGACCCAGCGTGCATCCTTTTGTCTGGACTCGGGCAGCCGAAAAGCGCCGCCCACAACTATCAGAGCATTGTAATGCAGCGCCATCAGGGCGATCGACTTGAAGGTGGAAGCGGGGCGGCCGAAGAAGTCGACGAAGACGCCCGATCGGCCAGCATCCTGATCACAGAGCAGTGATGCCATGCCGCCTTGCTCCATGATTTCAGCCAGCTCAGAACCAGCACCCTGTTTCAGAATCAGGGTGTTGCCAGTGGACTCCCGAAACTGCTTGAACCACTCATGGAGATAAGGATTGTCGAGTGGTCGGGCAATCACGCCCATCGGAAAACCAAAGTGGCCGAATGTGTTGACGCTGATCTCCCAGTTGCCAAAGTGGCCTCCGAGAAACAGGACCGGACGTCCTGAGCAGAGCGTTCTGACGCAGTCGTCGCGTCTTTCGAATTCCAGCACTTCCGAGCATGTTGCCAGTCGAAAGCGACGGGGCAGTTGAACCATCTCACAGACCATGCGAAAAAGATGTTTCCACATTCCGTGAATGATGTGATCAGCTTCCGGATCGGACAGCGAATCGCCAAACGCAATCTGAAGATTTTCGCGAGCGACCTGATATCGAGTGATTTTGCGAGGCACCACATAATGGATGAACCATGCCAATGTATTTGCCATCGCAATGGAGGCACTGATTGGCAGGCATTTCACGACGAAAAGGATCGCCTGGAAGATCGCATATTCGACAAGATGACGGGCTTTGAGAAGTGTCATTGCACGGAACCGTGGAGTTCAACGAACCGGAATCAGGATCCGGGATTCAAGCCCCTTCACTGTGTGGGCAGTGTATCAAAGCCCTTGGATTTTTGTGAGCGGACTTCGGGGGCACACCAGACAACGCGGGACCTCCAACTCCGATGAGTCTGACCGGGCAACCATGCTCATGGCGGACGCAGTTCAGCGGCTCACATTTGAAGTGACCGGCAGACCCTTAGCTGCTGCTTTTGAAGTTGCGCCATTCGCGGCCAATGGGTATCAATGGTCGGAAACGAAGGGGAAATTATCCCAACCCGACGCGTCAGCGAGGGATTTTGGGAAACACTGGCGAACCGCTGAAGCTCAATCCCTCACTTACGTTTCGGGTTGGGATGATACAAATCACGCACCTTCATAAGTTGCTGCTGAGAGTTGGCTTCAACATCGCGCGAATTTGGCTTCAGAATGCTCGATGAATATTTCCTGCTCCATCGTCGACGTATGGCAGCCAGAGCAGAGCGACGCGGTCAACGGCTGTGTCGGTTTTTCGAGGCGTGATTTCCAGACTGTCAAACTTCATCACCTCCGTGTCAAACTGACTGACAATCTCATTGGCTTCACTTTCAACTGTGGAATTAAGTGCATCACGTTCCTCAATTAATGAGGCGTACTGTTCTTCGGCGATCCGGATGTCGGTCGACTCTGCTGCAGCACTCGTGGCTGATTTAATCACCGAACCTGCTCGTGTGACATTTGTGGCAGATCCCAGTTTGCGTCCGAAGAGTGCTCCCAGGACGCTTGTTCCAAAATTTACGGCTGTTGAAAGCGTCTTTGAAGATTTCTGCTGCTTCTCTTTCTCAATCTTCTGCTCGGCTCGGCGAATTTTGTCATCCAGCGTCGAAAACTTTGTTGCATGTTTCCGTCGCAGTTTTTCCACCAGTCGATCGCGTTCCTCGCGTGCAGAATGTCGCAGGCGAATTCGGAAATCCGATTCTGATTCCCCAGGCTGCGATGTTTGCTTCAATTCCTCGCAGGTGAAGACGACAAGTTTGCGATCCCGATACAGGTGGTTCTTCAGTGTCGTCGTCCAGACTGTATAAGGCTTTTTTTGAGTCAGATCAGCTGGCATCTCACGAAACGTTGCGCTGGGGATTTCCGGTTCAGGCAGCAACTGCGGGATATCGGCTTCGTCCCATTCGTCCGCTTCCATCCACGGATCTGCAGGAATCGAATCGGCGGCCAGACGAATCAACGTGACCGGGTCCCACAGATCAATGCCGTTCTTTGCATCAATGAAATGAATGCGGGCCTGACCGAGCAACGCCGGGCGATAGACAAATCGATCGGCCTGCACATGCGATGGCAGGAAGAATTCGGGAATGCCGGGCGGAAGTACAGGCCTTGTTGGCTGGCTGGGAAGTTCAGCCTGGGGGGCCGCAAATCTTGGAGCAATGGCCGCAGATGATGCGATCACGGATGACGTTGCCGGAGACCTTCCAACCTTCAACGGCGCCATGAGGACTTCGATCTGCTGGCGGCTCACCGGGCCTCGCAGATACGACAACGCCCAGCGACTTCGAAAGACCGTCGGACCTTCTTCGTGGACATTGTTCATCAGGAACACGCGACTTCCCAGACCGGCCAGAGTCTGTTCCATCTGCTGACGATCAAATGTGGATCCTGTCGTCGCCGCCGCACCTTCCAGTCCTTCGAGGACACGCATTTTGTCGCGTTCGGTCTGCAGGCGACCAAGGAACCATGTACCGCAGTTCGATAGCCCTTTGTAATCCAGGTCGACCGGATTCTGAGTGGCCAGCATGCAACCCAGCCCGAAGGCACGCGCTTGTTTCAGCAGTGTCAACATCGGAAGTTTCGACGGAGGATTGGCTGTCGGAGGAAAATAGCCGAACACTTCATCCATGTACAGAATTGCGCGCAGACTGGAGGTGCCCGTCTAATTCCAGATCCAGAAAGCCAACTTTGTTGAAGGGTGGCGCCTGAATGCTGCGGATCAGCGAAGCCATGTCAACGTTCTGTCCGCTTCGCCAGTAGTAGTCCAGAATATTGGACAGCAGAATATGTTCGCGACTGCTGATGGGGTCTGCATTGATCTGCAGCAGTGCCAGCAGACCGGAGACTGCCGACATGATTCGGCCCCGCAGAGCGTCCGAGTCGGATCGTACCTGATCATTCGGCGCGTCGAACGATTTCAAAACGGTGATGGGTCGGCCCGCATTGCTGGCCGGCGTATAGATTGCCACTTCAGCCGCATCACGAAATCGCTGGATCCGTTCGGGCGTCTGGCCCCATTCGGCAAGCCCATTCCGCCAGGTCTCCGCCGTTTTCTGTGCAAACTCCGGGACAGTCATTCCGTTGCGGCTGGCTTCCTGGGGGTCGACCCACGGCTGGAAATCTTCAGACGCCAGACGTGGAAATGTGAGCATCAGGTTCCCGAGATCTCCCTTTGGATCAATACAGATCGCCGGCGTACCGTCGATGGCTGCTTCTTCCAGAAGGGCGAGGCAGAGACCCGTCTTGCCGCTGCCTGTCATCCCCACGCAGACCGCATGAGTTGTGAGATCTTTGGAGTTGTACATCACAGGCTGATCGGGCGAAGTGACTCCGGTTTTCAGATCGTGCGTTCTGCCAAGATAGAACTGGCCAAGTTTTTCGATGTCGCTCATGGGAGAGTTTGGCCAAAAGTAAGTTCTGGATCAAACGGCAGATCACGCGCCGACGAAGTTCAGCCGTAACAGCCGAGAAGACTGTGGCAAATCCATTGTTCCGGTGAAGATTCCGGATGCTATGCTGTTCGTTTCCAGAAAAACAGGCTCTCGGGCGGCACCAGCAGTCCCTGTGCGCCGTACCGTCTTTTGAATCCGCGTGTGTTTAATACAGGGAGGTCACGGAGGCTGCTGCAGGACAGCACAGGATGATCTGTCCGGCACCGACGTTGCGCCAGATATGTGCCTCTTTCGGTTCAGGTAGTACGTTTCACGAACGCAGACGTCTGATCGCCGAGAAACTTCAGGCGGAGGTGGCAGGTCCAGTATGGCTGGCGTCAGATCGACGGCCCCGAAACAAACCGATATCCCGACATCTCGGTAAACCTGTCGCGCTGAGTTTCCGTCAGCACTTTCTCGATATCCTTACTCTGTTGCTGATGGTGTTCGCCCATCAGCTGCCCGTGCTTTCGAGCTCGCTGGTGAAACGCTTCAGCTTCCTTCTGAAAGTTGCCGCCTGGCGTCGGCGGTTTGAAATCCAGTTGAGGAGGCTGACGCGCCAGAATAGGCTCAATCGCTGAGATCTGTTCCTCTGTCAGTCCCAGGGAGGAACGAACGTTGGGCTTTTGAAGTGCCCAGAATCCCAGTCCGCGCAGACGTTCTCTTTCCAGCGTTTCCATCTGGCCAGGCGACAATATAGCGAGAGCCTGAGCATGGAACATTTCAACGTGCGCCTGGAGGGATTTTGTGGCCTCTTGAGCCATCCTGCGTTGCTGATTGTTGTACGCTTCTGCTCGAGCGGCCATTTCGGCGACGACCGCTTCGCGATGCTTTTCCAGGACTTCGGCAATTTTCTTATGCTGTTCTTCGGTCAGTTGCAGCGCCTGTTGTATGTCGGGAGCTGTGAACGCATTGTTGAGTTCAGCAGCGGCGTTTGCTTTTCCATTGATGACAGTAGTTGAAAAGCTGGTCGGAACGCCGTGCGGCTGCATGGCGCGAAAGATTTCCCCAGATGTGACGGCGTCAGGGTTTTGCATCAACCTTTGCATCCGTGCAGGGCTTGTCGTCAACTTCGTGAACTCAGCCACCTGCGCTGGCGAAAGCACTTCCATAGTCTTCGAATGCAGTTCTTTCAGAGCAGGGCTCGGTTCAGGAGCAGGCTGCGGGGAATTCTTCGAGTCCCGAATTGCTTCGGCTGTCATATGGATTGCAGCGACAGCGTCGACTTCCGCCGCAACCGTAAGTTCATCAATTTGCTGCAGTTGTTCGTTGGAGAGATCCAGCAAATCCTGAACAGCCGGACGTTCCACCACCGAAAGCAGATCGTTCTTCGTCATCAATTAATCCAGGGATACAGTGTCATTCAGCAGCGCCTGCTCAGGCGACCGCTTGCTGAGGCTTGCCTGAAGGATCAATTTTCGGTTCCGACGACGAATCGACGCCTGTTGCTCGGGTGTGATAATCTTCAGCCACTCGGACCGAAGCTGCGACTCCCTTTCAGTTTTGATGCTTTCAAGTGCGGCAGTCAAGCGGCGACATTTCAATCCAGAACGACTAATCATGGACGAGAGCTGAAACGACTCCGATGTCTCCGCAGACATGGCATGCTGAGCCTTTTTCATCGCTTCGATCTGCTCTGTCGACAACTCCGCTTTGACTTCGCCGTTAAAGCTGACACCGGACACAATCTGCTGCAGCACGCTGAAAGGGATTTCTTCCGCTGCTGCAGTCCGCGACTGTGGTTCTGATATGAGGGCTGGCTCTGAGTCCTGCGACAACGACCATTCGTGAATCAGGAGCGACACGCAGATCGTACAAAGGCCAGCCAGTTTCGTTCGTGAAATCATCAGCAACTCCTCCTGAGTTCATTTTTCAGCCGCGTAAAACTTCCTGCGTGTGCAGGATAGGTCTGATCAATCCCTGTGGGAAGTCGACTTTCACTCACGGGCTGTATAAGACTCACTGAACCCTGCTGCTCAGTGCGTATCGTGCAAATCCACTACGGTTTATGCACGCCGATCATTTGCGGTAGCTTCGTGGGGCCAAACGCGGCGTTGTGTTCTGCGTCGAGGATCACCCGATCCTTGTCAAATCGCAGATTCAACGTCGTATAAAATGGAGTTTCATAGGCCACGAGTTTGATGGTCAGGACTCGGTCTTCTGACCATGCTGCGCTGCCAGCCATGAGCGGATTCTTGGGAACGCTCAAGAAGTTGTTCATTCCCACAGCAAATGCATCGTCCGATCGTTTCCAGCCAGCGAAACCGAACGGCGTGGTGACCTCACTTTCCTCGGTACGAACAATCACCGCAGAATCCTCGGCGTTGCACCGGATAGAGATCGCCTTGAGATTGAGTTCATTCTTTGGGAACTCAAACCACTGACCGTTGATTTGCGCGCTCACCGGCGATGCTGGCTGGCCAGCGGGTCGGCTGACGGTTAGTGACACAACCTTTGCCTGCAGTGCCTTTTGAGCTGTCTCGTTGACGGGCAGGGCGGCAGGCCTGAGGGCCGGAAGCAGCTTGTCCCAGACACGGTTCAGCACATCCTGCATGTTTCGCACTCCGCTGGTGATGACGATGACGGCGTCTTCATTTGGAAGTACCAGCAGATATTGTCCGAAGGCTCCATCGCCGCGGAAGGAGTCGTTTCGCGATCGCCAGAACTGGTAGCCATAGCCCTGGCTCCAGTCACTGGCTGGGTCAGAACCATTTGACGTCTGCCGCGCTGTGGCTTCGGCAATCCATTCGGCTGGAATTAACTGCGTGCCGTACCACTGACCCTTCTGGAGGTAAAGCTGCCCGAATTTTGCCAGATCTTCCGTTCTCACGGAAAGACCATATCCTCCCGCAGAAATACCTTCGGGACTAGTCACCCAGTTCGGAGTTTCGATGCCCAGCGGTTCGAAGAGCTTCGGGACCAGATAGTCGCGCACGGTCTGACCGGTAACTTTCTGCACAATCGCTGACTGCATATAAGTGGCCGGAGTGTTGTAGACAAACAACGTGCCCGGCCTGAACTCGACAGGATGGTGCAGAAATTTCTTTGTCCACGCGGCCCCCTTCAGCGGAGAATCTGGTTCATCCCGCCACATTGATGGTTCGGTCGCATGGCCTGTCGTCATCCGCAGCAAGTCGCGGACTCGCATGGCTTTCAGATTGGCCGACGGTTCCGCAGGAGCGTCCTCCGGAAAATAGCCGAGTACCTCGTCATCAATCCTGAGTTTCCCTTCTGCAGCTGCCAGACCAACTGCGGTGCAAGTAAAGCTCTTGCTCAGGGAATACAGCACATGCGGAGTCGGCGCGTCATACGGAGTCCACCAGGCTTCTGCTACCACATGGCCATGCCGCACGAGCATGAAGCTGTTCATTGTGTCGACGTGCGAGTCCACGTCTTCGATAAACTTGAGCAGCGTGGCAGAGTCGACTCCCTGCAGTTCAGGAGTGCTTCGTGGCAATCCTGAACTGCCGGCTTCGGTTGTCGCAGACTGCGCGATCGCTGTGGAAGTGGCCGCGCCTGTGGTTGAAAGTGCAAGAATGGTCAAAAGCAGCGCTCGAATCATGTTATGGGCTTGCGATCTTTTTCAAAATGGGATGGTCGGAGCGGCAGGGAAGTGATGGCGAACTCAGATCACCGGTTTTACTGGACGTCTCTTTTGGAAAGAGAGGCGATAACCTGACCGGGCTGCGATGCCATCACTCGGCAAACTTGCGGCTGCTGATTTTGTCTGCTGTCGGAAAGTCTGCCGGAATCGGAAGTGTCACTTTCCCTGTCGCTGCCCATTCGGTGCCGCGTTGCAGGGTCGTGATGAAACCCACGCATTCCTGGGAATATTCGGCGTGGCCCAGCGGCGTGTGGAAGACTCGGCCTTTGCCATAGTTGATCGTGAAGAGCATTGGTTCATGGCGGCCGGTGACCTGAGATTCGGCTGTGGCCAGAACCTGCATATTCTTCGCGGGGCCTCGCAGCTTGTCATACAGTTCATCCTGAGCGTGCATCCATTCGACAGGCATGCCCTTGACGATCGGATGTTCTTTATCCCGAACCACAACTGGAAATTCCCATTGTGCCCCATGGTTCCCGCCAGGCCCAGCGGTCTCGTCACGAACCACTTTACCTTCGGCATTCACGTAAACATACGGGCCGCTTTTCTCTGTGCGTCCGCCCCAGCCACCGAGTCCGATCATTTCGTTGTAAGCTGGCCATTCGGGAAACGAGTTATCAGCCGCATGGACAACAACAAAACCTCCACCGTTGCTCACGTAGGCTTCGAAGGCCTTCTGAGTTTCCTCAGGCCACGGAGCGGCACCGTGACCAAAGTTGCTGATGACGACTGAGTACTTGCTGAAATCGGGCTTGAAGTTCGGATCGGTTCCCTGAGACGCTGCCGTGGCGACATCAACGGTGAAGAGTTTGGTCTGCTCCAGATAGGCCTTCATCATCTTTGTGGTCGTTGGCCAGACCGCGTGATTGTTCTGCCCATCGACAATGAGCGCTTTCATCGGTTCGGCGGCTTGCAGGCATGACCCGGCAGCAGCAAGAAAAGCCACAGCAATACTGGCGACAATCAGGGATCTCATGAACAGTTCTCCTTGCGGAAGAGGTGGGGCGAATTTCGTTCACAAGCTATCCGAAGGCCCTGTGAATCGCAAAGCAAGGAGCAATCTGTCGGCCGTCTATGATCTTCACTTCGTCAGAAATCTTCTTCGTTGTTCCATTCGTCCTCTGCGGCTTCTTCAATCGTCGCCCCTTCGAGAAACGCGGACAAGCTGGCAGCGACGGGCTTCACTTCTCCGCACTTCGCGTAGTCCGGGCAGAACTTCCAGACAGAATAGCCGTCTTTCGGATCAACGATCAAATAGTATTCGTTGTCTGTGGCCAGGGTCAGGCAATGCTCCAGACGTTCGTAAGGAAAAGGCTTGCCTGCAGCACCCTTCGCGGCCGTCAGCCCTGTGGCTCGATACGTGGCGATGAAGCCCTTGATGATCGCAAGATGGGTTGTCGTGATCTTATTGATGCGAGTGGGCGAGTGCAGTTCTTCGGAGCTCCAGAATTGCCAGTCGTTTGTCTGGAACTTTACCACATGACTTTCGGGGAGTTTCTGAAGCCACTGGATAAAGTCGGCCGGGAGCGAAGTGTCGTTGTTAGACATGAGGAAACCCTGTGGACAGGTCTTGCCTGGAGATGGATTTCACAGGTGAGAGCCTGCATTTGACGGTCAAAGTCGGTTGTTTAGTCAGCGAGCGTTCTGAGCTGCAGATTGTAGAACAATTGCGGCAACTTTTGCCACGCTGCAGAAGAAACCCTCATACCCTCGTTCCGAGGCGAGAGCCTCGGAACGAGGGTATGAGGGCAGGAAAACTGCCGGAGGGCGGAACTCACGAATGAGGGCGGTTTCGCCCATTTCGAACCGTCGTTCCAGAATGCCGTTGATGGTTATCGCGGTCAGTTCAGGAAGAGGTCGGCTGCGTTAGCATGGCGTGTATTCGGCTCCGGCCAGTTCGAACATCTGCAGTTTTTCACCATCGTGACGCCAGACTTCCGGGACGCCCATGGCCGCAAAAAGTTTCAGCTTGTGAATGGCCGAGGAGGTGATTTCCACTTCGATCACCAGGTCCGGAGGCGGGTCAATGGTCAGGTCGACTTCCTCTTTGGGGCGTATCAATTCCGCATGTTCGATGTAGTACGATTCATCCGCTTCGAACGCCTTCTGCAGGTCTTTGCGTTTGAACGTGGTGGAGGCGACGCTTTGGATTTCGATCTCCCGCACTTCGGTGTAAGTTTCAACGAGGCGGCCGAGTAAGCGACCGATGTTCTCATGCTGACGCCGCGGACTCATCAATTCGAGTACTCCTCCATCGAACGTCATTCGGGGAACGCTTCCGCGTCGCTGTTCGGCAAGCTCCACAAAAGTGTCCCAGCGTACGTGCTCCAGAACGGTACGAGTCTCTGCCGAAAGAACTGTGGACATGGTTGATACTCCTGAGGGGCAATCGCTTTGCAGGTCGAAATTCTACCCAGCCCGCGAGAAGATGCCTACAAGGTTTTGTCACGATGGTCGTAGCAGTCACATCATTTTATTCCAGCGCCGTTCCGAGTGAATTCAACAGGTTCTCTGTTGGCAAACCGGATTGGAAACGCCCATAATCCGTCCCCCGCCGATTTATCCCGCCTTCGGAGTTTCTGCCGTGACTGATCGTCTCTGCACCTTGCTGCATTGCGTTTCTCTGGCGTTCTTTGTCGCTCTGCCTTCTGCCCCACAGATTTGCGCCGCAGATGAGAAGCTGATTGTGACGCCAGCGGAGGTCGCTCTGGCGGGTAACTTCAGCGAAGCTCAGCTGCTGGCCACAAGTGCTTCAGCCGGAAGAAAGTCTGGTGCTCAAGAAGCCCACCCTGGCAGTCGCGCATGGTGGCGGCAGGAAGCTGGTCGTGGGCTCGACACCTTACAACACTCTGCTGGCATGGCTGAAAGCCGGGGCTCCCGGGCCAGAAGCTGACGCTCCGGTGAGTAAGAAGCTCATCGTTGAACCCAAAGAGCGCATCGCAGCACCCGAACAGACTCAGCAGCTGCGAGTCATCGCTGAATACAGCGACGGCTCGACGAAAGACGTCACCGGCTGGGCGAAATTTGATTCCACTGACGACTCTCTTCTCTCAGTCACGGCCGATGGACTTGTCACGGTGGAAGGTCGCGGACAAGCACCGATCATGGTGCGTTTTGAAGGCCAGGCCGACATCGCAATGTTCGTTTCGCCCTATGGTGCTGCTCCTGATCTGCAGGACTGGCAGAACAATAACTTTGTGGACGAGTTCGCTGCGACGAAATTTCGCGAGCTTGGAATTACTCCTTCGGGCCTTTGTGACGATTCCAGATTGGTCCGTCGTGCGTTTGTAGATGCGATCGGAACGCTGTCGACCTCCGACCAAACCCGCGCATTTGTTGCCGATCAGGATCCCGGCAAACGGCAAAATCTGATTGATGCGTTGCTGGGACTGACAGGCAATCCGGATCTGGATCGCTACAACGATCAGTACGCAGCCGTGTGGACTTTGAAATGGTCCGATCTCCTTCGTAACAGCAGCAACGGAGATGCGTCCGACGAACAACGCCTGTGGGCGATGCACAACTGGATCCGCGATTCGTTTCGAATCAACAAGTCATTCGATCAGTTCGTGCGGGAACTCATCACCGCGAAGGGTTCCATTTTCTCCAGCGGTCCGGCCAGCTATTTCCAGATCAACAACAACTCCGCCGACCTCGCCGAATCCACGGCCCAGTTGTTTCTGGGTGCTCGTCTGCAGTGTGCGAAGTGCCATCATCATCCGTTTGAGAAATACAGTCAGGCAGACTACTACGCGTTCTCGGCGTTCTTCTCCCGAGTCGGCAACAAGAACAGTGAGGAGTTCGGCCTGTTCGGGCGTGAAACGGTGGTGATGGTGAAGTCCGCTGGTGACGTTCGGCATCCGCGCACCGGCAAAGTGCTGAAACCAAAGCCGCTCGATGGTGACGAAATCGATCACGAGCTTGATCGTCGCATTCCATTGGCCGCATGGCTGACATCCAAAGACAATCGCGATTTTTCCCGATCCGTGGTGAATCGCTACATGTCCTATTTGCTGGGCCGAGGACTCGTGGAACCGGTTGACGACATGCGAGCCACCAACCCGCCGACGAATCCGGCCATGATGGAAGCTCTCACCGATCATTTCATCGCCAGCAACTTCGACCTGAAACAACTGGTGCGTGTGATCATGTCGTCGCGACTGTATCAGCTGCAATCTCAGCCAACGCTGGAGAACGTCTCAGACAACAAGTTCTTTACGCATTTCAAAGTCAAACGCATCTCCGCCGAACCATTGCTCGACGCAATCGACGTGGTGACCGCGTCGCCGACAAAATTCAAAGGCCTTCCGTCTGGGACGCGAGCGATCGAATTGCCTGACGGTGAGTATCCCGATCACTTCCTGAACACGTTCGGAAAACCTCGGCGAGTCAGCGTGTGTGAATGCGAACGCATGCCGGATGAGAATCTCGGACAGGCTCTGCATACTTTGAACGGTGACATTATCGCTACAAAACTCAGCAGCCAGTCGGGACGAGTGACGTCACTGCTGGCGACTCAGAAGACAGACGCTGAGATTATCCAGGAACTCTATCTTGTCACGCTCAGCCGAGACCCCAGCGGAGCGGAAACTAAGGCCGCTCTGGAGTTCCTGCCAGAAGCCGCCAGTCGTCAGGAGTTCTTCGAGGACGTTCTGTGGACGTTGATCAACAGCAAACAATTCTTGTTCGTGAGGTAACGGCCATGGTGAGTTCAATCGTCACTCCTTACCGAACACCCGTCGCTCCGCCGACGGGCGATTCCCATATTAAGCGATTTGTTATTACCTGGTCTCCATTTGTTATGCGTGGGTCTCCTGACCCCGCATTGCCCCCGACCGAAGGTCTCCGCGATTCGTACAGCGCTGGCACGGAGACCGTTCCGGTCAAGCTGTGTGGCTCGGTCAGCGGCCGCATGGAACTTGAAGCCGACATCGACTGCTATGCGTTCGACGCGAAGAAGGACGAACAGATCAGCGTGGAAGTGCTGGCCCGTCGAAACGGATCAGCGCTTGATCCCATCGTCCGTATTCTGAATGATAAAGGCGCACAGTTGGTTGAGAACGATGACATGCGTCAGTGGGGACGTCGGACCATTCAGGATTCCATGATTGAAAACTGGAAGGTCCCGGCCGACGGTCGTTACACCATCGAAGTCCGCGACGTTCATCTGCGCGGCGGTGCGGAGTTCGTGTACGGTCTTGAAGTCACTCGAGCCACGCCGCAATTTGAACTCGTGATGGACACCGACAAGAGTTGGCTCACACCCGGCAGTTGCGCGACTCTGTTTGTACGCATCGTGCGACTCAATGGATTCACCGGCGAAGTCCAGCTTCAGTTGGAAGGACTTCCTGAAGGAGTCACAGCCATTATCCCGTTGCGATGCACACCGTCGCGGTTGGGCAACCGTCAGACATTCGCGATGTCAAACTGGGTGCGTCCGAGATCACACTCAAGCCGGGCGAATCGATGAAGATCGATGTGGAACTGGTGCGAGCTGAAGGATTTGACAAGAACGTGACTTTGGATGTGCTCTATCGTGATGAAGGCGACCTACAGCAGTCGACCCATCATGATCACTGTATCATCGCCGTAAATCCCTCGACGTCCTCGTTCCGAGGCTCTCGCCTCGGAACGCACTGGCCCCGGAGGCTCCTGCCTCTGCGGCGCGGGCGCGGTGAAACGAGAGGAGGCAGGAGCCTCCACGCAGTGCGTTCCAGGGCTGGAGCCCTGGAACGAGAAGGTAATGTCATCCTGAGGCAGTTGGAGGCTGATGACGCAGATTCAACTTTGCCCGAGATTCTTGTCACTCCCCGACTCTCCGGACGCACTCTGCTCAGCAGCTCCAGATATGCTTTGCGTCATCCAGCCTTTTTTTGCGCCCGGTAGATGGCGAGGCCGGCCAAGCTGCAGGCAATAAAGCCGCTGCCCGCTTTGCTGAAAACGGTTTCGGTGCGACCGTCCAGCGATTCTCCAAGGCCGTTCATCACAAAGAAACCCATCGCCATCGCAGCCATCGGCGGAATCCATGCCGGAACTCTCAACCGCTGCTAAGCCGCTGCAAAGAACCCTGACCGAACCGGAAACTCCCACTTTGAGCCCTCGCATCACCGGTGCCATCAAATCGCCTTCGCTCTTGAGCCACGCCCTGATAAAGACCAGCGGCAAAGATCAGTGACGCCGAAAGCCTTGGCGGCTTCCACTACGAAATTCTGCCGAATGTGAGTGTGATCCGCATTCCGTTGACTCATAATGAAGACTGACGCCTTCGGCTTGCCGTTAAACGATCAAACTTCTGCGTGGGGCCTTACGTCCGGAAAAAACATTACGGAGCTGTTTCCACGTCCCGCAGTTTGAGCGTTTCGAGGGCTTTCGCGAACAGCGCCTGGTTGCTTGCAAACGTGCCAGAAGGACTTGTCAGCAAAGCAACAAGGACATCCTTTTCGCGAG
>Ga0209284_10004287_pt1 | contig 16249 bp, 13 predicted proteins | sample FRY03_FD_187211 | JGI IMG/M metagenome (GOLD analysis project Ga0209284, IMG submission 187211) | Freshwater microbial communities from Lake Fryxell liftoff mats and glacier meltwater in Antarctica - FRY-03 (SPAdes) (version 2) | ecosystem: Environmental > Aquatic > Freshwater > Ice > Glacier... | reverse complement strand
CGCAGCCTTATCGGCTGCCTCAGCATCTATTGCACCCCCCCCATAAACCGGCACATTGGCAATCAGACCCATCGCACGACCTTCAATGCGAATAAATGCAGTAATCATCGCAGGAGCAAAGGCTGTCCGCAGCTCCACTACTGAACCGGTATCCGCCAGCACTGCAATTAATTTTCGAATGTCATAAGCACGCAGACGATTCTCCGGAATGCTCCAGCGCAGCAGACGCTGATCAGCACATTGCCATTTTTCCACATCGCCCTGAAAGAAAGACAACAGCTGCTTTGCATACTGAACCGCCTCCCGTTCGTCTGCAGCCACCAGATCCAGCACACCATTTAACGCCTGCATACTGACCGGACCGACTTCATCAGGATGATAAACGCCAAGTCCACCCCCTTCGATCATTGCCGGTCCACCCATTCCGAGGCTCGAACCGGCTGTCCCGATGATAATATCGCTGCAGCCGGCCATCGCTGCATTACCGGCAAAGCAGCGTCCCGCCACGATAGCGATACGGGGCACTAAACCACTCAGCTTTGCATAGCGCTGAAATGTCGGCACATCAAGGCCGGCAACTTTAGTCGCATTGTCCGTATCACCCGGGCGCCCGCCGCCACCTTCTGCAAATAATACAATCGGCAGTCGGTACTGTTCCGTCAGGGCCAGCACCCGGTCAGTCTTGCGATGATTCATGGTGCCCTGGGTACCCGCCAGCACCGTATAGTCATAGGCCAACACCATGCAGCGTGCCTGTTCCTTACTGTATCTTTCGCCGTTTACGCTGCCGATACCGGTAACCAGCCCATCAGCGGGTGTCTGTCGAATCAGGTCATCGACTGAACGCCGGGCTTTCTGCGCAGCAAAGGTCAGCGCGCCGTATTCGATAAACGAATCCGCATCACATAGATCTTCAATATTTTCGCGCGCTGTTCGCATCCCCTGTTGATGCCGTTTAGCAACCGCCTGCGGACGCGCGGCATCCAGCGTCAAGTGCTGCCGCTGCAGAACTTCGGCTAGATCGGCGCGCGGCAGGTCCAGATCTATCGCAGCATCGCTGTCGTTAACAGCATCTCCTTCTTCAATATCTGTGACTAAAAATACCGACTGCCCTTTACTGACCAGTTCGCCTGAACTGACATTTACAGCCAGTACGACCGTATTCACCGGAGCACTGATTGCATACTGCATTTTCATGGCTTCGATAATGGCCAGTTCCTGACCGAGCTGCACAGAATCTCCCGGTTTCACCATAATCTCGACAACGGTCCCATTCACGACAGCAGACAGATTGCGGCAACCATCGGGAACATGAACATCAGCGGATGCGTGTAAAACACCAGCAGAGAGAGGCGTATCAGTGAAGTGCCTGGGTTGCGAAGCGTTTATGGCAGAAGCAAGATGCCGGTGCTCATCCACAAAACGCGTATGCACCTTATTGGCCATCACATCTTTATCAGCCAGCAGATTCTGCAGCAAAGCAATATTGGTCTCCACGCCCTCAATGCGAAACTCGCTTAAGGCACGCGCGGCACGTGCAATCAGCTGCGGATAGTCAGTCTGCGGATACGACACAATTAATTTAGCCAGCAAGGAGTCAAACAGCGGATTGATTTTATAGCCAGCATAGCCGTAAGTATCAACGCGGATACCGGGACCTCCCGGTGATTCGAACAGACGCAGGGTGCCAACAGAAGGCTGCACTCCGCCATCCTGATCCAGCGTTTCCGTATTGATGCGTAACTGCATGGCGTAACCGCGTGGAGCAGGAATATTCTGCTGATTGAGCCCCAGTGACATCAGCGTTTCCCCCTGAGCCAGCTGCAATTGCATCTTTACCAGATCGATGCCGGTGACTTCCTCCGTGACTGTGTGTTCGACCTGTAAACGCGGATTCGCTTCGATAAAATAAAAATTCTGTTCATGCCCCGCATCAAGCAGAAACTCAAAGGTACCGAGACTGCGATAAGTCACCGAGGCTGCCATCCGCATTGCGGCGCTGATGATGTTCGAACGCATGGTGTCAGTCAGGGTCGGACTGGGCGCCATTTCTATCAGTTTCTGCTGGGAACGTTGCAACGTGCACTCACGCTCCCATAGATGGCTGATGCCGCCATGGCCATCACCGATTATCTGCACTTCAATGTGACGCGCTTTCGGTAAAAATGCTTCGACATACACATCGCCATGACCAAACGCAGAGAAGGCCTCCGCCTGGCAGCGGGCAAAGGCTTCAGCAAGTCCATCGGTAGTTTTTACTATCCGCATACCGCGACCACCACCACCGGCGATTGCCTTAATCATGATGGCTGAATCTGCAGGCAGCTGGCTAAAGAATTGCTTTGCTTCGAGCAGACTGCAGGCAGCGCGAGTGCCTGCAAGTACAGGAATATCAAGCTGAGCGGCCAGATTCAGTGCCTGAGCTTTATTGCCGAGAAGGGCAAGAGTGTCTGCGGAAGGTCCAACGAAGTTAATGCCATTTTCAGCGCATAGTGCAGCGAAGTCGGCGTTCTCGCTGAGGAAACCATAACCCGGATGAATGGCCTCGCAGCCAGCAGCAACTGCCACCTGAATTATCTGCGCACCATCCAGATAAGCCCGCGCCCCCAGTCCTTTCAGACATACCGCCTCGTCGGCGGCAAGCACATGGCGAGAGTATTGATCATCTTCGGAAAAGACAGCAACCGTGGTGATGTCCATTTCGGCGGCAGCGCGTGCCAGCCGAATTGCGATCTCGCCACGATTGGCGATGAGGAGTCGATTAAATTTCATGCCTGATCATGACAATCAGGTCCGTAATTCGTCAACGAATTTTTTCACACCATCAAACCAGGATGTTTTTTTTGGCGATTGCTGGCCTTCTGACTCAGCGATGTCATGAAACTCATGCAGCAATTCCTTTTGTCGCTTGGTCAGTTTCACCGGTGTTTCCACCACTACACGACAAAGCAGATCGCCAGGTCCACCACCACGGATTGGCGTTACGCCTTTACCGCGCAGACGGAACAATTTACCGGTTTGCGTTTCCGCAGGAATCTTCAGCTTAACGCGGCCGTCCAGAGTCGGTACTTCAAGCTCGCCACCCAGGGCTGCATCAACAAAACTGATCGGAATTTCGCACTGCAGGTCGCGGCCATCACGTTCAAAAAGTTTGTGCTCACGCACCGATATCTGCACATACAGATCGCCTGCAGGGCCGCCATGCAAGCCAGCTTGACCTTCTCCCGACAAACGGATACGGTCACCGCTATCAACGCCCGGAGGCACTTTGACAGAAAGTGTTTTCTGCTCCTCCACCTGACCACGACCATGACAGGTCTGGCATGGATCTTTGATCTGCTTACCTGAGCCACGACAGCGCGGACACGTCTGCTGCACAGCAAAGAAACCCTGCTGCATGCGCACCTGGCCAACGCCATTACAGGTGCTGCAATCTACTGGCACAGAGCCTTTCTTAGCGCCACTGCCAGAACAGGTGGTACAGGTAACGGCAACCGGGATGCGGATTTTTGCGGTAGTGCCCTTCACTGCATCTTCCAGATCCAGCTCAAGGTTATAACGCAGATCTGCGCCTTTGCGAACCTGGCTGCGTCCGCCACCGGCGCCTCTCGCACCTCCGAAGATATCACCAAAGATATCCCCGAAAATATCGCCAAAATCGGCATTGCCACCACTGCTCTGACCATCAACACCCGCATGACCATACTGATCATAGCGTGAACGTTTTTGCGGATCTGACAGCACTTCGAAGGCCACGTTGGCTTCTTTAAATCGATCCTCTGCCGTGTCATCACCTGGGTTTCTGTCCGGGTGGTGTTTCATCGCAACGCGGCGATAAGCCTTCTTCAGGTCTGCTTCCGAGGCGTCGCGTGACACTCCCAGTATTTCGTAATAATCTCGTTTGGACATGTGTTTGTCGACTCTTCTACTGCCGGATGGGCACTACAATCCGCGCTCTGGTTTTGCTGACCAAACCTGGTAAATGATCAGTTTCTGAAACGCAAAAAGCCAGGCAGATTAAGCCTGGCCGTTTTCGCATGCAGATGACCTTACTTGTCGTCTTTTACTTCTTCGAATTCCGCATCAACTGCATCATCTGAAGAAGCTCCGGTATCTTCGCTGCCGCCACCTGCTGAGCCAGCGCCCGCTTGCGACTCTGCGTACATTTTTTGCGCCAGACCTGATGAAACATCGGTAAGCTCTTTGGTTTTCGCTTCGATTTCTGACAACTCATCAGACTTCATAGCGGCATCCAGGGCGCTTATTGCTGACTCAATACTGGTCTTCTCATCAGCACTCACTTTATCGCCAGCTTCTCCCAGCGTCTTGCGAGTCGCGTGGATGAGGCCATCGGCGGTATTGCGCGCGGTAACCAGTTGCTCAAATTTCTTGTCATCTGCGGCATGCGCCTCAGCATCCTTAACCATCTTCTCGATTTCTTCATCGGACAGACCGCTGGAAGCCTTGATAATAATCGACTGCTCCTTGCCTGTCGCTTTATCTTTAGCAGAAACATTCAGGATACCATTAGCATCCAGGTCAAACGCCACCTCAATCTGTGGCATGCCGCGTGGTGATGGCGGTATGTCAGTCAGATCGAAACGACCCAGAGATTTGTTCTGGGTAGCCTGTTTACGTTCACCCTGCACTACGTGAATGGTTACCGCCGTCTGATTGTCATCAGCCGTCGAGAACACCTGAGTTTTCTTAGTAGGAATGGTGGTGTTCTTCTCAATCAGAACACTGGCCACGCCGCCCATGGTTTCAATACCCAGCGACAATGGCGTTACATCCAGCAGCAGTACGTCAGTAACTTCACCAGAGAGGACCGCCGCCTGAATTGCAGCGCCCACAGCGACGGCTTCATCCGGGTTAACATCGCGACGCGCCTCTTTACCGAAGAACTCTGCAACTTTTCTCTGCACCAGAGGCATACGGGTCTGACCACCGACCAGAATCACGTCATTGATTTTCGATACATCGAGATTGGCATCTTTCAAGGCAATTTTCAGTGGTCCGATAGTACGCTCAACCAGGTCTTCCACCAGCGATTCGATCTTCGCACGGGTCAGTTTTTGGACCATGTGCTTGGGACCGGACGCATCAGCAGTGATGTAGGGCAGATTGATTTCAGTCTGCTGTGCAGAAGAAAGCTCAATTTTGGCTTTCTCGGCTGCTTCCTTCAGACGCTGCAGCGCCAGCGGATCGTTATGCAGATCCATACCGGTTTCTTTCTTGAATTCATCCGCCAGATAATCGATCAGACGCAGGTCGAAATCCTCACCGCCCAGGAAGGTATCGCCATTGGTTGCGAGAACTTCAAAGGTATGTTCGCCGTCGGTTTCAGCAATTTCGATAATCGATATATCGAAAGTACCGCCACCCAGGTCATACACCGCAATCGTTGAATCGCCGGCTTTCTTGTCCATGCCGTAAGCCAGTGCGGCGGCGGTCGGCTCATTGATAATACGTTTGATTTCCAGACCGGCAATTCTGCCCGCATCCTTAGTGGCCTGGCGCTGTGAATCGTTGAAGTAGGCAGGCACAGTTACCACCGCTTCAGTCACTGTTTCGCCGAGATAATCCTCAGCCGTCTTCTTCATTTTCTTCAGTACCTGCGCGGAGATCTGCGGGGGAGACATTTTCTCGCCGTTGACCTTAACCCAGGCGTCGCCATTGTCAGCTTTTACGATTTCGTAAGGCACCATTTTGATGTCTTTCTGCACAACATCATCACCGAACTGGCGGCCGATCAGTCGCTTGATGGCGAACAAGGTATTTTTGGGGTTGGTCACTGACTGCCGCTTTGCAGGCTGACCAACCAGAGTTTCTCCATCTTTTGTGTAGGCGATGATTGAAGGGGTTGTGCGATCGCCCTCAGCATTCTCAATAACCCGTGCCTTACCCCCCTCCATGACTGCCACACAGGAGTTGGTCGTCCCCAGGTCTATACCAATAATTCTACCCATCGTAATATTCTCCACTTTGCTGCCCATGCAGGGCGGCCGATTATTTATCTATTGCTGCTCTATATTGGTTCTTTTGCTCAAATTTCAAGAGCTGACCCAGTGCGTTTTTTTGTTCAGGCACCTGCCGGCTCTTTCGACACGACGACCATCGCCGGACGTAATACCCGACCGTGCAGGGTGTAACCCTTCTGCATCACTGAGATAACGGTATTGGGTTCGGCATCAGGCGCTTCATGCATCACCACTGCCTGATGCAACTGCGGGTTGAAGGGTTCGCCCAACGGATCAATCTGTTCAATACTGAATTTCTTAAAGCAATCAGTGAAACTTTTGAGCGTCAACTGAACGCCATCGCAGAGAGCTTTAATGCGTTCATCATCCGGGTTTTCCACGGCCTGCAGAGTCCGTTCGAGATTATCAATGACAGCCAGCAGCTCTGAAGCAAATTTTTCCTGCCCGTACTTATGAGCACGCTCCACATCCTGCTCGGTGCGCCTGCGTAAGTTCTGCATCTCTGCCTGCACCCGCAGAACGTCCTCGCGGTGGCTTGAAATATTTGCCTCCGCCGTTTCAAGCTTGTCCAGCGCCTGTTGCAGGGTCAGTTGCTGATCAACATCCGTTTCCATATCATAATCTTCCAGCGTCTGTTGTGATTCCCGGTCCGACTCGACTTGTGGTTCGACCATTTCTACCTCTTTATGCTGTTCGTTATGCTGTTCAGATTTATCGGGACCTGTATTATCAAATCCTCTGCTGTCAGAACTGTTTTTCCTGTTCTTGCTCATCTGCTCTCACCTGCGTCCGCGTCTGTCAGTGTGTTCCCGCCTAGATGGGGGCATCATGAAATTATTCAAGACGAAAACATGATTTTTCCGCATAACCTATAATCTCCTGTATCACGACAGACACTGAACAACAGGGCGTGCTAGTGTCTGCCTGCAGCAATCAGCAGTGCCAAAAAATCCTGAATGCGTTATATTTCGGGCAGTTCCCCCCTTAAACAAAGAATGGTTATAAACCTCCATGCTTAACCAGTTAGCTATCCGCAATTACGCCATCGTTGAGCACCTGCAAATGGATTTTAGTCCGGGCATGTCGGCTATTACTGGAGAAACGGGTGCCGGTAAGTCGATAATCCTGGGGGCACTGGGCCTGACTCTGGGCGATCGCGGCGACAAAGACAGCGTTGCAGCAGGGGCCGCTAAAGCCGACATCACCGCTCAGTTTGATCTGCGCGATCTGGCCTCTGCTAAAGACTGGTTAAGTGAAAATGAATTACTGCCTGAGGCCGAACCGGAGATCTGCATTTTACGCCGCATCGTAGCCAGCGACGGGCGCTCCAAAGCCTGGGTTAACGGCTGCCCGGTAACCTTGCAGCAACTGAAAATAATCGGCGAAATGCTGATCGACATCCACAGTCAGCATGAGCATCAATCACTACTGAACCGGGCCACCCATCTGCGCCTGCTCGACGATTTCGCCGGTCAGCAGCCGCAGGCGCAAAAGCTGCGCCAGCTGCACCGCCTGTGGAAGGACAAACAGCAGCAGCTGGAACAATTGAACACCCAGGCTGATGCGCTGCATGCCCAGCACCAGCTGGTACGCTATCAACTGGAAGAACTGCAGGAACTGGGTTTGCAAGCCGGCGAACTGGACAGCCTGCAGCAGGAATACCTGCAACTCAATAATGCTGATACCACTCTGGCCACTGCACAGCAGCTGCTCGACCTGTGCAGTGAAAACGAGGAGCAGAACATCCTTGGCGCCATCAATCAGGCACTTGCCCTGGTACAGGGGCTATCCGCAGTCCCCGCCAGCCTGCAGATAACGACCGAGCTTTTGAATAATGCTGCCATTCAGATTGAAGAGGCAGTCAGCGAACTCAGCAGGAATATTGACGGTTTTGAAGCCAATCCACAGCGCCTGGAAGAGATCAACCAGCGCCTTGCCGATATTCAGACTCTGGCCCGCAAACACCGCATTAAACCTGAAGAGCTGGATAATCTGCAGAGAGCTCTGCAGGAACAGCTGCAAGGCGCGTTGAATAATGAAGAAGCGGCAGCGAATCTGCATAAAGCTGAAGCTGCATTGCGCCTGGAATATCTGCAGCTGGCCGGAACGTTGAGCACGCTGCGTAAGGCGGCAGCTGTGCGTCTGGCCAGCGGCATTAATCAGCAGCTAACCGAATTGGGCATGGCAAATGCAAAGCTGGAAGTGGAGATAAGCGCACTGGACCCACAGTCACCAACTCCTCATGGCTTGGAAAGCATTGAGTTTCTGGTCAGCACCAACCCAGGGCAGGCACCAAAACCGTTGATTAAAATAGCTTCTGGTGGCGAATTATCCCGCATCAGCCTGGCCATTCAGGTGATTACGGCACAGACCTCAGTGATACCAACGTTGGTGTTTGACGAGGTGGATGTCGGTATCGGCGGAGGCGTGGCAAAAGCAGTGGGTCGGTTGCTGCGTGAACTGGGCGAGCATGGCCAGGTGCTCAGCGTCACCCATCAAGCGCTGGTGGCGGCGCAGGCGCATCAACACTTGTTCGTCAGCAAAGTGCCCGGCAAAGACAGCAAAGGTGTGGCGGTGGTGACTACGCAGATCAGAGAGTTAAATGAGCAGGAGCGGATACAGGAGATTGCCCGCATGCTCGGAGGCGAGGCTGATATCGGGTTTTCAAAGGAATCGCTGGCACATGCCCAGGAGCTGGTGCGCTGCTGAACACTCAGCGCCGAGCTTTCCTTCAGGACTGTCGTGCCGAACTGTCGCCAGACCGCAGTCACCGCCCAGCAAGACAGTCAATCGACTCACGACTTCCGACAGTTCTTACATATTCCATACAGATAAAGACTGTGATCAGTGATTTCGAAACCGAATTTAGCTGCAATTTTATCCTGCTGCTCCTCAATGACGCGATCATAGAACTCTTCCACCTGACCGCATTTACTGCAGACCAGATGATCATGATGATCAGCGGTCATCAATTCGAAAACTGAATTGCCACCCTCGAAACGGTGTCTTTGAACCAGACCAGCCGATTCAAACTGAGTCAGCACCCGATAAACTGTTGCCAGTCCAACATCCTCGTCGGCTTCAATCAAACCTTTATAGATATCCTCCGCACTCAGGTGGCGCGTATCCGAGTTTTCCATCAGCTGCAATATTTTTACGCGCGGGAGGGTCACCTTCAGTCCGGCCTTGCGAAGTTCCTGATTCTCTGATGACATAAGCAAATCCTGCAACATGGGGCGAAAATTGAACAGTTTTCCCGCTGCTCGTTGTGCGCTATTATGCCCCCTTACGTATTCGGATGAAAGTTGATAAAAATGCTCAGAATTAATTTGTCGCCAATGATTAACCCCTTGCTTCGCAATATCCTGATATTGAGTGTGTTATTTCTGGGAGCCTGCAGCATACCCACCATCCAGTTTCCGGGAGTTTATAAAGTCCCGGTTCAGCAGGGCAATATCATCACTCAGGATATGATCGATCAGCTACGGCCGGGCATGACCCGTCGTCAGGTCATTTTCGTCATGGGAACACCGATGGTTCGTGATCCTTTTCATCAGGATCGCTGGGACTATGTCTATAACTACCAGCCAGGTGGTGGGGCGCGAGGCCAGGAAATGGTTACCATCTATTTCGAAGACGATGCGCTGACGCAAATTACCGGCGACTTCAAACCTGGTCAGGATGCCGTTCCAGAAGCAAGTGGGGCGAGTCCAAATAATTCCTGAACCTGGTATTGAATAAGTAACTCCTGAAGCAGTCAATCCCTGCTTCAGGAGTTTTTTCTTTTAAAACTGCAAACGCAACCCCAGCTCATAACCACGCCCCGACTGCGGCGCCAGATCCTTCAACCGCGAGGTATGGTTGCGAATTTTTTCATTGAGCAGATTATTGCCCTTCGCAAATAACAACAACTCCTGTCCAAACACCTGAGCATGGTAATCGACCACAACATTCAGCAAGGTATAGCCATCCGTCGAGCTTTCATTGCTGCGTGCTGTATTATCCTGTTCACCAACACGTGTAGCACGCAGCTTATAAACCCAGTCCGCATGTGAGTGACTTATTTCCGCACCAAAACGAGCAGCAGGAATACGTGGCACATTGCCACCCTGATCAAAGCGCGCCCGCACATAGTCACCAAACAACGTCAGCTCCGTCTGCCCCTGATCACCACTCCACACAGGCAGAGTCGCCTGTGCTTCAACCCCCGTGAACAGAGCGTCCTGTTGCGTTATTCTCGCAATCTCAATGTCATCTTCGAAATCGCCAGTATCCTCAAGCAACAGATAATCACGGATATTGTTATAGAACACATTCAGTTCACCGGTCACTGCTCCGCGGTGCTGCCGCCAGCCAAATTCGATATTGGAAGATCTTTCCTTGCTGGCATTCGGATCACCAATTTCCAAACGATTGGTCGCGAAATGCGCAACCAGGTCGTGCTCATCGGCAGGTTCTGCACAGCTCAGAATATCTATATTAGAGTACAGCTCTTCAACCGTCGGGGTGCGCTGCGAATGTGCAATGGAGAATAGAAGATTGGTATTCTCGCGGAATCGCCAAACGCTGGAAGCGCTGCCACTGACACTGTTTTCCGACTGGTCACAACGCCCACCGGATTGATCAAAACGCTGCTGCTCGGTGCGTAAACCAAACTCATAAATCATCTGGTCGCGCTCTATCGTCTGCACCGTAAATAAGGCTATTGAGCTTATATCAGTCGGCGCTATATAGGCCTCTTCCCCTTCAGCGCTGAACTCCATATTGTTAAACTGAAGACCCAGTACGCCCTGCATCGGGCCGATCGGCTGATGAGCGAAACTGAAACGTCCCTCATGTCCTTTATTTTTATATCGCGTGCCGGTCGAACCATCACCTTCAACTTCAACGTGCTGATAGTCGACAAAACTAAGCCGCCCCTGAGCACTCTCAAAAAAACCAGCAAGCGACATCATGCCATCAATATCAATCCGATCCTGTTCCATGTCTATGCGCAGGCCACCCTCCTCAACTTCATCAGCATGCTCCTCATCAGCGTGCTCTTCGTCCTCGTGATGCTCTTCGTGAGCGCCCTCCGGCACTCCGTAATTATTGCGCAATCTGTTGACCGAAGCGCCCAGGTAGCCGCCGTCAAAAACCCAGGACCCGCCCACTGCGCCGGCATGTGAACGGGTATTCGAATTTTGAATACGCCCCTTGCTTTCAAGCAGTTCCGCCAACTCTTCAGGATCAGATAGATCGATGGTTTCAGGGTTTATCGCAAAACCTGGAATACGTGTGTTGTTGCTCTCGCGAAAGACACCATCCACATGCCACGCAAACTGACCGACGCCCGAATCCAGTTTAAATACGCTCATCTGTTGATCGGAAACGGTATTATGACGGGTCTCAAGAAAACCAGTTACAGCCTCGGGAACTGTGCGTGGAATACGATTATCAATAACATTCACAACGCCACCGATAGCACCATTACCGTACAGCAGAGTCGCTGGTCCGCGCAGCACTTCTATACGCTCTGCCAGCGCTGCTTCAACACTGTTGGCATGATCAGGACTCACAGCCGAGGCATCGATATTACTGACGCCGCTCTGTAGAACCTGCACCCGGTTACCACTCTGACCCCGAATCACCGGCAATCCTACACCGGGACCAAATGAGGAACTGTGAATACCAATCAGTTCGTTGAGCGTTTCACCCAGAGTGGCTGCAACACGTTCGCGCAACAGTTCACCGGAAAGGACATTCACTGGCAGAGCAGTTTCAGCGGCGGTCCGCTGCATCGTTGTGGTGACAATTATTTCATCAACTATTTCGTTGGCATGCAATTCCTCTGCCTGGTCTTGATCTGCAGTCTGGGCGTGTATCTGGGTAAATCCCGTTGCCATAATGGCTGATATTGCGGCTCGTAATACGGCTGATTTTGAACGGTATTTCATTGTGTAAGGCCTCGTGAATCAAGAAAGTATTCTGATGTTCTACTGTTATCACGATGAGAACTGCGGCCAGAAGTCGGGCCATACAGACTAACGAAGATGTAGAACGGCTATCAGAAAAAAGGGATTAATCCCGTGAATTCATACTGATCAAGATTGGAGGATGTACGGGGGTGCTCTGGCATTTGCAGAACGAACTATCAGAAGGGGGTTGTCTGAACCAGGCAGCGAAATGTAATCATTTTCAAAGTTTACTACCGGCAGAACAAACTGGCTGGGCAGAGCACCAGCAGATGAGCCGATCTTTAAACACTGTTCACAGTCATATTTAAGATTGATGTCGCCTTCATGGTCATGCAGCAAAGCCGCACTTTGAGAAAACGCAAACAGCAATACCAGCAGGCAGGGCATCGCTGCTCTTTTCCATTTTGCCAACTTTAATTGCAGAGTCTGCATTGCCTGAAGAATTCCGTTTGCCATGATATTTTTAAGACCTGCGATTATTAAAACATCTTGCAGACAAGTCAATTGTTAAATTTTCTCTGCCAATTGAACAGAAAACCGCTCCAGTTCAGTCAGTCCCACGACATCGTGGGAGCTGAGTAAAATATCCTGACGCGGCAGCTCGGGCAGCGCCTGGCTAAGGGTTGCCAGATGCACTTCTTCCTGCACCCTGCGCTCAGCAAAGAACAGATCTGCTGCTGCAGGCAGACGCTTGTTAACCACCAGACCTCCCACTTTCACTCCGGCACGTTTTAATTGTGCATGCAACTCTATGGTTTCCAGCACCGGCAATCGCTCTGCGGCCAGCACGATGATGAAAGCGGTTTGGGTTGCATCCTTCAAGGTGTCGCGCAGCCCCGCGAAGCGCTGTCGTCGTCGGTTCAATAGCTGCCGGATCCGGTTTTCGCGATCGCCCACTGAATCTCCGGATGCCAGCGTTGCTCCGAAAAATTTATTCCGCTCCTCTTTATCGCTGCTCATACCGCGCAACACCGCCGTAAAACTATCCGCCTTATCGCGCCGCTTTATCAGCCCTTCCGTCCACGCAGACATCATCTCCGGCAATGCCATCAGGCGAGCCGTGTGTCCCGAAGGTGCGGTGTCAAAGACCACCAGGTCATAGTTTTCTCTGCCCTGCTCCGCCACTTCGGCAATTCGCTCCAGCATCGCAGCTTCCTGCATGCCAGGCGCGTCACGGGAAAGCTCCATGTGCTTATCGACTTCACCCAGCAGGTTTTTGGGCATCAGACGCCGCAGCGCAGAGGTCACCTCCTGCAGATGCTCCTCAACAGTCTGCTCCGGATCCAACTCCATACCATCGAGTAGCGGTGCCAGCCTGACCGGTTTGGGGCCAATTTTCCGATCAAACAGATGCCCCAGATTGTGTGCCGGGTCGGTCGACACCAGCAGCACCTTTTTGCCTTCATTGGCCATAGCCAGCGCAGTGGCTGCTGACACCGTGGTTTTACCCACGCCACCTTTGCCACCGAAAAACAGAATATGTCTGTTGCGTGCAACTTCTAACAGCATGAGACATGATCCAGAGGCGAGCGCTCCATACCCATCCGCCGATGCCAGTCGTGGAAGCGGTCATAAACTACCGGCAGCAGTTCCAGCGTATAGTAGGAAGCCGGGTTAGGAATACCGAGGCTTTCGGAAAAAACCATCAGCATGAACAAATCATCTTCATCGCGCTGGGCCCGCATAAACGCCTGCCGATAAGGCGCCACATAATATTCTTTCAGGCCAGCTTCAATTCTGGTGAGCATGCCGGTGGTTTTGCCGAACACGCCTGGTTTTTTGTCACTCATAGTTCAATCTCCTGCCGCGTATGCCGATATTCCTGATAACGTGCTGATCAACGCTTGCCGGCTTTAGCCGCACGCGCCAGTCGAGCCTGCTTTGGATCTATCTGCAAAGGACGATAAATTTCTACGCGATCCCTGCTGCGTAACACATAGTCTGCCGGTGAAGGGTTTACAGAGCCATCCAGCAGTCGCGAAAAAATGCCCATCAGCGCAGTTTCCAGATCAATCATTGGAAATTCATTGACTATGCCCGACTGCTTAACCGCCTGCAAAGCCGTGGTGCCTGGTGGCACATACAACTGAATTATTCGTTGCTTCTCCGGCAGTGCATAAGCAACCTCAACCAGAATATCTTCACGCTCAGGCGACATCAGCTCTGTGACCATTATGCGGCTGGTTCTTTGTACACATAATGAGCCCGGTCTATCAACTCATCCACCAGAGTGTTTGCTGAATGCTCAAACAGCATCTCCAGCATCCGCCCTACAAATCCTTTGGAATATTCAAACTCCATCTCCAGAGAAACCTTGCAGGCAGCCTCGGTCAACGCCTTAAAGTGCCACGAGGCACTGAAATGCCGAAATGGCCCTTCAACCAGATGCATCTCAATATCGGTATGCGGCGTAAGGGTATTGCGGGTGGTAAAACTCTGCTTCAAGCCTGCCTTGCCCAGCGTCAACTTCGCGGTGATCTGCTGATCAGTCCGCTCAATCACATGCGCCGCCAGCGCACCGTACATAAAATGCGGATAGCTCTCGATATCGTTCACCAGATCGTACATCTGCTGCGTCGAAAACGTCACGATGGCGCTGCGATCAATGCGGATCATTCAGTGGGAACCTCAACCGTGTGGATTTTCAACTCTGGAATTTTCAACCCTGGAATTATTAAACCCTGGAACGTTAAATCATGGAGCGTCAAAAAAGACCAACCAGGTCGAACGCAAAGTATTTCACTGATACTGAGTTGATGAAAACAAACAAGAGCACAACGGGGATAAACGTTCGCAATGCAAAATTAAGGTATTTGTCCAGTGCGGAGCCGATGAACCCGGAATCGCCTACAGCCAGTTCAGCAGAAAGCCCGCCGTTTTTCCAGCGATATGCGCAGAATATACACACCAGGAAACCAACGAAGGGCAGAATCACCTCAGAGAAGGTATCCGCCAACAGATCAAAGAAAGATTTCTGCCCGCCGCCATAAGTGATGAATTCGGTGAGAAAACCAGACATACCAAAGGACATTGCCGCCAGCACGGCGAAGCTGCTTACCAGGCCAGCTTGAATTAATACTGCTTTTCGCCTTGAGAAGCTCCACTCATCGACCATATAAGCGATAGGGATTTCCAGAATCGATACCAGCGAGGTAAGGGCCGCAAAGAATACCAGGGCAAAGAAAATAGTTGCCACCACACTGGCACCAAAATAGCCCACCACCGTTTGCATCGAGAGGAATATCTGTGGCAGATAGGTGAAGATCAACCCAATACTGCTGGAGGAAAGATCTTCTGGATTAGTCGCCGGATTAAAACTGAAAATCGCTGGCAGAATCATCAGGCCCGCAAGAAACGCAACGCTGGTATCTGCAAAAGCAACCATCCGCGTAGAGGCAACTATCCGATCCTTGCGTCCAAAATACGAGCCGTAGGTGATCAAAATGCCCATACCCAGTGATAAGGAAAAGAAAGCCTGGTTCAAGGCCGCATTCACCACTGAACCGCTCAGCTGACTGAAATCCGGTATCAGGTAATAACGCAGGCCAGCGCTGGCATTATCCAGCGTCAGCACAAAAGCGATAAGCCCCAGCAGCATCACCATCAACGAGGGCATCAATACCCGCGCCAGGCGTTCGATACCGCCTTTGACGCCACCTAACAGAATACCGAACACCATAATCTGCAAAACAACGAAATAGATAAATACCGTTGGCGAACCGATCATCGTGCTGAAACTGGCCTCTTCGGCCAACTCGGTAAGGCCACCGCTCACGGCTCGTAGCAGAAAGATCGCGATCCACACGGTTACTACGGTATAGAAAACAGCAATCATGAAGGGAGTAACGATGGCGAGTTTGCCAGCCAGTCGCCAACCACTGTGTCCCGCAGAGAGATTAGAGAACGCGCCAACCGGACTGCGCTGGGTATGGCGCCCGAGAGCAATTTCCGAGAGCATCACCGGGAAGCAGATGAACGCAACAAACAGGATATACACAAGCAGAAAAACCGCGCCGCCATTCTTAGACGCCATTACGGGAAAGGCTACCAGGTTACCCAGACCCACTGCGGAACCAGCCGCCGCCAGTATGAAGCCCAATCTTGAACTGAACTGACCGCGGTCAATTGCCATATATCCCCTGCAAACTCAGTAAATCAGGCTATCCAGCCCCGAACGAACTCCGTGCGGATTCTAACAGTGCGTAATTCTCCGGGTCAATTTTGTTGGAATGCAGGTATAATCCGCGGCCATGGCTAAATCAAAGAAATCCGCAGCTTCCGATTCCTCGATCATTCGCAACAAAAGAGCTC
>Ga0209284_10004283_pt1 | contig 16275 bp, 13 predicted proteins | sample FRY03_FD_187211 | JGI IMG/M metagenome (GOLD analysis project Ga0209284, IMG submission 187211) | Freshwater microbial communities from Lake Fryxell liftoff mats and glacier meltwater in Antarctica - FRY-03 (SPAdes) (version 2) | ecosystem: Environmental > Aquatic > Freshwater > Ice > Glacier... | reverse complement strand
CCCGGTGGACTCGAGGGAGCTTAGCTGGGGGGCCCCTGTGGACTCGAGGGAGCTTGGCAGGGGGCCCCCCCCTGAACTCGAGGGAGCTTAGCAGGGGGGCCCCGGTGGACTCGAGGGATCTTAGCAGGCTGTGGTTTTTTATTTTCAGAGCAAAGTCAACGCATACTGTGTGATTTCTATGGTAATGTTGCTCCGAGTGAGAATTGCTATTTCTTTTACAATAACTGCCCATTTCGTATGCAACGTGTGTGTATTTGTGTGTCTACGTCTATCTCTCTCTCTCTCGCTTGGCGTCAAAGCGGAACCAGCCAGTTGGTGGCGTCTGTACATGCATTCTGGTTGACACCAGAAATCTTCAAAAAAACACCAGAAAATGGCCAAATTTGCACCCGGGTGAGCAGTGCCAGTTCCTGTATTTTGGCCCTTTAAAAAATGACAGAAACTGTGCCCGCATAGCAAAAGAGCAATTATGCCCTTTTTCAAGCAAAAATATCGTTTATTTACATCTTGAACATTCTCCTAGTTTGCCATGACCAGGACTCGGACCCGGCACTTCCATCTTGACAAGATGGCGTGATACCATTCGACTACACGGCATATTCAGCACACATGAGTATGTGTGCTCCCTTATATGCTAACGTGTGGTAATTACCTGACTGGCCTCTAGACATGCTTCTATCTGTTTTCATAGGAATCAGCCTGTCAAAGTCGGCCATGTTGGCCGTCATGAAATCTCCCGAACAGGCCTGCACACAGATCGCCTGGGAATGCATCTGTCGTGGCAGAAGAAGCCTTGTCCGCTTTATGCTTTGCATGTACGGCCGCTTTTTTCCTCGACCATGTCGTTTTTCCTGGCCTTCTTTGCCTGGCGAAGGCATTGTTCATTCTCTCTCGCTCTCTCCCTCTTCTTCTCTAGGTTTCGAAGTTCATTCCCTTCATGTTCGATGGCATCCGCCTTGGTCTGGTCCTGGTAGAATTCGAGGAATGCGAACCAGAACACCGTCAAACGCCAATCGACGCTAGTGTCCAGGTTGCTGGCCAGTGCGATGTGAATTTTTCAGGAATCATAAGATTCGTACTCCATTTATTTTTGAGGCGCATGGCACCGTGCGACGAGACAAAGCTTTGCAGTGTGTGCACACCCACGTCAAAGGCCTGTGCCGTAGCGATAATCAAGGGCATTACACTAGTTTCGTATTATAGACAGCTTGCACTTTCGTTTGGGCATATGACCATGGAGTTTTTCGCTGGTCTCTTCCTGTTCGCTATGCTCTGTGTTGGCGGTTTCATGCTTGTCTTCCTGCATGGTGCCTGGGTAGTGGGTCTGTGAATTTGGAACACTGTCTTTGCCGTGGGGTTTTATTTGTTTTGATGTCTAAAATAGTCTCTGCTGTCCTGGCCGCTGCTGCCATCGTCCTTGTCACGAACTTTTGTAAAAATTGGGTACACTGCATGAGTCTGCACCATTATTAATTGCGAGTGAGTCAACAAAGAAAAGAGACATTTTTGTTGAATGAACAGAATAAACGCACAATCAATGGAAATCAGGGTGTTGGTTGGGGTGGCCTTGTCTATATACTGCAAATGACAGCTCACGATCCCGCTCTTGCTGCCATAGCTCCTTTTTGCTCCATGCGGCGAAATTCCGTGTTTTCCACGTCTGCGTTGTTGTGTCGAGCTGCTCTATCTGCTTTCGTCGCTCGATCAGAAACACCCTAAACCTCTCTTCCTCTTGATCTGCGACACCAGGGGAAAATGTCTGCGTTGCAACCTTGGTCTTTTGTTTTTTGTCTCGGCCTATCTGCTGTCTCGTGTTCGCCTCATCATGTGCCACGCGCTGTCGTTTGATCTTGTCATCGTGTTCGGCTTGGTGTATGATATTCTCTTCAACATATTCGACGTGTCCAGATTGCTGTCGTTGTATCTTGTTATCGTACAGTTCTTGTTGTATTTTTATATTACTATCGTGCGTAGCTTGCTGTTTTTGTACATTCTCATGGTGTAGAGCTTGCTGTCGTTTTATCCTCTCACGACATAGAGCTTCCTGTCTTGTCTTCTCTTCAGCATCTCTCTGCTCTAGATACCCTATGCCCAACCCAATGCACACTGTCTTATCGTATTGCTTTCGTCCCTCGAGATTATACCTTTGCACAATCTCGGGGTTGATATCATCTAACGGTCTGCGACTCCAATCAGCCATCTCGATACATATCTTCAATACGCCCTCATCAGTGGTGTAGTTATAGTGATTCTTGCTCTTGTCTGCGGCCTTGTTGGTCTTTGTCTTCTTCGTGAACTTTTTTCCGAAAAGCTCTTGTGAGAGGCCAAATATGCAGGTCATCAAGGCCTTGCGGGTCCTTGGTCTGAGCTTGGTGCTCCTCTTGTGCAAGAATTTATAATAATTCCACATATCATCACTGATCTTGAGCTCATCATCCTCATCATACGTCGACTGCTTCAGGGTGAGGTCATACAGCTTCAACTGGGCCTCAGATGGCATATTACGATTGAATCTGCGAATCATTCTTCTCATTAGCTGTACTTTGCTATTGACATTGGTGAGGTTGTTGAGTGAGAAATCTTTACGGTTGTTGACAATGTCAATTTCCCGCAATTTTTCGTCGGTGTAGACAGTACGCATAAGATTCATATTGTGTTCAAACGCAATTGAATCTGTGAAGACATCCACAATTATCTGGCGGTTGCCTGGATTTGCCTGGATCGAATCGAAGAGCCGATTTCGGAGAATCTCGAGATGCTCAGTGTGCGTTGGGATCTCCGAGTGCTTGATTCCTTTGACCGCCGCCAGCCGCTTTTCGAAGACTGATTTCCTGCCTGTGGGGGTACCTGAGAGCCATGCATCAAACTCATTTTCTTTGGCCTGCTGATTCATATCATCCATTGCATTCCAGTCTGCCACTGCTTGCACATCAACAGGCCTGCGCCTGATGATTGACTGGCGAATCACTTTGTATCCGCGCAGTTCCATTAGCCCGTCGAGCATATACAGGAAGGAGCTCCCCATCACATTATTGTGGTATAGCGCGGTCTTGTAGAGCTTTGAGAACCCATTATCAGTGTATTCGCATGTGTCTGAGCTCATATTGATCTTGCAATCCTGCATGTGTCGCAAGATGTCTACGTCTCGAGAATAGTGGGTCTTGCCTCGAGAAGGGCTGGTGCTCCGACACAAAGCATCCAGTTCGGTGCTCATTTCCTCAAACGAGGCATAGTCTTGATGGTTTTTCATTCCTGAGGCGCAAATTTTGACGTCCTTTATGTTACGATTCCGGTTTATCATCTGAAGTGCCACGGCAGGAGAGATTGTATCTTCGCCTTTGAGGAAGAGATACGCCGTCTGTGCCTCCTTGGGGTTAAAATCAATGCCCGTTGTGATGGTCGGAGTGTAGACGACCCCACAATAGGACCACTCTGTGTTTATATGCTCGGGCAAAATGCCCTCCTCGCTAGTGTACAACCTTAAGTTTGACGCGCTACCATGTGTGTCTTCCAGCAGTAGACGATGGATGCGCTCTGCTTGCTTCTTGGTGTTGCATGGAACGGTGAATCCCTTCCCTGTCTTCAAGCATTCCTTCATCTCGGCAATCATTTCTTCTTCATCTCTGTAGTGGACCTCTATTCCCGTATACTTTTTGTACTCGTTCTTGATGAATGCAACTTCGCACTCACCCACACCGCTGGAAATAGTAGTGTCGATCATGGCGAATTCAACGTCGGTAATCTGATTATCCATTGCAACGACCTTGCCAGAATGCTTCATCAGCCAACTCAGAGTCAGTGCTGCTTCAATCCTAGTGCTTTGCAGTGTAGTGCTAAAAAGGAGGTGAAAATTGTTGCTGTGAACTTCGTCGAGGAGCAAGATGTATTCCACAGCGTTGTCCGTCACATCCTGCAGCATCCTTCGAAATTTCGGAAGACTTTCTATCGTGGTTACGTAACTATGTAGACCGATTTGGAATGTGGAGACGTCTGAATCATCATACTGTTTGGTTGGTATGCCGGCCTTCCGGAAGGCCTGTACGTGCTGTTGCACTTGTGTTATCCGCTGACACACTGATATTATGGGCATTTTCAGCTTGCGAGCCAGTTTTATGATGGATTGGGTCTTTCCAGTGCCCGTGCAGCTCTCAACGACTATGATCCGAGACGGTGATTTCAGGAGCCTTTCGGACAAGTACTGTTTGTTGAATTTGCGCGTGATTCGCCCTTTGTTCTTGTCAGATAGGGATGGTCGATCAGTGTATACCTTCTCAATTTTGTGGCATGGCAGAAATTCGGTGCTAGTATTGGCCTTCAACCTCGTATTCACCATCGAAACTATAGCATTAAGGTCCTCTGTACACACTCCAGCGTCACATTCACTCCACATCTCATCCCTCTTTTCTTGGCTTAGGCTACGAACTGCAGACCACCCGTCATAAAACCCACGGTACCCAAACCTCTTCAGAATTGGAATGACGGTTTCTGTGCTCTCCTGTGCTTGTTCTGAAGAGCTTACGTCTGAAAAAAGCTCAATAAGCTCAGTCAGCTCCCTTGCCGTAATATGGTGCCAAGGGAAGGCAGCAATAGGAGAGACACGCATTGCGATGATTTCGTGGGCAGGATGGTGAGCAGGATCATACTGACCTCGGGCCTGGTGAACAGGATCATCATGCTGATGCAGGCACTCTATGGATGAATTGGTAGAATCTTCGCACTCAGATGCGTCTTGCCCAACCTCCGTTTCGGCTGTCTCTTCCCACTCAAGTATAGCACTCCCAGTATCAGTGTTTATGTGCTCGGAGATGTCGACAACTGTGTTCATTTCGTGTGCAGTCGACTGCATCACGACAGTGTCGTCGAGATCCATGCTATCAGTGGCATGAGTGTGTTTCACAGCAGTATCTTGTTGCGCATTGCCAATGACGTTGGTGTCCGTCCGGTGTCTCTTGCTCATAGGAGGTTTCGACAGCCATTCCAGCAATGATGCAGGCACTTGTCCAAGACAGAACTTCCTGCCCTTGCATCTATAAGAATGGCAGTGATACCATATGTATTCACCACGCACAGAACAATAAGCAGAGTTACTGCCTTTGTGGATGAAGCCCTTGGTGGCGAGACAATGTCTGGGCCCGTTGTTCTTACACACGAGTGTGCCTTGACTTATTGGATTCTCTGTTGACAGCATACGACCAGTATAGTCACACCCACGACTGCCATTCTGCTCAAGCAGCTTTTGTGCGTCCTCAACAATCATCAGAGGCAGGTCTACAGCTGAAGCAGTCGTCTGATGACGCGCAGTGTCCTGCTCGGGTTTCTCGCGCTTGCGGCCCTTCATTCCAGCCTGCTTGACACTCTTTTCAGCTACCTGGGGCTCTGGAATCCAATATGTAACGTCTTTCACATTCGTGACCAACGTCTGAAGGAGCGCCTCCATCGTGTGGGGTCGGGGAGGGTGAAATTCCAGGGCCATCTCTTTGCTCGGCTGCTCGTCCTTGAGTTTCCACGATTCAATGATTCTGAGGTTCTGATTCCGACTATATACACTAGTATCAACCAGCGACATGGGCTCCATCTTTGCGTTGGTCGCCTGCATTACGTCTAGACTTTGGAGATGTCTCGCGAAATTCTTGAGAGCTCCAGTATTTTTCTCGAATCCAATGCGGGGAAAGCTGATGTGAAATGAGTGCTTGTACACGCCACCATCAATCCTCGAAGATATTGTGACAATCACATGGTCAAGGAGCCATGGCTGCTCTTGTAATGCAGGCCATCTAGTCATGGCCTCCTCTTGTACCGTCTTGATAGTGCTCTCAAGTTTGTCATCACTTAATGTACCATCGTCGTTGAACTGACTTGGACAGTAGTGTTCTACGTCGAAGTATAGAGTGCATCTTGGGTTTTCTTCTGGAATAATTTCGTAGAAGTTTCTTTTGACATGAAGTGCAGTCTCCTGGAAAAAGGCCACGCGTGAACTGAACCATGTGAAATGCTTTACCTTTTTACCGTCACGTTTGCTGATCGCATCATATGCAATCTCAAAGCTGCCAGGAGGGCGTTTGGCTATCATCCCCTGTCTCCATGTGGCCCCTCGTTTTATGTAATCTTGCGTGTGGCATGGTGACGACATAAATCGGCATTCTTCGAGTAGCACTCCAGTGACTGGCTGATAAGACGTTTTATCTACAGATTCAACGAAAATCCCCATATATCAGGATCTAATAACACCTTGTTGGTGTCGATTGATCTGGCATCAGGGTCTGTCCTTATATATGTTCTCTATATGCAAGAAAAAATTTACAACATCACAATGCTCTTACGCAAAGGCGGCGTATTCGTGTGATATTAGCCGAAATTCTGCAAAATCGTCAACATCTCTAGTCTTGTAAATGCCGGTCTACACCTGTAGCAGGCTTGACTCATCTGGTCTCCCCCCCCCCACACACACAGTGCACACAAGACCATCAAAGTCTAGCCATCTCATAGCTCAATTCCCACAAGTCTCGTAAATGCTGGTCTACACCTGTAGCAGGCTAGACTCACCTGTCTGCAGTGTTGTGTTACTTGTAGATCCGCGGGTCCCCCCCACACACAGTGCACACAAGACAATCAGAGTCTAGTCATCTCATAGCTCAATTCCCACCAGTCTTGTAAATGCTGGTCTAAACCTGTAGCAGGCTTGACTCATCTGTCTCTGGTGTTGTGTGACAATACGCAATACCTCTATCTAAAAATTCAGAGGTCCTTCGATACCTCTACCTAAAAATTCAGAGGTCCTTCGATACCTGTATCTAAAATTCAGAGGTCCTTCGATCCCTCTATCTAAAAATTCAGAGGTCCTTCGATACCTCTATCTAAAAATTCAGAGGTCCTTCGATACCTCTGCTAAATGGCCCCTCCGGGGCTGCCCCCTCCCCCCTAAAGAGCCCTTGAGGGGGGGGGGGGGGGGGGGGGGGCTTGACCCCCCCACACAGTGCACACAAGACCATTAATGTCTAGCCATCTCATAGCTCAATTCCCACAAGTCTCGTAAATGCTGGTCTACACCTGTAGCAGGCTTGACTCACCTGTCTCCAGTGTTGTGTTACTTGTAGATCCGCGGGTCCCCCCCACACACAGTGCACACAAGACAGTCAGAGTCTAGTCATCTCATAGCTCAATTCCCACCAGTCTTGTAAATGCTGGTCTAAACCTGTAGCAGGCTTGACTCATCTGTCTCTGGTGTTGTGTGACAACACGCACTCGCTCGCTTCCCTAAAAAGCCCTTTAGGGGATTTTTTGTAGCCTCGCAGTGTAATCATGGTATCCAGAAAAGCTGACGTGCTGTGTATGGAGGCCATCCACAGATTATTGCGTTGACTGTGGGAAAACACAACCCAGTGTGTGTTTGTGTGTGATCAGTTTTCAATGCGCTGCCACCCAGAAACCGTCTTCATAAATATCCACCCACGTGTATAGAAGAGTATAGTCTCTTGGTGATGAATCTTGAGAATAGCCACATGGAGTTCTGTTGGCAGCATTTCCCAGTAGTTGGTCACCTTCTTCTCCACACCCACTGTGGGCTGCTTCTTGATAATCTTGGATTCAATTGCATCGACCTTATGCCACAGCTTGGTTGTGACCATGCTCAAATCTAGCAGGTTTTTCATGTTCGACATCACATGTGTTGCCAAAGTAGTGAACTCTGTTTTTGTAGCCATCTCGATGTCCGGGGTGGGAGGCATCTGCTGTGCCGACTGCTGAACCTGCTGCATGAGGACCGCTTGCCCATCCTCGCTCACCACAGAGCGCTCCACAACGCGATCCACACGCTTTATGCCGTCAACGTCGCTGCTGGCCGAGACCTTCTCGCGGCTCTCGCCCCCCAGGATTTCGCCGTCAAAGCCAGCCTGTAACATGCGCTGCCCCTCGGTGGGGTTGGTGGCTGCCTGCACGGCGCGCGCAACGACTGCAGCGCCCCCCGAATTGACCTCGACATGGGTATCGCCAGCTGCATCACGGAGGCAGGACATCTTCGCGTGTATCATGAGAATTTTGATCAGATCTTGCGAGTTGACGACAGCGATCTTAGCACCCTGCACATATGAAAAAGATATATAGATTCAGTATCATTTAAAACATGATACATAAAAAAGTACCGAAAAAAGTTGACTATTTTAATAGTATTTCATTATTATAAAAAATATTGAATACTAATGTGTACCCGTATATTGACTAATTTTTATCCATATATATTTTAGTCAAGTTTTAAAACTCACGGATGAGTGCCCACTGTCGATAAATGTGAGGCTCGGTGCAAGTTTCTTGATGACATTCATGTGCTTCTTGACCCATTGAATAGCAATAGCTGCTGAGTCTCCTGTGCACGCAGAGACACTATCTGGGAGGACCCACTTGCCACTAATGTCTCTGTCTACTTCGTCGACCTGTCCAGGCTCAGCCTGACGCACTTCTTTACGTTCGAGACAAGAGTCGTCGAGATTTTGGAAGCCAGAAATCGTCTTGAGCACTGAGCCGGGGACTTTGCGCAGACGAATTTTGCCAGCGACAGCGCGTATGGCTTCCGAAGCGACAGACACTGCAATCTTGGGCATAGCGACGCCCTTGACGGCTTCAGACGCGACAGCCACTTCAACCTGGGGCACATTGACACCCTGGATGGCTTCAGAATCGGCTGCTACTGCAGTCATGGGCGTCATGACGTCCTTGACAGCCTCAGAAGCGGTGGCCACTGCAGTCTGATGCTTGTTGACACCCTGCACGGCGTCAGGAGCGGCAGCCACTGCAGTCTGAGGCATATTGACACTCTTCACGGCGTCAGAAGCGGCGACCACTGCAGTCTGGGGCATATTGACACTCTGAACGGCGTCAGGAGGTGCAGCCACTGCAGTCTGGGGCGTCATGACGTCCTTGGCAGCCTCAGAAGCGGTGGCCACTGCAGTCTGAGGCATATTGACACCCTTCACGGCGTCAGAAGTGGTGACCACTGCAGTCTGAGGCATATTGACACCCTTCACGGCGTCAGAAGCGGTGGCCACTGCAGTCTGAGGCATATTGACACCCTGAACGGCGTCAGGAGCTGCAGCCACTGCAGGCTGGGCCGTCATGACATCCTTGGCAGCCTCAGAAGCGGTGGCCACTGCAGTCTGAGGCATATTGACACCCTGCACGGCGGCAGCACCTCCCACAGACATGGCAGCAGCACCAGCCTCGATTGCAGCGACTGGCACGATTTTGCGGACCTTGCCCTCCTTCCTCTCCCGCTTCTTCAGCCGTTTGAAGAGCTTGGACAGGTCCTTGCCAGACATCATCGGCATCTTTTGGCCCTGCACAACAAGAGAGCACAGGCACTCAGCACATGGCATGCAAGCACCCTGGTTTGAGCGTGTTTGTGTCAAAAACAGTCCACACACGCTTCGCTCGACAACACACACACCTTACTGTCAGTCTCGATGTAGACCAGGCTTGGCGCATTCTTGTCGTCAAGCAGGGACAAATCCGCGAGCAGCTTTCGAATTTCCCTCCAGCGCATGTCCGTCGTGGCCGAGATCGCGCAATAGACAGAGAAGAAGTTGCTCGCATCAATGTCCCCCACGTCGACGTTGCCGTCAAAGCAGCGCACCGTCTTGCCGGGGTATATGTACGTGCTTGCCTCTCCGTACAGCGCATTGATCACCGAGCCGTCGTGGTAGCTGCCCACCTTCTGCCCATTGATGACCCAGGCTTGCATGCTTGTTGGGGGAAAAACGATGCAATGATCAAATACTTCCAAATAATGCCCTTTTATAGGCAAAAACGTGGTTTTTCGCCGGAAATAACGCAAAATTTGCGATCCTTTAGGACATGCCATTTTTGACGGAAATACAACAAATTCAATGTAGTTTGCGGAGGAGGCTGAGCCCGTATGCCACCTTCTGAGGGGAGATGTCAGTCTATGCCCACAGCCCGTCAATACACCTACATACAAATTCAATGTAGTTTGCGGAGGAGGCTGAGCCCGTATGCCACCTTCTGTGAACCTGGGGGGACATGTCAGTCTATGCCCACAGCCCGTCAATACATCTACATACAAATTCAATGTAGTTTGCGGAGGAGGCTGGGCCCGTATGCCACCTTCTGTGAATCTGAGGGGAGATGTCAGTCTATGCCCACAGCCCATCAATACATCTACATACAAAATCGCAGCCAGCGTTACACCACTTGTAGAGAAAGAAATGTTGTTTATTGGAATCCAAATGGAAGATCAAGTATGATCTCGTGCACTACTTGGAAAGAATCAAGACACTTATGAATAGAAATTATCGAGGAAGGCGGCCAGCGCTATGCCACCTTGAAGTCAGTCTCTAACCAGTGTGGGAGGTGTCAGTCTATGCCCCCCTCCCCCACAAGGGGGTCCCCCCCCCCGCACCCCCCCGCAGGGGACCCTTGTGGGCGGGCTAAAGGGCCAGGGGGAGGGGGCAGTCTGTCAAGACATCTACATACGAAATCGCAGACAGCGCTACACCACTTGTAGAGAAGAAATGTTGTTTATTGGAATCCAAATGGAAGATCAAGTATGATCTCGTGCACTACTTGGAATGAATCAAAACACTTATGCATAGAAATTATCGAGGAAGGCGGCCAGTGCTATGCCACCTTGAAGTCAGTCTCTAACCAGTGTGGGAGATGCCAGTCTATGCCCCCCTCCCCCACAAGGGGGGCCCCCCCCGCCCCCCCCCCCCCCAGGGGACCCCTGCGGGCCAAAGGGCCCTTCAGGGGGGGACCCCCTGCCCCACAAGGGGGTCCCTTGTGGGCGGGCTAACAGGCCCTTTAGGGGGAGGGGGCAGGCTGTCAAGACATCTACATACGAAACCGCAGACAGCGTTGCACCACTCGTAGAGAAGAAATGTTGTCTATTGGAATCCAAATGGAAGATCAAGTATGATCTCGTGCACTACTTGGAAAGAATCAAGATATATATGCATATAAATTATCGAGGAAGGCGACCAGCTATGCCACCTTGAAGTCAGTCTCGAGCCAGTGTGGGAGGTGCCAGTCTATGCCCCCCCCTCCCCCACAATGGGGGTCCTCCCCCCCCCGCACCCCCCCGCAGGGGGCCCCTTGTGGGCGGGCTAAAGGGCCAGGGGGAGGGGGCAGCCTGTCAAGACATCTACATATGCAACCGCAGCCAGCGTTGCGCCACTTGTAGAGAAGAAATGTTGTTTATTGGAATCCAAATGCAAGATCAAGTATGATCTCCTGCACTACTTGGAAAGAATCAAGACACTTGTGCATAGAAATTATCGAGGAAGGCGGCCAGCGCTATGCCACCTTGAAGTCAGTCTCTAGCCAGTGTGGGAGATGACAATTGATGCCCCCCTCCCCCACAAGGGGGCCCCCCCCCGCACCCCCCGCAGGGGACCCTTGTGGGCGGGCTAAAGGGCCAGGGGGAGGGGCCAGCCTGTCAAGGCATCTACAAACGAAATCGCAGCCACGTTACACCACTTGTAGAGAAGAAATGTTGTTTATTGGAATCCAGATGGAAGATCAAGTATGATCTCGTGCACTACTTGGAAAGCATCAAGATATCTATGCATATAAATTATCGAGGAAGGCGGCCAGCGCCATGCCACCTTGAAGTCAGTCTCGAGCCGTGGGAGGTGCCAGTCTATACCCCCCTCCCCCACAAGGGGGGCCCCCCCCCCCCGCACCCCCCCGCAGAGGGCCCTTGTGGGCGGTCTAAAGGGCCAGGGGGAGGGGGCAGCCTGTCAAGACATCTACATACGCAACCGCAGACAGCGTTGCGCCGCTTGTAGAGAAGAAATGTTGTTTATTGGAATCCAAATGGAAGATCAAGTATGATCTCGTGCACTACTTGGAAAGAATCAAGACACCTATGCATAGAAATTATCGAGGAAGGCGGCCAGCGCTATGCCACCTTGAAGTCAGTCTCGAAGCAGTGTGGGAGGTGCCAGTCTATGCCCCCCTCCCCCACAAGGGGGTCCCCCCCCCGCACCCCCCCGCAGGGGACCCTTGTGGGCGGGCTAAAGGGCCAGGGGGAGGGGGCAGCCTGTCAAGACATCTACATACGAAAGGGCAGCCTGTCAAGACATCTACATACGAAACCGCAGACAGCGTTGCGTCGCTTGTAGTGAAGAAATGTTGTTTATTGGAATCCAAATGGAAGATCAAGTATGATCTCCTGCACTACTTGGAAAGAATCAAGACACTTATGCATAGAAATTATCGAGGAAGGCGGCCAGCGCTATGCCACCTTGAAGTCAGGCTCGAACCAGTGTGGGAGGTGTCAGTCTATGCCCCCCCATCCCCACGAGGGGTCTCCCCCCCCCTGCACCCCCCCGCAGGGGCCCCCTGCAGGCTAAAGGGTCTTTTAGGGTTGTGCGCGGGGCGTCACCTAAAGGACCCTTTAGGGGGAGGGGGCAGCCCGTCAAGGCATCTACATACGAAACGCCAGCCAGCGGTGCTGGCTGGCGTTTGTGTGTTCGTCTGTATGAGTGCATGTTGGCATTCCATGTGAGTGCTTAAGCTGCCAGCATTGTGTTGTATGTCCAGAACCATGCATTCCTGTGCCCATGTATATATTGGTAAAGTCGGGCCGGTATTGAATATTGGCCCGCAAATATGACAGACTGTTGTGAATCTGCAAGCCTTTGTGAAGGCGCGCGGCATCCCCCAAGAAGGCCTGAACATCAATGTGTCTACTACACATGAATGTGCGCGTGGGGGGCGCTCCCCCCTTTGAGCCCTTCTTGGCTCGGGAAATGTTGGTGGGCCAAGCGTTTTTCTTGCTCCTGGCAGGGCAGGACTTCTTCGGAATGTTGTTGTTGCCTTGATTGTCTGCAGGCCTCTTCATCTCCTTGGATCGCTCGCGCTGGACTTGGCCTCCACATGGGTGTTGCCACCCGCACGACGGAGAGTGGGCATCTTCGCGTGACTTGTCGTAATTTTACAAAATCTGCCGAGTCGGCAAATGCAATCCAGTTTGAGAGCCGCTGCCTGTGTGTGGAGAGGCCTGTGCCTATCTTCAGAGTTGAGAGCCGCTGTGTCGAGAGCCGCTGCCTGTGTGTGGAGAGAGAGAGCGTCAGAATGCTGTCGGCCTGAGTGTTGAGAGGCCTGTGTGTTGAGAGGCCTGTGTCTATCTTCAGAGTGCTGCGGGCCTGTGTGTCGAGAGGCTTTGTGGATATGCGACACTCTATCTGCCTGTGTTGAGCTGTGCTGGGATGACGAGGGTGCTGACGGGTATCCTACTACGCTGATATGGGCATTTTTAACGCGGATTTGTTGGTATTACGGATATTTTACGGTTTATTGTAAATCGTGCGCGTATGCGTTTGGGTCCGACTACATATATATATATATATATAAACGCCCTCTATGCACTAGGGCGTGCAGGACCAATTGACATGTCTCTACCATCTGATATGACAGACGTGAAGCAATCAATGATTTATTGTGGGTTGTGTCTGGACTTCTGTCCATCTACGTCGTTTGGAGTGTTGAAACCTAAACCTGGCAAGAACATATGTGACAAGCACCCACCGCCTGAACTAGATACAAAGGGGCGATATTGCCGCAAGTGTGACAAAATTCTCTGTGTTTCCGAATTTCCACTGGGACAGCGTAGATTCATCTGTAAGCGGCATAGCTGGAATGATAAGGGCAAAGTCGCAAAGGAGAAGCTTCTCAAAGCCAACCCATGGAAGAAAGAGCTTGCTAGGCTATACTCATTGAGCTACAGCGATTGCAAATTCTTCGGTCAGTCCAGAATCGGCCTCACACAAACAGAAATCGCCAAACTGTTCGTTGTGCTCATCACTCACGACGAACCTGACTCTGAATTTAATGGAATCCAGGCATTTGGTTTCGCAGTCTTACCATTACGTCCTGATGAGATGCTCTCAAAGCGCAATGCAGCCCTCGTGCGGAGAGCAGATCGCACCAAGCTACTCTGTTATATGAAACAAAGGGATTGGGAGACATACTCTGTGTGGATAATGCACCTTGCAGTAGCTTTCACGTGACATTTGTATGAATAATCTCCAATAAACGACGTATATATACATATACATACATATATATATAAATATATATATATATACACATATCAAACAAGACCCTTGACCATCACTAGGGGTATTTTGATCAGCATGGGGCTGGGAATAGTGGCCGTTGCATTTGATAGGAGTTATCAGTGTAATCAAAGCTGACGTGCTGTGTATGGAGGCCATCCGCAGATTCAAACACGGCGTATTCATTAAAAACAGAAGAATTGTGGCCTTGACTGCGGGAAAACACAACCCAGTGTGTGTTGTGTGTGATCAGTTTTCAATGCGCTGCCACCCAGAAACCGTCTTCATAAATACCCACCCACGTGTATAGAAGAGCATAGTCTCTTGGTGATGAATCTTGAGAATAGTCACATGGAGTTCTGTTGGCAGCATATCCCAGTAGTTGGTCACCTTCTTCTCCACACCCACTGTGGGCTGCTTCTTGAAGACCTTCCACTCCAAAAGGTTGTCGAATGAACACATTTGCACTGCCACTGTAGCCCTCAGCAACTGGCCACCATCAAACAGTGGCTGTGGTTTTCTATAGTTCAGAGCAAAGGTCAGATTTAAGCGTGCATTGACGCTCCTGTCGTGGATGTTCTGATCTCTCTCTTTGCGCTTCTTGGTTTCGTCAAGAAGCGCCAATGCAGTTTCGCACTTTCGCTTTTGGAGCTCGCTGCGTGCACTAACCCACCTGTCATGGCTTTTCTGGTCTCTCTCCTTGCGCTTTTTGACTTCGTCAAGGCGTGCACGAACCCACTTTTCATAGTTCTCTCCCATTATGATTCGCATATGTTCATACTCTGGAAATGCCAATCCAATCAATGGCATATCAAAAAGTACGGAAATCAGTAACAATATCAGCTACACTGACAATCCTTGTTTCTGCTCCCTGAGGCACTCACACTTTATATAGGGTATTAGGTTGGATAGCAGAAATTACGTCGCTCACAAGAAAAATCGGGAATGCTGTCATACCGGCCCAAATGTCTGCAAAACTCAAGCATTTTAGAGGAAATAGCGGCCGCTAGTGGGTAGCAGACCACACATGATGACATGTCTTGGGTTTGGTATGTTTTTCTTCGTATTCATTCGTTTTCAACCTATATAAACGAATTATCGTCTCCAAAATGTCAGCTGACCGTGCGTGGGTACTTATACATGATGGGATGCCTGGACTTTCATGTGTTTTGTGTCAAATTTACCTGTTTTAACAAGACTTTGAACAAATCGTACGCGTGTGTGTTTTTCCTTGGTGTCACTTTTAATAGGTATATATATGCTGCCCTCAACCTTAGAGAAACGCTATGTGTACTAGGTGTGACGAACACTGTGCCGACTTCTCGCAGTTCTTGCCTCTTCCTCCTGGAGCCGTTGTTGATGCACCCTCTGTACCAGAGACTCCGTCAGTTATCTACTGTCATCAGTGTAAAGATTTCTGTTTAGCCAAGTCCTTTGCTCAGGGCAATACTATCTGTGGCAAGCACCCCGCACTCACAAAAGATGCCAGTGGGAAACGATGGTGCCGTAAGTGTTGTGAATTCATCTGCACGACTCGCTTTCCGGTCGGGCAACGACGATATGTCTGCAAGAAGCACGCTTGGGATGACACTGCCAAAATGGCGAAAAAAAAGTTGAGATCAGATCCATGGAAACGTGAGCTGGCCAGGATTTACAGTCTGTGCTATAGCGACTGCCGATATTTCAATCAGCCTCGTATTGAGCTTACGCAAAGCCAGATTGGCAAGTTATTGTCAGGCATGTCGTGTAATGATGGGGCAGAGTCATCGATTGAGGGCGTCCAAACGTTTGAATTTGCCGTGTTGCCAATGCGCCCCCATGAGGTGCTCTGTGTAAAGAATTATGCTGTCTTATTGCGTAAAGATCGCACCACGTTGCTGTCCTTCCTCAAAAAACGTGACTTTGAGACGTATTCACGGATGGTCCATAAGCTGGCAGCTGCATTTGGAAGAGCAGATGGCTGAATGGGCCCCTGCTGCTGTCAATGTCAACGAGAACTGGCGACACTTGGGCTGCAGCGGCATCTGCGGCCGGGTCTGTCCTGCCGCACTGCGTGTCCATGCGATGAGTTAAGCATGCTACAGGTGTAGACCAGCATTTACCAGACTATGGGAATTGAGCTGTAAGATGGCTAGACTTTGATGGTCTTGTGTGCACTGTGTGGGGGGGGGCCCCGCATTGGGTCAAAGGATCTACAAGTAACACA
>Ga0209284_10004278_pt1 | contig 16287 bp, 10 predicted proteins | sample FRY03_FD_187211 | JGI IMG/M metagenome (GOLD analysis project Ga0209284, IMG submission 187211) | Freshwater microbial communities from Lake Fryxell liftoff mats and glacier meltwater in Antarctica - FRY-03 (SPAdes) (version 2) | ecosystem: Environmental > Aquatic > Freshwater > Ice > Glacier... | reverse complement strand
GGCGGGCTTCGACAGCAAGAGGATGCGCGAATTTTGCGAGGGCCTGGAGATAAGTCCCAACATCGCCATCAACAAAAGGAACGGAGCAGATCATGACTATCTGCTTGACGATGAGCTGTATGAGGGCTGATTTGTTGTCGAAAGAACGAATGCTTGGCTGGACGCATTCAAGTCTCTGCTTGTGCGCTACGAGACTAAGGCCCGAAACTGGCTGGGCTAACATTATATGGTGTTCTCAATCATTTTTTTGAGAAAAATTCTCAATACCGAAGAATAACATTAAACAGCTTCGATAACTTGATAAAGCAGATAGATGCTCAATAACAATAAGCTCATTAAATCTGCAAATCCAAATATAACAAGCACCCGTCACATTCACCATCCCACAAAAAACTATCAATTCCCTCACTTTCTCTATCTTTGTGAGTTACTCAATAAAAATCAGCAACGACACACGAATGGCACGTAAAAGTAGCTTTGGACAAACTTGGTGGGGAAAACAATGGATTAATGTGCTCGAAGGCATGGATCAGAGCGGACGCTTGGCGCGGGGACGTACCTACGCTAACAACGGTTCGGTGGTTTCTATCGATTTTGATAAGAATACTATCAAAGCCAAAGTGCGTGGCACGCGGCCGATACCCTACAAGGTGGGTTTTGAAATCTCCCCGCTTTCGGCGTCAGATAAGGCCAAGGCCATTGGCTTGATCACCGAAAATCCGCTTTTCCTTACCCAGCTTCTCAACCGTCAGTTACCCTCTGAGTTTTACGAAGAATGCCGCCGGAAGGGTGTACATCTTTTCCCGAACAGTTGGGCCAGCATGGATTCGTCATGCAACTGTCCTGACTGGGGCGACCCCTGCAAGCACCGAGCGGCAGTCCTGTATCTGGTGGCCAATGAGATCGACAAAAACCCCTTTATCGTGTTCGAACTCCGCGGTTTTGATCTGTTTAAAGCGCTGGAAGGCCTGGGCATTGCTTCCGCAGAGCAGAAAGACGTGGAGATACTGGACGTTGCCGACCTGAGAAAGCCTTACGAAATGGGCGACGAGGTCGAGTTCCGACCAGCCGAGAGCCTGTATGATGCGCTGGACTTCTCGACCTTACCCGAGTGCCAGGATAATCTGCTCTCTCTCTTGGGTGAGAATCCGCTTTTTTACAAAACGGGCGATTTTAGAAAGGTACTTGACACTTTTTACTTGGATGCAAGGAAAAAGGCGCAGGCCCTGGCCGTGGCCGACGAACTTCGCGAGCACGACTACGACAAAGATCTGGATGCCATCGAAAGCGGGGAGATTATCCTGGATGAAGCCATGGTGTTCATGCAGGCCAGTTTTCGCGACGTCAACGAACGCATGGTGTTTCAGTTTAACGAACTACCCAAATTCCTTGATTGGCTGCAGCACTTTCCCCGTAGTCAGGTAAAACAACTTTCTCCCCTGTTGCGCGGACTATACCTGACCAACCGTTTTACCAATAAACTGCTGGAAGTGGGAGGTGTACTACCACAACTTCTGCGCGTTCAACTCAAAAAGGAATCTTACTTTATCCGGTGGATCCCGGCGTTGCTCAATCAAGAAATAAATACAATTGCCCGGCAAGTGAAGGCCTTACTCCCACCCGAGTTTTTCTTTTATAAGGTAGGCCGCCACGACATTTACGAGCCCATTAAAAGTGATTGGTTTATCATGCTGAGCTCGATGATTCTGACGGCTAGGATCAAGCACTTTAATGATCGTTACCATTATAAGGATACCGAAATAGACGACTTATTCTTCCGCCGCGACTACGCCCGGTTCAGCGGGTTTGAAAGCCGCGAGACCCCGGCAAATATTCAGCTATGGCTCAATAAGTTTTTTATTGCCCAACGCGACTACGTGCCCTTGATTCAGGTGGAAGAAAATGCGGAGGAAGGTACCTTTATCGTCCATATTCTGGTGGAGAAAAAAGGGACAGAGATGAAAGCCCCCATCACGCTGGAAGCGTTCATGGAAGAGCCCGACTACGCCCCGGTACGAATGGGCGTGCTCCGCGATCTCTCAATGATGGCCGAGCATTTTCCGCAGCTTAATCAGCTTATTTCTTCCAAAGGTACGCAGCAGTTAGCCTTTAATGCGCTACAATTTCCCGATGTACTACTCAAAATCCTACCCACTCTGCGGCTATTCGGAATCCGAATCATGCTACCTAAATCGTTGCAAAAACTTGTTCGTCCGCAGTTATCCATGACGCTCGATAGTGAGGATACGGGCCGAGTAGCGGCCAGTTCGGTCATTGATCTGGAATCCATGCTGGCATTTCGCTGGGAGGTGGCTATTGGCGATGAGCACGTCAATACCAATGAGTTTGTGGGAATGATCGAAAACTACCGGGGGCTGGTCAAAATCCGGGATCAGTACGTCTATCTGGAAGAAAAGGAAATTCGCAATTTGCTGAATAAACTCAAAAATCCACCGGTACCCGACTCCCAGACCATTCTGCAAGCCGCTCTCACGGAGGAATACGACGGGGCGGGTGTAAAACTCACCAACTCAGCCCGAAAACTCATCAAAAAACTGACCGCTCCCGAAGCCGTCGGGCTGCCCAAGGTATTGCAAGCTACGCTGAGACCTTACCAGCAGCGGGGCTACGAGTGGCTGTACAAAAATGCCCGCATTGGCTTCGGTAGCCTCATTGCTGATGATATGGGACTGGGTAAGACCTTGCAAGTTATTACCACTTTACAGAAGTTTAAAGAAGAAGGTGCTTTTAAAAAACATAAAGGACTGGTGGTAGTACCTACGACACTGCTAACCAATTGGAACAAGGAAATTGCCCGTTTTGCGCCCGACCTGAAAACTTTTACCTACCATGGCACGGGTCGTAATAAAGCGGGCTTCAAGGATACTGACCTGGTGCTGACAACCTATGGTGTGGTGCGTAGTGAACTGGAAACTTTTTCCAAAACACCCTGGCCGGTGGTGGTCATTGACGAAGCCCAGAACATCAAAAACCCCGCCACAGCCCAAACCAAGGCCATTAAGAAAATAAAAGCTGGCGTGCGCATTGCCATGAGCGGCACGCCCGTCGAAAACCGCCTGAGCGAGTACTGGAGCATCCTTGATTTTGTAAATAAGGGCTATCTGGGCTCGCTAAAAAAGTTCAGCAGTGACTTTGCCATTCCTATCGAAATTGACCGGGATCAGCACCGGCTCGATGTGTTTCGGCGCATGACAGAGCCGTTTATTCTGCGGCGGGTCAAAACTGATAAAACCATTATTCAGGACTTACCCGATAAAATCGAAATGGATCAATCCTGTACGCTCACTTCGGAGCAAGCAGCCTTGTACCAAAGTGTGGTGGATACCGCTCTGCGGGGCATTGAGGGGGCCAAGGACGGTTTTAACCGCAGCGGTTTGATTTTTAAAATGATGACCGCCCTGAAACAGATCTGCAACCATCCGACCCACTACCTCAAAAAAGGCGAAGCCAACCCGCAGGCTTCCGGCAAGAGTCTGCTGCTACTCGAACTGGTGCAACAACTGCTGGAAAACGGTGAAAAGGCCCTGATTTTTACGCAGTACGAAGAGATGGGCACGCTGCTGCAAACCATGCTGCACCAACAACTCGGTCTGGAAGTACCCTTCCTGCACGGCGGCGTGAGTCGCAAAAAACGCGATGCTATGGTGGATGATTTTCAGGCCAACCGCGCTACGCGACTGTTGATACTTTCGCTAAAAGCTGGTGGTACGGGCCTGAACCTGACCGCCGCAAACAACGTCATTCACTACGATCTATGGTGGAACCCTGCGGTGGAAGCCCAGGCTACCGACCGGGCCTTCCGGATCGGACAGACCCGCAATGTGCTGGTACACCGGTTGATCACCGAAGGCAGTTTTGAAGAGAAGATCAATCAGCTGATTCAGCAAAAGAAAGAGTTGGCCAACCTGACGGTAGCTAACGGCGAAACTTGGATCGGCGATTTTTCTAACTCTGATTTGAAGGAGTTGGTTAAATTAGGATAGAAAATTTTTCAAGCACATCAACCGTAGTTTGGCCGTTTCGTGGCAAGACTGTAATTTCGACTTATGGAAACAAACCCCCACGAAATCCGTGATCTGATCCAAATGGCCCTGCGTGAAGACGTAGGCGATGGCGATCATTCTTCTCTCTCCTGCGTACCAGCCGCAGCTACCAAACGGGCCCGGATGCTCGTAAAACAGGCCGGTATTCTGGCTGGTGTAGAAATGGCTCTAGTAGTATTCAATGAAGTCGACCCTTCCCTGCAGGTGGAGGTATTGATATCCGATGGTGCATTCATCAAGCCCGGCGAGTTTGTACTTACCGTACAGGGTAGCGCACAGTCTATACTTAAAGCGGAGCGGCTTGCTCTCAATATCATGCAGCGCATGAGCGGCATTGCTACCTATACCCGGAGCATGGTTGACTTGATTGGCGAACTACCCGTGAAGCTACTGGATACCCGCAAAACAACCCCTAATTTCCGGTTTTTTGAAAAAATGGCCGTTCGGATCGGGGGAGGATACAACCATCGCATGGGGCTGTATGATCTGATAATGCTAAAAGACAATCACCTCGACTACGCTGGGGGTATTGAGGCAGCCATTGGTCGTACACTCACTTATTTGCAGGAAACCGGGCGGAAACTAAAAATTGAAGTGGAAGCCCGTAATCTGACCGAGGTAGAAGAAATCATGCGAGTTGGTGGCATTGATATTATTATGTTGGATAACTTCTCGCTTGACGACATGCGCGAGGCCGTTCGCCGCATTGGCGATCGGTTTGAAACCGAAGCCTCCGGTAACATCAACGAAAGTACCATTCGGGCGGTAGCCGAAACGGGCGTTAATTATATTTCGAGCGGTGCCCTTACCCATCAGATCAAGAGTCTTGATCTCAGCTTAAAAGCTTACTAAGTACCCTATTGTGTTTTTATATGCCCTATTAACACCACCAACATGATCAGGACACGATATTTCAGAAAGGTAATAACCCTGACGTATCGTGTCCTATTGCTTTTGACACCATTATTTTCAATCGGTCAGGCTCCTCCCCACACCGAAATCGATATCAACAAGTTCATTCAGGAGCTCTTCCCGGTACCCACCGATGATGTCAACTATGCCGACCTATTCGAATCACTCTTCCAACTTTACACTAATCCACTAGACCTCAATACCGCCACCCACGACGAGCTCGCCGCTACCTACATACTTTCTCAGCAACAACTCGACGCCTTCTTTGAGTACCGTACCAAGCTGGGACCGTTACTTTCCCTTTACGAATTACAGGCAATCCCGACCTTCGATCTCCCAACTATCCGGCGCCTACTACCTTTTGTGACTCTACAAAGCCGCCGACTTTCGCTACAGGAGTCGATACAAAATCCTACCCAGCACTTTCTGATACTTCGCTCCGAACGACTACTGGAACAACAAAAGGGTTTTTCTGAACTCGATACTACCTCGCGCTCTAGTACACGCTACGCCGGTGGTCAGCACCAAACATACGCCCGCTACCGCTACGCCCGCACAGGAGCGTTCAGTATGGGTTTTACCCTCGAAAAAGATGCGGGGGAAGTCTTATCGTGGCAGCCTCAACGCCAAATATACGGAGCGGACTTCTCTTCTTTCCACGCCCAAATCATGAATCAGGGGCGACTCAAAAATCTGATCATTGGCGATTACCAGATGCAGGTTGGGCAAGGAATGGTCCTATCAGCTGGATTTGCACTGGGCAAAGGCACCGAAACCATTCTGACCACGTACCGAAGTACCCTCGGCCTGCGCCCTTATACCTCCGTGTTGGAAGCAGGGTTTTTCCGGGGGGTATCTGCTACCGTTGCCGCCAGCAAAAATATTGATATTACGTTGATCACTTCTGGCACACGTCGCGATGCTAGTATCAATACCACCGTAGCCAACCCTGATGATCTGGTTGTTTCGTCTTTACTCGCCGCCGGGCTACACCGAACGCCTACGGAGCGGGCTAATCAGGGGCTTATCCCGGAGAGAAACGCAGGAATACATGTACTTTACACGCTACCCAGGCAGCGAGGTAAGGTAGGAGCGACGGCACTCTACACCCATTTTGACGCTTCACTCCGACGGCGCAATCTGCCCTACAATGAGTTTGAGTTTCGGGGAAAAGATAACCTGATCGTTGGCCTTCACGCCAACTATCTTTGGAAAAATATTCATTTCTTTGGGGAGGGAGCCCACTCACAAAGTGGCGGATTGGGAGGTATTGGCGGACTTATTTCTTCCCTGAGTAAGACGCTGGACTTTACCCTACTCATGCGCCACTACGACCGTAACTTCCACTCCTTCTACGGCAACCCACTGACCGAAGGGTCCAGGCCAATCAATGAATCTGGCACCTACTGGGGCCTTCGGTATAGCCCCAGCCGAAAATGGCAGTTTAGTGGCTTTTATGATCGTTTTCGATCCCCTTGGTTGAAGTACCTTGTCAATGCCCCATCGGAAGGTAACGACCGACTACTCAACATCCGATATTCGCCCAATCGCCGTTTTTCGGCTTCAGCCCTTTTCCATGAGGAACAGAAACAGCGCAACTTACCCGATCAATTCTCTTCGGTGGCCGTGCTTGGGAAGACCATCCGTCGCACGGCTTTGGTGCAAGCCGAATATGACTTACCCCTACGGTTTGCCCTCCGAACCCGAATACAGGGAGGAAACTTTACTTACGAAGGAGTTTCACGGTCCCGAGGGTTCACGGTGCTACAAGATATTACGTGGCGTTGGCCGCGCCTGGAGCTAAGCGGTCGGATGGCTTTTTTTGCTACCGATAATTATGATAGCCGCCAATACGTGTACGAAAAGGACGTACTCTACTCATTTTCGATTCCGGCCTACTACGACCGGGGCACCCGTCACTACCTGATGCTGCGGTACGCCGTATCCAAAAACGTGCGGGTTTGGCTGCGTTGGTCGCAGTCGAGGTTTAGCAATACCGACGTGATCAGTTCCGGGCTTGGCGAAATTCAGGGGAATACCCGAAGCGAAGTTAAAGCGCAGGTAATGTACCAGTTTTAAAGCTTAGGCCGCGCCTTAGCCGGATCAATAATTGTTTCCAATCTACTAACCGCTGATGCTCCAAAGTAGCCCAATGCTTGCTTTCCACCGGGGTTCAGGTTGCGAATATTGGTCGGAATATTAGCCGGTGGTACCGCAAAAATACCCCCGTTGGACGACTCCTGACGAACCTGCAACAGAAAGTAATAGGTTTCGAGTGTAATACTATGCAACTCTACCCCGATGGTATCTCCCACCGAAAACAGTTGATTTATCGAAATAGACTGCCGGAGTGGCAGAATAAAATCCAGTCCATCTGTAGAAGCACCCGGATTAAACGCCCCGTCAAAGGCAATAGAAATCTGATTAGGTTTGGTACCATAAAGCCGCCCGCCTTTCAACGGCTTAATCCAATAGGTGTCACCCATACCCACGAAATCTTTGGAAAAAAACTCGCCGATGTAGCCCTCACGCGGGCCTTCGGGCGGAGTGAACGGAAACTTCTCGTCCCGGTAAATCAATGAGTCGATAACTGGTACCCGTTTGATTGAGTTCGTCGCCGCGTAAGTTTCCCCATCGTGCACAATCCGGAGGGCATACGTGCGGCCAATCCGACCCAAGGTAGTTGCTTCCTCCTGCGGCATCCATTGGTATACTCCTTTATTTTCCTGGTCTTTAAATTCAAAGATATTTCCTTCATCATCGGTAACGGTGACTAGTGCCTGCAAAACCGACGATGCTGCCTGATTATTAAAGTAGGCCGCTGATTGGGCTAGTCGTATCGTCTGCGGGCCGGGTTGATTGGTAATCCAACCATCCACTACCAATTGACTTGGTCCGGTTTCGGTTTTTAGGTCAATTACATCCTCGCAACTGGTCATAAGTAGCATCGACGCCACCGCCAGTATACAGGTATTCAATAGGGTGAAGTTCTTTTTCATCTTTATTTATAAATAAGAAATAATCGGCATTTGGTGTGTGTAAGTACCCTGTTCCAGGGCGTCCAGCATAAATAAGGCTACCATCCGGCGACTTATCGTCATCGCTGGTTTCGACGTGGAGGTATCTAATTTTATTTGGATAGATTTCTCCTCTGTACTGTTTGTAAGCCCCACGGGGCGAATGATCGTCCAGTCAAGGCCCGACTTTTCCCAAACCCTTTCCTGTCGTTCGTGATCCTGGTACGTTATACCTATTTGGGTCATATCGATCATCCATCGAAACGGAGCGGGTAAATCTTTCTTCGTTTCCGAAGTACCCCAAGCCGTCACTACCAGACAACACTGTGTATTCATTTCGGTAGCTACCTCAACGACCTTTTGCGCTACCTCGCTTAAAAAAGTGGGCGAGGCCGTCAGTTTTGACCATAACCACCACTCATGAACCCGGGAAATATTCAGCGCGCTAAGAACCGCCTCGCACCCAGCCATTGTTGTGGTTAAATCATTTTTCGATTCGGGTGTTCCCACAATAACACTCAAATCATCGTGTTGAATGGCTAACCGACTCTTATCCCGCACCAGCGCATTTACGGCATATCCTCTCCGCAATGCCTCTTCCACAATCCAACGGCCAGTTCTGCCCGTTGCCCCTAAAACGGCAATTCTGGGTTTATCCTGTGTGGTTGACTCCTCCTCCTTCATGCTTTTCTCCTTTTAGCTGATCAAAACTTGAAATTGTAAGTAACAGCCGGAATGAACGAACCGATTACTGAGAACCGTACAGCCTCGGTCTGCAACGTGTTCGTTTCATTCTGACGCACGTATACCGAGTAAGGATTCCGGCGGTTGTATGCATTATACACCGAGAATACCCATTCGCTTTCTCCCGTTCCGAAGAGTTTCTTTTTGGCTTTCAGAGTAGCCGCAAAGTCTAACCGATGGTAGGTTGGAATCCGATTGTTATTGCGCGCGTTGTACACATTGTGCGGTAGCGCCCAGCCATTCCACTCAAATCGGTTGCTAGGGAAAGTAGCTGGCGTACCCGACGCAATCGTAAAGTTGGAAGACAGCGTGAGGCGGTCGGTCAGGTCATAGATACCAACAAACGTGAAATTATGGGGTTTGTCGAACCGGGCCGGAAACCAGCCGTCATTATTCACCCCTTCAATCTGCCGCTCAGTACGAGCCAGCGTATAGCTCAACCATCCCGTCAGACGACCTTTATTTTTCTTCACAAAAAACTCCGCCCCGTAGGCTCTCCCCTTGCCAAAAAGCAAATCTCCCTCAACGAAGGGGTTCAGCAACAGGTCAGAGTTTCTGACGTAATCAATCTGATTTTTCAGGTCCTTGTAGTACACCTCCACCGATGTTTCATAAGTATTATCGCGGAAGTTCTTAAACCATCCCAATGCTACCTGATCGGCAATTTCGGGCTTTATGATATTAGTACTCAGCGTCCAGACATCCAGCGGCGAACTAGCGGCCGTGTTGGATAGTAAGTGCAGGTACTGGGCGGTACGATTATAGCTTAGCTTAATGGATGCCGAAGAGCTAAGGCCGAAATTCAACGCAAAACGCGGCTCCCAGTTGCCATACTGCTTGATCACATCTCCTTTTTCAATCATTGTACCCGGTAAGTTGGGTACTTGCCGTTCTCCTTTTTGAATTTCCTGGTAGTCGTATACGCGTCCCGGTCCCAAGTTCCGATAAAAAGAGTAGCGGATGCCGTACTGCAACGATAAACGATCCGACACCTTTTGCTCATTGGAAATATACAGGGCTGACTCATCACCGAAGCGAGAGTCGAGGCTGATATCCCGGCGCTCTCCATTTGATATGGCTACGGCTTTGCCCGGCCGGGTATCATAGTAGATGTACTGCCCACCAAAACTGATCTGATTATTGGGTGTGAGGTAGTACGTAAAGTCAGGCTTTACGCTTGTGCTGATAATCTTAGAGTTCCAATTAAATTTATCTTTAACGTCCTTATTATTTCGGTTCGATTCCAGCGAGTAGTCATAATTGCTGTAATACGTCGTCAGGTTCATGAAGAGCTTGTTAGAAAAAATATGGTTCCAGCGGGCCGTAGCCGTGCTGTTACCCCAGCCAAACCCAAAATCAGCCCCGAAAACATCGCGACCAAAGTAGCTCGAAGCATAAAAAGTATTTTTATCGTCAAGGCGATAATTAGCTTTTGCCGTCAGGTCGTAGAAGTTAAATCTACTATTTTTCAGATCTTTATTAAGAAAGGGTTTCGCCAGCACATCGATGTAAGACCGCCGGCCGGCTACGATGAATGAGCCTTTTCCTTTGGCAAAGGGCTGCTCGTAGGTAAGCCGCGAGAAGATTGTACCAATACCGCCGTTGATTTCCCGCTTCTTGGTGTTACCCTCCTTCATCCTGACGTCCAGAATCGACGAAATACGTCCTCCGTATTGTGCCGGAATACCTCCTTTAATTAACTTTACATCTTTCACCGCGTCGGGGTTAAAGACCGAAAAGAATCCAAATAAATGGGATGAGTTATAGACCGGGGCTTCGTCGAGTAGTACCAGGTTTTGGGATACGTCCCCCCCCCGCACGTTGAAGCCCGAGGCACCTTCACCCACCGTAGTAACTCCCGGCAATAATTGTATACTTCTTATAACGTCCACCTCACCAAGTAGCGCCGATATCTTACGAATGGTCTTAATATCTACCTTATTGACCGACATTTCAAGACTACGTACGTTATCGTCTTCTTTCCGGGTTGATACCACTACCTCCTGCAATTGACGGCTCTCTTCGGCCATCTCGGTGTTCTGGCGGAAATTTGCTTTCAAAGAAATATTTTTGGTGATCTTCTCGTAGCCTATGTAGGTGAATACCAAAGTGTAGTCACCCTCAGGCAAAGTAATAGAATAAAACCCGTAAGGATTAGTAGCCACGCCGGTCGCCGCCTCCCGCACGTATACAGATACCCCGATGAGTCCTTCTCCGTTGGTTATATCTTTAACATACCCACTAAGGGTATATTTTTCCTGGGCGTGGACCTGAGTACTTCCCAACAGGAAAACCAGCCCCACAAAGGTTGCTTGTAATAACTTATTCATAAATTAATTTTTTCTTACTTCATGACTGTGGACACAAAACAAGCCAGAAAACGAATAGTTTGATATTAAAGAATGATGAACCGTCGGATAGGGGGAGTGAACGGGAAAGAAAACAGGATAAAACAGATCACAAAGAGGGCGATCGGGTAGTAAGCAATTTCTGAAGCTGCAAAAGGTCTCTTCCCGCAAGAAGAGACCTTTCTAACAAATTCGTAAAAGAACTTTTAGATACTAAGCGTACCTTTCAAGTAAGCTTTCTTAATAGTAGACTCAATGCCGTTTTTATTAATCGTGCGAAGGGCCGAAGTCGAAACCTTCATCGTGATCCACTCACCCGTTGAAGGGATGAAAAAACGCTTTTTCTGTAAGTTTGGAAAAAACTTACGCTTCGTCTTATTATTAGCGTGAGAAACATTGTTCCCTACACGAGTTCTTTTACCAGTAATTTGACAAACCTTAGCCATAATCTTTCAACTTTTGCAAATGAGAGTACAAAGATATAAAAATCAGCACTTAGTCCAAATTCTGACCTGAAAATTTCCCCTCGATTTATTAATTTCAAGCGTTTTTATTGTACCCGTAGGGACAATGCAAGCAGCCATTCTTGCAGCAGTACCCTCTTTTGAGGTGATAGGCCTCAGTAAATACTAAGAAGCCCTTGTCGTTAAGATAATGATCCTCTTCTGACAAGCCGTTTTTGCCGCTAACGGATGATTTATTCTTCTTGTGATTACTCAATATTGTGCGGAAATGAGGGTTTTACTATTTTTACGTTACAACCTTTATCCGAGTTCCTTTGTTCTAGCTATATACGTAATCACGAAAATATTTATGCAAAATACCGATACAACACAAGTTTCTACCACTCAGCAAGCCATTGATACCGAATGGAAATATGGTGCCCATAACTACAAGCCCATGCCCGTGGTGCTCAATCGGGGTGAGGGAGTGTACCTGTGGGATGTAGAGGGTGAAAAATACCTTGACTTCCTGTCGGCGTACAGCGCCGTCAGTCAGGGGCACTGCCATCCCAGGATTATTAATGCCATGGTGGAGCAGGCGCAAAAACTAACGCTCACTTCCCGGGCTTTCCACAGCGATATACTGGGAGAATGCGAAAAATTTCTCTGTGAGTACTTTGGCTTCGACAAAGTATTAATGATGAACTCCGGGGTGGAGGGAGGCGAAACCGCCCTCAAACTTACCCGTAAATGGGCCTATAAAGTGAAAGGCATTCCACAAGATCAGGCGGTAACCGTGTATGCTACAGGTAATTTCTGGGGACGTACGCTAGCCGCTATTTCCTCTTCTACGGATCTATCCAGCACGAAGGACTACGGCCCGTTCCTACCTGGCACCGCCCTGGTACCTTACAATGACCTTGTGGCCCTCGAAGATATTTTCAAGTCTAACCCCAACGTGGCGGGGTTTATGGTGGAGCCAATTCAGGGAGAAGCCGGCGTGGTAGTACCCCATGAAGGATACCTCAAAGGAGTACGCAACCTCTGTACCCAATACAATGTTCTTTTCATAGCCGACGAAGTACAGACCGGAATCGGCCGTACCGGTAAGCGACTAGCCTGCGACTGGGAAGGTGTAAAACCTGATATTCTGGTACTAGGTAAGGCACTTTCGGGCGGGACTATCCCCGTATCCGCCGCATTGGCCGACGACGAAGTAATGATGACCATCCTACCCGGTGAGCACGGCTCTACCTACGGAGGAAACCCATTGGCCTGCGCCGTTACCATTGCCGCCTTACAGGTAGTCGAAGACGAAAACCTGGCCGACAACGCCGAAGTTATGGGACAGCTATTCCGCGACCGCATGAATGCTTTGAAAGGTAAGACTGATATGATAGAGTTGGTTCGGGGTAAAGGTCTCCTCAACGCCATCGTGATCAATGACACCGAAAAAAGCTCCACGGCCTACAACTTGTGTATGACTATGATGCGCAAAGGGCTGTTGTGCAAGCCTACCCACGGTAATAAAATACGTTTTGCTCCGCCGTTAGTCATCAACGAAGAGCAAATGAACGCTGCCTGCGATATTATTGAAGACGTATTTCTGGAAGCTTAATTCTAGTTCAAGCTAATAGCCTGTAGTCGTTAGCTTTTTGTAGGTATTTGATACAGAAGAAGTTATTACAAATCTATTTTTGCGGGAGCATTTGGTTGTTTGTAAGCAGCCACATCTTGGCTACACCAACTTAGCCTTAGTTCGATACAAATAGTCTTCTTCGAAGCTTCTTTTATTAGCTTCGAAGAAGACTATTTGTATGATTTCGAATTTACCTTATTCGTTCATCGTCTCGGTAGTAGCCCGTTTCTCGGGCACCATTAGACCGCACGAGTACCCCGTAGCCTTCGCGGACTCCTCGCCTGAAGCTTCCCACAAACTGCTCCCCATCGGAATAATAGTAGGTACCTTTGCCTTGGGGTACATTATCAATAAAAGTACCGACGTACTTATCCCCATTGGTAAAATAGTAGGTACCCTGTCCTGAGCGCAGTTCATTCCTAAACTGCCCTTTGTACCGCACCATGCCGGAAGAATAAAATTGCACGCCTAGTCCTTGCTTTTTGCCCTCCAGAAACTCCCCCTCGTAGCGCTCCTGATTCTCCGATATCAGAATACCCCGTCCGTTGGAACAGTCGCCTGATACGCAGCCTTTGGGCAAGCGCACTGCAATATCTGTTTCAATGATTTCCTCAGGTACCGGGTTGGAGAGACTACTACTCGGCCGATATACGGCATCTTCCCGTTGACGGGCGGGTGGTGCCGAAGCCACGGTGTTTGCAGGCTGATTCCAGCGTGGATACATCCTTTCGGCATCGTCCCAACCTCGTTTGATGGCATTTACCCGAATCTCCCGTCCCGGGTGCGAATAGGTACTTTCTTCGCTGGATAACGTGCGGATGGCAATGAGCGACTCGTCGAGGGAAGCTCCCAACTGATGCAGCACAAAGCCCGAGAATCGATCCGCTTCTAATTCTTTTTCCGGACGACTACCCAAGCCGTCAATGGTATGCCCCTGCAAATGGTGACCTATCTCGTGGGCCACAATACTGGTGGCTGACCAGTCGGTATTAGTCAGGTTCTCGATTTGTTTCATAAACTGCCCGTCGTAGATGATGAAACGCTGCCCATCTACTACCGTGGCGAAACAATTTTCGGTATTGGGGCATTCTACGACCACAAAATTTCGCGATAGACCTACGGGTTGTAGAATCCGCTCTACTACCCGCTCCGCGTGGCGATTGGAGGTAAATGCCAGATAATTGCAAATTTCTTTAGGGTTACGGATGCCATTTCCTACGTAGTTACACACGAAGGCATCATCTGTTTCATTGCTTTCAGTCGATTGAGCCAAGATTGGCGCACTCACGAAGAGTCCAAAACAAAAAACTAAACTTAATGTCTTACAATTGGCTGTATTCATATCGAAAAGTGGGCTGATGAAACGTCTGTATTTTATATGAAACAACGAGAAAACAGTGATTGTCTTGTGTGGTTAGGTTCCAAATTTGAATTTTGTAGCTAATTCGACAAACTGTATTTACTTTTATCTTGGCGTATCAGCACACAGTTATAATGAATCACTGACCTATTGCGTTTTAAGAGACAACCTAAACGAAAATAATCACTTCAAACTAAATAAGATACATGAAAAGAAATTCACTCTGGCTCCTTCTCATGATAGTTACTATGCTGGTATCCTGTAAAGAAAAGAGCGTAGACCCAGGCATTGGAAACCCCAACGATACCGAAGTAAATAACTGGATACTGGGAAATATGAAAACCTGGTACTTCTGGAATGATAAGCTACCAGCTAGCCCCAATTTCTCCCAGAAACCTCAGGATTTTTTTAGCTCCATTCTTTACCGCTACGACGCATCACTTCGCCCCGACGGCGACCGTTTTTCGTGGCTCCAAGAGAGTGCCGATGAGTTGAAAGCATCATTAAGCGGTGAATCTACCAGTACCGGCCTTGAATTCAGGCTGATCCGGTATACCAGTACCGGAGATGATATTTACGGTATTGTAACGTATGTGATCAAGGGCTCTTCGGCCGAGAAAGCCGGATTTAAGCGCGGCGATTTCTTTACGCAGGTCAACGGACAAAAACTAACCGTTAGTAATTACAACGGACTTTTATACACCGGTACCGATTCCAAAACATTTACCTTGGGTACCCTGGACGGTAACAATCAGGTAGTGAGCGGTACTGTCACTAAATTGGTTTCGCCCGCCGTGTTACAATCTGATCCCGTGTACTTTGACACTACCTATGTGAGAGGCGACAAACGGGTGGGCTATCTGGTGTACCATCAGTTTATTCCCGGCCCCAACGGTAGCAACGTAAAGACCTACGACCAGAAACTCGAACAGATTTTTGCCGATTTCAAAAGTAAAGGTATTAATGAACTGGTGATTGACTTCCGCTATAACCGTGGTGGCTACGTAAGTTCGGCTACCCAAATTGCCAGCCTGATTGCCAAGGGAGTTACCACCAACAGTGTTTTCTTCTACAAGGAATACAACAAAACCGTGACGCCTGATCTGGAAAAAGAGTACGGTAAGTCGTTTTTCCAGGATAACTTTGTGAGCAAAAGCCAAAACGTAGGCGGTAACCTTTCCCGGGTATTCTTCCTGACCTCTACCTCCACGGCCTCGGCCAGCGAGTTGGTAATCAACGGACTAAAACCCTTTATGAACACCGTACTAATCGGTGGAAAAACAACCGGAAAGAACGTGGGCTCTATCACGCTCTCAGACAATACTAAGCGAATCAAATGGGGTATTCAGCCCATTGTGTCACGGTCCTCAAATAGCCTGAGAAGTTCTGAATACACGGCTGGTTTTCAGCCCAACGTAGCCAAAACCGAAGGCGCGGTACTGTACCCTTACGGTGATCCCCGTGATCCGTTACTAGGCGAGGCACTTTTCCAGATTTTTGGTACCCGCATAGCACGCCGGGGTGTTGATGAGGTTACGATACCTAGCACCGGCCCGGATGTATTTTCGACCATCGACCAAAAAGCCGCCGGAGGAAATATGTTTTATACGTTACCCGAAAACCGCAATCGCTAAGAAGCTGTTTGAGTTAATTTGAAAAAGCGGGAAGGCTGGCTATATTGATGAATGCGAATCAAAACATACAGTTCAGACCTCCCCGCCGCAAGTTGGCAAGTTATTAAAAAAATCATCCAAGTCCGC
>Ga0209284_10004276_pt1 | contig 16291 bp, 13 predicted proteins | sample FRY03_FD_187211 | JGI IMG/M metagenome (GOLD analysis project Ga0209284, IMG submission 187211) | Freshwater microbial communities from Lake Fryxell liftoff mats and glacier meltwater in Antarctica - FRY-03 (SPAdes) (version 2) | ecosystem: Environmental > Aquatic > Freshwater > Ice > Glacier... | reverse complement strand
CGGGGCTTTCTGCCGCCGCTGGAGATTTCAGAGGAGGAGTACGACCGAATGGACGATTACTTCTACGCCAACGAACTGCTGGTGCGCTGTCTGGAGTTGGCCTATGTGACGGATCGCCAGGGGGTGTTGGAGGGGCTGCTGCGGCCGCCGGGTGCGTCGGCGGCCCTCACCGCCCCCTAATTGTTGACGGGGCATTCGCTGTTTGGTGCGTCGCCCCCTCCTCCCCCAGTGGCGGTGACGGTTCGTCCGGCTTGGGGTCTGCGCTGGGGGAGGAGGGGGATCGGGTACGATTGGTGCATTCGTCATCGGCGCTTCGTCGCCCATCAGCACCCCAATCCCCATCGACAGACTCCCCTCTCCCAGCCCACGCAACACACCCTACCCTCCAACTATACGGCTGGGAGAGGGCGCGCCACAGGCGTTGGGGTGAGGGCAGTGAGAGCTACAAAAGTAGACACCCCCCGCCCGTTGTCGTACAATAGAGCCAACCACAGCGGTCCGCCGTCGTTCGTCCGCCGTCCTGCAAAGGAGAACCCAATGCCCACACAAACAGCCATCGCGCCCCCACCCGCCAGAGAAGAACCAGTACGGGAAGAACCCACCTGGCAGATCGCCGATCTTTTCCCGTTTCAGGGCCAGTGGAGTGAAGGGGATTACCTGGCGCTGGAAACCAATCGGCTGGTCGAATTTTCCCACGGAACCGTCGAGGTGCTGCCCATGCCTTCCATTTCTCATCAGTACATCTCCCTATTTTTGTATCGGCTTTTACACGATTTCATCACCAGCCAGGGATTGGGTACTGTCTTGGCCGCACCGGCCCGGGTACGCCTGTGGAGAGGCAAACACCGGGAGCCGGATGTCTTTCTGCTTCTGTCCCAAAGTGCCAGGCGCATCTATGAGCAATATGTGGATGGGGCCGATTTGGTGATCGAAGTCGTCAGCGGCGGACCGCGCGATCGGGAGCGGGATTTGGTCGAAAAGCGCCAGGAGTATGCCCAGGCCGGCATCCCCGAATATTGGATTGTGGACCCGGAGACCGAAAGCGTGACAGTTCTGCATCTGCAAGGCGACGCTTACGCCGAGCACGGCATCTTCCCGCGGAGTGAGACGGCCACATCCCGCCTGCTGCCCGGTTTCGCCGTCCCTGTGGACGACATTCTCGACGCCAGATAACGATACCCTGTGCCCCATCCCATCGACGACCCCAAATCCAACGCCATTCTCGGCCAGTTCCGCTCGGCCCGTCTGGCCGCGGATTTGGAACGGCTGTGGGGACGGCTGACGGGCAAATCCGCCGAACTGCTCCCCTTTGACGAAGTACGCGCCCACGTCAAAGCCAACACCCCCCGCCAACGGGTGCGCCGGACGATTCCCCTGGCCTCAGTTGTGGGCAGTGTGGGCCGCTACCAGGACTTCACCCGCAGCTTTCTGCCCAAACGGGACAGCGACCGCAACCGCTGGGCCAGCGTGCGCCGGGCCGCGCTGGATCACAAACTTTTGCCCCCCATCGACGTCTACAAACTGGGCGATGTCTACTTTGTGCAGGACGGCAACCACCGGGTTTCCGTGGCCCGACAGATGGGCGCGGACGACATCGACGCCAACGTCACCGAAATTGAAACGAGTGTCCCGCTGCAGCCGCACGACGATCTGGACGCTGTGATTATCAAAGCCGAATACGCCGATTTTCTGGAGTATACGGCCTTTGCCCGCCTCTGCCCCGGCCAGGAACTGGTGGTCACCGCGCCCGGCCAGTACGAATTGCTGACAGAGATGATCGACGTCCATCACTACTATCTTTCCCGCGAAAAGAGCGGCAAGATTCCCTACGACGAAGCGGTCGTTGACTGGTACGAAAACGTCTACCGGCCCGTTGTGGAACTGGTGCGGGCGCGGGGTATTCTGCGCAGTTTCCCTGGCCGCACAGAAACCGACCTCTACGCCTGGATTGCCGAACACCGCTCCGATATCTCCCGCGCATTGGGCTGGCCGGTGGACACAGAAGCCGCGGCCCAGGATTTGGTGGAACGTTTCAGCGGAAGCAGAGGCAAAGTGGCGGCCCGCCTGGGCGAGCGGCTGGCCTATCTCGTCCGGCCCGCTGCGCTGGACCCTGGCCCCCGACCCGGCGCGTGGCGCAAAGGATGGCTGCCCACCCACCATCTGCGCCGTCTTTTCCAGGATGTGCTGGTGGCAGTGGACGGCAGCGAACAGGGCTGGCAGGCAGTGGAACAGGCCGGTCTGCTCGTCCAGCGGGATGGGGGCGATCTCCACGGGCTGCATCTGGCGGCCAATGAGGAAGCCCGCAACCAGCCAGAAGTGCGGGTGATTCGTCTGGAATTTGAACGGCGCTGCCGGGCGCTGGGCATTCAGGGCGATCTGCGGGTGCAGACGGCTGCCCACCGGAGCTATGCAGTGGGCCACGCGCTGGTAGAGCGGGCGCGTTGGGCGGATATTGTCGTCCTGCCCCTCAGCCATCCACCCCATCGCCGTTTCCTGGCCCGCATCAATTCCGGCATCGGCGTGCTGGTGCGCCGTTCGCCCCGGCCCCTGCTGCTGCTGCCCGGCCCGGCCACGCCCATGCAGCACAGCCTGTTGGCCTACGACGGCAGCCCGAAATCCCAGGAAGCGCTGATCGTCGCCACCTATCTGGCCGCGCGTTGGAAGAACCGGCTGACTATTGTGGCCGTGGCAGAAGCGGGCCGCGCCGCCGACAACGCGCTGGGCGCAGCCTACGAATACACCCGGCAATGGGGCGTCTCGGCTGAATGTATGCGGGGAAAAGGGCCAGTGGTCCCGGCGCTCCTGCGCACTGCCGCCGCACAAAAGGCCGATCACCTCATCCTGGGCGGTTACGGCCACACGCCCATTGTCGAAGTCGTGCTGGGCAGCGCGGTGGATGAAGTGTTGCGCAAGACGGAACTGCCCGTTCTGATTTGTCGGTAAGCGGATGATTCGGTGACTGCCGCCCTTCATCCCTTCACCCCTTCACCCCTTCACCCCTTCATTTTGTCATCCCTTCACTCCTCAGAAATGGACGCCATGCAAATCCAACCAATTTCCAAAGCCCAAACCCTCTCCTCCCTTCCCCCCGAATGGCCGGACGACCTGCGCGCCACCATCCGCGGCCAGGTGGAGGCGAGCGGGCGCACAATCGTCGTGCTGGACGACGACCCCACGGGCACGCAAACGGTCTACGATCTGCCTGTATTGACCGGCTGGGGCGTGGATGTGCTGACCGCTGAGTTGGCCCACAAACCCGCCTGTTTTTATGTTCTGACCAACTCCCGCGCCCTGCCCGCGCCGGTCGCCGCCGCGCTGGGGAGAACAATCGGTCAGAATTTGGCCGCGGCATCGGCAGCCACCGGTCGGGACGTGGCGGTGGTCAGCCGCAGCGATTCCACCCTGCGCGGCCACTATCCCGCCGAGACCGACGCCCTGGCCGAGGGGCTGGGCCAGTCGTTTGATGGCGAACTGATCGTCCCCTTCTTTCTGGAAGGCGGGCGCTACACCATCGACAACATCCATTGGGTGGCCGAGGACGACACGCTCGTGCCTGCCGCCCAGACACCCTACGCGGCGGACAAAGCCTTTGGCTATGCGAATTCAGAGATGCGGGCGTGGGTGGAAGAGAAGACGGGGGGCCGCGCAGCCGCAGCAGATGTGGCCGCGGTGACACTGGCCGATCTGCGCGTGGGCGGGCCAGATGCGGTGCGGGATCGGCTGTTGGGGGTCTCTAACGGGCAGGTGTGCGTCGTTAATTCCGCCAGCTACCGGGATATGGAAGTCTTTGTGCTGGGGCTGTTGGCCGCGGAGGCAGCGGGCAAACGCTTTCTCTACCGCACCGCGGCGTCGTTTGTGCAGGTGCGCGCCGGTCTGCCAGCCCGTCCCCTGCTCACCGCGGCAGATTTGGAGTTGCCCCCATCGGGCGGCGGTCTTTTCGTCGTCGGCTCGTATGTGCCAAAGACGACGGCCCAGCTATCCGCGCTCCTGGCCGTGCCGGGAATCGTGCCAGTGGAGATCGATGTGGCCGCGCTGCTCGACAAGCGCCGCGCCGACACGCTGGCCGCCGCCATCCGCGCCGTGGACGATGCGCTTTCCGCGAATCAGACGGTCGCCATCTTCACCAGCCGCCAACTGGTGGCAGTGGACGACCACACGGGCAGCCTTTCGATTGGCCGCCAGGTCTCCGACGGGCTGATTGAAATTGTGCAGAAGATCAGCCAGCGCCCCCGCTATCTGGTGGCGAAAGGGGGCATCACCAGCAGCGATACGGCCACCGCTGGGTTGGGCGTTGTGCGTGCCACCGTCGCCGGGCAGATTCTCCCGGGCATTCCCGTCTGGCGCACGGGCGACGAAAGCCGCTATCCGGGGCTGGCCTATATTGTCTTTCCTGGCAATGTGGGGGGAGATGACGCGCTGGTGGAGGTGGAGAGAAGATTGCATATTGCGTAGACTAGCGCCGGCTGAGTAGGCTGGGGCTGTTGCCAGCCATATCGAAACCAAGCGGGTGAGAAGATTCGTCTCGTCACCCGTTCGGAACGCAGCGTTTATGGCACTGCGACTCTAAGATCGCCTACTCACCAACCAAAATCTCCGCGTACAATTCAATCTCATTCCCATCCAAATCGTGAGTTTGAGCGTGCTTGCCCCGCTCCCATACGAGAATTTCCGGGTCGGTGGGGACATTCTGGCCGCGCAGATGTTCGAGAAAAGTGTCCAAATCGTCCACGCGCAAGTTGAGTACAAACTGGCGGGGTGTGTCAGTCAGTGGCGCGTCTGTTCCGTTGATGGCAAAGACCGGGTTGATGGCCGTTCCGGGTCGTTGCTTTTGATAAAAACGCCGCCGATGCCTTTGACTGCTGTCATAACAATTCCTCCATTTCCGCGCTCGAAAACGCGTAGTGTTCCCCACAAAAGTGACAGTCCACCTCTGCCAGACCGGACGCAATCAGTTCGTCCAATTCGCTGCGTTCCAGCAGCGCCAGCGCGGCCAGACTGCGTTGGGCATTGCATCCACAGCGAAAGGTGATAGGGCGCGTCTCCGTGATGATGTACGGTGTTGCGCCAAAGAGCATAGCGACGATCTCTTCCGGCGTCTGCCCGTCGGCCAGCAAATTGCCGATAGGCGGCAGGTCGTCCAGCCGTTCGCTGAGATGGATGAGTGTGTCGATATTCTCGCCGGGCAGGGCCTGCAGGAGCAAACCACCCGCAGCCAGCACCGCGCCCCTTTCGTCCACCAGCGCGTCGATCTCCACCACCGAAGCGGTCTGTTCCGACTGGTTCAGATACCAGGTCAGGTCCGCGTCCAAGAAACCGGTTTGCAGGGGCACTGTACTTTGATAGGGTTCATTCATCAGCCCCTCGTCCTTCACAACCGTGAGGAATCCAGCGCTGCCGATGGCTTCGGCCACGTATTCGGAGGTGATGGGGCCGTCAGCGGCCAATTGGGGCACCCCCACGTAGGCGCGGGCGTGTCCAAAGCTGTCGGCTTCGGCAATGAGCTTTTGCAGCGAGCCGTCGCCCGCCGCTTTCACCACCACCCGCTGCTGCACTTTGAGCAACGCGCCCAACAACACAGCCCCGGTCAAGCCATAGCCCAGCGCCGCGGTCGCCAGGGGGGAGGCCCGATGGCGACGAGCCACCTCGGTGGTCAGGCTGGTGGTTTGGGCCATCACAGCCCGCAGGTCGCCAGCATCGGTGAGGATGCGGAGTAGATAGTCAGTCACGTCGTTTGATGCTCCAATTGTTTGTTTTTCTCGCCGCAAGCTAACAGCTTGCGTTACATCCGCGTCTCCGCAAGCTGTTAGCGCGCGCTACCCTTCCAGCAGAAGCCGCTCCGGCTCTTCAATGAGTTCTTTGATTTTGACCAAAAACTGCACCGCTTCCCGGCCATCCACAATGCGGTGATCGTAGCTCAGGGCCAGGTACATCATCGGGCGGGCCACGATGGCGCCACCGATGACCACCGGGCGCTCCTCAATTTTGTGCAGGCCGAGGATGCCCACTTGGGGCGCGTTAAGAATCGGCGTGCTGAGCATCGACCCGAAGACACCGCCGTTTGTGATGGTAAATGTCCCCCCCTGCAAATCGGCCAGAGAAAGGCTGCCGTCCTGACTTTTCTTCGCCAGTTCGCGAATACTCTGCTCGATCTGGGCGAAGGACATCCGGTCCGCATCGCGCAGGACGGGGACTACCAGCCCCTCATCTGCGCCCACGGCAATGCCGATGTCGTAGTAGTGTTTGAGGATCATCTCGTCGCCGTCGATTTCGGCGTTGAGTTGGGGGAATGCCTTCAGCGCGCCGATGGCCGCTTTGGTGAAGAAGGACATAAAGCCCAGGCGCACGCCCGTCTGCTTCTCGAAGGACTCTTTGCGGCGGGTGCGCAGGTCCATCACCGCGGACATATCCACTTCGTTGAAAGTCGTAAGCATCGCCGCGTTGTGCTGGGCTTCCACCAGGCGCTGGGCAATCGTGCGCCGCCGCCGGGAGAGTCTGACCCGCTCTTCCCGTTCCGCGCCGGGGCGGGTGAAAAGGGAGGGAGATGGCGGAATGACGGGGGGTGGGGCAGAAGAAGGCGCGGGCGATGGCGCTGCTCTGGCCGCCAACGCCTTTTCCACGTCCTCTTTTGTCACCCGGCCACCGCTGCCGCTGCCGGATATTTTCGCCACATCCATTCCGGCGTCCTCAGCCATACGCCGGGCGACGGGCGTCGCCTTAACGCCTTCCTCCTCGGCCACAGCCTTTTCTCCGGCATCGGCCTTTTCGCTGTCGGCTGATTTCTGCGGTTCGCTTTTTTCCTTCGGTGTGGGTGCTTCTGCACTGGCCGCGACCTGACCTGCTTCAAGTTTCCCCAACACATCGCCGATCTTCACGTCCGCGCCTGCTTCCACGAGAATTTCGGCTAACACGCCATCCCGATCCGCAGCCACTTCCAAATCCACTTTGTCGGTTTCCAGTTCGACGAGCGGTTGGCCCGCTTTGACCGCCGTGCCTGCTTCCACCAGCCAACGGCCCACCGTCGCCTCCACCACCGATTCGCCCATTTCGGGCACAAGGATTTCAATGCTCATTTTGGTACTCCCAATCCAAACACAAATTTACGGAATAAATAGGCGTCCAACGCCGCGATAGATTTCCAAATCAACAACAATTTCAATCCACCGCACAGCGCACCGCCTACGGTACGTGATTTGTCGTAAATCATTCTGTCGGCTGACAGTCAACACGGGAAGTGACTCTGGGAAATTTTCCTCCTCGATAGTCTGTTCCAATGAATCTACACCTGCCCGGTTGCGATTCCCGGTGAGCAAAATCATTGTGTGCGCCTGGGAATAGCGCCAAACGGTTCGATCCGATGTCGCAATATTTAACCCCACATCTTCAAAGCCTACAAACTCCAATTCCAGCAACTCAACCCAGCCCAGTGATTCCAACGTGCCGTAGAGCAGGCGTGCCTGACCGCTGAGATTGTGATCAATAAGAATCGCTGTCATTCCATCTCCAACTCCACTTTGAGTTTGCGTAGCTTCGCATAAATCGCCTCCTTCCCCGGCGGCGGTGGCTGGGAACGAATCCACTCCATGCGCGCCCGATTACGCGCTTCCCAATAGCGTCGGCTTTTTTCAGCGGCCTGCACGACCTCCTGATATTCTTCTTCCACCAGTGCCCGGTTCTCAGCGATAAATGCTAGAATTCCCTCCCACTGAGGCTGTGTAAAGCTGAAGAGGTCGCGGATGTCGTCCAGCGCCCAGTGGTCCGAAGTGAGATAGTCCATTAGATCGTAGAGAGTAATGCGCGTGCCTATCACATAAAGATTGTTGTTGCGTCGCTCCACGAAAGGGGAGTCTATCGCCGTCTCTGCTGTACGGTAGTGGGTTGCCACTTCGCGCAACACCAAATCGGCAATCTCCTGCTGCTGCTTCTCTGGCAAAGCCAACGCCTTCTCAAAGGCAGATTCCAATTCTGTCGTCATTCTCCACCTCCAAAAACAAGGACACATATCTTCACCAATCAAAGAGATAAACACGAATTCAATCTGCGTAAATCAGCGATTTCTGCGTCATCTGCGTACCTATCATTCTTTTCCATTATACCACTGCAAAGGCTTCCTCGATCAGCGCCTTCTGGTTAACCGCGTGCCAGGCCGACGACCCCTCCGCTGGGCTGGAACGGGCGGGGCGGCCCGCATAGCGCAGGGGCAGCCGGTGTTGCAGAAGGTCGTGGAGATAGGGATAGACATACACCCACGCGCCCATATTGGCCGGCTCCTCTTGCAGCCAGACCACCTCTGCGGCCCCAGCATAGCGCTCCAGAACCGCTTCCACCTCAACGCCAGGGAAGGGGTAGAGTTGCTCCATGCGTACAATTGCCACTGTTGACCGATTTTCCGATGAGTGATCCAGCAGGTCGATGGCGACTTTGCCCGTGCAGAGGATCAGCCGCCGCACCGATTCCGGGTCGGCGTCCGGGTCGTCCAGCACCGGCTGCCAGCGCCCGTCGGCCAAATCACGCGGGGAGGACGCCGACAGCCGATGGCGCAGCAGACTTTTGGGCGTCATCACCACCAGGGGCAAAGGATCGGTCTTTAGCAGCAGGGCCTGGCGACGCAACAAATGATAGTACTGGGCCGCGGTGGTGGGATAGGCCACGCGCAGATTCGTCTCTGCGGCGGCCTGCAGAAAACGCTCCAACCGCCCGGTGGAGTGATCCGGTCCTGCGCCTTCGTAGCCGTGGGGCAGCAGCAGCACCAGCGACGGCGTCTGCTCCCACTTGGCCCGCCCGGAGGTGACAAATTCATCCAGCACCGCCTGGGCCACATTCACAAAATCCCCGTATTGGGCCTCCCACAGCACCAGCCGCTCCGGGGCCTGGATGTTGTAGCCATACTCAAAACCGATTGTGGCGGCTTCGGTCAACGGGCTGTTGACGATCTCAAAGGCGGCCTGGGCCTGGGGGAAAAGCTGCAAGGGCACGCACGTCTCCCCACTTTCCGGATCGTGCAGGACGGCGTGGCGGTGGCTGAATGTGCCCCGCGCCGCGTCTTCGCCGGTCAACCGGATGGCGATGCCCTCGGCCAGAATCGATCCCAACGCCAGTTGCTCGGCGTGGGACCAGTCCACATTGGGCGCGTCGGGATCGGCGAAGGCGTTGATGCGTCGGGCAAAGACCCGTTGCAGCCGGGGATGAATGGTAAATCCCTCTGGCGCTTCCAGCAGTACGCGCTGGAGTTCGTCCAGCCGTTCGATGGGCAGGGAAGTGTCGATGTGTCGAGCAGCGCCGGGCGGTGGCAGGCTGAGTGCCGGCTCGGGCAGTTCCGCCTCCGGCGTGAGTTTGTCGTAGATGCTCTGCAAATCGGCCATCTGCCGGTCGTAGATGGCCTGGGCCTCGTCCTGCACCCCAAGATATTCCGCCCACAGCGCCCGCACAGTCAGGTGCGCGTCGATGATGTGATACATTGCAGGCTGGGTAAAACGGGGTTCGTCGCCCTCGTTGTGGCCATAGCGCCGGTAGCCCACCAGATCGATGAGAAAATCCTTCTGAAAAGTGTGGCGATAGGCAGCGGCCAGACGAGCGGCTTCGATGCAGGCCACGGGGTCGTCCGCGTTCACATGCACAATCGGAATTTTGAAACCCTTTGCCAGATCGCTGGCGTAGAGGGTGCTGCGTACATCTGCCGGGTCGGTGGTAAAGCCCACCTGATTGTTGGCAATAATATGGATTGTGCCGCCGGTGCTATAGCCTTCCAACTGGGAAAGATTGAGGGTCTCGGCCACAATGCCCTGGCCGGGGAAGGCCGCGTCCCCGTGGATCAGCACCGGCAGGGAGACGATGTGGTCGAAGCGGGGCGGGCCAGCTTCGTTCACAAATGTGCCCGCGGCCCGGGCCATCCCCTCCACCACCGGGTTGACGTGCTCCAAATGGCTGGGATTGGGGGCCAACCCCACGGTTACGGTCGTCATTGCACCGTTCGCATCCGCGCCCATATCCGTATCCACCGAGACGATGCGGCTGGCCCCCGCGTGGTATTTCACGTCGCCGGTGTAGCCCAGATAGTCCCGCACATTGAACGTGCCCGGATCGAGCGGGTCTTTGAATTCGGCCAGCATTTGGGTGTAGGGTTTGTTGAGGACGTGGGCCAGCACATTCAGCCGCCCCCGGTGGGCCATCCCGATGAGAAGCGCGCTGATCTTCTGCTCCACTGCCGCGCCCACAATCTCGTCCAGCATTGGAACCATCACATCCAGCCCTTCGATGGAGAAGCGGGTTTTGCCGGGGAAGGTGCGCTGGAGAAAATGCTCGAAGACCTCCACCTGTGTCAACCGTTCCAGCAGGGCTGTGGCGTTGACGGTTGTGGCGGGCGGGCGAAAATGTCCCGTCTCCGCGGCGTCCCGCAGCCACTCCCGCTCGGCAGGGATGCGCAGGTGGTCGTAGTCGTAGCCGCTGCTGCCTGTATAGATTTGGCGCAGTTCAGTCAGGGCCTCGTGGGCCGTGTCGCACTTCTCGCCACAGGGACCGCCGACGAGGGTGGCGGGCAGCCGGTGCAGGTCAGCCTCCCGCAGGCCGTGAAAGGCGAAGTCCAGGGAGGGATCGCCGGGAGCGGGACGGCCCAGCGGGTCGATGGCCGCGGCCAGATGGCCGTATTCTCGCAACGCCTGGGCCAGATTCACCGCGCCGACGATTGTGTTGATGTCAAACTTTTCGCCCGCGGTTTGGGACACAGTGACAGGCGCGCTGCCGTTGACCGGTGGGGCGTCCGGCGTCCACTGTTCAAAAAGAGCGCGGGTGTCGTCGTCCACCGACGCGGGGTCGGCCCGGTAGCGATCGTAGAGGTCCAGGACGTAGCCTGCGTTGGGGCCGTGGAAGAGGGTTTCGAGCAGGTTGGACTGAGGCATAGGCTGTTGCGTAATCCGTGCGGCGTGTTGCGTAGGCAGTGTCGATTGGGTGCTTTTCTGAAAATCGTCGGTGAAGTTCAGTATAGCAGCTTTTCGGGTCGGTCAAAAAGCAATCGTTCCCAACTTACTATCATTTGCCAACGGAATACGCAACACGCAATACATTTACGCCTCGCGCAGCAGTCGCCAAATCTCCAGCAGCTTTGGGCGCTTGCCGTACATCAGCAGCCCCAGGCGGAAAATTTTGCCTCCCAGCCAGACGATCAGCGGGATTGTGATGAGGAGTGTGACAATCGATCCCACAATATCGATGACCGGCACTTCGGTCATGGGCAGACGCAGCATCATCGCTGTGGGCGCGGTGAGGGGAAACCAGGAGATGACCCGGATGATTGTGCTGTTGGGGTTGGTGAAGAAGAGACCCGCCAGCATCAGCGGCACACTCGCCATCATCGAAAAGACACCCGCCAACTGCTGGGATTCCTGAAAGTCCGCGCCCAGCGCGCCCACCGACCCCATCAACACCGCATAGACGACGAAGCCGAGCAGATAGTAGACGACCGCCAGCACAAAGACTTCGGGCCGGGCAAAGAGAGGCACAGCCACGCCCAGCAGCCCGACGATCCCGCCGCTCAGGCCAAAGGCAGAGCCGATCCAGACGATCACCTGTGTCAGCCCCAGCCCGCCCAGACCGATAACTTTGCCCGCCAGCAGTTGTTGGGCCGTCACCGACGAAAGGACGATTTCGATCACCCGGCTGGTCTTCTCCTCCGAGACGCTGCGCAGGAGGTAGCCGGAAGAGACGAAAATCGTCACAATCAGCAGAATACTGAGCATATACGGCACGATAAAGCCCAACACCGAAGCCAGCGCCCCGCCCGCCGACTGCTCCTCGCCGGCCAGGTTGACTAGCTGCGCCCGGAAGGGATCGGCCAGGCGGGTGCGCAGGGCCGCATCGGGCACATCCCGCACCAGATGGTCGATGAAGAAGCCGCGCAAAGAGCCGGAATCTTCGATGTCCAGAGCGGAGAAACCGCCCTCATTCGTCATCACCCGAATCCGTCCCGACGCCACGTAATCCGCGGGGATGACGATCAGCCGCCGGGCCGTCTCCGCCTGGACAGCCGCGGCCCCTTCCGCTTCGCTGGTGTAAAGGCGATAGCCGCTTGTATATTCGGGCAGCAGCGGGGTGAAGCGCCCGGATTCGTCCACCACCGCGTCGATGCGGTTGCTGCCCGCAAAGACATTAACCAGCGCATCCCCCGCCTGCCCGCCAAAGAACGCGCCAATCAGCAGCGCGGCCAGCCCCAACAGGGGAATCAGCAGCGTCATTATAATAAAACCGGGCCGCCGCACATTCACCCGGTATTCGTGCCAGGCGATAATCCATACTTTGTTCATCGGGAAATCCTTTTGGGAAGCGGGTTGCGGGTTGCGAATGGCGAGTTGCGAGCAGGCCAGGTGGCAGACGACTTTTGCCTTCCCCCTTTGCCTTTTGCCTTTGCCTTTTGCCTTTACGTCACATCCCCGCCCTGACCCACCACCTGCACAAAAATATCATTGAGGGGAACCGACGCCACTTCAAAGCTCTGCACATCCACGCCCCGGCGCACAAGTTCAGCCAGCACCGCCTGGGGTGTCGCCTGGGGTGTCGTGTCGTCCAGTTCCAGCAGCAGGGCCGCGCCGGTGGGCTTGATTTCCCGCACGCCGGGGATGCCGGTTAGATCATCAGAACCGTCAGGGCCTGTCTTCACCCGCACCGCGTGGGGCGCAAAGTCCCGTTTGATGTCGGCCAGCGCGCCGTACAGCACCGCCTTGCCCCGGCTGATCAGCACAATCCGGTCGCAGAGTTCCTCCACCAGATTCATCTGATGGGCGCTGAGGACAATCGTTTTGCCCGCCGCCTGCAAATCCTGAATCAGTCCTTTGATCATCTCCACATTCACCGGGTCCAGCCCCTGAAAAGGCTCGTCCAGAATCAGCAATTCCGGGTCATGCACCAGCCCAGCCACAAACTGCACCTTCTGCTGCATCCCCCGGCTCAGATCTTTGACTTTGTGTTTGGCCCAATCCTGCAACTCCACCCGTTCCAACCAGGCGAGCGCGTTTTGTCGGGCAACCGTTTCGTCCGTACCCTTAAGACGGGCCAGATAGACCAGCGCTTCGATCACTTTCAGGTCTTTGTACAGCCCCCGTTCTTCGGGCAGATAGCCCACCCGCTCCCGCACAGCCGCGGGCCGTTCGCCCAATACCCGCACTTCGCCGCTGTCCGCTTTGAAGATGTCCATCAGAATGCGGATAGTCGTCGTCTTGCCCGCGCCGTTGGGGCCGAGCAGCCCGAAAATTTCGCCAGATTGCACGGCGAAAGAGAGATCGTTGACGGCGCGAAAGTCGCCGTAGCTTTTGGACAAATGCGATACTTCCAAAACTGTCTGCACGAGTTACTCCTGAAGAATAGAATAACAAAAGGACACGGATTTCAAGGATTATAACGGATATGCACGGATTATCCAGTGAAAAATCCGTGTATATCCATCCTATCCGTGTTCATCCGTGTCCTTTTGTTTCTATCGACGATAAGCCCAATATTTGCTCGATCTGCTGGCGGACGGGCGGTGGATCGAAGCCCAGCGCGTAGGCTTTGCTGCTGTCCAACGAAACATCGGCGGCGCGGGCCGCGATGGCGGGCACATCCCGAAAGCTGATGGGTTCGGCCAAAGCTGTCGGCAGGTCGAGAATATCCAGGGTTTGCCGGCCCATTTCGTAGCGGCTGATGCTCTGCCGCCCGCCCAGATGGAGGAGCCCCCGCACCCGCTCGATCTCTTTGGGATTCACCGATTCGTCCTCCATCCCGCTGCCAGCCACCAGCAGCAGACCCGCCGCAGCCACGCCGCCGGAGACGGGCGTGCGCAGTTCGTCGGCAAAGAGAGTCATCGGTCGCCCATCGCGAAACTCCCCCACCATTTGCTGGAAGAAGGGAACACGCCCGTTGGCCGAATAGCCGAACAGCAGCGGCATCCGGCAGATGGCGGCTTCGTCGTAGCGGTCCAGCGCGGCCTGCTCGGCCAGGGCTTTGTGTTCGCCGTAAAGATTCAGGGGCGCAATCGGCCCGTCTTCGGCATAGGGGGCGTGTGCCCCATCGAAGACCAGATCGGTAGAGGTGAAGATGAAGGGAATGTTGCGGTCGCCGCATAGCCCGGCCAGGTTGACCGTCGCCTGCAAATTGACCCGCAGGGATTCGTCCGGGTGTTGCTCGCAATAGTTGGGGTCGGCCAGGGCCGCGGTGTGGATGACCGCCTTGGGCCGCACCGCGTCGAGCATCTCCCGCACATCCCGGAAGTCGGTCAGGTCGATGCGCCCGCTGTCAATGCCGGCCAGCAGCCGCTCCGCGTCCTCGCGCCGGGTGCGGTGAAATGTGCCCGCCACCCGCCAGCGTTGGCGAGCCGCGGCGATCAGATGTTGTCCCAAAAAGCCGGTTGCGCCTGTGATTAGAAGTGTGGGGGCCATTTATGCGTCTCCTATCCCATTACAAAGCGCCATGCATTTCTTGTCGGACAAAACCAAAACACCCATAAAATCATCCTCTCCGATCGTAGGCAAACTCAGCAGAAATCCTGCGTTTCTACTATACCGTTTTCTCACGCAAACAGAAAGTGACAACAGGTGAGGAGAACGGATGAAGCGTTCAGCCAAAAAAATGAACGCCCAGAGATTGGCTCTCTGGGCGTGTCTTGCTTATTCAGATCACTGATTATGCGCAAACTATGCGCGCAACAAAGCCTTAAACCATTGCCTGCGCTTGGGCTTCCTCTTCCAGCAGGACTTGTTTGGATGCAATTGCCTCAGCAATGGCTTCGCTGATAGTCTGCTTGGCCGTTTGGAGATTCTCATCAGTGACCATTGCCACCTCCACGGCCAGCATCTCCCGGCCCTTAGACAATTGTTCTGTGTCTGCCTGGGTTAAATGTTTCTCGAACTTCCGCCAGGTGAGATCGCGTACAGCGGTTGCAATTTGCCTGGGGCTGCCCGAACGAAGCAGTTCATTGATCCGGTGGCGGCGACTTTTGAAGTCACCTTGGAGATGTTCAGGCAGCGCCCGCAGGGTCTCCAACACCCGCCCGTAACGTGCCGGTGACATCACTTCGCGCACACCAATCTCGCGCACGCGACTAAGAGGCACGCGTACGGTCAGCCGGTTGCGAGCAAACTCAATCACATAAAATTTGCTGTATCCCTTGACCAATTCGTTCTCTTCGATATCAACGATTGTTCCTGGCCCGTGGGAAGGGTGAACGATATTTTGTCCGATCTCAAAATCCAAACGAAACCCCCTTTTGCATGAATCTATGTATTTGGTTGGTTATGGTCTGCGCAAAGTATACCACAGAAAAGAAGATAAAGCAACAAAAGAAAGGAAACGGACAGGGTTCGAATGTATACGGTCAGCCGTCGCTGGGGTCAATCGCCAACAGATCCGTCTGTTTTGTCTGCCAGATAGAAATGCCAGAGCAGCCGAGCCGCTACCGCGCGCCAAGGCCGCCACTGTTCGGCCAGATCGTGGAGTTCGGCTTGGGGAGGGCGTACAGCCAATCCCTTCACCTGTTGGGCCGCGGTTGCCAACGCAACATCCCCTTTGGGCCAGACATCCGGGCGCAGCAGAACCATCAGCAGATAGACCTCCGCTGTCCACGGGCCGATGCCGGTGATCTTCTGCAACTCAACCCGCACACTTTCGTCGTCCAGTTCTGGCAGGCTATCGATGTCCAGGCTGCCGTTCAATACAGCTTCGGCCAGCAAACGCGCATAGCGTGCCTTCTGACGGCTGAAACCGACAGCACGCAGGGTCTCGTCGTCCAGAGCCAATAGACTCTCCGGTGTCAGCGTATCCACCACAGCCAGCAGCCGGTCATAGGCGGCCTGGGCGGAAGCCAAGGAAACCTGCTGTTCCAGAATCAGTTTGAGAAGGGTGGGGAAACCCGCTTCCCGCGGCCAGAGGGGTGGATAGCCAAAGCGGGCGATCACCGCCGCCAGGTCGGGGTCCTGGGCGGCGAGGGCATTGGATGCGTGGATCAGAAGTTCATTCGTCAGAGTCATTGCGAGCGACATGCACATGAGCTACTCTTCCTCGACGATTTTTTCCAGCGCGGCGATGAGCGTCGGCAGATCGATAGCCAGCGTGTCCCAGAGTATGTTAAGGTCCACCACGTCATAGCCGTGGATAAGGCGATTGCGCATGCTCACTATATCCGACCAGGGGATGTCGCGATGTATCTCTCTTGTTGGCTTGGAGACTCGCGATGCCGCCTCACCAATGATCTCCACCAGGCGGGTGAGGGCCAACTGGAGCATATCGTCCGACTCCAAATCGGAACGCTGCCGACCACGCGCCATCGCCACCG